>WNFI01407047.1_pt1 | contig 12059 bp, 11 predicted proteins | sample 5400471 | NCBI WGS metagenome assembly WNFI01 (sample SAMN13153348, study PRJNA577476) | soil metagenome | isolation source: 100 cm saprolite on Douglas fir-dominated hillslope | place: USA:California | collected 2013-09-17 | reverse complement strand
GCCGTACGACGACGGGCTGCGTGAGCGGCTGATCTGGGGCGTAACCGCCGCGATCGTGCGCAATCTGTACGGATTTCTTAGGGGCAATTGACGTTGGGAGGCACCCGGTAATGGCCTGGCTGGCGCTTCTGGCGACGCTGCTCCTCGAACAGGCGGTTGCCCTGCCGGCGCGCAATCCGGTCTATGCACTGGCGGCCGCGCTGTCCGATTCGACCGCACGCTACCTGAACGCCGGGCGGCCTCGCCACGGGGTCTACGCGTGGATCACGCTGGTCGGCGTCGTCGTGCTGCTGACGGCGGCCGTCTTTTACGCAGCGCGCTCGATCCACTGGGCGGTCGCGCTGGTGATCGACGTGGCCGTGCTGTATTTCGCCTTCGGGTTCCGGCAGTTCAGCCGTCCGCTCACCCGGATCCAGGCTGCGCTGGAAGGCGGCGACGTCAGCGCAGCGCGTCAGTTGCTGATCGACCTGAAGCGGCGCACCGACCCCGGGTTTCGGGCCGGGGATCTGAGTCCGGGGGAGATCGCCCGCCAGGCGATCGACATCGGCTTGCTCGAGGCGCACCGCCACGTGTTCGGCGTGCTGTTCTGGTTCGTCGTGCTGCCGGGTCCGATCGGAGCGGTGATGTACCGGATGGCCGCATTCGTCAACCGCCGCTGGAATCCGCGCCCGGCCGTGGGCAGCGCGGCCTTGCCGTCCGACGGTTTCGGACGATTCGCCGCGGCGGCATTTCGGGTGATCGACTGGGTTCCGGCCCGGCTGACTGCGCTGGGCTTCGCGATCGTCGGCGATTTCGAGGGAGCGCTGTACTGCTGGCGGCGGATGGCGGCCGTGGCCCGCTTGCAACCGCTGAGCTCCCGACTGCTGATCCTGGGCGCCGCCGGAGGGGCTCTCGGCTTCCGGGTGCTCACCGAGAGCGAGTCGGCCCCGCTGTTCGACGAACCGGGACAGGAAGGGGCCGGCCTGAGCGAGCCCGACCCCAGTGCGATGCGCTCGGCCGTGGGTCTGGTGTGGCGCGCGCTGGTGCTCTGGATGATCCTGCTGCTGCTGCTGACCACCGCAACGTTTCTCTGACCGTCAACGGGTGTGACCGCACCGCCAGCAGGCGCCGAACTGCGGTTCGAGCTCTTCGCCGCAACCGGTGCATCGCCAGGGTTCCCCAACGCTGGGTTTCGACAGTTCCTCGAGCAGGCGACGGGCCATCGCCTCGTCCAGCTCGTTGCGCAGCCAGATCTCCGGCGCGCATTCGTGCCACGGGATATCGCCCACCGCGCCGTACAGGGCGGCGCGGCGCACTTCGCAGTCGAACCCCGCTGCGCGCAGCACGTTGGCGTAGTGCTCGGCCTGCAGCGGGTGCTCGCAGCGCAGAATCCGCTTCATCCGGTCGGCGTTGGGCCGCACGCTCAGCTGGCCGTCGCCGACGCTCCATGCTTGAGCAATCGCTCGATACGGATCGACGCGGGCGGGTGCGAGTTGTAGAAAGTCGAGTGAACCGGGTCCGGTGTCAGTGTGGTTGCGTTGTCCTTGTACAGCTTGATCAGCGCGCCGATCAGCGCGCGCGGCGACGCATAGCGCGCGGCAAACTCGTCCGCCTGGAATTCCTGGCGACGCGACAGCAGACTCGACAGCGGCGCGAACAGGAAAGTAAATACCGGCACCACCAGGAAGAACAGCACCAGCGCCAGAGCGTCGTTGCGCGCCTGCAGCAGCGGCTCGACGCCCAGTCCTTGATAGAACCAGGCGCGCTGCATCAGCCAGTTCAGCGCAGCCAGCCCCACCGCGCTGGCCACGAAACTCAGCACCAGACGCGTGCGAACGTGTCGCAATCGAAAATGGCCGAGCTCGTGCGCCAGCACCGCCTCGATCTCGCTCGGCTGCAGCCGTTGCAGCAGCGTGTCGAAGAAAACGATCCGCTTGGCGGCGCCCAGACCCGTGAAGTAGGCGTTGCCGTGGCTCGAGCGGCGCGATCCGTCCATCGTGTAGATCCCGCTCGCCTGAAAGCCTGCGCGGCCCACCAGTGCCCGGATGCGCTGCAGCAGCTCCGGGTCGGCCAGCGGAGTGAAGCGATTGAAAAGCGGCGCGATCAGGACCGGGAACAGGACGGTCATCAGCAGCGTGAAGCCGCACCAGATCAGCCAGGCGTACACCCACCAGTAGGAGCCCGCGAATCGCATCAGGGCCAGGACCATCGCCAGCAACGGAAGTCCGATCGCGGCCGACAGGCCGATCGATTTCGCCGTGTCGGCCAGGAACAGCTTGGGCGTCATCCGATTGAATCCGAATCCCTGTTCGATCCGGAACTGACGGTACCATTCGATCGGCAGGTCCACCAGGCTGACGATCAGCACGACGCAAGCGGCCAGAGCGAGCTGGAACGGCATCCCATTGCCGAGCCAGCGGCCGAGCAGGTCGGACAGCGCCTGCAGTCCTCCGCACAACGTCAGCGCCAGCAGCACGATGGCACCGCAGGCGGTCTCGATCATCGCCAGCCGTTGCTTCGCTACCGTGTAGGCGGCGGCCTTGCGGTGGGCTTCCAGGCCGACTTCTCCGGCGAACTGCTCAGGCACGACGTCGGCCCGGCCCGCGACGTGACGGATCTGCCGCGTGGCAAGCCAGTACTTCAGGCCGAGATTCAGCGCCAGCAGCGCAAGAAAGATCCAGGTGAACAGGGCGGAGGTCATCGCCGTTGCGCGCAGGCCGTGCGAGAATCGCCGGCAGTCATGTACCCGACAGGGCCCGCGTCCCCATCCAGGGCAGCGCACCGAGGATTATGTTACAGCAGGAACCGCAACCCGAGCGGGCCGCCGGCCCCGCGCCGGCGGTCGACGAGAACCGGCTGCTGTGGGTCGATATGGAAATGTCGGGCCTGAGCCCGGATACCGATCGGGTGCTCGAATTGGCCATGGTCGCCACCGATGCGCACCTGAACGTGGTGGCCGAGGGCCCGGTGATCGCGATCCACCAGGACGACTCGGTGCTCGACCGGATGGACGCCTGGAACCGCTCGACCCACGCGCGCTCGGGACTGACATCGCGCGTGCGCGAATCGCGCGTGGACGAGGCGGCGGCCGAGCGCCAGATGCTCGATTGGGCGGCGCGATACGTTCCGGCTGGCCGCTCGCCGATGTGCGGCAATTCGATCTGCCAGGACCGCCGCTTCATGGCGCGCTGGATGCCGAAACTGGAGGCGTTCTTCCACTATCGAAACCTGGACGTCAGCACCTTGAAGGAACTGGCCAGGCGCTGGAGGCCGGAGGTTTTTCGCTCATACGAAAAGAAGAGTCGCCACGAGGCGCTGGCGGACGTGTACGAATCGATCGCGGAGTTGAAGCACTATCGCGCCCACTGGCTGGGTGGGTGACAGGCTGGGGCCGGAGTGGTCCCCCGGCCAGGAGTCGAACCTGGATCTCACGCTTAGGAGGCGCGTGCACTGTCCATTGTGCTACCGGGAGGGTGGCGCTTGTTAGCCCGTTGTCCCATCAGCCTGGAGCTCTGTCGGTAGCAACCTGCATCATTCGGTCTCAGTCGTCATTTGCTACAGGGCTGCCACCGGATTGCTACCGATGCCGTCGATCCTTCAGGTCAAGGTCCGCTGGCGCGCGCAGGTGCGCCGCCACGGCCAGTCTACTTCACGATCCTTCGACACCCGGTGCGAGGCCGTCGAATGGGCCACCCAGGTCGAGGCGACCTGGCCGAGGCAAGGACCGAGCGGACCGCACGGTTTGCGTCTGATCGGCGCCCCGCGCGGCACCGGCGTGCCGCCAGATCGAAGGCCGCAACTTCGAAGTCCGATTCGTGCTGGAAGATCCGGCGCGAACCGGTTGCGGCCAGCCTCGGCCGAGCCGACCAGAGGCGCCGAATGAGCCGCCACATCATCACGCCTAAGGGCGACGTCGTGCTCGTTTTGAGCGGTGCTGAGGCCCGGGCGCTGCACATTGCTGGGAGCGAAGGCCATGCGCTAGCGCTTGAGAACGGGGACGCGGCCCGTCTGCGGTATGGCGGCCAGTCGAGCATCGACGCGGCTGCGCGGGCTGTGGAGGTTCTCGCCGAGGTTCGCGCCGATCTGCCTAGAAGGCGAGAGCAATCAAAGTGAAGAGGCTGATTCAATGATTCGAAGTGGGCGGCGCCAAGATCCGAATACCGCCTAGCGTAGACTGCGCCCCACCGTCATGAGCGACTACAGGCTTTCCAGTATGGCGACATACCATGAGGTCAGCGTCTTCGGCGACAACGAGCGACCGACGAACCTCAAGGACGCGCCGATTGCTTAACAAGCGGGCAAGGCAGCCGCGCACAGCGCTGGCGCCATTTCGAGCCGGTCCGATGGCTGTTATCCACACACTCTGTGGATAAAATCCCTTCCTTCCCAATCGTTAGTGCCCGGCCAATATGTCCCGACCGCGACCATCCCCCGAAGGCCGCGACTACAGCGAAGCGTCGATCCGGGTCCTGAAAGGCCTGGAGCCGGTGCGACAGCGCCCCGGCATGTACACGCGTACCGACAGCCCACTGCACATCGTGCAGGAAGTAATCGACAACTCTTCCGACGAAGTTCTGGCCGGCTCCGCTACGCGGATCGACGTGACGATGCACAAGGACGGAGCGGTCACGGTCGAAGACGACGGCCGGGGCATTCCCGTGGGGCTGCATCCGGAGGAGGGACAGCCGGTCATCGAGCTCGTGTTCACGCGATTGCATGCCGGCGGCAAGTTCGAAAAGGGCAGCGCCAGCGCCTATTTGTTCTCGGGCGGGCTGCATGGCGTCGGCGTTTCAGTCACCAACGCGCTGTCGAGCCGGCTCGACGTGACGGTGTGGCGCGATGGACGAGTCCACACGATCGGGTTCGCCGATGGGGACGTTCGAACGCCGCTCGCCTCCCGCGCCGCGCGAGCCGGCGACCCGGCGAGCGGCACGCGCGTGACCGTATGGCCGAATCGGAAATATTTCGACACGGTCCAGGTTCCGTCGGACGAGCTCGAACGGCTGCTGCGCAGCAAGGCGATGCTGCTTCCGGGGGCCGGCGTCAGCCTGACCTTCGAACGCGACGGACGGCGACTCGAATGGCGCTACGAGGGGGGTCTGAGCCAGTATTTGGAGCAATCGCTGGGCTCGGATGCAGTAGCACCCGTCTTCGAATCGGAGGGTTACGCCTCCGAGGACGACCCGACCTGGGCGCCCGGGGAAGGCGCGCGCTGGGTGCTGGCCTGGACCGAGGAGGGCGCGGCCACGCGGGAGTCCTTCGTGAATCTGATTCCGACCCCGGCCGGTGGCACGCACGAGGCCGGGCTGCGCGAGGGCGTCTTCAACGCGGTGCGCGCCTTCGCCGAGGCACATGGGTTGATGCCAAAAGGGGTCAAGCTGCTGCCGGACGATGTGTTCGGACGTGCGAGTTTTCTGCTGTCGGCCAAGGTTCTGGATCCCCAGTTCCAGGGGCAAATCAAGGAACGGCTGAACAGTCGCGACGCGGTCCGCCTGATCGCGTCGTTCGTTCGTCCGCCGCTTGAATTCTGGCTGAACCACAATCCGCAGCACGGGCGCAGCATCGTCGAGCTGGCGATTCGACAGGCGCAGGCGCGGGCGCGCGAAGCTCAGAAGGTGCAAAAGCGCAAGGGCTCCGCTGTGGCCGTGCTGCCGGGCAAGCTGACCGACTGCGAATCCACCGATCTGTCTCGCAACGAGTTGTTCCTGGTAGAGGGGGATTCGGCGGGATCCGCACGCCGCCGAGGAGCCGGTCGATCTGAGCGGTCTGCGCTACGGCAAGATTTGCATCCTGGCCGACGCCGATGTGGACGGCGCCCACATCCAGGTTCTGCTGTTGACGCTGTTCTTCCGGCACTTCCGGCGCCTGGTCGAGAGCGGACACGTGCACGTGGCGCGGCCGCCGTTGTTCCGGGTCGACGTTGCGGCGCAAGGGCGGCGTCCGGCGCGCCGCCTGTACTGTCTTGACGAGGCCGAGCGCGATGCGACGCTGGCCAAGCTGCGCGACGAGGGTGTGCGCGAGGCGTCGTGGGAGATCGGGCGCTTCAAGGGCTTGGGCGAGATGTCGGCCGAGCAGTTGTGGGAAACCACGATGAATCCGGACACCCGGCGACTGGTGCCGGTCGGCCTGGGTGCGCTGGCGGCGTCGGATACCGCAAAGGCGTTCACGATGTTGATGGGGCGCAACGAGGCGCCCCAAAGGCGCGCCTGGCTCGAAGAGCACGGGCACGAAGTCGAAGCCGACGTGTGAATCGCCCGCTTTTCGGAGGATCGATCTGCTGGGTGGGGCCGCCGGCGAAGCGTACTGTAGGGCGGCTGATGGGGGCCAGCCAGACATGTCGACGGTCGATCAATCCACGGTAAGCGCCGCCTCCGGGCACAGTGCCAGCGGCGCCTGGCCGGCCTTGGTCGGTGCCGGGGCGACCGACGAGGAACAGCGCCTGTGGTCGCTGCTGGAACTGTCGTGCGACTGGGTCTGGGAAATGGACGAGTCGCTGCGCTTTACTTCCGTGAAGCGCATGAATCCGGACCGGTTGATGCTGAAGGACGAGGAAATCCTGGGCAGACGGCGCTGGGAGCTGGGCGGCGAGCTGATCCGGCCCGCAACCTGGGACGAGCACCAGGCCGCTCTGGAAGCCCGCCAGCCGTTTCGTGATCTGGTGATCCGCCGGTGGCACTCGAGCGGCGAGGCGGTGTACCACACGGCCAGCGGAGATCCGGTGTTCGATGCCGGCGGGCACTTTCGCGGCTATCGGGGTGTCGGCAAGGACATCAGCGAGCACATTCGGACGCAGGAATCGGTGGAACGGCTGGCGACGTTCGATGCGCTCACGCGCCTGCCGAACCGGCAGGCGTTCGACGAGCGCGCGCAGCGCCTGCTGTCGAACGCTTACACCGGAAGTCAGGTGTGCGCGCTGCTGTACATCGATCTGGACGATTTCCGGCTGCTGAACAACGGCTACGGACATCGGATCGGCGACCAGGTGCTGGCGCTAGTGTCGGAGCGGATGCGCGCGGTCGTGCGCGAGCCCAATCTGCTGGGGCGTCGTGGCGGCGACGAGCTGGTGGCGCTGCTGGTCGATGTGCCGCGCCGCGAAGCGGCGGTGGAAACGGCGCGCCTGCTGATCGAGGCCATTTCGCAGCCGGCGGTGGTGCTGGGCATGGAGATCACGGTGACGGCCTCGATCGGGATCGCCTACTTCCCGCAGGATGGAGTCGATCTCGATTCCCTGCTGAATGCGGCCGATGCGGCGATGTACCAGGCCAAGAAGGAAGGCTTTCTACCAGCCGCTGGTGTCGCTGGCCGACGCTCGGCGCATCGGCGCCGAGGCCTTGCTGCGATGGAAGGACATCGAGCTGGGCGATATCCCGCCGGCCGAGTTCATTCCGATTGCCGAAGAAAGCGGACTGATCGTCGAGATCGGGGACTGGGTCCTGCGGGAAGCGTGCCGCCAGATACAGATCTGGCGCCAGATCGGACTGAAGGTGCCTCCGATCGCTATCAACATGTCCGGCAAGCAGCTGCAACAGATCGGATGCGTCGATAATTTGCTGACGGTGCTTCAACAGTTCGGGATGATGCCGGGCCAGATCGAGATCGAGGTCACCGAAACCGGCCTGCTGGACGCAACCGCCACGGCGCGCGAGAACCTGCTTGGCCTGCGCGATGCCGGCGTTAAAATCGCGCTGGACGATTTCGGGGTGGGCTACTCGAGCCTGTCGCATCTGCGCGACCATCCGATCAGCCGCTTGAAGCTCGATCGCAGCTTCACGGTGGATTGCATGCGGGACGCCACGACGCTGACGATCGTGAAGGCGGTGATCGATATGGCGCACAGCCTGCGCCTTAGCGTGACGGCCGAGGGCATCGAGACGCAGGCCCAGCAGACCTGGATGCAGCATCTGGGCTGCGAATCGGCGCAGGGCTTCCTGTTCGCGCGGCCGTTGAGCGCCGAGGATTTCGTAAACGAGTTCGCCGACCGCCGTGAAGTCGGCCGCGACAAGTCCCTGATGCGCTGAGCTCGAATCTCTCGTTGTCTGCCACCCCCAAGCGTGCCGGCTCTGCCGCACGCGGTGCGGGGACAGGAACGCGCATTGCACCTGCATCCGTTTTCGGTAACATGCGCGCGCCGCTTGGCCAGCGGGTCGAGCGCACACCTTTCAAACGGATGGCGAACCGATGTCGGAACAGCTGACGCTGTTGGGACCCAACGGCGGTGACGGTGACGGTCGCGACGGTCTGACGCTGGCGCACTTCGCGCAACGGGCTTACCTGGACTACGCGGTTTCGGTGGTCAAGGCGCGTGCGCTGCCGGACGTGTGCGACGGCTGCAAGCCCGTGCAGCGCAGGATCCTGTACGCGATGAATGCGATGGGGCTGACCGCCGGCTCCAAACACGTGAAGTCGGCACGCGTCGTCGGCGACGTGATCGGCAAGTTCCACCCGCACGGCGACCAGGCCGCATACGACGCGATGGTGCGGATGGCGCAGGATTTTTCGCTGCGCTATCCGTTGATCGACGGGCAGGGCAACTTCGGCAGCCGCGACGATGACCCGGCCGCCGCAATGCGGTACACGGAAGCGCGCCTGACCCCGATCGCGAGGCTGCTGCTGGACGAGCTCGAGGAGGGCACCGTCGATTTTGCATCCAACTACGACGGCAGCCACCAGGAACCGCGCTTGTTGCCGGCGCGCCTGCCGTTCGTGCTGCTGAACGGCGCTTCGGGAATCGCGGTGGGCATGGCCACCGAGATTCCGTCGCACAACCTGGCTGAAGTTGTGCGCGCGCTGCAGATCGCGCTGAACGATCCGAAGGCTGGCCTGGACGCGATGATGCGCGAGATCCCAGGGCCGGATTTCCCCGGCGGCGGCCAGATCATCTCCGCGGCCGACGAACTGCGGGCGGTGTACGAGAACGGGCGCGGAAGCATCAAGGCCAGGGCTACTTATCGCTTCGAGGAGCTCGCGCGCGGCCAGTGGCAGCTGGTGGTGCACGAGCTACCGCCGGGGGTTTCGTCGCGCCGCGTCCAGGAGGAAATCGAGGAGCTGGTCAATCCGAAACCGAAGCCGGGCAAGAAGTCCGTCGGCGCCGACCAGCAGCAGCTCAGACAGGTCGTGCTCTCGGTTCTGGACTCGATGCGCGACGAATCTGGCAGGGATGCTCCGGTTCGTCTGGTGTTCGAGCCGCGCACCTCGAAGATCGATCGGGACGAGTTTGCTCGAACCCTGCTGGCCCATACCAGCCTGGAGACCAGCGTCCCGGTCAACCTGGTGATGATCGGCCGGGACGGCCGGCCGCAGCAGAAACCCCTGGCTCGGATCCTGCACGAATGGATCGACTATCGGATCGACACGGTGCGCCGGCGCAGCCGGTACCGGCTCGAGCGTGTCACCGATCGCATCCATGTGCTGGAAGGCCGGCAGATCGTACTGCTGAACATCGATCGGGTGATCGAAGTGATCCGCGCCTCGGACGAACCGAAGCCCGCGTTGATGCGCGAATTCTCGCTGAGCGAGCGGCAGACGGACGACATCCTGGAGCTGCGTTTGCGCCAGCTGGCCCGCCTCGAGGCCCTGAAGATGGAGAAGGAGCTGGGCGAACTTCGCAAGGAAGGTGCGGCGCTCTCCAAACTGCTGAATTCGGAGACGGCGCTGCGCAAGCAGGTCGGCAAGGAATTCGAAGAAGACGTTCGCAAGTATGGCGACGCGAGGCGCACCCGGATCGAGGCGGCCGAACGCGCCGTGGTCGAGGTCAAAGTGCTCGACGAGCCGGTGACGGTGATCGTGTCGGAGATGGGATTCGCGCGGGCCCGCTCGGGGCACGGCCACGACCGGGCTCAGTTCGGATTCAAGCCGGGCGACGCACTGTACGATGCCTACGAGTGTCGTACCGTCGATCACCTGGTTGCCTTCGGTTCCAACGGGCGCGTGTACTCGATCCCGGTTGCCCAACTGCCGTCGGCGCGAGGCGACGGTGCGCCGGTGACTTCGCTGATCGATCTGCAGAGTGAAACACGGCTGGTGGCCTATGTGGCGGCGGCGGCGGACGCGCCGCTGCTGGTGGCAACCAGTGGCGGCCGCGGTTTCGCGTGCCGGCTGAGCGACCTGCTGTCTCGACAGCGCGCCGGCAAGCAGTTCATCGGCGTCGACGAGGGTCAGGAGCCGATTCGCCCGGCCGTCGTCGATGCAACGAACGATCACCTGATCGCGTGCGCTTCCGACAAGGGACGCCTGCTGGTTTTCGAGGCCGCCGAGATCAAGGCGCAGCCGGCCGGCGGACGCGGCGTGATCCTGATGGGACTGGACGAGGGTGAGCCGATGGTCGCGAGCATGACCTGCGGCGCGGCCGGCATCATCGTGCGCGGCAGCGCGGCCAAATCCGGCAAACCACTCGAAGTGGCCCTCGGCGAAGCCGAGTTGCACAAGTACCGCGGCCACCGGGCCCGCAAGGGCCTGCTGTTGGTGCCCCGGATGCGGGTGGCGTCGATCACACGAGCAAAGTCCCCCGAGTGACCATGACCGAGGCGCCCGCGACTCGGACCGCAGCGATGCGCTCGCCGTCGCTGTCGATCTGCAGGTCGATCCGGCTGGGCCGGCCGATTTCCTCGCCCTGCAGCAGCGTGTACTCGGACCTGCGCCCCGCCTGAGGCGCGTATTCGGCCAGCCAGCCGGCAAACGCCGCCGCTGCCGAACCGGTTGCCGGGTCCTCGGCCACGCCGGCGTCCGGAGCGTACATCCGCACCCGCCAGGCCGCTCCCGCCTGCGCAACCGGGTAGACGTGCTTGTATTCGTGGCCGGCCAGCAGGCCCGCCCACACGGTCAGGTCCAGCCGGCAGCGCTGTAGGGCCTCGACCGAAGCCAGCGGCACCACCAGGTAGGAGACGCCGGCCGACCAGAATTCGGCCGAGTCGAGCACCTGCGAGGCGGTCAGTCCGAGCATCGCGGCAAGCTCGTCCCGCCGGGGAGCTGGCGGCCCGCGCTGGGGCAGGCGCGGCGCGGAAAAGGCGCAGCGCTTGAGCTGGCCGTCATGCCGCTCGAGTTCCACACTGACCGGGCCGATGCCTTCCTCCAGCACGATCCGGTCTGCCCGGTGCCGCTCGGGGGCGAGGCTGGCCAGCACGAACGCCGTACCCACGGTCGGATGCCCGGCGAACGGCAGTTCCCGCATCGGGGTGAAGATCCGTAGGCGGGCGCCGTGACCCGGATCCGACGGCGGCAGCACGAAAACGGTCTCGGAGAAGTTGAATTCGCGCGCCACTGCCTGCATCTGAGCATCCGACAGCGCATCGCCATCCAGCACGACGGCCAGGGGATTGCCGCCGAAACGCCGTTCGGTGAACACGTCGCAAGTGCAAAAGGAAAAGCTCAGCGGTGCCGGCATGGTTGGGGGGGCCTCCTGGACCTGACAGAATACTCACTATCGCAACCGTCCATTATTTTTCCACCCAATCAGATGAAAGAAACGCTTGGATTTCAAGCCGAGGTCAAGCAACTGCTTCGGCTGATGATTCATTCGCTGTACAGCAATCGCGAGATCTTTCTTCGCGAGCTGATCAGCAACGCCTCGGATGCCTGTGATCGGCTGCGCTTCGAGGCGATCGCGACACCGGGGCTGATGGAGGCCGGCGAGGAACTGTCGATTCGGGTCGACTACGACAAGAACGCCAGGACGATCACCGTATCGGACAACGGAATCGGCATGACGCGCGACGAAATCGTGCTGCATCTGGGCACGATCGCGCGCAGCGGCACCCGCGAGTTCTTCGAAAAGCTCACCGGCGATCAGCAGAAGGACGCCCAGTTGATCGGACAATTCGGAGTCGGTTTCTACTCCGCATTCATCGTGGCCGACCGTGTCACCGTCGTATCGCGGCGCGCCGGGCTGCCGGCCGGCGAGGCCGTGCGCTGGGACTCCGATGGCGCCGGCGAATTCAGCGTCGAGCCCGCCGAGCGGTCCACGCGCGGAACCGATGTGATCCTGCATCTGAAGCCGGACGAGGAGGAACTGCTTTCGTCCTGGAAGCTGCGCTCGATCCTGGTCAAGTATTCTGACCACATCGCCACACCGATCCGGATGCCCA
>WNFI01046646.1_pt1 | contig 12059 bp, 10 predicted proteins | sample 5400471 | NCBI WGS metagenome assembly WNFI01 (sample SAMN13153348, study PRJNA577476) | soil metagenome | isolation source: 100 cm saprolite on Douglas fir-dominated hillslope | place: USA:California | collected 2013-09-17 | reverse complement strand
ATCTGCCCGACGATCACCCGGTCGAGACCAGTCGAGCGCGCCTGATCCGCGCTGATCGGGCGCCCGAGCTGACGGGAAAATTGCTGCAGCCGATCGTTATACAGCGTGCGGAACTGCTCGACGGTCAGTTCATTGCGGCCGATCTTGGCGACGGTCGAGCGGCCGAAACCGCGAAAAATGTCGCCGATGCCCCAGATCGCGAAGCTGATCACCAAAAAGCCGACGACGGCGGCCATCACCGCTTTGCCGAGCCAGTTGGAGGAGGCTTTTCGCAGCCCTCGAAGCATGCGTCATCCGTGATCGAGAGAACCCCGCGCCGCAGCGAGATATTGCATCATAGGGAGGGGGCCCCTGCACGGCAACATTGTGGCACAACGGGGTCCCGGCCGACCTCTGGCGTGGCCGCGACTGCTCTGCTAACCGCTTGGCTCGATCGGGAAATATTCAGGAACAATGATGGTTCGGGCGCGTCGGCCGCTGGTAGCGGGCAATTGGAAGATGAATGGTCTGCGTTCCTCCGCCGCAGATCCGGCGCGTTCACTGGTGATTTATCGGCCGAAATGCTCAAAGACGCAGGCGCAAGCGCAGTCATTCTCGGACACTCCGAGCGGCGCATTCATCACAAGGAGACCGATGCGGACGTCCGCGCGAAGGCGCTGGCGGCGCGCCGTGCGGGGCTTTGTGCACTCGTCTGCGTGGGCGAGACGCGCGCTGAACGGGAGAACGGACGCGCGCTCGCGGTCGTGGAGACCCAGCTCGACGGCTCGGTGCCCGACGGTGCCACGAGTCACAATCTGGTCGTCGCCTACGAGCCGGTCTGGGCCATCGGCAGCGGGCTTACGCCGACACCTGCGGATGTGGCCGAGATGCACGGGCTCATCCGTGAGCGCCTGCGGTCGCGGTTCGCAGAAGAGGGGCAAGCGACCCGCATCCTCTACGGCGGATCGGTCAAGCCGTCGAATGCTAAGGAGCTGATGGGCGTTGCCGAGGTCGACGGCGCGCTGGTCGGCGGCGCAAGCCTCAAGGCGGATGAATTTCTGGCAATCGCAGGCGTCTACCGCGAGATGTGAGGTCTGCAGCAAAATGCCGTCCATGGCCCCTCGCGCGCGGTCAAAAATCAGCTAATGTCACTCAAAACCGCACGATGGTTTGCCGCGTGGCGCTCTCCATGCGCGCACGCGTCCCCGCATCGGGCTCGAGCTCCGGCGCGGCAAGCAGGGGAGGTTGCCATGACCGATAAGACCAGGCCCGGCGAACACAATCCAATCGCACGCCGCAATTTCCTGCTGGGTGCCGGCACCGCGGTTGCTGCGAGTGCTGCGCCGAGCGGTGCAGCGCAAGCACAACAGCCCGCCGCTGCATCGTCAGCCGCTCCCGCACCGGAGCCGGACCAGTTCGTCACACTGACGGCGCCGGAGGCCGCCTTCATCGTGGCGGCGGTCGACACTCTTATTCCCGCCGACGAACTCTCCCCCTCGGGAAGTGAGTGCGGCGTGGCGGTTTTCATTGACCGCCAGCTCGGCAGCGCCTGGGGCGGCGGGGCCAAAACGTATCGCGGCGGTCCGTTCCATAAGGGCAAGCCGGAGCAGGGCTATCAGCTTTCGCTCACGCCGCGGGAATTCTTCGCCGCGGGAATTACCGCCGCCAACGCCTGGACGCGGCAGACCTACGGCAGGGATTTCGATCTCCTTCCCGCCGCGGAGCGCGTGCAAGCACTCACAGCAATGGAGGACGGAAAGGCCGAGTTCCGGGACTTCAATTCCCGTGCATTCTTCAATCAACTCCTCGCCATTACCATGCAGGGCTTCTTCGCCGACCCGATCTACGGCGGCAATCGCAACAAGGTTGCGTGGAAGATGATCGGTTTCCCGGGGCTTCCCGCCGTCTACGCCGACAAAATCGATGCTTACCGCGACAAGCGCTACGTCGCAGAGCCGCAATCGATCGCAGATTTCTCGTGAGAGGGCTCTAGCCATGACAACGCGCTTGAAGGAAGTCGATGCCGTCATGGTGGGCATGGGCTGGACGGGCGCGATCCTGGCGCGCGAGCTCACCAAGGCCGGAGTGAACGTCGTCGGCCTCGAGCGCGGGGCCGACCGCCAGCCAGCGGAGGAATTCACGTTGACGCGGCTGCGCGACGAGCTGCGCTATGTCGTGCGCCTCGAGCTGATGCAGGACAATTCGATCGACACTATTACTTTCCGCAACACGCCCGATGAACTGGCGCTACCGATCCGCCGCTTCGGCGCCTTCCTCCCTGGCGAGGGGGTGGGCGGGACCGGTATTCACTGGGGCGCGCTACATTGGCGCTTCTTGCCCACCGATTTTCGCGTCAGGACCGTGCTCAGCGATAAATACGGCGCTAAGGCCATCCCGGAGACTATGACGATCCAGGATTGGCCGTTCAGTTACGACGAGGTCGAGTCATACTACGACCGGTTCGACAAACTGTGCGGCGTCTCGGGGCAGGCCGGCAATCTGCGCGGACGGATCGTGCCGGGCGGCAATTCATTCGAGGGACCGCGCAGCGACGATTATCCCAACAAGCCGATCAAGGCCGGCGTCGCGCCGACGATGTTCGCCGAGGCCGCCAAGAGCCTCGGCTATCATCCTTTCCCTCTGCCAGTCGCGACCTCGAGCGCGCCGTATACAAACCCGGAAGGGATCACGCTCGGCCGCTGCGAGTACTGCGGGCATTGCAACCGCACGGCCTGCGAGGCCAATGCAAAGGCATCGCCCAACGTCAACGTGCTGCCGGTGCTGCGGACAGATTCGAAGTTCGAATTGCGGACCCGCGTCTTCGTCACCAAGCTCCTTTACGACAAGCAGGCCAAGCGCGTGACCGGCGTGCTTTATACCGACATGAAAACGGGCGACGAATACGAGCAGCCTGCCGGCCTGGTCGTGCTTTCCTCTTACGTGTTCGGCAACACGCAGCAGCTGCTACTCGCCGGCATCGGCGAGCCCTATGACCCGAAGACGGGCAAGGGTGTGGTCGGGAAGAATTGTTGCTACCAGTTCGAGGCCGGCGGTGAAGCCTTTTTCGAGGGGAGGGAATTCAATCCGTTCATGGGCGCGCCGGGCATGTCGACCGCCATTGACGATTTCAACGGCGAGAACTTCGATCATTCCGGGCTGGGCTTCTTCGGTGGCGGCTATTTCGTCTGCTCGAACGGCGGCGCCCCGCCGATCGGAGGTCGCGCCACGCCCCGCGGATCACCGCGCTGGGGTGCCGGATGGAAACAGGCGACCGTCAAATGGTACCGGTGCAATACGCGCTTCAATACCCAAGGTTCGGTCTATGCCCACCGCGACAATTACATGGACCTCGACCCGACCTATAAGGACGCGCTCGGTCGCCCCTTGATTCGCATGACCTATAACGGCACCGATAACGACCACGCCATGTCGCGTTATCTCGTCGGCAAGCTGGAAGGGATCATCCGCGCGATGCATCCGACCCACTACGAGGTGCATTATCGACCGAAAAACTTCACCATCGTGCCGTATCAATCGACCCACAATACCGGCGGCACCATGACCGGCTCCGACCCGAAGACCAGCGTGGTGAACCGCTATCTTCAGGCCTGGGACGCGCACAACCTGTTCGTCCAGGGCGCTTCGGTGTTTCCGCAACAGCACGGCTACAATCCGACCGGCACGGTGGGCGCGCTCGCCTATTGGTCGGCCAAGGCCATCACCGAGCAATATTTAAAGAGCCCGGGTCCGCTCGTGCATGCCTGAACCGAGAAGACGAAAGCAGCAGTCGGTTGCCGCCGCCGCCGGCCCCGTAGTCCTCCTCGCCCTATTCACAACTGCGGTCAGCGCGGCCGACGTCGAGCACGGCAAAGCGCTATACCAGACCTGCGCGGCCTGCCACACCGAGCGTCCGGACGCGCTGGGACCAAGCCTCAAGGGCGTCGTTGGACGCAAATCGGCAGCGCTCGACGATTACCGCTACTCCAACCCAATGCGACGCGCCAACCTCGTTTGGGACGAGGACAATCTGCGCGCCTATATCCAGGATCCGCAGGCGAAGGTGAAGGGCAACCGCATGCCCTATGGCGGGCTGAGCGACCCGACGGATGTCGACGATATCATCGCTTATCTGAAAATCCTCAAATAGGTCTGTCTTCCAGACCGCACGGTCTCTCAGGGCGGGCAGGAGCAGGGGGCGCCGCCACACCCGCCAGTTGGCTGGAGGTGTGGACAGGCGCCCGCGTTCCTATATGACACCGGGGCGAAAAGCAGGATCGAACGCGGTGGAGACATGCAGACCGTCATTATCGTCATCCATCTGATGGTGGTCGCCACGATGATCGGCGTCGTGCTGCTGCAGAAGTCGGAAGGGGGTGGGCTGGGGATCGGCTCGACCGGCGGATTTTTATCGAGCCGGGGGACCGCCAATGTGCTGACCCGCACGACTGCCATCCTGGCCGCAACCTTCTTTGCCACGAGCTTGCTGCTCTCGCTCCTGGCTGGGTGGGAGCGTAAGCCGCATTCCATCATCCAGAACACCGGCAGCCCGGCACAGCAGACGCCCGGCGGACCGCCGGGGCAGGGCGGCGGTGGGGTGCTCGACACGCTGCGCCAGCAGGAGCAGTCGGCGCCGCCGGAACCGGCGCCTGCCCCAGGACCGCAGGTGCCACGCTCGCAGTAAAACAGGGGCCGGGACGACCGGCCCCTTCGCTTGAGGAGCCATGCAATCGGCGAATGGTAAATTGAGAGCTCACATCAACAGACCGGCGGATATCCCAATCAGATCGTTGGAATTCTTCGGTATGTGCGCTGCGCATGGATATCGCCGGCAGGGGGCTCGCAGCCTCTCGTCGAATCGGCGGCGGCGCGCTAAAGGTTAGCTCCCATGGCGCGGTACATCTTCATTACCGGCGGCGTGGTCTCCTCCCTCGGCAAGGGTCTCGCATCCGCAGCGCTCGGCGCGCTACTGCAGGCGCGCGGCTACAAGGTCCGGCTGCGCAAGCTTGACCCGTATCTCAACGTCGATCCCGGGACCATGTCCCCCTACCAACACGGCGAGGTTTTCGTCACCGACGACGGCGCTGAGACCGACCTTGACCTCGGCCATTACGAGCGCTTTACCGGCCGGCCGGCGAGCCGGCAGGACAACATCACCACCGGCCGCATCTATCAGGAAATCCTGGGCAAGGAGCGCCGCGGCGATTATCTCGGCGCCACCATCCAGGTCGTCCCCCACGTCACCAACGCGATCAAGGATTTCATCCGCGAAGGCAACGAAGGCTACGATTTCGTCCTGTGCGAGATCGGGGGCACGGTCGGCGACATCGAGGGGCTGCCGTTCTTCGAGGCGATCCGGCAACTGGGCAATGACTTGCCGCGGCACCACGCGATCTACATCCACCTGACGCTGTTGCCTTTCGTCTCCGGCGCGGGCGAACTCAAGACCAAGCCGACCCAGCACTCGGTCAAGGAATTGCGCTCGATCGGCATCCAGCCCGACGTCTTGCTGTGCCGGACCGACCGGCCGATTCCGGAGAGCGAACGCGCAAAGCTCGCGCTGTTCTGCAATGTGCGTCCGAGCGCCGTGATCGAAGCGCGCGACGTCGACAATATCTACGCGGTGCCCGAAGCCTACCACGAGGCGGGCCTCGATCGCGAAGTGCTGATGGCTTTCGGCGTCGAGCCAAAAGGCGAGCCGGACCTTGCGCGCTGGCGGCTCATCAACGAGCGCGTTCGCAACCCCGAAGGTAACGTGACGATCGCCATCGTGGGCAAATATACCGGCCTGAAGGATGCCTATAAGTCGCTGATCGAGGCGCTCTCCCACGGAGGTATCGCCAACAAGGTCCGCGTCAATCTCGATTGGATCGAATCCGAAGTGTTCGAGGGCGAGGATCCGGCGCCGTTTTTGGAGAACGTGAACGGAATCCTGGTGCCGGGCGGCTTCGGCCAGCGCGGCACGGAAGGGAAGATCAGAGCCGTCCAGTTCGCGCGTGAACGCCAAGTTCCCTATTTCGGGATTTGTTTCGGCATGCAAATGGCGGTCATCGAAGCGGCGCGGAACCTTTGCGGCATCGACGAGGCGAACTCCACCGAATTCGGCGCCACTCCCGAGCCGGTGGTCGGCTTGATGACCGAATGGATGAAAGGCAACGAGCTGCAGATCCGCGGCGTGAACGGCGATCTCGGCGGCACCATGCGGCTTGGCGCCTATCGGGCAATTCTCCAGCGCGGGAGCCGCGTGTCTCAGATTTATCAGGGCGCAACGGAGATCTCCGAGCGCCACCGCCACCGCTACGAGGTCAATACTCATTACCGGGGCCGACTCGAGCAGCACGGCATGCGGTTTTCCGGGATGTCACCTGATGGGCTATTGCCGGAGATGATCGAGTACGAAGACCATCCCTGGTTCGTCGGTGTGCAATTCCATCCCGAGCTGAAATCGCGGCCTTTTGATCCGCATCCATTGTTTGCGTCTTTCGTCGGCGCGGCGGTGGACCAGAGCCGGCTGGTGTAAGCTCAAGCCCTCGCATCCCCCGCCCTTCCTGATCGCACGCATACGCCGTTCGCACAGGGAACTCGCTCTGCTCCCTCCCCCGCTTGCGGGGGAGGGCTGGGGAGGGGGTGATCTCAAACGCTCTATCGTATGGGATGCTCCAGGCGCCGATTGCGTTTCACGCACCTGCCGTTAACGTCGATCGCCTCAACGGCCATCACCCAAGAGGCGACCATGATCTATGAATTGAGGATCTACCACTGCGTGACCGGACGGCTCCCGGCCCTGTTGAAGCGGTTCGAGACGACGACGCTCGAGCTCTGGAAGCGGCACGGCATCCGGCAGGCCGGGTTCTGGACGGTGTTGGTCGGCCCCGGTGGAAACCAAGACCTCCACTATCTCCTCGCTTGGGAGTCGCTCGCTGAGCGCGAAATGAAGTGGAACAAGTTCATCGTCGACCCGGAATGGGTGAGCAAGCGCGCGGAAAGCGAGCGCGATGGACCGATCATCGCCAACCGCCATGCCTGGGGCACCCACAATCATCTGGTCCAACTTCCCGGCTTCTTCATCGAACTGCTCACCGTGGCGGAGCCGGAAAAACTCGGCACCGACGGCCTCTCGGCGCTGTTTGGCACCTTCAATCGCATCTTCCTCAAGAACCACGAGGGACTTTCATTCCTCATCCTCGAAAGCGAGGACGCCGCAACGGATGCCGCGCGCTTTCGCTCGGCTGGTATCGGCGTGTCCGATGCCATGCGCTTCGAGCGCGAGGGCAAACGGCCGGACGGCTCGGCCGTGAAGGTCGGCTTCTCGCTCGCCTTCGCGCGCGATGCCAAAGCGCCTGCCATCGGTTTTGCCGTGTGCCAGCAGCACTTTCCTGAAAATTTCTGGAATCCCGCCTTTCAGCAGCATGCCAACACCGCAAGCAGCATCGAGGCTGCGGTGTTGGTTGCCGAAAACCCGGGCGAGCATCACGCTTTTCTGTCGGCGTTTGCCGGCGACGTGTCCGCAACCTCGAGCGGCATCACCGCCTCGACGCAGCGCGGCGACATCAGCGTGATGGATGCCGCCACCTTTCGCCGTCATTTCGGGACGGAGCCGCCCAACATCTCCCGTGGCGCGCGGCTCGCGGCACTGCGATTTCGCGTGCGCGACCGCGCCGTGCTGGGCGCGGCACTCAAGGCGGGCGGGATCGCGGCTCGCGCCGATCCGAGCAGAACCGTTATCGCGCCGGAGGTCGCCTTGGGCGCAACGCTGGTGTTCGACTGGGGCGCGTACCCATAAATGGCGTCGATCAACCGATCGGTCGGCAGATGGGCGAACGCTGATCTCCCCCGGCGGTCGCTTGAGAAAGCCGAAGCGTTACGGAATATTCGCCAGCCCGATCACTCCGGCTTGATGCCTGCGAACTTGACCACCTTGGCCCACTTCTCGGTCTCGTCGGCGATGAGCTTACCGAAATCGGCCGGTGAGCCGGCGAGCAGGCTGCCGCCAAGCTCGGCGAGCCGCGCCTTGATCCTGGAATCGGCGAGCGCGGCGTTGGTCTCCCCGTTCAGCTTGTCGGCGATAGCCGCGGGCGTAGCCTTGGGCGCGCCGAAGCCCCACCAGTTGCTGTCCTCGTAGCCCGGCACGAAATCGGCGATGGTAGGCACGTCCGGCAGCGCCTCCGATCGAGTCGTCGTGGTGACCCCTAGCGCGCGCAGCCTCCCCGCCTTGATGTACTCGATCGAGGAGGTGATAGCGACGAACATCACCTGCACCTGTCCGCTGATGAGATCGGGCAGCGCGGGCCCGGCGCCGCGATAGGGGACATGCACGAGATTGACCCCGGCCAGCATCTTGAACAGTTCCCCCGACATCTGATTGGACGAACCGGTGCCACCCGATGCCATGTTGATCCGATCCGGATTGGCTTTGGCATAGGCGATGAACTCGGGGACCGTCTTCACCGGAAACGATGGGTTGACCACCATCACGTTGGCCACGCGCGTGACGCCCGCGACCGGCGCGATGTCGCGGATGAAATTGTAGCTGAGTTTGTCGTAGAGCGTCGCGTTGACCGCGTTCGTAGGGCTCACCATGAGCAGCGTGTGGCCGTCGGGAGCGGCATTCACCACCGCCTCGGTGGCGATATTGGTGCCGGCCCCCGGCCGGTTCTCGACCACGAATTGCTGGCCCAGCCGCTCCGAAAGCCATTGCCCTATGATCCGCGCAACGATGTCGGTCGCGCCGCCCGCGGCAAAGCCGACGATGATGCGAACCGGCCGGGTCGGATAGGCTTGGGCCCTCGCGATGTGAGAGACGGCCGGCAGCGCGGCAGCGCACGCCGCCAGATGCAGAAAGCGTCGGCGGGGAAGTTTCATTCTGGCCAATCTCTCCGCGGCCACGTCATTCGATCACCTCGTCGGCTATGGAAAGCAGTCCGGGCGAAGGCGTGAGACCGAGTGCTCTTGCTGCCTTTAGGTTGAGTACGAATTCGAACTTCGTCGACTGCATGACCGGAAGCTCGCCGGGCTTTTCGCCTTTTAGAATTTTTCCCGCATAGACGCCTTGCTGACGATAGGCATCGGTGATGCTGGGGGCATAGCCCATGAGGCCGCCAGCCACGGCGTAGTCGCGGCCCGGATAGATGGCAGGAATGGCGTAACGCGCCGCCAGACCCACGAGCTGTTCGGTCCGAGTTCGAAAGAAAGGCCCGGTGTTGACGAGCAGCGCAGTGACGTTTCGTTGCGCCAGCGTCGTGAAGGCGTCGTCGAGTTCGCGCTCGCTGCTCGCGTAAACAACGTGCAGCGTGAGCCGGAGCGAGCGCGTCACCGTTTCCAGCTCTTTAGTTACGGCGTCGGTTGCCTCGGCCCGATTGACGAGCAGGCCAATGACGTTGGCTGACGGCACCAAGTCGCGCAGTAGGCTAAGCCGTTTCAGCGTCGAGGCCTCGGTGAGAAAGGTCACGCCGGTGATGTTCCCGCCCGGCCGATTGAGACTTGAAACAAGCCCAGCGGCAACTGGATCCAAACCGGTGTGAAAGACGATCGGAATCGTTGACGTCGCGGCCTTTGCTGCCATCGCTGGGGCTATGGAGCCACTCGTGACAATCACGGCAACTTTGCGGCTAACTAAGTCGGCCGCCAAAGCCGGCAATCGGTCGAGTTGATTGTCAGCCCAGCGGTATTCGACGGCGAGATTCTGACCTTCGTTAAATCCGGTTTCTTTCAAGCCCTGCCGGACGGCAGCCACGATGGCTGCATAAGGTCCCGATGGCGTGCTGCCGAGAAATCCCATCACCGGCATCGCGCCCTGCTGCGCGCGCGCTGCGAGCGGCCACGCCGCAGCGGCGCTGCCGAGGAGCGTGATAAACGCGCGGCGGTTCACTCGATCACCTCATCAGCGCGGGCGAGGATGCCCGAGGGAATCTCGAGACCGAGCCCCTTGGCGGTCTTGAGGTTGATCACAAGCTCGAACTTGGTCGGCGCCTGCACCGGCAGGTCCGCGGGCTTCTCGCCCTTGAGAATGCGATCGATGTAACCGGCGGATCGCCGGAACTGGTCGGTCTGATCAATCCCATAGGAGATCAGGCCACCGTCGGCGACGAAAATGCGCGTAAAGTAGACGGCGGGTAAGCGATGCCGAGCCGCCAGTGCAACGATCAGCGCGCGATGAACAATCGCTGCCGGGCTCCCAGTCACGATCAGGCCAGCATTCGAACCGCGTGCGAACGCCGTGATGGCGCGTTCGATCTCGCCGCTATCACGCACGTCGACCGGACGCACCTCCATGCCAAGCGACTGCGCGACGGCTCGGATAGCGCCGAACTGGGCTGGTCCAGCCGCAATGGCGGATTCTCGAAGCACAGCCGCGCGCGTCACCTCGGGCGCGATGTCTTTGAGCAGCTCCAGCCATTTTACAGCGATAGAGTATTCCCAGTTGGTAAAGCCGGTGGCGTTACCGCCTGGGCGCGCTAGGCTATCAACATAGCCAGCGCCGACCGGGTCCGCGACAATCGCGAAAACAATCGGAACGGTGCGGGTTGCCTCGAGCAACGGTGCCACCGCCGCGCTGGAATGGGCCAAGATCACGTCAGGAGCGAGTGCGGCCAATTCCCTCGCGTGTTTGCGCATGAGATCGGCATTGCCGGCACCCCAACGGTAGTCGATTTGGATGTTTTGGCCGACGGTCCAACCCAATTGCTGCAGACCCTGCAGAAGCGCCGCGAGGCGGATTGGCGATTCCGGATCGTCTGCGGCGAGATTCATGAGCACGCCGATGCGTCGCATCCGCTCGCGCTGCTGCGTGCGCGCCGCGAGCGGCCACGCCGCCGCCGCGGCAGCGCCGCCGAACAGCGTGGAATCACGATTGAGTGCTGCCGTGCTCATCCGAAAGATAGCACGTCAAGGTACGGCAGGGGACTGCTCCACTGCGGGGTTCCGATCAGACTTACGTCGGCTTTCGCTCAACGACCTGCAAGAGCCAGATAGGTTGTCGAGTTCATAGGTGCCACGCGAGATGATCAACTCACCATCGGCCGAGGCCTGGCGTTCCTGCGGGACCACATTTCCCAAGGATGGGACAAACCCAAATGCCCGTATAAGTGTGTGGCTGCGGTCGCCGAGACGCCTTCATCACCTCGTAGCCCCACACCGCACATAAAACGACAAAGGCGGCGATCCAACCGGCGTTCGCAAGACCTCGCAACATCCAGCAATCCTCACACATAAATCGCGCTTGTCCGCCAACCGCTGAGACTGAGGTAATTGCTACATGCACCGCAGCGAACAACCACCTATTCGATCACCTCATCAGCGATCGCGAGCACGCCCGGCGGGATGGTGAGCCCGAGCGCCTTGGCTGTTTTCAGGTTGATGAGACTGAGGTAATTGCTACATGCACCGCAGCGAACAACCACCTATTCGATCACCTCATCGGCGATCGCGAGCACGCCTGGCTGGATGGTGAGCCCGAGCACCTTGGCAGTTTTCAGGTTGATGACGAGCTCGAACTTGGTCGGCTGCAAAACGGGCAGGTCGGCCGGCTTCTCGCCCTTGAGGATTCGACCGATATACACACCGGTTTGACGATAGGAATCGGTGAGGCTCGCTCCGTAGCTGATGAGACCGCCAGCCGCGACGTACTCGCGATACTGATAAAACGTAGGCAGCGCATAGTGCGTTGCCAGCGTCGCGAATTGTTGGGCGCGCGCAGGGAACAGGGTGCCGGCGCCGACGAGGAGTGCACCAACTCGGAGTTTCGCGAAGTTCGCAAACGCCGTGTTGATTTCCGCTTCCGTGCCAGCATTCAGGACATGCACCTGCAGCCCGAGCGTGCGCGTTGCCTCCTGGACGTCTCTCGCTTGCGACTCGGTTCCGGGATAAGCTGGGTCCACGAGGAAGCCGATCGTCGCGGCCGCGGGTAGCAAATCGTGCAATAGCCCAAGTCGTTTCGACAGCAACTCGGAACTCAACTGGGTCACGCCGGTGATGTTGCCGCCCGGCCGGTTCAGGCTCGCCACCAGGCCAAGCTTGATCGGGTCCAACCCGGTCTCGAAAACGATTGGAATACTAGCGGTCGAAGCTTTGGCGGCGAGGGCTGC
>WNFI01295873.1_pt1 | contig 12060 bp, 19 predicted proteins | sample 5400471 | NCBI WGS metagenome assembly WNFI01 (sample SAMN13153348, study PRJNA577476) | soil metagenome | isolation source: 100 cm saprolite on Douglas fir-dominated hillslope | place: USA:California | collected 2013-09-17 | reverse complement strand
AAGCTATGCATGCGAAAATAAAGTACGTCGTATAGGCCTGAGTGATATTATAGGGGCTGGAAACACATACATCGGCACCTGACCAGACGCCGGGCTCGGACATCGTATGAATTAGGTCGGATCCTGCGAGTAGCATAACCCGGACATTATGTTTCACCCCTGAATGATTAGGATGTTCAGTACTGCATAAGAACGAAGAAGGGCACTTCAGTATGAAGACAGTGAAGAAACGCACCGTCCATGTCTTCCACACCTCCCCTCAGTGTGTTGATTTCGTAATCAAAATGATCGAGAACAAGCGCCGTGCGTTGGTACTGGGTCTGCAGCGCTTCCCAATCATCGACCATAATCCATCTGCTGGTTTGGTCACAACCAACTCGACACATCTCCACCCTACGGTGACGCGAAGCACAGTTCCCCATGGACTCATAAATCGATGGAACGATAGCCAGTCAATTGTCAATGACTCACCGACGAGGTGCGTTGAGCAGCCCAGGCTTTTTATAGCCATCACCTACGGGCGACATATAACCACCGACAACCTCAAAGCCCGTCTCCTGGCGCACGTAATCCTGCGCCATTTCGAACATGCGCATATGGGCATAAGTGATTGGAGAGAATGAGCCGCAAGCTACCAGGACAACTGGGATCTTGTCAGGGTCACTGAGATGCTTAAGTCTGTGTGCAGGGAATACGTAGTTGCTCATCTCTGAGTCGGTGGACATGACTTGAGATCGGGATCGGGTGAAGAGGCCGTGGTCACATGATCCTTGCTTGGACACGTAGAATTGCTAGACATTTGGCTTCCACTCACGGTCATCTCATGCCTCTCATCCGTTCGAGAAAAGAGTCTACTAGCATCTCAGGGATAGAGGTAGGCAATGAGCAATGAGAGCACGCGGTCAGCCTCAAACTTGTCCATAATCTTGCAGCTACAAGCGAAGTCACCAACTACACATGCGTCTCTACTCAATAATGTTATCGATGCCTACACAAATCTCACAAGAGACCAACTTGTCTTGTTCCTATCAATAAGACATCTCCCTGTTGACGGCTCATCGCTTGATCTAGCCAGGAGATTGGCGAAGCACGACTTGGAAACGTACTCCATTCAACCCTTACCTTCACCCCCACAAATCACCCCAGAGCACCCGCCATCTCCGCCCATCATCAAGCCTTCCAGATTGCCCACATTGCCTGCTGAGCTTCTCGCAGAGATCATGGACCACGTGGGCGATTGGGAATTAGCAAAAGCAGTGGGGGTAGTCACTTCCATCAAGCGTCCGAAGGAATGGGACCCAGCCTCCCCCGCAGATCTGTCAGCCCTGCTCGGCATGACCAATTTTAATCCCTTAGCTCTCACTGTAATCGGTGCCAACGCGATCGTCAGACTTTCCTACACGCGTATTCTCACCCATATAAGAATACGCGATTCCGCCACATTCGACCGACTTTACGGTGGTATACATTCACGGCTCATACCACTTCGTGCGTCTTGTTCCGGGCGGACCGAGGTGCTCACATGGTGGCGAGAGCAGCATGACATTCCAAAAGACTACGGTGACGACTGCATCGACGAAGCCTGTCGACACGGCCAGATCGAAGTTCTCGAATGGTGGAAGCATAATTCAAACACGCTTCCGCTCCAGTATACCGAGGCTGCGCTCGAGAATGCTAGCGCGCGTGGTAAAATCCACGTATTGGAATGGTGGAAGCAGTCAGGGTTACCGCTCAAAGTTGGCCGTGTAATGGACCTCGCGAGCAAGGCAGGCCAGGTAGAGGCACTTAATTGGTGGCTACATTCGGGTATCGAGGTCAACTACGACAATGGCACACTTGAGCATGCCAGTCGGAATGGACGCGTCAACGTCCTGACTTGGTGGCTGAATTCTGGGTATCAAATGATGGTGTGTGTTAATTCTTTCGTTCGACTTAGGGCCTCATGTTATTCGACATTTTCCACTTCTGTAGTACAATGAGGACGTGCTCATTGGCGCTACGCGACACAATCGGCCAGAGGTCCTCCAGTGGTGGTATGACAGCGGCCTCCCAATTCAATATCGCATCTGCGATATAGAAGAAGCCCTCGAGGACGCTATTCGGCAAGGCCCTGAGGCAAAGGAGTGGTGGAAGAAGCTTGGTGTGGATTTCAATGCTAATAATGTTGAGTGGGTTCAACTCAAGTTATTGCGGTGAGTTTCTCTATTGGTTAGGTGTGCATCTGATGAGTATGGGCTAATCATTTGCGCAAAGTTTGCATCCTTCATCGTTCCACATCTGAAACTAGAACCCATCCAAATGGATTTAGATTTCACACTCTCCTCGCTTGTAGCGGGGTGTGAATTTCGTCCCTGCAGGCATATTACTTTCCATTTCTTCTCCATGCAGTTCTGTGATCCACTATACCCTTCATACATTCATTCTCCCTTTCCGATGCAATGGAAAAAGTACTGCTGTACTCAAGGATCACTGTAAAATACCTCCCTAGTACCCCATGTCCATTTGCAAGAACATCGATAAAGAGTCTAGATTACTCAGGAGATCGCGATGAAATTTAAAATTGAGGGTCTTAGCATTATGTCGAAGATTACAAGGTTATGGTTCCATTCCATCCATTCCCTCCGGAGCAGGCCCACCTCCACCTCCACCACTGTCCTTATCTTGTCGACGAGCTTGGACGATATCGTCCACTCGGAGCAGCACGCGGGCGGCCTGATCAAACAGGCACCAGATTTAGATAATGAGATCCCTCAACAAAGGGAAATACTAACCTCCACGGCGGTTTTGAGAGTTTGGATCTGACAACGGAACCGATTTGAGATGGATTCGGGCTCTCAGATTAGAGTTAAGCAGACCTTGACACTAGCAGACTCGAACAGCCCATATTTCCTCATGTCGACAAGCTTCCCCGTGTTACCGTCAATCCCCCAAGTGTGCTCTCCAGCGGCATGTTTGGCCTAAACATATTCAAGCGTACCGACTGAGTCAGCAATGGTAGCAATAGACCTAAGACAAAAAAGGTATGCGCACTCTCAACTCTGTCAAGACTCGAATTGGATTACCACCCGCATTCTGTATCAATGTCCTCGGAATAATTTCCATCGCATCCGCAATAGCCCTGATACCCCATGCTTCGACGCCCTCGATGGTCCGCGCTTTCGCAGTCAGCCCTACACTCACTGCCATCTCAGTGGCCCCTCCTCCTGGAGCAAGACGAGGGTTGAAGACGGCATTACGTGCGACAGACATGGCGTCTGCGAGATTTCGATCCACTTCATTGAGGATGTCTTTTGAAGGCCCGCGAAGGAGAATAGTGCATGCCCTGGGAGATGCACATTCAGTTATGAAGGAGAAATATCTGGTGTCGGAAGATGTAAATGAGGGATGCGATCGCGGAAAGATTATTGTACTTACTCGTCGCCCATCTTGTCGATGTAGAAAAGGCCACAGCCTGTCCCAACGTCTGATTCCCGGAGGTCCTCAACGCGATTGACAACAGTAGCTCCAACGGCTCGAGCGATACGGTTGTTGTCGGATTTACGGACTCGACGAAGGACGGACACACCAGCTTTTGATAGATGATGCTGCGCAATGTCTCGGGGAGGGTTAGTACAAGGAAATATCTGCAAGAATTTACTTTATTTTTTACCTGACACACCCTTCTCGGTGATGATGAGGTCCGGCTTGAACGAAATGAGTGTCTGGCATAGTTGCTGCACCTGTTCCTCTTCTATCTCCTGTGCACGAGCCCAATCCTCTTCTTTCGACAGTTCCATGCTCGTCTGGCTTTCGCCCTTCTTATACTCGAGAGGACAGTCCAATAGGATGATACGAGGCCTGGCTATCCGTCTTCGCATGCCAGGATGCGTCACGTCCTTGTTGAGCATCACACCTTTAAGAACCTTGCTCTCCTCGATTTCGCCTCCCGGGACCTTTTCTACACGAGCATAGCGTTTGATGTCGACCGTCTTTATCCCGTCATCCTCACGCATAACAGTTCGTACAGCTTGTAACGCGAGGTCACACATGAGGCTGGACCACCGTGCAACGAACTTTGTCCCAACAGAAGTCTTGATGAGATTGAGCATCTCTACGTCACTCGAAGTATCAATAGGGGTCGAAATCCGGTTGATGATGTCGAGCCCCTCTTTAAGAGCCTTGTTGAAAGCAGAGATGATGACTACGGGATGCATGTTTCTGTCGAGAAGAGGGAGTGCTTGGGCAAGTATTTCTCCTGCAATGATAATAACGCTAGTTGTTCCATCACCAACTTCTTCGTCCTGCGTCCGACTTAGATCGATCATATTTTTGGCGGCAGGATGTGCGACATCGATCTCACGAAGGATCGCATTCCCGTCATTCGTGAGTCTGAATCTCGTTAGTGAGATGTTGCATCTTAATATCAGAAGTGAGCTCACAGAATGCCTCCCATAGGATCAAGTATCATTTTCAGCATAGCCTTCGGTCCGAGGCATGTTCTTATAACGTCAGCGACAACCTAGAAAAGAGACTCTAAAGTAATGGGAGAGACACGTTACGTAGTTGCTCACTTTTCCTGCCTGTATATTCGATGTTTGCGCTTTGCGTCCCGATTGCCGCTCGGGCGCAGTATCTAGTGAACAAGTTACGCGTATCAGTAGACATTAGACATTAGGCTTCGGGAATCACGCACTCATAACAAAGACTGGGGCCTGGCCATTCATCGCGTTAGTTTGCAAGACGTGCAGTTGCGACTGGATTCCCTTTTTCGATCAAGGCAGTTTCCGAAGTTGGATGACATTAATATTCCATTAGTCTATGTCCCCAGCTTATTGTAAGGCTCGTCTGTCTTCGCCGATTCATTCAGGGGGGAAGGCTGCGTCATACAGTATGATTGTAACGTTGCCATTCTGCATGCTTAAACACTGCTGAAACAAAATACTATTCCTTTCGGGGCGACGTACACGCATCCATACATCGGGACATATAGAGAGTCCCTAATCCCAGGCATGTTTTGTCTGATATTATTGGCTCTTTACTAGACCCGTACCGTACGGTATCTCTCTCTTGCTCCCAAAAGAGGGAGAAGGGTTTCTTCTGAATCACAAGCAAGCGACTTATTCAACGGCTGTATGGAAGATGAGCCAGTAGAGCTGGCTAACATGCAGTAGTTGGAAGCACCCTGACCTACGGTATCCGGACCCCTTAATTACATCGATCACCAGCTGATACAGAATTAACTAGGACTGGCGCTTCCTCCCATGAAGCAAGCAACGGCACAGGACTAGTGGTCTCGGGTACGTCTGTGCATGGATCGAGGGGTGTACGTGTTGAATACTCAGTACACCAAGACCCCTATATGTAAGCTTCGTTGGACTGAGATGCTCATGCCTCCAGGACAGTGACCGACAGAACACTCAAATTGGAAGGTGGGTAATATCGGACGTATTGGATTTTTTTTTTCGTGAGGAATCCAGGTCGCCACACCTTCAGTAACACTTATAGGACGACCGTTATCAATTCATTTCTTGACACCTATGATAGAGCATATTGTACACAGATGAACTATCTGTTGAAATTGAATCGGGCATATCGCTCAGAACACCCACCCATTCGACGACTTAGAGCCTCCGGTTGCTTGAGTTCATTGAAACCTATCCCGAAGCCCTGGAAACCAAGCTAGACTTGCTACTATCGACGCCGGCGCTTGGACTCGGCCCAAGGACCATATATATTTGCTCTCCGCCTGATAGATCATCCTACGCCTATTATGTTCTGCTGGACTACGCATATACACCAGCTAGCGCCCACACCTCGAGGTACGATACCTAACGAATAGGACACCGTCCTCAGCGCATGCGGTCCCACGTCAACATTATCCCATCAAATCCATGGGGAACCCTCTAGGCCAGCTTGGTGTCCATCTTGGAAGGTACGTGTTGTGTGTCTTGAACTGTCTTCAGCCTCATCGTAGGGTTCACTTCATTCTATAACTTGAACGCTGAAAAGAGGTACTGTTAGAAAAGACTAAAGAAAACTCGATCGCGCCCCGGACCCAATAAATACCCGTACATGCGTAATACCTGTTATAACCGCTTCCCCAGATCCACCTTTTACAAGACTTCCTGGTTACCATTCCTGTAATTGACATAATATAAATGGGTGGACAAGTCCCTAATATTATTGGAGTACCCGGAAAAGGTGAATCACCATCAAAAATATGAAATATGTACTTCACAACAAATGCATACACTACGGACATTCAGCCCGCCTCTTCACCTCCAGGGACTTAGGTAAGACTCAGCATGAGGGTACCCAATATCCCATGGACTCGCTTGTCTGACCCGTTACTCATCCACAATCGTCAATGTCTCCAGGTCAAGTAGGAGCATTTTGTAATCAGAGTCTCCAGCCGGCGCATCATCGCCTAGTGCTTGATCCACCCCACTCTGAAGTTTCAGCATGGACTTGTACTCGCTGAAATCGAACTCCGGTCGTTCTCGGACAGTATCCAGCATTGCCTAAGTGTTGAATAAGTCGAGGGGTGCAAGAAAAGGGGCAAAGTTATGCCTACCGATGGGCCAAGGAAGAACAATGTATAAAATCTACAAGCCCTTTCAAATCCAGCGTCAACATCTTGAGCCGCATCAATGGAACGGAGACTCTGATGGAGTGCTAGTATATTCCTTAGCATCTTCCCGATACCTTTCGCGTTTGCAAGACGAATGGAGCGAACTTCGGCAATAAGGATGTTCTCCATGAGTGCACCTAAACCCTCGAATATGAAACTAAGGTAGATAAGTGAGTCGCTGCGGAGGATGCCAACATCAACCGCACGTACCGACGCTCACGATCTGGCAGTGCGGCAAACAGACAGTTGTCGAAAGCGGATGTCACCTCGGTCATCTCGTCTATGAATGAATCAGGTTCAGATGCCTCTTGATCTATGTGGTATGAAGACTAGCAAGGTGTAAACATGATATTAATGAAAAAGCGACCTTAACACTTACTCTACGGATTCCGCTTTGCAGATAATAATACGTGCGGCATCGTAGATCGAGTCTTATCGTGTACAGAATATGCTCTGCCAGTCGGTCATAGATTGAAAGGAGAGCATCGAAGCGACTGTGTAAGGATTGATATTAGCCGTACTCAAGCAGAGACGTGCGTGGGCATACAGAAGCATCACACGTGCTAATGGAACTCGCAATTCTGTGTCATCCCTCCACGGAACAGACGATGCCCCGATTTGCGTGGATGTGGGGCTTGAGGTTGGGCCGGGGGTGTCGGGTGGGTAGGTCGCATTATCCGGTTCTTCAACAACTTGACGAAGGCGTATTAATTGTGTCATAAGCCATAACTAGTTTAGTCATTCAGTAGATTGTCGTTAACGTCATGGCTGAGCGAAACGTACTAATGATTGATATAAGTTAGACAAACTTGTTACATTTCTGATAGGACCAAGATTGTCTTCGTCCTGAATCGGTGACTCCTCCAGCCATGTCATCTCAAAGACGGTCTCCCTTGAGCAAGCTTCCTCTCGTGACGACTGGGATGCAGCCTACTCCGAGGTTAATGTGATAAGATCACAACAAGGATTTAAACTCACGGTAAACAAAGTGTTCAATAATGAGATTATCTCCTGTCTTTGGGCCCAGGCAGCTGGCTTTAGACACGCGGATTTATCCGCGTTGGAGCCATGAGGTTTTGTGAACGACTGTAACCGATCGCTACACCGCTGATAATACTGATCAACGACTATTAAGATTAAATGGGCATAATGTTCTTGATGAAAGGGAGCGTTTTGCAGCATGATGCACAGCGAGTTGACGAGGGCGATGAGATGCACACTCGACTAGATCATGATCTGGGTAAGAGTAACGTTGCGAATGAATTGAGCTGATTGCACCTTAACCAAAGGGTGAGAAGATAGGCTTTTCCAGCCAACCTCTTCGTGGAACGCATCAAGACTACTCGACGAATGTCGAGACAGCGAGGTAACACGTTCCTCCAACTGTGGTAAGTATATATTGAGGACAAAATCGTTGAGGATCGACTGTACTTCGGAAGTGATGAGAGGGGCGCCTGTGCGCTGAGGAAAGATGGACGTGATAGAGTCTAGCCATGCTAGAGTGGGTCGAAATAGAACGGTGACATGGAATGCATGTGGTCGTACGAGAAGACGGTGCTCGCTTGTACCTGAAAAGCGATCATCGATTGCAAGAGCCGAGATCGATGTTGAGTTGCTCTCAGTAGGATTGGTCACTAAACCAGGGACCATGTCCTTGAGCACTTTCGATAGTTCATCGTCATGCCTCTTCAGGGCTCGACTTGTCGCCCTAGTGTCGGTATCGACGAATTTGAACATACCCTGTGAAATAGTTGAGCAAACTATCCACACCAACCAAGCAAGGCGCTTGCTCATACCGATGGCTTTTCACGTCCCTGGATACTTAGGACAGCACTGATTGAAGCAATTGGATTCCGACTTGAGACTGACAGGGAATCTTCATCTCGAAGATAAAATTTTATCAAGTTGCTTATCTATGATAAAAAGTGAGCCCAAGGTGGATTGATATCTAAATCTAGTGTACCTCAGTCTGAACTGGACCCCACACGTCTGCTAAGGGGAATAGTGATCCAGGCTGGATTCCTGAAGAATCTTTGAAATCTCGCCTCTATGGATGATGGTTCAGAGCGGACAGGGCTTCATGGGATGCAGACGACTTACACGCCCAATACGATTCGCTACTTCGTACGTGACACGGAAACCTTGAAGCACGGCATTTAGTTTGGAAAACAATGTCCAGAATAGGTCACGTAGTGTCTCTAGGTCCGATTCTTTCGAGGACGTCTCCAATGCATTCAGACGGAGCGATGACGAAGGATCAAGTGAAGGACGGGAGGAATCAGCAAACATGTAAGCAGAAACCCCAGCCCCAGCCGATAGCGAGGAAGCAGCCATGCTACGGAAGCGAGATATGCCAATACCCCTGAGAAAGTCCGAACGTTCGTGGGCTTCCTCGATAGTCCTCGCCACGAGATGGAACAATTCGGCCGGAAGGCGCTGGATAACAGTGTCTAGTACGCTAACCAGCTTCCCGAGAACCGCAAGAGCTTCCAGCAGCGATTCAATGTAAGTGAATGAGTCACTTTCGGGATTCTCGTCACTCGAAGATGGAAGTGAGTTCGGTGGCGGCATTAGCGATGTATCATCTGTTATCGATGCAGCGCTGTTATAAAACGAAATTCTCCCTGGCTGGTTTGAGACTGTCAGATCATTAGGATCTTCCAAATTCATCGGTGACTCATTTGAAGTGCGCAAGGATAGATGCTTGAGGTAGCGATCCATTCTAGGATGGTTTGAGCTGACTGTCTCTTGTGGAACGACGGATTGTCTGGAATCGTTTAACTGGTCGAATTCCACCGGCGGGACTGGAAGTAAACCGTCAGTCAGAATTGTGGAACACGTTGTCGCAGTATATTGCCTACAAGTGGTTTGATTAGGGGTGTATACAGACCACCGTCGATCACACCAGAAAGTTCTGAGGTATAGATGGCTTTGCAGCTCTTCCAGTAGAATATCTCGTAAGCCCTATTCTGGATATTAGTCACCGGGAGCTGATTCAGAATCAAACACGGACCATCTCTTGGGAAGTAAGATAGCTCCTTAGATCAGATGTTGCACCTATTTCCACCATATCCGGCCTATTGATAATCTTCAAACTTTTAACTAGTAAGATGGCAGCCTGAAGCAGTCTCTTTTCGGATATTAGTGACTCGAGTAAATCAGGCACGCCTTTGAGCCTCTCGCTGGATCAAGAATGATCAGCCCGAATATGAACGTTGTTGGTCACTGAAACGTACATTTGATCCAATAGACGCATCATCTCTTCGAGAGCTTGACCCCTCGACCAGAGTTGGGCGAGATCTGCCCGTTTACTGCCCAAGGCGTCACGCGCCCCAATCAGGTTAGTGCGTGCCTGTGATATTTCTTCTTGCGACTTGGTCAGCGAAACGGAAATGTTAGCGTGGTGCGGTAATGAATGAGCAAATGCTTTGTAGTCCTCTAGAAAGATTTTGTCAAGATTCAGAAGAGGGAGGCTAAGTTGTCTTTTTCCCTACGGTCTACAGAGCCCTTCAGAGCACGCTCAAGAGATAGTTTGGTGTCGACAAAGGATTGAAAATCGCGGCCTGCAGAGGACGTATCCAGAAGCGCTAGGGCTAATGAAACAGGATTAAACTGGGGTATAATTAATCCCCTACTTCCAAGAGATAGGAAACCTTGCCTTACATCCTCTGACAGAACATCCTCCCATTCAACATTGAGATCATTAAGGACAGCTGTATCCCTAGTCAATTGATATCCCGGAGCACGCAATGAGGATAACAAGGAAGTACCTACCATCGATACCTCCCGTTCCCCTCCGGGTCGCTTGACGATTTTTCTCCTTAAGTCGATCCCTCCGTTCCTTATCTATCCTTCTTTCTCGTTCTCTATCACTGGTAATCCCATCTGATCCCAACATATTTTTCCGTCTCGTCTGTCCAGCCTTCTGGAAGGCTTGAATGACAGAAGCCAAAGCCTTGGGTGACTGTGACTCGCCAGGTTCCTGGAGCCCATTGTTGTCCATCCCTCCATAAGGATCAGAAACGTCCGTACCTCGACTACCTATAGTATCGGATCGATTCCGCGGAGGTCGCGGAGGTCGTCCATCTGAGCGCGCCGAAGGACTGTCACGGCCTCCGCGAGGATGTCCATTTGTAGCAGATGGAAAATATTCTTCTCCAGAATGAGACGGTAGGGCAAATGACTGGGGTTGTTGAATCTGAGGAAAGCTAATCGGAGGCGTCTGACGAGGGCGCTTATCCGAACGTGCAGGTCGTGCAAAGGCTTGGGATGGCGGCGAAGAGGTAGAGCCTTGGCTTGCGGTGCGAACTCGACCGCGATTTATCGCCAGTGGAGGCGTAATAGGGATCGACTGATATATCGCGTCATTCTCAGGTATGGCTGGTGAACGTGGCCGACGTGCAGTTGTCGGTAACTGATTTCGGGACATCGAGACCTCTCACACCAGCGGCACCTTTCGTACCAGAGAATCTCTCCACAAAAGACCACCGTTTTGTATGGTACTCCGCAATCTGCCCGCAGCTAGTTCGCAGGCTTGCTCACCAAAAGGGCGAAATTATGATAATTCAATCGGATCCTGCCGTGCTGAAACGCGTGGCGAAATCGCTGTAGTCGCCAAAACCGGTGCCACAAACTCGGCTCTGACGAACGACGACGGGCGGCACGTGTCGTTTGATGACGATGATTGATGATGCTCTGTGAGTAATTATGTTGGTTTACGTTCGTGCGTGTCAGGCCACCGGGAACATTTCACCGATTCCATTTCATTTGACCCTCATTAGCACTGATGAAGACTGGAAGACGAAGTACGAGGAGGTGATGGAGACGCTCCAGGAGACAGAGCAGGAATTGCAGGAGTTTCAAGTCAACAGCAAGGAGCTTGAGGAAGAACTTGGAAGGGAACTCGAGCTCGCTGAGAAGGCGAAGGAGAGTATGCAACGTAAGCTTGATAAAGCTGAGAGTGAAAGTGAAGAATGGAAGGTATGTTTGAAAACTGTTCCTGCATGAATACTTTCACATTGATTCATCTCCACGAGAAGAACAGGTTTATGTCTTTGCAGTCTACCCATACCACCACGGTCAACTCCCTTCAACGCGAATTAGAAGCACTGCGGGAGAGTAATCGGCTTGTTAAGGTCCAGTTACGGGAGTTGGAGATGGGCAATGACGACCTTGAGCGCCATGAGAGGTAAACATATATATGTGTCAATATTCTTTTCCGGAATTTGACGTGCGTATCATTGCTATAGGGCTGTAGCTTCTTCGCTTGAGGATCTAGAACAGAAGTACTCGAAGCTCTTAGAGGAGAAGATTTTGTTAGAGCATGAACTTCAAGATAGGGCAGCCTTGGAAGAAAGTATACAGCGCCTGAAAGACGAGCTTCGAGGTTTGTCTCTTATTTTCCCATCCCTTCCGCTTCGTAGCTGACAATCGTCTCGCAGACGCACAAA
>WNFI01034628.1_pt1 | contig 12061 bp, 13 predicted proteins | sample 5400471 | NCBI WGS metagenome assembly WNFI01 (sample SAMN13153348, study PRJNA577476) | soil metagenome | isolation source: 100 cm saprolite on Douglas fir-dominated hillslope | place: USA:California | collected 2013-09-17 | reverse complement strand
CTCCTCGGGTGTTAACTTTTCCAATGGCTCCTCTTTCATCATCAACATGGATCAACTCCAACTCGGTGAAGAGCTCGGTAACGGTGCCTACGGTACAGTCAAGCGAGTCCTCCACAAACCCACCAACGTGGTGATGGCGATGAAGGTTGGGCCGCTCTTCAACCTCCATGATTTGTTCCGTTGACTCGTAAACTCCGATTGCAGGAAATTCGCTTGGAACTTGACGATACCAAATTGAATGCGATCATCATGGAACTTGACATTCTACATCGCGCCGTCCATGACTCGATAGTCGAGTTCTACGGCGCGTTCTTCATAGAATCTTGTGTCTACTATTGCATGGAGTATATGGATGCCGGTAGTCTCGATAAACTGTATGGGGTCGGGGTGCCTGAGCCGGTCTTGGGCCGCATTGTTTATCTCATGGTCAAAGGGCTTAAATTTCTCAAAGATGAATTGCAGATCATCCACCGAGGTATGTGCGACCCTTCTCTGCCGATACAGCTTATTCACCGACTATTTTTGTCTAGACGTCAAACCGACGAATGTTCTCCTTAACAAGAAAGGCGATGTCAAACTCTGTGATTTCGGTGTTTCCGGGCAGCTTGAAAAATCTCTTGCTAAAACGAATATTGGATGCCAAAGCTACATGGCACCCGAGCGCATCAAGGGCGAGTCCCAGAACGCGCTCAGCACGTACACCATCTCATCTGACGTGTGGTCTGTTGGGCTGGCGACCCTCGAGACCGCCATTGGGAAATACCCGTATCCACCCGAGACCTACATGAACGTCTTTGCCCAGCTCACTGCAATTGTTCATGGCGATCCGCCAGAACTCCCTGACACGTATTCGGAAACTGCACGCGACTGGGTGAACAGATGCCTTGTGAAACGACCGGAGGACAGAGCATCATATGCTGAGCTATTGGTTTGTTATTTTATTTGGCAATTTTACCAGTCTTACTAACACATGGTGATGTGACGCAGAGCCATCCGTTCCTGCAAGACGCGCGTCGTGACGTGGACCTTGGAGAGTGGATCGCACGTGCTTTGCAATGGAGGGACGAACAAAAACAGCAAAGACGATCGCGTCAGCAGGAACAAGAACAGTTACACCCATCAGACACTATACGGCCATTTAAATTCAGCTAACCAGCTTGCCAAAGTTCACTTTTTTTTATTCCGGTGCAACCCAGGAGGGTCCTTCGATGCCCGCCACTTCCACCGGTTTCCATACACATTCGCGATCCGGCGTATCGTATCGGACACCAACTCGCCGCATACACGCCTCTTCCTAGGCATGGCTAAACATGCACGCTCGTTTGACTCGAGCACACACTCGCAGGCGCCAGAACACACGGGACCATTTGCTGCACAGAATTATGGGAGTGTTCAAGAAGGAGGTTCAGTCAGCCCCCTGGCGAGGTCGGGAAGATATCGAGCGAGCAGGCTCACTATGATGTGTTAGAGATATGTAGAGAGATTGATAGGGTGTATGTACGCATTATTTATAGTTGTTTGTGTTATATACACGGGTTAAGCGGGCCGACATTGCGAGTCATTGATTGATTTGATGCAGACAATCAAGGTCAATATCTTCTCATCGTCATGTTCCCGCCTCACAACAGTAAGTCTCCCTGTTTATCACCAAATATGTCTTAATATCGTCACAGTTTCATCAGCATTTAACTTCCCAGAGGAGGAAGAGAAAGTATTGAAGTTTTGGCGCGAAATTGACGCGTTCCAAACGAGCCTCAAGCTCTCTGAAGGTCGTCCCGTGTACTCCTTCTACGACGGGCCTCCCTTTGCTACTGGGTTGCCGCATTATGGCCACCTCCTTGCCGGGACGATCAAGGTACGCAGCGTCTCCCTCGACGGACGTGGCTCATCGGGGGATGGCCGCTGGGGGGGGGCACCGTAAAACAATGATATAGGACATCGTAACGCGGCACGCACACGTCTCAGGTTTCCACGTTCCGCGGCGCTTTGGCTGGGACACCCACGGCGTACCCGTCGAGCACGAGATCGACAAGAAACTGGGAATCAAGTCGCGCGGGGACGTGCTCGCCATGGGCATCGACAAGTATAATGCGGAGTGTCGCGCGATCGTCATGCGCTACTCAACTGAGTGGCGCGCTACTGTTGAGCGCATGGGTCGCTGGATCGACTTTGAGAACGATTACAAGACGCTTAATCTTAGTTTTATGGAGAGTGTTTGGTGGGCTTTTCAGCAGCTTTTTGATAAGGGCCTCGTCTATCGTGGTCTCAAGGTCATGCCTTACTCGACCGGGTTGCTCACGCCCCTCTCCAACTTTGAGGCTGGGCAGAATTACAAGGAAGTCAACGACCCGGCGGGTGCGTGCCGCTGCTGTTTCCCGACGAGAAGCTTTGTCTCGATGTAAATGCTGATCCGTCATTGTGTATTCTCGACAGTGACGGTCGCGTTCCAGCTCGTGGATGATCCAAAGACGTTTCTTCTGGCCTGGACGACGACGCCGTGGACACTTCCCTCCAATCTCGCACTCTGTGTGCATCCCGACTTCAATTATATCAAAATATACGACGAGCAGCGTGATCAGAATTTCATTCTTTTGGAATCTCGCTTGGTGGCCGTATACAAGGATCCGAAAAAGGCCAAGATCAAGAAAGTTGGTCTGTTCGGCGGTGAGGATATGAGAGGTTGGAGGTATACCCCGATATTCGAGTACTTTACGGAGAAGGTGTGCAACCCGTCTTTCCTAGGCCATTCTCTTCTTACCAGCTGGTCCTTGCCTAGTACGAGGACAGAGCCTTCCGCGTAGTCGTGGACACTTATGTGACGGATAAGGATGGCACGGGTATTGTCCATCAAGCGCCCGGCTTTGGTGAAGACGATCATCGTATTGCACTTGCCTATGAAGTCATCGATGCCGATGAGATGCCACCGTGCCCCATTGACGACGCTGGTAGGTTCACGAGCGAAGTTCCAGATTTTGCCGGGCAGTATGTGAAGGTCAGCACGTTGCGCGACATATCCTACGATGTACGTGGGACTTACACGATTTGTTTATTTCACTAGGATGCGGACAAGGAAATCATGAAAGAACTCAAGGCGAAAGGCCGGCTCGTGAGACAGGATCAGGAAAGACATCAGTATCCATTCTGTTGGAGGTTGGGATGATGAATCGCATAATGATGATTTTCACATCCTGACTGCCGTGCTGACAGGTCGAATACACCCATCATCTATCGCGCCTTCCCGGTTTGGAACGTAAAAGTGTCACATATCGTCGATGACCTTGTGAAGAATAACAGCGAGACTCGATGGTTCGTCGTATTCTTATTCACCGATGCCCATAGTCTTAAATCTCTCACTGCCCTCTGTTATGCAGGGTACCGCCAAACGTTGGTGAGAATCGATTCGGAAACTGGCTCGCCAATGCACGCGATTGGTCCATTTCTCGCAACCGCTATTGGGGCACCCCGATCCCCTTGTGGGTCTCCGATGATTTTGAAGAAGTATGGTTCCCACCCGTTTTGAATGGTGAGAACGAGCATCGATGTCATGTATAGGTCATCGCGATTGGCTCCGTTAGTGAACTCGAGGAGTTATCGGGAGTGAAGGGTATCACAGACTTGCATTCGGACAAGATCGATCACATCACTATCCCCTCACAGGAGGGCAAAGGTAACTTGAAGAGGATCCCAGAGGTCTTTGACTGCTGGTTCGAATCCGGAAGGTGAGCAATGCTCGCCGGAGTCGCGTCCCAGATTAACATTGAAGGTGTTGGCGTAGTATGCCCTACGCTCAGATTCATTACCCGTTCGAAAATAAGGAGCTGTTCGAGAATACCTTTCCGGCGAACTTCATCTCTGAGGGTATTGATCAGACAAGGGGCTGGTTTTACACCCTACTAGTATTGTCTACGCATCTGTTCGGCAGAGCTCCGTGGCAAAATCTCGTTGTTACTGGACTTGTCCTCGCTGCGTGAGTTCTTTTGTATGGCTCTAGCGTGTGTGCGATTAACTTGGCTCCCCGTGTTTAGCGACGGTAAGAAGATGAGCAAGAGCCTGAAAAATTACCCCGATCCTAGCTTGATTCTTGACCGGTACGGAGCTGATGCAACAAGGTTTGTTTATTACTGTTCCTTTGCTTGGGTCATATGTCTAAGACAACATTGCCATCGGCAGGATGTTTCTCGTGAACTCACCTATAGTCCGTGGCGACAATCTACGATTCCGAGAAGAGGGCGTACGAGAGGTTATCTCGCGGGTGCTCCTTCCCTGGCTCAATTCTTTCCGATTCTTCCTCGGTCAGGTCGCACTTCTCAAGAAGGCAGCGGGACATGAGTTCCGATATGATGCCCATGCGCCCGTGTCAACCAATGTCATGGACCGCTGGATCTTGGCCAGGTGTCAATCCCTCATCAAACTTGTCAAGGAGGAGATGGCTGCGTACCGCCTATATACGATCATACCACGACTGCTTGACCTCATCGACGAACTCACCAACTGGTACATTCGTTTCAATCGCCGGCGGCTCAAAGGAGAAGACGGTTTAGAGGACACTGTGGTGGCACTAAATACGCTCTTTGAGACCTTATTCACGCTCTGTCGAACAATGGTGAGCGAAAACTATCGTTTCTCGTTTTCGTCCTTCTAATTTCTCGGAAAAGTCATCCTATACCCCTTTCCTCACAGAAAATATTTACCAGTCATTGCGGGCGTACATACCCGAGGACCCAAGTGCAGGCGACACACGATCGGTGCACTTCTTACTCTTCCCAGACGTCAAGGAAGAGTACTTCGACCCTACCATTGAACGTCAAGTGAAGCGGATGCAGACTGTCATCGAACTCACCCGAAACATTCGCGAGCGCAACAATCTAAGTCTCAAGGTATGCAAATAAAGCTCAGAGTAAAGAGGGACTCGCTAATCTTCAACCTCAGACCCCGTTGAAGGAACTACTTGTGTTCCATCATGAGAAGGAGTACCTAGATGACGTTCGATCCCTGCAGAGGTACATCCAATCTGAACTCAACGTCCGTGATGTCGTTGTCACCTCGGAGGAAATAACCGCGGGAGTGCGTTACCGCGCCGTCGCCGATTGGGCTGTCCTAGGACGGAAACTACGCAGCAACCTGGGCAAAGTCAAAAATGCACTTCCCGGTCTTTCGAGCGATGAAGTCAGATCATATACGCAGACGGGTCGCCTGACAGTTGCGGGTATCGAGCTCGTCGAGGGCGATCTTGTCGTACAGCGATACATCGAGCTGCCCGAGGGTGAAGGCTCCTACGCGACACAGACGGACAACGATGTTGTCGTGCGCCTCGACATTCAAGTCCATCCGGAGGCAATGCGATGCGAGAACATGCGGAGGTCATCGAGCGGACGGTACGCAGCGTTCCTGCCGATGTGAGCGAGCGCAGAGCAGCCTCCAACGTCATTATCGAGGAGGAGCAGGAGGTTGCGGAAACAAAATTCTTGCTATCGCTGGTGCGGCCTTGAAGGGTGTTCTCACTGTCTTGTTGTTTGACGCAAGAGGAAATAAAGAGGTGTTGTATTACACAATCTAACTACAATACAGAGGTGATTGGCATGCCTGGTGGTGGCGAGTAGCGGAAAAATAATGTTTGGTGCCCCTTACCCAGACCACGTTCCGAATCTACTGTGGTCCTACATTCCAGATACTCACCGCGTCCGTGGTTCGGGACCAGGACATGGCCTATTTTCAGTAGACGTTATGTCGAGAGCGCGCCACGGATCGACAAGTGCGGATGGTAGACCAAGACACGTCTTGCTTGGGGGAAGACGATGCCGACGAAGGTTTGACCGGTGGCAAGTACTGTCGAAATCCGTGGGCTTGTTGCTTCTTCTAAGAGAGAAGTTGCACGGTCGGAGGCCGGATGAACATATCACATTACGGAGCTTCTGCGACAGCTGTCGGCAAGCTGGCTGCTAGATACAAAGCAAGCAGGACCAGCGCCCTGCAATGCACAGTAAATTGACCACTGCAATGCAAGCTGCTCTACTTGAACTGGCTGAGCTGAGGCGAATGCTGCGAAAGCAAAGAAGTGAGTGGGCAGCGACTTGCAGGAACACGCGGATCAACTAGTACTATACTCGTGCAAATATCGGTACTTTAATGAAGCGGAGGTAGATTAAATGACAACTGGGCGGATTTTCGGAATTGTTTCCTTCCGTGGTGCTGCAACAGCACGTGCTCCCACCATGCTCCAACGCACTGCCTGCCACCCCCAGGTCCCCACGTCGCGTGAGCGTCGGATAAATTTTCATAACTTAGGGCTATCTTCGCTTCAGTATTCCTCGTTTTTCCATGTGTTCTTTCCTCCCTGTTTCAGTCTGACACCTTATATCGATCACCCAGTACACGTGGATTGCCTTGCCTTAGCATCAGCAAAACGTCAAATTATTTTATGGCTTTTCCGACTTTTTGACTTGATAAAGGGACTTCCTAAAGTAAAAAGTGCGTAAACACCACCGTATAACTGACTACCCATACCGTAGCTTTTCAGGGAGGGGGGTCTATCTAAATGCCTTTTCACTTTTCAACTTTTTTTGACTTTATACTATGACCTTTACAGTAAAGTCCAAAAAATAATATGTCGATTTCCTGATGGCCTTTCCGAGTCAGCAAAAGTGCGAGCGCTGTCGCTACCTTCTTAACTGTCTGCCAGTCCCTGTCACCAATTTTACTATCTCACTAATGCTTGATATTTTTACTCTCAACCTTTCTATGGTATCAAGTACTACTATGGCCCAAAGACTCCTCATCCCCTCGCTTGCTCTCCTTAATTAATTGCTATGACTTCGCGATCAATATCAGCATTGGTTTAAGCGTTCCCTTCCGGATTCCTTGTCTCGCGTGCCATTCAAAGTTACCCTTTTCAGCTCTCCACTTGCCATCTTTACCTCTTCATCACCTTCTTGGTTATCGAGCTCACTCTGCTCGACTCGTCATCGACTCTGTTCATCGCACTAACAACAACTCGCCAACAAGGTTCGTTTGTGCTCACAACTTGAAGTTCCGCTTGTCTCAAGAAAGAAATGAAGATCGATCATTGCTTCCGTTCGTCATTTTGATTCAGGGGTCAGCGCGAGACTGATGGACCATCAAAAGATTTAACATGTGACTCAAAGAGCCGAGCTAACTGTTCCAAGCAAGACACATTCCGAGACGCAAATTTTTTTTTCAGGTGAATGTGCCCTCCACGCCGTGTAATCTGTGCCCATCCACTTGTAAATAATTCAAGTCTTCACTATTTTCTCTTCCGGTCTCGGTTAAAAGCAGGATGTCTCTGTGTGAGGAAGACGGCGCAGCACACTGGCATCACTACATTGAACGGCACCAACTACATGAACAACACCGCCAACGAGGTGACGTAGTTACACGCTTATCTGAGCTATCCGTAACGTAGTTGGCAGAAAATATCACATTACACGTTTACGTTGATTTAACTATTTGTGTAGCCGTAGTGTTGGCCAAGTATGGTGCTAAATACCGGTTGTCTCTACACGACGCGAAAGGTGTTACATCTGGACCAGAGCTCCACCCTAAGGATGCAGCTACCATTGCGCAACTGACTGTATCCAGGGCCCACATCGAGGGCTAAGACCATTGTGGAGGCGGCAGTCACGACGACGTTGTCTCACAAAGGCATCAGTCAAGCATCGAGCATCATCAGGAGTCAGTCAGGCCCAGCGGTTGGACTTGCTGAGTTCCTAGGACCCACACGTGATTTCGCGACCGAATTTCAAGGGACAGGCACCCAAAAAAGCGTAAGTGATGCTTCGCTTTGCCAAAAGTTCTCCTTCCGCCGATCGGCTGGGGGGTCTTGCCGAGCACCCACCACGTCCAAATCAAGTTACACTCTACCAATAATTTTAATCATTACTGTAAAGGGCCTAATAACCTCGCTCAAGGGTAAATGGTCGAACATACAGTATATATGTCCGGCACGGTGAAATGCTTCAAGACCCGAACCAACTCTCCCTGTTTGGCTACCACAAGGCTTGCCTACTAGTACTGAGGATGCTCGCCCTCCGTGACTCCACTATGCAACCGAGCAGCGCCGATACCCGTGTGTACACTTCAACCTAGCTCCCGATCTTGGAAGAACCACTGAGCGTGTCTTCTGACAGTGGTGATCTTAAAGATGACGTTCATCCTAGTTGGTCTTTTCATGTGGGTCCGTTATTAGTGACTTTTGTCGCTCTCCGAGTCTGGGACATCGCGAACTCATGTCACTTTTCCCAACTTCGAACTGGTAGCTGGGAGTTCATTACCAGTCTTCACTACGAGTGGGATGTCATTCGAGGACGTCAAACCTATCGATGGACGATATGGGTACGTGACGATAAGTCCTTACTCTGAGTTTCCCTAGTATGAATTGGTCCCTCCGATAGATTTATTTGTGTACACGCATTGCCACCATCGTCCTCGTGATTTTTACCATGGTCTTCGACAGCATGACGACCCCACTTCACTGCCTGGTGCGTGCACTATTTCCGCATCTACTTTTCTTGCCCTTACTGACTTGCCACCATTCCAAGCCCTGGGTCCAAACCAGCTGGGTGAGCATTCCTCTAACCCTCGCAGCCTCCTATGAAAGAGCGCTTCCACCTGATCTCTTGTTTCTAGACTTTTTCCTTCCTGAGTCAGGGCTCGGCTTCGCTATTGATTGTAATTCGCACGTGGGTTTTCAATGCTTCTGTGTGACAGCTATCTTCCAAGAGTATATGCTTATGGCCCTTTCCAGCATCGCCATTTGGAATAGGAATAAAGTAATAATGGCTTTCACTGCTGTTGTATGGATTACCAACGTTTCATTCCAAATAAGGGGTGAGTTTCCTCCTTGTATCTCCTTCATGGTGAGCCCCGACGAACATGAATACTAGCTATCGTTCTGGTAAATTACCGTTTTCAATCATTTGGCCTTCGTCCTTATCCATCGGCAGATTCGCGCTGTATGGGAGCCTGTGATGAAGAATTGCGCACTTACCAACATTGAGACCTCTAAACTTGCTCTCATCAGCTTGCTTGTTACCGACATTGTTCTGCTGCTCACCATGCTCGTTGGCTTGCTACGCCTCTCCCGTCGTGATGTCGGTACTTTTGCGCTTGGGCAATTCCTTTGGAAACAGGTGGGGCATTGGTGGTTCTTTTTGGCTTAGATGTTGTCAACTCACCGCATTTGACGTTTTGAGGGTGTCCTTTGGCTCGTAATTGCCACTGTCGCAGAACTACCGCAAGCAGTAAGTCTGCCTAGCCCAATTGTACCCGAATACATAGTTTTTTTTTGCTTATCACCATTTTACATCATAGGTGCTCGTGGCTCTGGATATAAACGGTAGTCTTCGTTTCCTCTCCGATCTCCCAATGCAGTCATATTGATCGAACTTGGCCCGGTTCTAAAATATCAGAATTTTTAAATTTGGTACGTTTTTTATGTGCTACTGATGGCAGAAGCGAATTTTCATGCGTCTCTTATTCACAGTTGTTCTTGTTTCCCTCAAATATCACGATGGCAATCGCTGGGACTCGGATACATCGCTCTCTGCAACATTTTGCTCACCCCACCACTACGTGCGATATTTTTCCAATCAGTTATCCTCCACGCTCACTGTTGCCACAGTCATATAAGTGCACCAGACCCGGATGATTTCCAAAAGACTCGGAGTAGCCGTTTGGTGTCGAAAACTAGAGATCCCTCCGTCATACACATACCTTCTAACCGACTGGAGGTGACGGTACACACAGAAACAGCCTATGAGGAGTATCCAATGTCACAGATGAAGCACTATGGCTCATATCCCGACAAGCCGCACAAAATTAGCGTCGATGACAATGTGAAGGCCCGGGGAGGAAAAACAGCCTGAGGAGTGCCTATGGCTGCTTAAAAACTGGCGATGACAAGTGTACATGCGGTACGTGTCCTGAGATTCTCGACTCATCGTACTATCATTTACATTGTTGTGCGTAATGAACGTGCAGGTGGCTGAGTGGACTTAACATAGTAGCCTTGGAGGAGGATCGGAGGTTTTAAGTACCAATGCTGGATGACATACCCTTTTTCCCCCCAAACAGCGCGCCTTATGCTCAACGGTTGCACATGAGGAGCACCGTCTGTATATTAGTAGCAAGTCTTTTATGTTATTTCGAAGTAATACTTGTGAGTCCCCATGACAGAGTAAGCACTGTATTCTCGAAAATTGATCGAGAATTGAATAAAATCGTCTTGGGACGATATGAAGTGACGTAAACCTCCTTATACAATCCCGTTGGTGACTTACCAGATCAATACAATCTTCCATATAAACTGCGAGATCTAGTAAAGGGTTGTGTCGTCGATGTCATCTTATTGGTGGTTGAGTGACCCTTAATGGAGCTCGTCCGCGCCTATTGAGGCAATACTGTGAGCGGAGACACATACTTCCTCAATTGATACGCAAACCATCCCAGAACCACTGTCATTGAATTTGCCGTCGCCTTGTATATTTATCCGGTTAATCCACCAACGACAGAAAACCCAGCAAACTCCGACAATATAATATGCCACGGCTTGCGCACTCTACCGCTACACTGCTACAGCGTTCCGCACATCACCAGTGTCCCAGGTCACAAAATGGTCGTTTGTTGCCCAATGTGCAAACGTGAAACCACTATTTCAGGCATAAGTCGACATCGGAAACGTTGTCCCAAATACCTCGAATATATCAAAGCACGCATGGACCTCAGTCAGAGAGCTGACGAAGCAATGAAAATGAAAAATCAACAACGGCGAGATCATGGATTACACAGTTCACAGCAACAGACATCGATGGACATTGACGACACACCAGTATCACCACCGTCACTCCCATCGCCATCACTCCCACTGCCATCACCGTCTCCACCACCTCCGATTGTTACTGCCACAGGACATCCTTACAGACAGCGCCGGCTACCAGCTCGACACCAGGACGTATACCCAGAAGCCCCTGCCCCGGTAGCCCCTCCACCCGACGAAGAATCACATCCTCCCCAACGCATCTCACTAACTGTCCGGAATCATTACCAGACATCACCAAACAAGACTGTCCAACTCATCATGGACTGGCAAAGTACCGGGAGCTCTATGAAGTCGAATGAAGAAGTGACGCGTCTTGTGCATGACGTTGTGCTCCACCCTGACTTTAAAATCAACGAGCTCTTGAACATCGATGCCGCACGCGAAAATCAGAACTCTGATGCAGCTGAACACGGATCAACGTCTCAGCAAGCTTTCCAGGAAATCGCTGTCAAGATCGAGGTTCCATCTGGTAGCAAGGACACTGCTTCGCGTTAATTTCCCTCATTTGCTGATGACTGCTTTCCCCTCATTTTATCATTTCTTTTTCTTCCCTTCTTTCCACTCTCGTTCGGACAAGATGCTTTGTATGGCCGCCGCCATGCGGCAATCGTATACCCCCACTTTTTACCTTTAGCTTTATTCTCTTTTTTCTACGCTATTTTCATTTCTTCCTGTCCGGACTGGTGTGCGTTCGGTGCAAGGCGACGCACGCCGTCTGTCTCCTTGGCGTTGATATCTTACCAACTTTAAGTACTTCCCGTGTAGTATTTAGGCAATCCAGCATCAATGTCGCTCTCCGTGATCCTCGTCTTGGTCTCTGCTCTACCTCAATATCCACGCTGTGGCACTGTCGTCTGCGTCGTCTTTGCCGTCTTTGCCTCAACCTCTCTCTCGCGTCCCTGCTCTCTAGAGTTCTCCCTCTTTTTCTCAGAATGACACATTCAGTTTTGTAGCGTCCTCTTAGCTACGCAACTTCCCAGTGCCGGTCTAATTGAAGATGATATGTGAATAGCGATATGACAAAATCGATGGGTCGACCACACGCGTACTCCACACACCCCTTACCCCCTTTTCAAGCGCACGTACGCGTTGCTCCTTCTTTTGCCACAGTATTACCATGCCCTCTCCCGGGACTCGGATATACAGGTGCACTCCTGCAACTTGCGCTCTTCGCCGCCGATCAACCCCTGCCTCTTTTTCTCGTGTCGCGTTTCTCCATGTTTTTAT
>WNFI01587387.1_pt1 | contig 12062 bp, 12 predicted proteins | sample 5400471 | NCBI WGS metagenome assembly WNFI01 (sample SAMN13153348, study PRJNA577476) | soil metagenome | isolation source: 100 cm saprolite on Douglas fir-dominated hillslope | place: USA:California | collected 2013-09-17 | reverse complement strand
CTCGAAGCTCCCGTGAGTCGCGGGTTCGCCGTAGGTCTCGACGAGATACTCTCGCAGGCGGCCGACCGTCGCGGCGTCCCCGAGCTCGTCGTGCAAGAGCCGCTTGCCGTAGTCGGAGATCACCACTTCGAGGTGACACTTCCTTTCCAGCAGCGCCGCCATGGTGCGCATCGCGTAGATCGCGCCGCTCGCGCCGGTGATGGCCACGACGAACGTCCGTTTATCGCCGGACATATAAAGACGCCGCCGTCGCCACGAAATAGAGGATGCCGACGTAGCCGTTGAGGTCGAAGGCGCGCTTCAGCTGCGACAGATCGTCCTCGCTCACGAGGGACTGCTCGTAGACGAGCAGCACCGCGACGAGCGCGACGCCGACGAGATACAGGGGTCCGAGATCGGCGATGGCCGCAAGGGCGGCGAGGCACGCGACGGCGCCGACGTGGATCAGCCGCGACAGCCATAGCGACGTGCGAACGCCGAATCGGACCGGGATCGACTTCAGACCGGCGGCGCGATCGAATTCGAGATCCTGGCACGCATAGAGGATGTCGAACCCGCCGACCCATGTGCCAATTGCCGTCGCGAGGAGCCAGGGCTCCAGCGCGCCGGCCGGTCCGCCGGCGGCCAGCCATCCGCCCACCGGCGCCACCGCCATGGCCAGCGCCAGAAACAACTGCGTGTATGTCGTGAACCGCTTGGCGAGCGAATACCAGAACACGATCCCCAGCGCCAGCGTCCGCGGGTTCCTGGCGTCGTACTTGGCGTCCACGAGCCGGTTGAATCCCATGGCGGCGCTGCGCGCCGCGACCATCGCGATGATGATCCACAGCACCCGCCACGCCACGTCCCGCCCGGACAGGGGACGCTCGTGCAGCGCCAGCAGCGCCCCGGTCAAGGCAAACGGCAGCGCAAACACGCTGTGACTGAACCTGACGAACGATAGATAGGTCTGTAACGAGTTCACAGTTCGCAGTTCACAGTTTGCAGTTCGCAGTTTACGGTTCGTCGAGCCAACGGACGTCGCGCGGTTCGATGCCGCTTAGCAGGTATTCTTCCACGTCGGCAACGTCCGCGGGTAATCGAACTGTCAGGAGCTGCGAGCGTTTGCCCGACTCAAGGGACCCCAGCTCGGAGGCGAACCCGAGGGCCGCGGCGCCGGCGAGGGTCGCGCTCTCGAGGATCCGGGAGGCGGGCACGCCCGGCGCGAGGCGCCGCAGCTCCGCCAGTTCCGCGAACAGGTTCAGATCGTCGACGCTGGCAAGGCTGTCCGTCCCGACGGCGACGCGAACCCCGGACGCGTAGAAGCGATCGATGGGCGGGACTCCCGCGCCGGTCCACTGGTTGCTGCGCGGGCAGGCGACGACCGTGGCGCCCGCGGCGGCCAGGCGGCCCAACTCCGCGTCGGTGAACTGCACCCCGTGAACGGCAAGCAGGTTTTCATTCACCATCCCGAGCCGATCGAGATAGGTCACGGGCCCGCAGCCCGGAACGACCCACGACGGGTTCCAGACTCCGAGAGCTTCCAGCAGCTCGCGCCACTGTCCACGGCCGTCGCGGAGAAATTCAACCTCCTGTGCGGACTCGCCCAGGTGGATGCTCAGCGGCTTCCCCGCACTGCAGCGGGCGATCGTCTGCAGGAGGCCCGGCGAAACCGAGTATGGCGCGTGCGGCACGATCGACGGCCGCAGCCACGCGATTGGGGTCAGGTCTGCAATTTGCCCCGACACCGCGGTCACCAGCGCGTCAGGGTCCGGCGCGGAAAACCCCAGCAGCTCCCTGAAGAGCGTCGCGGACAGCTCGCTCTCGATCAAGGGTTCGTAGGTGGCGAAGGTGTTGGTGACGTCGCCGACGAGGCAGGTTCCGGAGGCGTGCGCCTCGACGATGGCCTCGACGATGGGCTCGGGCGGCTCGTGCGAAACGCTCCGCCGCAGGGCCATGAGCGAGGCCGCCCACGCCGGCATCGATGCGGCCGGCGCGACCTGGCCGCGCATCCACGACAGCTCGAGGTGGGTGTGAGCGTTCACCAGCCCCGGAAGGATCGCCACGTCGCCCAGGTCTTCGACCGGGCCGCCGTCATAGGGGCCGACGCCCGCGATCAGATCGCGCTCCATCGAGACGACGCCGCCTGGTATGGGTGGCTGAGCGATGGGAAGCACCCATGCCGCCCGGTAGTGGATCACAACCGTCCCGCCACAGACGAACCGCCACGGAGAAACACAGACCAACACGGACAAACCGCTGCGGACGCACACCGACAAAGACGGACAAACATAGCTATCCGTGTTGATCGGTGCTGGTTCGTGACCGCTCTTCCGTGTTGGTCTGTGGCTGGCTCCGAGCTCTCTTTTCGGCGGCGCTGCGCGCCGCGTACTGGTTCAACTCGCTCGGCCGGCTCGTGTCGCCGTCGGCGCGCGCGGTGGCGAGCGACAGCTGCCGCGGTACGTTCTGCTCGCGGAAGAACGGCTCGCCGAGGATGTCGTAGTGCATGTTGCGGCGCTTGGCGACGAAACCCGCATTCTCGATGTTGCGGACGATCTCGACTTCGTCCATGCAGTAGCTGGCGCCGGCGGCGCGGACGACGTTCTCCTCAATCATCACGCTGCCCATGTCATTCGAGCCGTACGCCAGGCTGAGCTGACCGACCTTGCCGCCCTGCGTGACCCACGACGCCTGCAGGCTCGGGAAATTGTCGAGGACGATCCGCGCGAGGCCGAGCATGCGGAGGTACTCGACTCCCGTCGCTTCCCCGCCGCCCAGCTCGGTGTGCTCCGGCTGGTAGCTCCACGTGATGAACGCGGTAAAGCCGCCGGTCTCGTCCTGCACCTCGCGGAGTCGCAGCAGGTGCTCGATCCGCTCCGCGACGGTCTCCACGTGGCCGTACATCATCGTCGCCGTCGTGCGCAGCCCTTTGCGATGGGCCTGGCGCATTACGTCGAGCCACTCGTCGGCGGTCGCCTTCCCGTAGCAATTGAGGAGCAGGCGCACGCGGTCGACGAGAATCTCGGCGCCGCCGCCGGGAATGCTGTCCAGCCCCGCGGCCATCAGCCGGTCGATCACTTGCGGTACGGTCAGCCGCGACATGCGGGTCAGGTGGATGACCTCGGGTGGGGAGAGCGCGTGAAGCTTGAAGGACGGGTATCGCTGCTTTACCGCGCGAAAGAGATCCTCGTACCACTCGATCGGCAGATCCGGGTTGTGCCCGCCCTGCAGCAGCAGCTGCACGCCACCCAGCGCGATCGTCTCGTCAATCTTCTTGAAGACTTCCTCGAAGCCGAGGACGTAGCCTTCGCTCGAGCCTACAGGCCGGTAGAACGCGCAGAAGTTGCAGCGCGCGACGCAGACGTTCGTGTAGTTGACGTTGCGATCGATGATGTAGGTGACGATGCCTTCCGGGTGCTTGCGCCTACGGATGCCGTCGGCGAGCTCGCCGAGAAGCGGCAGCGGAGCGTGCTGGTAGAGCTCCAGCGCCTCGCCGGCGGTGATGCGCCCGCCCGCTCGAATCTTGTCAGCCAGCTCCGTCGTGGTCAGCATCGTAAAACCGCAGGAACCCGTCGTAGGACGCAAGGCCCAGCTCAGCGGCGTACGCGTAGAACGTGCGCAGCCCCTCGAGCTCCTCGTGTCCGAGAAAGTACCGGATATTATCTCGCAAGTAGACCCGCGCCGTGGCCTGCCGGCGATCGTCGCCGGGATAATAGGCGGCCGCGACGTCATGCACGTCCGGCCGCGGCATGGTCGAGGAAGAGCGCCGTGTCCCCGATGATCATCGCGGCGTCAGCCCGCCCGAGCATGGCGTCCAGGTCGGGCGCCATCGGCGCCGGCTCGGGGGCCACCCCGAAGCGCCGGCGCAAGATGACGGTCGCGAGCGCGATCGACGTACGCGAGCTCGTGTCCATGGCAATGGAACGAATGTCTCCCGGCTCGCGGCGCGTGTAGATGGCGACCGATGCCACCGGACCGCGGGACGTGACGGCCGGCCCTGGGACCAGCACGTAAGGTTGCGGCCCGCGCAAGTATTCGATCGAGGGAATCAGGCCGACGTCGACCTCGCGGGCGTGCAGGAGCCGCGCGCACTCTGACGGGACGTCGTAGCGAAGGTCGAATCCGGGGTGCTCCTCGAGTCCGTAGACGAGGGGACGAGCATTCAGGTACCCCACTGCCCCCAACCGCACATGTTTCATCAGGAAGTAGTGGTCCGAGCCTGGAATCGGGCATCACGTTCAGAAGGTTCGAGTCCCGCGGCGGTGATGTTGCCGCGAATCTCTTCGATGGGACTCCGCCGCCGGCCGAGGTCTCCCGCCAGCGCCGACACTGCGTCCACATCGTCCGCTCCCATCGTCAGCGCGACCTGCGCGAGCTTCGGACCGTAGAGCGCCCAGTCCACCTGAATGGAGTCGATGTTGTCGGCCAGCAGCCTGGCAACCGCAATGTGCTTGACGTCGTCATAGCCCGTGGATGGCTGGGCGATGGAGCTGACGCGCGGCAGCGGCGCGAACGCGCGCACGCCGCCGATCGTGCTCTGGATGTCGCGCGCAAGGGTGACGAGGTGCAGCGCATCGCCTGGCGGGAACTGGTGCACGGTGAGCCGCGGCACCTGCACGCCGGCGTCACGCGCCGCGCGCAGCGCGGCGGGCGCGTCCGGCAGGCGGTCGATCGGCGCGTCCGCAACGATCTCGAGACCCGCCGCGACCAGCCGCGCCAGGAGGTCGGTCAGGCCGGCCGGAGAGCCGCCGCCGAGATCCAGAAGATCGTCCAGGCCGTAGGCGCTGAGGGGCGTCGAACCGGCGAGCGCCCGCGCGGCCTTGACGGACGCGATGGCCGACGCGACGGACTGGGGCTTCCCGGTCAGCCGAATCTCCCCCGCGCTGGCGGACGCCGGTAAGGCCGACGGAATGGCGTCGGTATGAACCTCGAACACCCGCACGAACGTCGTCCGGCGGCCATGACGCCGGCGGCGTTCTTCGTCCCCTCGCGCGCCGACGGCAATCAAGTTGCGGTCGGCGAGAATCGCCTGCGCCTCGTCGAGCGAAATCGTGGTCATGCCTTCCATCCCTCGCGGATGCGCGCCCAGACGTCTTCGGCGCGCTTCGCCGCCGCGTCGGTGGTGCGAATCTTTGTCGGCCACGTCCGCTTGAAGCCCTCGGATGCCCATTTGCGCGTCGCGTCGATGCCCATCTTGCTGCCGTAGGCAGGCAGGTCGCTGGCGTCCTCGAGGTCGTCGACCGGTCCACGCATGAACTGGATGTCACGTTCGGGGTCGATATGCGTGCCCACGATCCAGGCGACCTCAGACAGGTTCTGCACGTCGACGTCCTGGTCGACGACAATCACCGTCTTCGAGAACATCAATTGGCCGAGCCCCCAGACGGCGTTCATGATCTTCCGCGCATGGCCGGGGTATCGCTTGTCGATGGAGATCAGCACGATGTTGTGAAAGATGCCCTCGGCCGGAAAGTTCATGTCCACGATCTCCGGCACCGTCTTCTTGATGAGCGGCAGAAAGATACGCTCGCTTGCCTTGCCGAGGTAGTAGTCCTCCATCGGCGGAATGCCGACGACGGTCGTCAGGTACACGGGATTTTTTCGACGCGTCACACACGTCAGGTGGAAAACAGGATAGTCGTCGGGATGCGAGTAGTAACCGGTGTGATCGCCGAATGGGCCCTCGCGGCGGCGCTCGCCCGGCTCGACGTATCCCTCGAGGACGATCTGGGCGCTGGCAGGCACTTCCAGATCGTTGGTCACGCACTTCACCAGCTCCACCCGCTCGCGGCGCAGGAAACCCGCGAGGAGCAATTCGTCGAGCCCTTCCGGCATCGGGGCGGTGGCGGCAAACGGCAGCGCGGGATCGGCGCCCAGGGCAACGGCCACCGGCAGGCGCTTCCCGAGGCGTTCGGCGATCCGGTGGTGCTGCGCCCCTCCCTTGTGCCTCTGCCAGTGCATGCCCGTCGTGCGCCCGTCGAACACCTGCATGCGGTAGGTGCCGATGTTCCGGATGCCGGTCTCGGGGTCGCGGGTAAACACCATCGGCAGCGTGATGTAAGGACCACCGTCTTCCGGCCAGCAGGTCAGGATGGGGATCTCGTCGAGAGTGCCGTTTTTCTTCACGACCTCCTGGCACGGGGCGCTGCTGACCGTCTTCGGCATCAGATCCTTCAGACGCCCGAGCAGCGGCAGCATCTTCAGGGTGTCCAACATTCCCGTGGGCATCTTCGGGTTCGTCAACTCTTCGATTTCGCGCGACAGGTCATCGAGCGACTTCACGCCGAGCGCCATGCACATCCGCTTCATCGATCCGTAGAGGTTGATGGCGACGGGCATGTCGAAGCCGGCGGGCTTCTCGAACACTAGCGCCGGACCGCCGCCTGGGGATTTCGACACGCGATCAGTCACGGCGCAGATCTCGAGGACCGGATTGACCGGCTCATGGATCCGCGCCAGGTCGCGCTCCTGGTCGAGCGCGGCGATGAATTCGTTCAGGTCTTTGAACATCAAGTTAACAGTTAGCAGTTAACAGTTAACAGTTCGCAGTTCACGGGGTTCACGGTTCACGGTTCACGGTTCACGGACAAGTCCAACCACCGTAACTGCAAACTGCAAACTGTCAACCTCATACCGTCTCCATCTTGTCAGCAATCGCCTTCGCAAGCTTCAGCGCCCGCAAGCCATCTTCGCCCGAAACCAGGGGCTGCCGCTTGTCACGGACAGCCTGCACGAAGTCCATCAGCTCGCACTTCAGCGGCTCCTCGCGCACCACGGGCAGCTTGCCTCCCTGGATCTCAGGCCGCTGCCCCTCGCGGCGCTTCAGGCGGTAGCCGGGCGTTGGCGATGTCGAACTTGTCGGTGAGCACGGGAACGCCGACCGCCTCGATGGCCGTGATCTCGGATTTGACCATCGCCAGGATGATGTCGAGGTCGTGGATCATCAGGTCGAACACGACGTCGATGTCGAGGCTGCGGTCAGGAAAGACCCCGAGGCGGTGCACCTCTATGAACCGCGGCGTCGACACGAGCGGCATCACCGCGGCGACGGCGGGGTTGTGGCGCTCGGTGTGACCGGCGGCGAGCGTGGCGCCGGAGGCCTTGGCGGCGGCAATCAGCGCGTCCGCCTCCGCGATCGTGCGGGTGATCGGCTTCTCGACGAGGACGGAGATCCCGCGCTCGAGGAACGGCATTGCGATTTCCTGGTGTAGCTCGGTCGGCACCGCCACAATTACCGCGTCGACCGCTCCGAAGAGCTCGCGATAGTCCGAGATCGCCCTAGCGCCGCTCCCGCCGGCGGCCGCCGACGCCCTCTGCGCGTCCGTGTCCACGACGGCGGTGAGGTGTGCGCCGTCGAGGCCGGCCAGCAGGCGGGCGTGGTGCTTGCCCAGGTGTCCGGCGCCGATGACCGCGCCGGCGGCGCGCATGATGTCGATGGTCGAGACGCCGACCACCGGCACGTCGAAGCGCATATCCTGGTTCGGCTTCGCGACCTTGACGATCCGCGTACCGGGCCCGGCGATCTCCCCGGCGCGCCGGATCACGGCGTCGGTCCCCTCCATCGCCTCGACGGCGACGACGGCCTTGTCTTTCACGACGACGGTCTGGCCGACGTCGAGCGCGGCTATCTGATCCGCCATCCGGTAGCCGAACGCGAAATCGGCCTGCTCCTCCTCGGTCGGCTCACGGCGGCCGAGCGTCCCGCTCCGCGCGAGCAGTGGGTCGAGAAACGCCGTCGAATCGAGCAGCTCGATGCCCTGCTCGCGCAGCACGTCGGCGACCGCCGAGATGAGAGCATCCGTGTTTCGGGCCTTCAGTTTGGTCAGGACCGACAGCAGCGTGAGGTCCGGGATGATCCCGGAAAAGATCCTGGCGTGTTTGACCTGCCCGGCCATGATCGCCTGGCGGGCGCCGGCCTCCTTCAGGACCTTGATACACTTACCCAGGTGCCCGAGGGATACCCAGTGGAGGTCCGCACCGGCGTCGCGGGCGGCCCCTTCGAGCTCGGGGAACGCCTCCTCCTTCACGGCGACGACAGTGACGTCGTGACCGAGGCTGCGCGCTCCCTGGAGCGCGAGAAAGGGGAACCGGCCATTGCCGGCGATCAGACCAATACGGGACACTGGGTGTCTAAAGACGTTATATCAGGGCGCAGTTTACCATTGGGTTAGGAGAGGAAATGCTTCGACGGACAGCCTGCGGAACGTTGCTGTGCGCGCTGGCCGCGCTGGCGGGCGGCTGCAGCAAGACGACGACCCCGACGACACCGACGACGACGATAACGACCGATACGCTGTCTTCGACAACCCGGCCGCGCTCCAGACGGCGGTCTTCAACGCGACCGCGTCGACGACCGGGTACTATTGCCTGCGGATGTACGACAACGGCAGTGTCGCGGCCGCGCTCGCCGCCGGTTCGGCGACGTCTTTCACGTATACGGCGACCGTTACCCACCCCTAACCGGGCGGCACACGTCCGGGCCTATTCTTCGACGACTTCCTCCACCCTTCGACTGGGTCGCCGCAGCCCCACGCCCCGCTTGGACGAACGGATGAAATCGACGACGTAGCGGACTTCGGGACTCTGGAGGCCCGGGTCACGCTCGATCTGCGCGACGGCGCGGCTGGTGTTGGCGTGCAGCAGGACGCGGTAGGCGCGCCGCAGCTTGGCGATGGTCTCCTGAGAAAAACCGCGGCGCGTCAGGCCGATGGTGTTGATGCCGTAAATCCGGGCGCGGTTGCCGACGGTCTTGGCGAACGGCAGCGCGTCCTTCGTGACGACCGAATAGCCGCCGATGAAGGCGTACTTGCCGACGCGGCAGAACTGGTGGACGCCGGAGCACGCGCCGATGTTGGCGTAGTCCTCGACCTCGACGTGACCGGCGAGGGTGGCGGCGTTGCCGAAGATCGTCTCGTTCCCGACGTGGCAGTCGTGCGCGACGTGCGTGTAAGCCATCAGCAGATTGTGGTTGCCGATGCTGGTGAGTCCGCCACCTCAAGATCTGATTGCCGTCGCCAATCTCGGTGACGCCGTCGATGACGCACGACGCCCCGATCCGGCAGTCGCGGCCGATCCGCACCCGCTCGCCGATGGTCGCGTAGGGGCCAATGACGGTCCCGGCGCCGATTTGCGCCGAGGGATGCACGATCGCGGTCGGGTGGACGTCGGCCGCCACCGCCGACCTGGCGGCGGCGGACTCGAGTCCCATCACCAGCTCGGCCTCGGCGGCGACCTTGTCGTTGATGCTCGCGACCGCGCGCACGCGCGCGATCGCCTCACGGCGCGGGCCGGCCGTGACCTCCAGGGTCAGGCGGTCGCCCGGCACGACCTGCAGCCGGAACTTCGCATTGTCCACGCCGCGCAGCCAGGCGCGCCCGACGGCGGCGCTCCCGGGACCGTGCATGAGCAGGATGGTCGCGACCTGGGCGAGCGTCTCGATCATCAGGACGCCCGGCATCACCGGCGCGCCGGGAAAATGCCCCTGGAAGAAGTCCTCGTTGACGGTGACGTTCTTAACGGCCTTGATCCGGCGTCCGGGCTCGTGCTCGGTAATGGCGTCGACCAGCGGAGAGGGATAGCGGTAACAGAGCCGATCGATAGCCTGGGGGATGTTGATGGCGGACACGGGGAACAGTTTACAGTTTACAGTTCGCAGTTTACAGTTCGCAGTTCACGGTTCGCAGTTCACGGTTCAGAGCTCGTGGCCCTGGCCCTCGAACTGCTCTTCGGTACACCGTGAACTGTAAACTGTGAACCGTAAACTGTGAACTACTTCTTGGAGGTCCTGCAGCTCGGCCTGTGCGTTGGTCTGCGCGAACTGGATGTCGCGCTGCAGCTTTTCGATGTCCTTGTCGAGCTGGGCGCGCGCGGCGTCGCTGAGGACGCCGCCGCCCGAGTCGCGCTTCGCCGTCAGCGCCTGGAGCTGCTTGTTCCGGTCGTTGATCTCCGTCGACTTCTTGCTCGTGAGGTCCGAGAGCCGCTTCGACGCCTCCTTGCCGGCCGACGAGCTTCCGGCGATCAGGTTCACGTCGATGAACGCGATTTTGGCGTCCTGCGGGAACGGCGCGGGCGGCTGGGGCTTGGGCGCCGCGACGGCGGGTGGCGTGGCGGGGGGCTGCGGCTTCGGCGCGCCAACGGCGGGTGGCGTGGCGGGCGGCTGCGCCTTCGGGGCGACCGTCTGCGCGAACCCGGGAGCGGAGAGCGCCAGCGTCAGCGCCGCCGCGACAACAGAAATCTTCAAAACTCTCATCGAAATAATTCCCCTTCGTTAGTCAGTTATCAGATCCCAGCTACCAGCCTCTTAGAACGTCGTCCCGACGGCAAACCGGAACTTGAAGCGCTTCTCCGGAAGAAGATTATTATCCAGGACGCCGCCGCGCTGCGGATTCATGGCGAAGATCAGGCGGAACGGCACGTTGAGGACCGGCATGAAGAAGCGGATCTCCGCGCCGGTCGAGGTCTTGAACGCGCTCGTCTGGCCGATCGTATCGACGCGGGTTTGCAGCGCGCTCAGGAAACCGCCGACGGCATAGAGGGAGGTCGCTGAGTCCGCCGGCGTCAGGCCGTTGACCGTCGTCTGCTTATGGATCGGTTCCTTCCACGCGAACGCCTCGCCGTTGTCGCGCACCTGCCCGGCGTCGTAGAACAGCACGAGGCGGACCGGTCCGGCGATCGAGATGAGGTACTCGGCGTTGAACAGGAGGCTCTTGTTACCGCCGATGACGAGGCCGGAGGCCAGGTCCCGCGGGCCGACGCTCCGGATATCGTAGCCGCGGATGCTGTATTCACCGCCGAGAAACAGCTTCTCGAAGATCGGCAGATTCTTCGTGCTGCCGTAGGGATTGATGAACTCGCCGGCCACGCGCAGGCCGATCGACGTCTTGCGGGTGTGCTGCGCATACAACACCGCCTCGGACTTCCCTGAGTAGAACTTGCTGTTGCCGCCGAGGCCCGCGACGTCCATGGAGAGCGACAGCTTGCGTCCGGTGGTCGGGAAGATCGGGTTGTCGATCGTGTTGTAGAGGAAGCTCGGGCCGATCTTGCTGATGCGGCGCTCGCCGCCCGATTTCGTCAGCAGCGAGTCCGCGAGGAAGGGGTTATTGGCGAGCGACGCCTGCTGCGAATAGAGCGGGTTCAGGTCCTTCACCCTGACCCGCTGGTAGCTGTAGCTCGCGAAGATGCGCGAGAAGGGGCCGGCCGGGAAACCCCAGACCGTGTTCATGCCGGACGAGGCCTGCGTGAACTGGTTGTAGTACTTGATCTCCTGGTTGAAGACGTCGACGCCGGCGGTGATCGGCCGATCGAAGAGGAACGGCTCGGTGAACCCGACCTGGTAGTTCTTGGCGCGGTTCCCCTGCTGCGCCGACACGCTGAAGGTCTCGCCGCGGCCCAGGAAATTCGACGTCTGGAACGCGAGCTGGCCGAAGAAGCCCTCGTACTGGGAGACACCCGCGCCGAAGGTGATCTGGTTGCGATTCTGCTCCTCGAACTTGAGCTTCACGTCGACTTGCGCCTCGACGTTCGGCGTCTTCTGAACGTCGATCGCCTCGCCCTCGAGCGGCTTAAAATACCCGAGCTGATTCAGGCGCTTCACGCTGTATTTCAGCGCCTCGGTATTGAACACGCCCCCCTCGAACAGCCGGATCTCACGGCGGATGACGTTGTCGCGGGTCGTCGTATTGCCGAGGAAGATGATCCGGTTGACGAAGTACTGCTTGCCTTCCTCGAGCCGCATCGTGATGTTCACGACGGGCTCGGCGCTCATTTTAGCCGACGCCTTCGGCGCGCTCGCGGCCGGCGCGGTCGCGGCCGGGGCGGCGGCGGGCGCGGGCGGCCCGACGTCTCCGGGGACAGCGGCCGCCGGCGGCGCGGCCGGGGCTGTCGGATCGTTCGGCGCCTTCGGATCGTTCGGGAAGGCGTACTCGGGGACGCCCGTGAACTCGAAGTAGCCGGCGCTGCCGTAGACCTCTTTTGCCTTCTCGAACCCCTTGCGGATCTTCTTCTCGTTGAACCACTCGCCCTTGTCGATCTTGAACAGCGGGCGGAGTCCTTCCGTCTTGACGACGGTATTGCCGGAGAACCCG
>WNFI01064285.1_pt1 | contig 12062 bp, 9 predicted proteins | sample 5400471 | NCBI WGS metagenome assembly WNFI01 (sample SAMN13153348, study PRJNA577476) | soil metagenome | isolation source: 100 cm saprolite on Douglas fir-dominated hillslope | place: USA:California | collected 2013-09-17 | reverse complement strand
CGATTCACGAAACCTTCGGCCCAGACGGCGCCGCCGTGGCGGTGAATAATTCTTTGCACGGTGGCTAGGCCAATCCCAGTGCCGGGAAACTCATCGGCCGCGTGGAGACGTTGAAAGGGGCCGAAGGGGCGTGAAGCGTAGGAAGGATCGGCGATTCTGGCGAGCTCCGCCAGTCGTGCCTGAGCTGCTTGTTGTTTCGGATTGTCAGCGGTCAGGGTCCTGATCTGGGCGATGTGCGATTGAAGTTCGCCTGCAGCCTGCCGAGCGGATTCAGGGTAAGTGGCGGCCTGGTTTGGCAAAGCGGTGCGTTCATCCTCCAGTTGAATTGAAGCCGCGAGGGCTGCGTCCAGCTGCTCCATGACCTCCTGGGTATGAACGACCCACTTTTGATCGAATTCCTCCTGGAGAAATCTTTGATAGGACAGCCCTCCAATCATCAGGACGATGCAGAGGGCAGCGCCAAATCCCCCGATCAGTTTGTTTCGAAACGCCATATGGTGCTGGCCTGTCCCTTGTTCATGGAGATAGCGTTTGAGATTAAGATAACCGAACGGGAATATGCTTCCTGTAGACTTTCTGCTTGCAATCCCATTCTCATCCCCGGAGTGCCTCACAATCCGTGGATCGGCGATTCTCGCTCCTAATGAGTAAATACGTAATATTACGTACGGGCGAATTTAGTCCGTAGGATTGCGTGGGAATTTGAAATAGGGAAGCCGGACCCCGTTGATGAAAATCTGGTCGGCGCGAATGGCGGTTGGCGCTTCGAATCCCTTGGTTCCGGCGCTGGTTACAAAGTCGTCTTGATCGACACCGTCGCCGCTGACGCCCAGGCCGCCTACAAGTACTCCGTTCTTATACAGACCGGAGCTGCCCGGGAAAAATACAATGCCGCTCTTTTTGTCGTTGGCTGCGCCGCTCTGGAATCCTTGCGTGCATGGATTCATGGTATCTGCGATATAGGGATTGAAAAAAGGTCCGTCGCCCGACCCGTCAATGCCCGGAGGAAACAGCGGCATAGCACCAAAGCTGATCGTGCGGTTAGTTACCGCGGTGCCCATCGGCACTTGGTTTAAATCTGAAGCAAGCCGCGTACTACCGTTGAAGTACACCATGTTGCGGGCTTTGCTTGCGGCTACATCGATGCTGAAAACTGTCGAGTCCGGCATGCGGCGGAGGCCGATGATTGTGCCATCCATATCCGCAACAGCGATTACCATTCTGGCGCGCGAGCCAGCGGGCAGGCGAATCGCTGCACGCGTGAGATTGGCTTCGGCCTCGGCATTGTTCAGAATCGTGGTTACGTCCGCCGCCGACAAGCCGCCTGAACCCGCCACTGCCGCGACCAGGTCTCCTTCTGCGGGCGTTCCGGTTCCGTCGGTTGCCGCGACGAACCATGTACCACCGGCGATTGTTCCTGTGCCCACGCCAGCCGGAGGACTGGTATTGTCGATCGCGGGGAGGACCACACCGCCGAGAAAAACCGCACCCGGGGGCGGCAAGTTTGAGAAGAAACTGCCGAATCCGGTGGAGGTCGCTCCCTTGAATGCGGCGTACTCCGCGACGTCCGGCGAAACTCCTGTGACTCCGATTCCTCCTACCAAAACGTTTCCGCGATAAATCGGAATGCCTCCGGGATTGACGGTGTTGGGATCTGAGTCGTTGATGTCTTTTTTGCCGGTGATAATCCCCAGACGATTGGTTCCGCTGATGGGTGTCGCGGGTTTGAATCCGTGGCTTTCCAGTTCGGCGGAGAGTGCGCAGCCGCGATTGGTGTTCTCGATGCCGTAGAGATCCGCGGGCGGCTGATTTGCGACTCCGGGCGGGAGATGAATGCCGCTGATGAAGCGCACAGTGCGAGAGGTAAGCGGCGCCTGGTTATTGCTGAAAAACGCGCCGGTTCGAGCCAACGCGACAGCTATGTCGTTCGCATCTTGCATGAAGGAGAAATTGCCGAGCGCGTTGCTCGGCGCATTCGGTTTGCGAAAGACACCCAGAACTTTTCCTTGCCGGTCAACCACTGCAATGACCATGGCCCGCACCCTGCCAACAAAAGAGCCGCAGCGCATGCCAAGCCAAGCGTCAATGCAATTCCCAGGATGAGTAATTTCTTTTGCCGGTTCAGCGCGCTTTGTGCGGCAAGCGGTTTTCGCAGTGTGCGAAGTTTGGGGGCGAAATTGGCCACGTATGTTCGTAACACACACACTGTCGGCGGCTCAATCATCAAGCGGAGCATTGCCGCCAAATAGTGAATATTTTTTGCTGGATGGTCTTGATCGTTACTACTGTTGTCATCGCTTCGCGAAAATCATTGCTCGCTCTGGGCTCATGTTGTTAGCTTGCTGTTGATTCCGTTTCCTTGCGACGCGGTGTGGGCGTCATTCTCGGGCATGCGTAATGCAAACAAACTCTAAGTGGTTCGCGTGGCGGCCGCTTCGCCCGTACCGTTGCTGCCTGGTGCTGTTATTTCTGGCGCCCGCGTTTTCGTTCGGAAGTACGGCCGCCGCAGCGCAAGAGGCGCAGCAGTCGCGCGAGCCGGGCGCGAAACTTCGTCTGCCGCGGCAGCAGGCTCAGACGAATGCCGCGCTGGACGGAGTGGTGCGCTCCGGTGCTGCCGGCGGAGGGCAGATTCCCGTGGCTGGAGCTGTTCTTCAACTGCAAGATTTAACTTCAGCCGAGAGCAAAGAATATTTCGCGAACGGCGAAGGCGTGTTTCGAATTCTTCCGATTGTTCCGGGTGAGTACTCTCTTCGCGTCCACGCGGAGGGATATGCTGCTTTTTCGCTGGACAAGATTACTGTGCATGCTAACGAAGTGCTGACGCTGGAGATTTCACTTGTGGCGCAGCCGTCGGCAGAAGTGCGCTCGCGGCTTCCGCGCCTTCCGGAACTTGGTACGCCGCTTCCTGCAGAGTCCGTCGCGTCGTCAGGGAGCTATCGCGAATTCCGCCATCGCCTGGATTCCGACCCCAGTTACGTGCTCAATCCGGCGCCGGAAAGCCTGCCCCCGGTTGCCGATGTGTTCGCGACGGTTCCCGATCGCTGGGCGCTGCAGCAGCCTGAATACAAACGATATTCATCTACGGGAGAATATATCTATACGCGATCCCGTTGGCACGATCCGTTCAACCGCAATCGCTTAAAAGGCGATGAACCGATTTGGCCCGATGTTTTGGGCCAGCAAGTGTTTTTGAATTTGACTGCCGCCTCCGATACTACGTTCGATGGACGGCGCGTTCCGTCTCCCAGCGGCGTCAGCGCAGCCAACCCCGGGAGTTCCACGTTTTTCGGCCACGGCGAACAGGAATTTGTCGACCAAATTCTGCGCTTCACGTTCGATTTATTTCATGGCGACGCTTCTTTCAAGCCTGTGGACTGGCGAATCCGCATCACTCCGGAAATCAGTTTGAATGATCTGAATGTTCGCGAACTGGGAATTGTCGGCCCGGATGTCCGCAGTGGAACCAACCGCTTCGATACGCACATCGGATTGCAGGAGGCTTTTGGCGAAGTGAAGCTGCACGATCTTGGCCCGAATTATGATTTTCTGAGCGTGCGCGCGGGTATTCAACAATTCAACGCCGATTTCCGAGGCTTTCTTTTTGTTGATGAACAGCCCGCGGTGCGCGTTTTCGGCGATTTACACTCCGACGAGATCGAATACAACGCCGTATATTTTCAGCTTTTGGAGAAGAATACTAACAGCGGGCTGAATACCTTCGATCGCCGGCATCAGCAGGTGGTGCTGGGAAATATTTACTTGCAGGATTTTTTCTTTCCAGGGTACACGGCCGAATTTGTTGCAGCATGGAACAAGGACGACGCATCGATCCACTACGATGACAACGGATTTCTGGTACGGCCCGCCCCGGTGGGAAATGTTGTGAACCAGAATCCTGGAGCTGGCCCCATGGTTGGTTGGGCAGCGGCCATATCCATCGCATCAATTTGACGCACGCGTTCTATCAGGCAGTGGGCGAAGACACTTTCAATCCCATCGCCGGCCGGCCGGTCACGGTGAACGCGCAACTGGCTGCTGCGGAAATTTCCTACGATCACGACTGGGTCCGCTATCGCGTTTCCACATTCTATACCAGCGGCGATGCCAATCCACGCGATGGCCGTGCCCGCGGCTTCGATTCGATACTCGATCTCGACGCGTTCGCTGGCGGTCTTTTCAGCTTTTGGAACCGCGAGGGATTTCGTCTTACTGGCTCGGGAGTACTGCTCACCACGCCGGGCAGCCTGATACCCTCGCTGCGCGCGAGCAAGGACGAGGGGCAAGCCAATTTTGTGAACCCCGGGATTTTTTTGGTCAATGCGGGAGCGGATTTTGACATCACACCGAAGCTGAAAGGATTCCTCAATGCGAATTTTCTGCGCTTCGGCGGTAAGACTTTGTTTTCCCTGTTTGGTTCGGTGAAATTGACGTTCTAAGTATGGTGGAACTGAGACATTCCGTGCCGAGAATACTCATAGCCGCGTTTTTGTGCAGCGCGACGGTGCTTCTTTTTTTTGGCCTTCGCGGAAACGCTTTCGACGCTCGAGAACAATCGGATCAAGTTCGCGGGCAATCGCGCGAGGCCGCAGCGCGGAAATCGGCTGGATGCATGAGCTGTCACTCGCCGATGGACGAAGCGACTATGCATCCGACCAAAACAGTTCAGCTGGGATGCACCGATTGCCATGGCGGAAATGCCGAGGCTAGCGTAACGGCGGGAACTTCGGCAAATTCTCCCGAATACGAAGCAGCCAAACAGAAAGCGCACGTTCGGCCACGCGACGCAATTTCTCGCAATCGCGGAGCCAGAGCGCCGGACATATTTGCAAAATGGCTGAAGGAGTCAGCGGAATACGTAAAATTTGTGAATCCCGGAGATTTGCGGGTCGCCGGAGAAACCTGCGGAGCCGCCGGTTGCCACGCCAGCGAGACGCGCGCCGTTTCCACCAGCATGATGACGCACACCGGATTCTTGTGGGGAGCGGCACTTTACAACAACGGAGCGATTCCCGGGAAAAATACGCGCTTTGGAGAGAGCTACGACCGCGACGGCAAGCCGCAATTGATTAAGACTTTTCCGCCACCAACGAGCGAAGAATCGCGAACAAAAGGCGTTCTGCCAGAGCTCACGCCACTCTATCGCTGGGAAACTTCGCAGCCAGGAAACGTGCTGCGCGTATTCGAACGCGGAGGAGGAAAAAAAGCCGAACTGGGCAATCCGTCGCGCAACGAGGACCCCGGCAAGCCTGACGATAAATTGAGCGACCGTGGTTTTGGCACCGAACTGCGCACCGACCCGGTTTTTCTCGGGCTGCAGAAAACGCGGCTCGTCGATCCCGTGATGTCGCTGCCCGGAACGAACGATCATTCGGGAGATTATCGCGCCAGCGGCTGCTCGTCCTGCCACGTGATTTACGCCAATGATCGTGACCCGGCACATTCCGGGGCGTACGCGGCTTTCGGGCACTCAGGAAATAGCGCGAGCGTCGATCCAACGATCGACAAATCGCAGGCCGGCCATCCTATCAAGCACGTTTTCACGCGCTTGATTCCCTCCAGTCAATGCATGGTCTGCCATATGCATCCCGGGACCAACATGCTCACTACTTATTTCGGCCTGACGTGGTGGGACAACGAAATCGACGGCGAAAAAATGTATCCGGCCAAGCAGAAAAATCCCACGGAAGAAGAACGCTACCAGACGTCACTGAAAAATCCGGAAGCTGCAGCCGCGCGCGGACTGTGGAGCGATGAGAAATTTCTGGGACAAACCGGCGGCTCTGATTTTAACAAGCAGCTCAAAACTACGCAGTTTGCGGATTTCCACGGCCATGGCTGGGTCTACCGCGGCGTATATGCGCACGACCGGAAAGGAAAGAACCGCGCGCCGCGGTGGAAATCGATTGCGTTGATTGCCACGGCACTATCGGCGCGCGAGCCAGCCTGATCACTTCCGGTTCGGCCGCTCCGGTTGGCGGACGGCAACTCGAAACTCTGCGTACGCCATGGGGATTGCGCCGCTTCGAATGGCGTGGTGACGCGCTGATCCAGCGCTCCATGAGCGAACAAAATAAAGAATGGGAAGTAGTGCAGACGCAAGACACCGTCACGCAAGGCAACGTTCATTTCAATGCAAAATCCTATCGCGCGAAACTAATGGGCAAATCCGGTGAGGTGCTCAGCGCATTCCCGAGCGAAGAATCGATGCTGGCTCATTCGAATCGTTCGATGACCTGTTATTCATGTCATACGTCGTGGACGCCGACGTGCTTCGGCTGCCATCTGCAAATGACTGCCAACGTAAAGCGCGACATGCTGCACAACGAAGGGCTCACGACGCGGAACTACACCAGCTACAATTTTCAAATTTTGCGTGATGACATCTACATGCTTGGCGTGGACGGAACTGTCACCAACCATCGCATTGCACCGGCGCGATCGTCCTGCGCTGTACTGGTGAGTTCACAAAACGCGAATCGCGAATGGCTCTATTATCAACAGCAGACCATTTCCTCGTCTGGATTATCCGGCCAGGCTTTCAGCACCTTTGTTCCGCACACCGTGCGCGCAAAGGAAACCAAGCAGTGCAGCGATTGCCACGTCTCTGCAGCCAACGACAACAACGCCTGGATGGCCCAGCTTCTGCTACAGGGCACCAATTTTATGAATTTCATGGGCCGCTACATTTATGTCGCGACCGGCGAGCATGGACTCGAAGCAGTTGCCGTAGCCGAACACGACGAACCCAACGCCATCTACGGAAGCGATTTGCAACGAGTGGCCTATCCGGACAATTTCAAGAAGTTCATCGCGCTCGGGCGCGAAATCAAGGCCGCGTTTGAACATCCGGGAACCGTGCTCGACGTTCAGGCGCGTGGGGAATATGCATATGCCGCACAGGGCAAAGGCGGTTTCCGCGTCTTCGACATCGCGAACATCGACAACAAAGGATTTTCCGAGCGCATGACAACGGCGCCGGTTTCGCCGCTGGGCCAAAAATTCTTCGTGCCGACGAAAAACGCCGTCGCCATAGCATCACCAACCACTCTGGGCGTCGATCCACTGCGCATTCAACTCCCGGAAAACGAAGAGCAGCCGATTCCGCTGCTGTACGGATTTCTCTACGTAGCCGACAGGGAAGAAGGACTGGTGGTCATTGGCAACCCGAATTTGAAGGCGAGAAGTCCGGGCGTTGGCACGCTGCTCGACGGAAATCCGGCCAACAATTTTCTGCAGCGCGCGTTGGCTTTCAATCCTGATGGAGCACTCACCGGCGCGCGAAGGGTCACCATCACTGGAAATTTCGCTTATGTCCTCACCGACAAAAAGTTGGTGGTTGTCGATTTGCAAAATCCGCTGCAACCGAGAGTAACGGCGACCATCGGCGCGCCTGCGCTTGATGATCCTCGCGGCATAGCGGTGCAATTTCGTTACGCGTTTGTGGTGGACCGCTACGGAATGAAAGTTCTCGATGTTACCGACCTCGCGCATCCGAAACCGGTAGCCATGGGCAAAATTGCGCTTCCCGATGCGCGCAACATCTACGTCGCACGCACCTATGCATATATAGCGGCGGGTGCAAACGGACTAGGAATCATCGACGTCGAAAATCCCGAGGCACCTCGCATCGATCAGGTTTTCAATGCCAACAATGCGATGCATGAAGTAAACGATGTAAAAATCGGAATGGTAGCGGGAAGCGCATTCGCTTTCGTCGCCGACGGCCACAACGGTTTGCGCATTCTGCAAATCGTTTCGCCCTGGGACGACCCGGCGCATTTTTCCGGATTCAGCCCGCGCCCCACACCAAAATTGATTGCCACCGCCAAGACGAAAGGGCCAGCGCTGGCCCTTTCAAAGGGCATCGATCGCGACCGCGCAGTGGACGAATCGGGCAATCAAATATCCGTTTTTGGCCGCCGGGGCGCGCGCCCACTGAATTTAGCCCAGTCGCAAGCGCTTTATTTGCGCAATGGCCAGATATATCTGGTGAACGACGAACCGCAACCAGCCTGCAAGACAAGCAACGTGGACCGCAGCACCCGCCCATTTTGGGAGCGGTGGGAAGAACGCGCAAAAAGTTGGTTGGCAACGCTGCTGGCCGCCAAAAAATAATTCGTATTTGATTCGCCCTGCACATTGGTACAGGTTTTGCTCCGCGCTGCGCGAGAGTCAGCGATAAAGTCTTCAAATCCTTTGGTTTTAACCTTTTACCGATGAGCGGCATCTAATCAACATTCAACAAAGCGTTCACGTTTCTGTGCATAGCACCCATCAAAATAATTCGTGACCGCCAAGTAGTGAACACAGGTTAGGGTGTAATTAGCGGGAGCGAAAATGCCGCGAGGCGCGGCGAGTGTCCGCAATGGCGGACCATAAGAAGAAAGAGGAACAAAGGTGCAGCAATATTTACTGGCAAGCGATTTTGACCAGACATTGAGTTTCAACGATTCCGGCGTGGTGCTGGCCGAGCTGATCGGGGTGCATGGCTTCCACGACAAAGTTCGCGGCCTGGCGCAAATCAACCTGGTGCAACAAGGAGCAGAGCTTTCCTATTTGATCCTGCACGATCCGGAATTTCGCCGCATTCGGCGCGAACACCTGCTGGAGGCAGGCAAACTCATTCGCTTGAAGCACGACGTAAAGCTGTTTGCAAAAACGCTGGACACACTGGCGGAAGGCTACAAGTTTAATTTCCAAGTCATCTCTGCCGCGCCACAGGAAATTATTCAGTCGGCGCTCGAGGGCATCGTCGAGCCGGAGAATATCCACGGCACCAAGTTTTATTACGAGCCGGGCAACGGCGAAGTCAAAGCTATCGTGCGTGCGTCCGCCGGCTGGGGCAAGATCACGGTGCTGGAAGAAATTCGCGCTCAACTAGGTATCAGCCACGACCATATTGTTTACATGGGCGATGGCAGCTCGGACTTGCCGGTGATGATGCACGTCAATCAGTACGATGGTTTGACCATCGCGGTGAGCGAAGCAGAATACATCACGCGCATCGCGCGCCGCACGGTGCTCAGCGATAACGCCATGAGCGTTCTTGTGCCGGTGCTGGAAGAAGTTCTGCGCTGGGATTCTTCCCAGATTCGCCGCTACTTCGCCACGCAAGGATTGATGCTGCGCGAATGGGGCAAAATGAGAACTGACCATCTCACCATCGAGGAATCGCCCGAAGTTCCGTCCACACCGGAGACTGCGCAAGTACAGTCACCGGTAACGACGCATTAAAACAGAAACCATCAATTACCAGGTATCCCCAGGGCGCGGAATATTTTCGCGAAAAACGAAAATAACCGCGCCGTTGTATTTCTGCTTGCTCCTGGCGGAGAATGAAATTGCGAAAGCGGATTGAGCTGCGTTATGACGGTGTGGGGAGGGTTGGATGGCGAAGAAGAAAATTTTGATGCTGGCTGGCGACTTCGTCGAAGACTACGAGATCATTGTGCCGTTTCATGCGCTGCAGATGGTCGGCCACACCATTCATGCGGTTTGCCCTGGGAAAAAATCCGGCGAGTTTGTGCCCACTTCGATTCACGATTTCGAAGGCGATCAGACTTACACCGAGAAACGCGGCCACAATTTCGCCTTGAACGCCACGTTCGATCAGGTAAAACCCGAAGACTACGACGCGCTGGTGATTCCAGGCGGGCGTGCGCCGGAATATATTCGCATGAATGCGCGCGTGCTCGATATCGTGCGCTACTTCATGAAGGAAAATAAACCGGTCGCGGCCATCTGCCACGCGCCGCAGGTGCTTGCTGCGGCAGGAGTGCTCAAAGGTCGAAAGTGTAGTTCTTATCCCGCGACGAGTCCGGATGTGACTCTTGCCGGCGGCACCTACGTGGATGTTGGAATGGCGGAGGCGGTGGTGGATGGCAATCTCGTCACCGGACCTGCCTGGCCGGCGCTGCACGCTTGGCTGGCTAAGTTTCTTACCGTGCTTGGCACAAAGATTGAGCCGTAGAATTCTTGCGGCGTCTGGTTACGTAATCTTCATGTGGATTTCGGTTCCACCTTTTTCGTAGTGAACCTCGTCCACAAGCTGGTTGATCAGGAAGATGCCGCGGCCATGCGTCGAAAAAAGATTCTGGCCTACGACCGGATTGGGAATTGAGGAAGGATCGAATCCCGGCCCCGGATCGCGAACCACGATTAATAATCCTCGCGATTCGTCACAGCCCACGCAAACCTCGATCATCTTGCTTGGATCGTTTTTGCAGCCATGCTGCACGGCGTTTGCCAGAGCCTCAATCAGCGCCACTTCTACTTCGCGTTCCCTGCCCGCCGCGCATCCCACGGACTGGACGATACTCATCAGTCCGTCAACAAACGGCGGAATCGCTTCTATCCGCCCTTCCAGGCGCTTCTGCAGCTTAAGAATCAAATTCTTGCTTTCGAATTCGCATTGTGGGAGCGCCTCTGCCATGGGACCCCATTCAATTTTTCGCCAGATTTTTCAGCTGCTTCGCGAGGTGTTCGATCTCGCTGGTCTGCTTGTAAATCTTAACGGAAAAAATGTCTGCGGAGTGAAGTTCTTCCACTTCCACTTTTAATTCATTTACTCGCGCAAACAAAGTCGCCAATGATTCGCGAAACTCTTTTTCGTGTTGTTGCAAAATCGCGCGCTGCGGCACCCGGTTTCCCGTGGTACCAGACATAGTGGGATTTGTTTCGGCCGGCGGCGGTGGATTCGGCATTTTTCGCGACTGTCCGGACGCGTTTAGCTGGACGCCACACATCACTCCTGAGAATACAACCCCACCGAAAAACAGGAATTCTCGCCGTGGCTGATTCATCGCGTCCCCCTCATCGTTCCGTCTCTTCGCATGAGCTGCGATTAAAGCGTCGTTACCTGTAAGTCGGAAATCTTTCTTGCGTTTTTCTCTCGCTCGTCACTTCAATCGCCTGCTTTAGCCCTTGCCACTTAGACCGAGTTTCCATGCGAAGACTTGCTCCCGAAGTGTGTTAAGGCTGTTCACCATGCGGTCTGCTTCCTCGGTGACGAATGCATAACGCCCGTCTTCTGCGTCACCCGAATGCATCATCCGCGAATAAATCTCCCGCAGGTCAGGAAATTCCCGTTCAGCAACGCGCTCGCCCCGGAAGATCGCGGAAAGCAGTTCGAGAGTCTTCTCTACTCCCTCAGCGAATTGCCTGAATTGCGGTTGCGGTTTTGATGCTCCAGTTTCCGGGATTCCGGCCTCCAGCGCGATTAAAGCATGCGCGAAGCGATGCGACGAGGCAAGCAGGGCGTTGGCACGGGACAGCTGTTCCGCGGAAATGCCCGGCTCGGCAGCCAACCTCTCAATGGAGGTCTCAAGATTGGACCGCGCGATTCGCGAAGCCTGCCGCGTGTGCTCGCGTTCCCTTGCCGAAGCCGACGCTGGATCGAGCAACTTCCTGAACACTGAAGGAAAAGAATTCCCGTAGGCATCCAACAGTGCTGCAAACAAATCCGGCAAGCGAGTTCGCTCCCAGGTGGGCCACGCGAGGTAAGCAAGTAGAGCGAATGCTCCGCCGATGATGGTGTTGATGCCGCGTGCGACGATCACCTCTTTCGGAGCCAGCCCGGTGATCGAAATCAGCAACACGATCAGCGCGCTGATGGACACCCCAAAAATCCCATAGTTTGCCGGACCGATCCAGCGCGTCAGAAACGTAAACAGTGCGATCAGGAAAATCTCCATTGCAGTGTGAATGGGAAAAAAATGAAATAGCGCCGTTGCCAGCAGCAATCCGGCGAGCGTGCCGAAAATCCGCAGAACACCGCGGCTGAAAGTCACCGCAAATTCGGGTTTCAACACCAGCACGATGGTCATCGGAATCCAGTAAGCGCGGTAAGGATGGATCACGCGGCCCAGGCTGTTCCCCAGCGCCACGCAAATCATCAGGCGCACCGCGTGACGAAACGCGCCCGACTGCAAATTCAGATTCGCGCGCAGCGTCGCCAGGCGGCTCGTGAATCGCATCCACACGGGCTGCAAAGCCTCTCGTTTGTCGAATTCTGCTTCTCCCTCCGGCGTCGAGTTCCGTGACAGCTCAATCGCCGCGCGAAG
>WNFI01673117.1_pt1 | contig 12063 bp, 10 predicted proteins | sample 5400471 | NCBI WGS metagenome assembly WNFI01 (sample SAMN13153348, study PRJNA577476) | soil metagenome | isolation source: 100 cm saprolite on Douglas fir-dominated hillslope | place: USA:California | collected 2013-09-17 | reverse complement strand
CCATGGTCGGAGAGGCGGCCACCGATTGCGTGGAAATCGTCGTGACGTTTCTTGAGCGCGCTCAAGAAGTCATCGAAGGAACTGATGGAAGTTTTTGCGGCTTGGCCGAGCTTCTCGACCCACGCGTTGAAGGCGGCGGGATTCGTCACGCCGAGCGCCTTGTCCGGTCGATAGGTCGGATAGACCTTCGTCTTGATCCCACTTTTGCGAATGGCTTCGTGCTGATCGAGGGAATCCGCGGGATCGTCGGTCGTGCAGATGACTGCGACCTTGTTGGCCGCAAGGATATCGTGCACACGCATGCCTGCGAGTCTCTTGTTCGCTTCGTCCCAGATGGGTTTGGCGTTTTCCGGTTTGATGATCTGGTCGATACCGAAGTAGCGCTTCAGTTCGAGGTGTGACCAATGGTAGAGCGGGTTGCGCAGCGTGTAGGGAGTCGCTTCGACGAACGCTACGTATTTTTCCCATGGGCTCGCGTCACCGGTGCAAAAACGTTCCGATACGCCGTTGGCCCGCATCGCGCGCCACTTGTAGTGATCGCCCGCCAGCCAAATTTCGTACAGGTCGGCAAACTGGTGGTTGTTTGCGATCTGCGCCGGAGGTAGATGGCAATGATAGTCATAGATCGGCTGACCATCCGCGAAGTTGTGATAGAGGTCGCGGGCCGCGTTGGTTTCGAGAGCAAAATCTTTGTGTATGAACGAACTCATGACGAGGGAGGGTTTGGGTTGGGAAAAATTTAAATGTCAGCGAGCATCTGCGAGAGCGTGGAATAATCGCCCAATTTCTTTTGGGCTGCTTTGCAGATTTCCGCTTTGGCCAATCCGGTATTTTCCGCCAGGAACACGATATAGGTGGCGATGTTCTTGGTGAAATTGAGTTGGCCTTCGTCGCTGATGCTGTAGAAGCGGGCACGTTGTTGATAGCCTGCAGGCGTGTGGTCGCCGAGCGCAGCCTTGTCCGCTCGACCGTTGGCTGCGAGAACGTAGAGGAAGTTGTACTCAAACCAGAACATATGTTCGGGGCTTGGCGTGAGGGCTTCGATCGCGCTACGGCAAGACGCGGGCGAAGCAAACACGTCGGTCTGCTTTCCGGACTTGGACAGTGCATCGGTTACGAAACTGCGCGCCATCTTCTTTTCGGTTTCGTCGGAGCTGAATGAGCCCGCGATGGCGAGTTCGACCGTGAACCGGTACCAATCGGCCCACAGCGCTTGGTCTGCCGGATTCTTCGATGCAAAAAGTGCACGGCCCATTTCGTACGTGTAACGACCGCTGGTCTTGATCTCGAGCTGGCTGCCCGTAACGGAGCCCATCACTTGATAATTTTCCGCCGATTTACCCGAGCCGGAATGGAAACCGATGCTCGCGCCGAATTGCTTGCAGACCGCCCATTGTTTCTCGATCAAGCCGCGCAGGGCCGTGTTGTCGGGATAGGGCATGTTCTTTTGGAAACCGAAAGCCGGCGCCACGAAATTGATTTTCATGCCGAGGACTTCGCAAAGCGACAGCATGATCGCGGTCGTTTCCGGAGTCGTGAGACCGGGTAATTCATCGATGGAAAGTTCGCGCAGATACTCGCGGCCCACCGGCGTGGTGAAGAGCTTCTCGCGCGAAGCGCGGTACTTCTCGTCCCGACGCTTCATTTTTTGGAGCGAGGGCCAGACGTAGGCGAGCAGCTTGGCGAAATCAGCCTCGTTCAACTTCAATCCCGTGGCAGCCACGCGCTGGCGTACTTTTTCGACGAGATGCGTATCGACGTTCGCTTTGACCCACGCAGCTGCGTCGGCGGGGGCTTGAGTCTGCGCAAGCTCGGGTGAGAGATCGAAGGTGATGTAGCTCGCCAACACGCAGCCCGTGACGAGTTGGTCTTCGCGCGCATCGAATTTTCCGCCGATCGGTTGGTGGTCGGCATTGAAACTCCAGGCTATGCCGCGAAGATGAAAACCGGTTTTGAGTTTGGAGAGCACACAACCGTGGCTCATGCCCTCGACGCTCTGGCCTTGGTGTCCTTCGGGAACGTTGGTGCCAATAAACGGAAAGGGAACAGTATCGAGCTTTCCAGCCAGCATGGCATCTACGTCATACACGAGCTCGCGCGGGATCGAATTTTGATTTGCGGTCACGCCCAGACCGAGATTCCCCATCGCCCACTCAACCGCCGGCCAGTGCAGAGTGGTAAAACGAGCACCGATACCAAGCGTGCTCTGACCCAGTTTTTGCGTGGCACACGGAAAAATCGTGGACTGTGAGTTGTAGTCCTGAATCAGATTTTTGAGTGTCAGAAGATTGGCGAAAGTCGCGGGAAAATACACGTCGCCCGATTTTAACTTGGTGCTGCCAGCGAGGACTTTCTCACCTTCGATGCCTGCGTTCGGTTGCAGACGCCAAGCGTGATCACCGTACTCGTTTTCGACGAGAAGCCAGCTTCCTACCGCCGTACTAAAACGACTGCGTTCGTGTGTCGTGATGCCGGTGCCCGAGTGCAGTTGATGGGAAAGCGCGCTCCAATCGAGGCAGAAGTCCGGGCTCACGCAGGGGTTATTCCGAATGCGGAGATTATTTTTGAGAAGGAATGCGTTAATGGCTGACATAGATAAAGATAAAGAGCGGTGGGTTGCGTACGGTGAAAAGCGGAGAGCTTTATCTCCACGAAAAGGATTTTTTTGTGACTCTTTGTGGCTTTTCGTGGCTATTTCTCCGGCTTAGATGGTCATTGCGTGATAGCCGCCGTCGACCACGATCTCCGCGCCTGTGATGAACGAGCCGGCGCCGTCGCTTGCGAGAAGAAGTGTCGCACCGATGAGCTCGCGCGCTTCGCCGAAACGCTTGGCGGGCGTATGGCCCATGATACTCGCCACGCGATCCGGCGTGAGAACTTTGCGATTCTGTTCAGCCGGGAAAAAGCCGGGAACGAGGATGTTGACGCGAACTTTTTTCGGAGCCCATTCACGAGCGAGATTCTTCGAGAGGTTATGAACGGCGGCCTTGCTCGCGGAGTAGGTGAAAACCCGCGAGAGCGGAACGAGACCGGACATCGAACCGAGATTGATAATCGAACCACCTTCGCCGCGTTCGACCATGTATTTGCCGAAGACCTGGCAGCCGAGAAATACGGACTTCACATTGATCTTCATGATGCGCTCGAATTCGTCTTCAGCGATATCGAGAAATGGAGTAGGGGAGTTTACGCCCGCACCGTTGATCACGATGTCCACTTTACCCGAGCGCTTCAGCACATTCGCGAGCAAGGTCTCCAACTCTGCCTTGTTGCTGGCTTCCGTCGCGAGGAAATAGCCTTTTCCGCCTACAGCAGCGATTTTTTCCAAGCGTGCTTTGGCTTTCTCTTCATTGCGTCCGACAATGACAACTTCCGCGCCCGCGCCAGCGAGACCCTCGGCCATCGCTCCGCAAAGTTCACCGGTGCCACCGATCACGACCGCCACTTTTCCCTCAAGCGAGAAAAACGATTTCAGATAAGATTCAGTACTCATGTTTTATTTGAACCCAGAAGAGACAGGGGAGAAGAGGGGTCGCAGAGGACAATTTGAAATCTCTGAAACCTCTTTCGATTTCTGTGTCTTTTGTGTTTCAGATATTAAACTGATACCTTTTTAAAGGACTCGAGTTTCCAGACTGATTGCTTGGTTTCGGTCGCGATTTCATTGAACGCTTCGATTTCCGCTTGTGAGAACAGCAGTCCGCCTGCGGCCGCCGTCTTCTTGGCCCACTCGGCTTCGAGCTGGCCTGGCAGCATGGCCCTTTCGTTGCCGTGACCGAGAATGTCTTCGATCACCGCTTTGACGTTCTGCGATTGCGTGCGGCCCTTGGCGAAGGCGCCGCCGCTCATCGCGTCGGGATGAATGACTTGGAAGAAGAACGCAGACGTATGCTTGTCGCCATCTTTCGCGCTGCGTCCGCGTATTGTAGGAATAGATCCACCGATGAGACCGCCGACGAGCTCGTTGATGAGAGAAAGGCCGTATCCCTTGTGAGCTCCGAACGGCAGCAGGGCGATCGCGGCATCCGGATCAGTGGTCGGATTGCCGTCCTTGTCCACCGCAGCCATCGGAGGCAATGGTTTGCCTTCACGCTTGAGCTGTTGCACGCGGCCCATCGCGACGACCGACGTGGCCCAGTCGACTACGATCGGATAACCAATCGCTTCGGTCGTCGGGAAACCCCAGCTATGAGGATTCGTTCCCAGGGTTGGAAATTTGCCGCCAAACGGAACGACTTCCGCGAGAGTCGATGTGCAGTTGGTGTAGGCGATATAGCCGCGCTTCGCGGCATCCATCACATAGCCGCCGCCCCAGAGGTAGTGAAATGCATTATCAACGGAGACCGTTCCGGTGCCGTATTGGTCAGCGAGCTTGATCGCTTCATCCATCGCGCGATACGCGACTGATTGGCCCAGTTTCTTATTCGCATTCCATATCTTCGCTGCGGAGAATTTGGTTTTGCGCTCGACGATTTGCGCGCCGGGAACGCAGCCATCGGATCCGCTGCCGAACAGGTGATCGAGGTGGAGGGCCTTGATCGCGTTGTGAGTCCGGATGCCATGGCGGGAGGCCTCGGCGCAGAAGCGTGCGCCTTCAAGCGCCTCATCGGCTTGATAACCGCGGTGACGATAGGCCGCATCAACCAGGGCGTTGTGTTGGGACTCGGGGACGACGAAGTAAGTATCGGGCATGGGAAAAAAGTGAAAAGTGATGAGTGCTAAGTGAGAGGTGCGGAAAGCGGCTTACGCGTGCGCAGGCCGCCGGGGTTAGAGCAAATTCGCCTGCGCGATGGGTTTCTTGCCTGCGAGGAAAAGGGTGAGATTTTCCACCGCGCACGTTGCCTGGCGTTGAACACTTTCGTGAGTGCGGGAGCCGATGTGCGGAGTGAGAATCGCGTTCGGCAGACCGAGCAGAGGATGGTCGGCTGGAGGCGGCTCTTGATCGAGGACATCGGCTGCGTAAGCGAGGAGGTGGTTGGACTTGAGTGCGTCCACGAGCGCGTTGAGTTCGACGATTTCGCCGCGAGCGCAATTGACGATCACCGCGCCTTTTTTGAGCAGCTTGATATTCTTGGCATTGATCAAGTGCTTGGTTTCCGGCGTAAGTTTGGTGTGGAGGGAAACGATATCCGCTTGTTTCAACACGTCGTCGAAATTCTCCACACGTTGGATGTCGTGCCAGCGGGCAAAGTCCTCGTCCCAGTAATTGCCGTAGCCAATGATTTTAAGACCGAAGGCTTTGGCTCGAACCGCGACTTCCTTGCCGATGCGGCCGAAGCCTACGATAGCGAGGGTTTTGCCACAGATCTCATTTCCGGTGATACGCGTCCATTGACCTTTAGACACGTGGTTCGCCTCGGTGACGAGATTGCGAACAGCGGCCAGCATTAACGCAAAAGTGTGTTCGGCCACCGTCGTGTGGTTTACGCCCGGCGTGAAGAGGACGGGGACCTTGAGATCTGTGGCAGCTTTGACGTCTATTTTGTCGAGGCCGATACCGTATTTGCTGATGACCTTCAGGCGAGGCAGCGACTTGGCGATGACCGCGCGGGTGAGTGCATCGTCTCCGCAGAGGTAGGCGTCGAATTGGCCAGCCAGTTCCAACATGCGCGCTTCGCTGAGCGGTCCACGCTCGCGAACGATTTCAAAGCCGGCGCCTTCGAGAAGGGTATGGTGTGTGCCAGGCGTGTCTTGGAACGACGTCGTGGTGAGAAGTACCTTGGTCATAATTATGAAAAAGAGGGGTCAGAAGATAACGAAAACGCGGCGATATCAACGCCAACTCAGCTTACAAATAGAGGTAAGAGCGTTGAAAAGACGCCAGAGTCACGATGAATCAAGCACGAGGGAGGTTTTCGCATAACAAGAGCGAATTAGGGGCGAAAAGACTCTGGTGATGAAAGCCGTAATGTCTAGCACATGCCCCTGTTGGACGTTTGTGCTAGGGACGGATTGAGGTGGGCCGACGCATCCCCAGCGACGGGCATGCAAGCGAGCTGGACGTCTCAATCGCGAAATGCCGCCGTAGGGGCGCGCCGGTCCACCATGGCATTGCGAGTGCTTTCCGTACCTGTCATAACCCGCCTATGCTCGTCACACGACAACCCCTTAGGACGTGAACTTGTTTTATGGATCGACGGCGAGGGCACTGCGGTGGCGATGGAGGACCGGTGCCCGCATCGTCACGCGAAGTTGTCCAAAGGTTGGATCGACCGGGGGCAATTACTCTGTGGCTATCACGGCTGGACGTTTAACGCAGAAGGGAAGTGTACGCGAATCCCACAAAAAGATGACGATGATCCGGCGGGAATTTGCGTACCGAAGTATCGCACAGCAATGCGTTACGGCTACCTATGGGTTGCACTGGAAGATCCGATCTCTCCTCTTCCCGAAATCGACGAGGATGGAGATTCAGCGTTCCGGCGCATCTACGAATTCTACGAACCGTGGAAGTGCAGCGGATTGCGTTTGATGGAGAATTCTTTCGACAACGCACACTTCAGTTTCGTTCACCGCAATACGTTCGGAAAACTCGATCAGCCCGCGCCGAGTAAAATGAATCTTTATCCGTTCGAGAATGGGTTTGGATTCACGATGGATACGGTCGTCCCGGTGAAGAATGTGCCTTTGTCGATGAAGTCATTGAACATGAGTACCACCGAGACGGTGCGAAATAACACAGGAATCTGGTGGATGCCTTTCTGCCGCAAACTACGGATGCGTTATCCAACCGGTTTAGTGAAACGACACCGAGACGGAAGCGAAAGCAGCTGACATCATCGCATTTGATCGCGCGGTTGTTACTGAAGATCGCGACATTCTCGAATCGACGACCTTCGATACGCCGGTCGATCTGCGACGACGCGAAGAAATGCACATGGCCTCAGATCAGCCGGGACTGTTGATGCGAAAACAGCTCGTGGAAAAATTTAAAGAGTACGGCGAAGAAGAAGCCCATGGCTGGTCTGCCGGCGGCACGCCCGCGACCGTTACGCAGTTTGGTGTGAACCATCCGTTCGCCACCGAAGCGATGTGTCTTGAGATGACGTACAGCGGGTAGGGGAGAAGGGACGCGACGGCCCACCTTTTGCTAGGTCTAGTTATTGCGTGGTTCCGCCATCTGAAATTTCCTCTCTCACTCGTTCTGAACTCGTCTACGGTGTCGAAGATCGGCCGCCGCTGATCGAGACGCTGTTCGCTGCGTGTCAGCACGTGCTGGCAATTTTTGTCGGGATCGTCACGCCTCCATTGGTGGTGTGCAATGCGCTGAAGATCGGCGCATCGGAAACGGCTTTTCTTGTAAGCATGTCCCTCTTCGTTTCGGGAATCGGAACGTGGATTCAGACGCGTCGATTCGGTCCGTTGGGTTCGGGTCTGCTCTGCATTCAGGGCACGGGCTTCACGTTTATTGGACCTATCATTGCAGCAGCGGTGGCAAGTCTGGCGCGCGGGGCGACGCCCCAGCAGGCGTTGGGCAATGTGTTTGGACTCTGTTTTGTGGGCTCGTTTGTCGCGATTCTCATTAGCCGATTCCTTCACTATGCGGGTGGTATTATCACTCCTCTCGTGACGGGGACGGTCGTGCTTTTAGTGGGACTTACATTGATCGGCGTGGGCATCACGAGTGTGGGCGGAGGTTTTAGCGCGCGGCACGACGGTACTTTCGGCAGTGAGCAAAATTTATTCTTAGCCGCGTTGGTGATGAGCATCATCGTCGTTTTCAGTTTGAGCAAAAATGCTTCACTGCGCATGGCGTCCGTGGCGATTGGTCTAGCAGTGGGATGCATCACCGCTTTTTTTTTCGGCCGAGTAAATTTCGGCGCGCTCGGAAATCTTCCATTTATCGCGATCCCTTCGCCGTTTCGTTATGGGCTCGGTTTTGATTTCGGTGCTTTTGCGCCACTCGTTTTTATTTATCTCATCACGATCGTAGAATCGATCGGACATCTTACAGCCGCTTCGACTTTAACGAATCAGCCGATTTTCGGTCCGCTTTATTTGCAGCGGCTCAAAGGAGGCATTCTGGCAGATGGGGTGAGCTGTTTAGTCGCGGCGTGTTTCAATTCGTTTCCGAGCACTATTTTTGCACAGAACAACGGCGTCGTGCAGCTCACGGGTGTGGGCAGCCGCTATGTCGGAATTTTTATCGCCGCGATCTTAGTTGCACTGGGTCTCATCCCGATGGTGGGCGGGGCGTTTCAAGCGATGCCTCCTGCGGTGCTGGGAGGTGCGACGTTGGTGATGTTTGGTTCAGTCGCGGTGGCCGGAGTAAAAATTCTCGCGCGGGAGAAAATGACGCGTCGCTCGTATCTGATCATGGCGCTTTCGTTAGGCGTTGGGCTCGGTGTTACGTTAGTGCCCGAGATTTTAAGCAAGCTCCCGCCGCTCGTGAAAAGCTCACTTTCCTCCGGGGCCGCAACAGGTGGAATGTGTGCGCTGCTGTTGAATTGGTTGTTGCCGGAGAAATAAACGCAAACGCACGGTCGTGCGGGGCGGCCGAAGCGTCGTGCGGCAGCAGTTAGCGAATTTGGGCTGTTCGTCCTCTTTTCGATGCCATCGCAGGGACGCGTCGGCCATCTCAAATCGGGTCTAAAGCAGGTGAGCTTATTCTGGGAAAAACCCTGAGACCGCACCTTATCCTAATGCTGACTTGAATCTAAGAAAGGGTAAGTCGTTGACGAATAGGTTATAGGGCGCTCCACGAGGTTCGTTCCTGCGCCGGTGCAGCGCGTTTGTGTCGGCACATAGGCAAATTTCTTAAGCGTTTAATAGAGGCTATTCGTGCCATTTCCTTCAGGATTTTCCTGACTCCAATATACGGGATCGCCCGATATTCAGCATCTCCAAAAACCTGTAGCTTGAGGCCGTACAAACAAGCACGGTCTCATGTCACTCTTCACCTTCAACTCCCAAGCTTTTAGCACCCGCCTTATCCGGCGTGTGGGGAGTAAGGTCGCGACAATCGTGTTCTGCGCGGCGGCCTTTACCTCAACGGCTCACGCCGCGGAGACGGTGCAAGTTGACGTTCTAAGCGCGGATATCGCTCGTCTGAAAAAAGAAATTGGAGAGAAGGAACAGGCGCTCGCGAAAATCGTGAACGCGAAAATCACGGAGCCTTCCGTGGTTCAACAGAGCGTCGCTTCGAGCTTCTTCAGTCGCGGTCTCACCAAGAGCGTACCGGCCCCAACATCGTCGCTTGCGCGTGGCACGGCGCTTCAGGCTGCTTACGGTTCGAATCTTTTCGTTAAGGGATCAGTTATCAAATCCGTCGCCGCAACCGGCAGCATGGAACCCGTCCTGAGCGAACACTCTTACCTGCTGCTTGAACCCGCTCGTTTCGAAGACCTCAAGGTGGGTGACATCGTCACCTATATTCACCCTGCCGTGAGTCAGCCGGTGACCCACCGCCTGATTGGCAAGCGCGGAGACGCTTTTATCGCCAAGGGCGACCATAACACCGATTCAGACAACGTCTGGGTGACCAAGGAAAATTACCAGATGCGAGTGTACGGAATCATCTACTCGCACGATCAGACGAGCTGATTGGCTCGGTCGAAGTGGAGGGAGGGATCGGCTTAAGAGACAGGCTGGTTGAAGGGACAGGTCGATAATTCTACGTACCAGGATAAGCCGTCCCGAATTTGGAGTGATCCGCTTCGGCCAGGCTTTGGGAATCCAAGTAAGGATCAGAACGGAGTGATCGGCGGCATTTGATGCGCTTAAATCCACGGTTCCTGACGACTTCGTCTAAGGAGGTAACTCGGGGATTATAATCGATTTAATTGCGTGAGTCCGAATAGGGCTTCGAGAGGAGTTTTTTCGAAACGGATTCGTACCTCAGAAAAGTGAGGAGGTTGGCCCGGCCCGGCCCTGCAACGGCATCGAATGTAGGACGGATATCGAAAGCGCGAAATGCCATCGCAGCGACGCAACGGCCTGCCTCAATACAAAGGCATCGGTTGCGAGCGAACCGCTCGCGAATTAGTTAACGCCCAAGTCTTACTTACCCGGCAGTTTGATGTTGATGCCGCCGTCTTTTTTATCGGGCGTTGGCGCTGTGGTGGTGGGTACAGGAGACTGCGGCAGACTAGCTTGGAGCATCATGGCGCGTTGTGCCCAGACGCCCGAGGTATCGAGCTGCATAATCTGTTCGGCCAATTTCTTGACATCGTCGACTTTGCCGGCTGCGGCGGCGAGGCTGGCCAGTTGATAGGCGGCTTCGGCGCGAACGGCTTTAAATTGGGTGGCATCGTTGGCGAGTTGCTTCAGACCGACTTCGCCTTGGGTGGCCTGGTTGTTTTGGATTTGGCTCATGGCCAAGCCGAGCTTCGCGCGGCCAACGAGGGCCGGCACCTTTACGGACGAGGCGGCTTGCTCGTATTCGGTGGCAGCTTCGGAGTACTTGCGGGCCGAATAAGCGTCGTCGGCGAGGCTAAGGTGCGCGAGGCCGGCCAAAGATTGTCCGGCGTTTTTTTTGGCGAAAGTACGAAGCTTATCCGGGGTGGTGGCCAAGGCGTACGCCTCGCTGACGCTTTCCTGCTTCTGATTGCTAAAATAGGCCCAACCCTCTTTCCCCACAATCGCAACCAACACCAGGGCACAGAACACAAACACCGCGTTGCGGTTCTTCGCCCAAAAGCTGTGCAGGTTTTCCTCAAAACCCGGGGAGGCGGGGGTTTCGTTGCCGGCAGTAAGCTTGGGATCTGTGGACGGAGGTGTGGTCATGGAAACGATAGAAAAATGAATAGAAGAGTTAAGGGATAAGCAAAAAGTAACAGGAGAGTAAACCCTGTTTTCAGATAGTTGGGTGGACCGTCCGTGTCCCTGCGACGGTATGGGAATCAGGGGGCACCATCTTAATCGCGAAATACCGTCCCAAGGCGCGCTACGGGACGGCCCATCTTGCGGTTAAATAACGTTACCGCGGTAGGCTTGGATCGGGCGGACTCCGATCCGCTTGTTCTTCATGGCCTTGATGCCGTTGAGCGCAGCAGACGCGCCGGTCATCGTAGTCATAATGCAGACGCTGTGGGCATAAGCTGCCTGACGGATCAGATTTTCGTCTTTGCGAGGAATCATGCCCTGAGGCGTGTTGATCACCAATTGAATTTGGCCGTTCTTAATTAAGTCGACCGCGTTCGGGCGACCTTCATCCAGTTTTGGCAGGACCTTAACCGCGATCCCGGCACCCTGGAGGCTTTTGGCCGTGCCGCTCGTGGAGTAGAGAACGAAACCTTGTTCGGTGTACTGTCGGGCCAACTCAACTGCACCAGGTTTGTCGGCGTCCTTTACGCTGATGAAGATATTTCCTTTAGTCGGCAGCGCGGGTTTGGCGGCCATTTGGCTTTTTGCGTAGGCGATACCGAGATCGTCGTCGAGGCCCATGACCTCGCCGGTCGAACGCATTTCGGGCCCGAGCATGATCGCGGCGCCTGGGAAGCGAACGAAGGGAAACACCGCTTCTTTTACGCACCAGTGTTTGGGGGTAAGCTCTTTGGTGAAGCCCAAGTCCTTCAACTTTTGTCCGGCCATGATTTTCGCGGCGAGTTTCGCCAGCGGAACGCCGATCGCCTTCGCGACGAACGGAATCGTGCGAGAGGCGCGTGGGTTCACTTCGAGGACATAGAGTTGGTTGTCTTTGATGGCGAACTGTACGTTCATCAGGCCGATCACGCGGAGTTCTTTGGCGAGCGAGTACGTCGCAAGGCGAACCATTTCCAGCATCGCTTTGGAAAGCGTGTGCGGAGGCATCACCATCGCTGCATCGCCGGAATGCACGCCGGCAAATTCGATGTGCTCGAGCATGCCGCCGATCACCGTGGTTTCACCATCGCTGATGCAGTCGACGTCGAGTTCGTTGGCATCTTCGAGGAATTTGTCGATCAACACCGGCTTACCCGGCATCGCGTCGAAAGCCTGGCGGATAACCGCCTTCATTTCCTCTTCACTGTAAACAATGAACATGCCACGACCGCCCAGTACGAACGAGGGGCGGAGCAGAACGGGGAACCCGACCTCTTTGGCAAAACGCATCGCCTCTTCTTCGGTCAACGCAGTGCGATT
>WNFI01290206.1_pt2 | contig 12063 bp, 14 predicted proteins | sample 5400471 | NCBI WGS metagenome assembly WNFI01 (sample SAMN13153348, study PRJNA577476) | soil metagenome | isolation source: 100 cm saprolite on Douglas fir-dominated hillslope | place: USA:California | collected 2013-09-17 | reverse complement strand
ATGTGGAGTTTGGCCTATGATGGGATCAGAGCTGTCGTCAGTACGGTATGTTACGGCGGAGTCTCCTGGTTCACTGCATTTAGTCACAACCGACAGCCCGAAGAACTCTGCATTTTGCACTTGAAGGACCCCCTTGACCGCGATACACCCTTTTCACTGCTGAAGCATGAGTTACTAACGGTTGTGAAGTTCGACACCTATGACAATGCCAAGGTCAGTTGTGTTCAAATGTCAGAGAGCAACATTTGGTAAGCTTCGTCTCTCTAGCTCATAAAGATTGCTGACTCTGTTTTGAAAGGTATACGTATATACGACGCCCTTTTGGTTGGCATGGAGGTATGTAGCCTGCCCAACGCTTTTTATAGGCAATGTGCCTAACCCCCAGAAGCATTTAACGTGCCCAGCGAGTTCGTGGACCGAATTATCGCGGTTGATTTCGTATACTAGCCTCAATTCGAGCAGTGATACATGAAAATGCCTCCGCACAGCATCCGGTTTTGATCTGATGGGTGAAAGAGTGATGTATATACGAAACCGAGATAATTGTGACACGGGCCACAGGGGCAGCTGTCTCACTCTTCATGATGATATCAAATTCGAGCATACTCATGCATCCTGTGGATTCACGATGATATACATGTATGTCAACGCTCGCCGTGAGTACAATTGACATGTCAGAAGTGGAACACAGTGTGCATATCCCCTACAGATCCTAATTGATTATATTAATCATGGGGGTGCAATGTAGATCTACTTTGTTGCAGAAATGAAGATAAGCAGAGAATGGGTGCACGAAGAATAGGACATTGCACAGAAGCATCGATAGACTATTGCAGAGAGAAAGGATAATGAGTCACTCGAGTCATGGAGATCTTATCATTATCATTTTGGGCCTCTTGCTCTTGCTCGCATTCTAACGCACCTAGTTTTTCCTTCTATTAATTTGCTTGCCAAATCACACCTGCGCCGAAGCCCTTCCGTGCACTCTGGGGAGTTGTGCGTCAAGTTGAGAATAATGTTCGTGGACTTTTGCCCAAGAACTTAGCGGTCCTTTCCATTAGGCCTATGTGACCCAAGTTGGAACCAGCTCGTCTTCCGGGCGGAATTTGGGATGACACGATTTTCATATCATCGCTATCCTCATCACTGGATTCCTCGGCATCTTCGTCATCATTCGCGTTGAATGGAGAACCAAAGTATGGTGATTCGAGTGACCGGGGGTTCGTGGCTGAAATGGAAATGCTTCGCCGGGATTGCGCTGCATCACGAACTTGATCTGTTGTGAGCGACATGAGAGACGGCCAGCGAAATGAAGCGGGCTGCTGGCTGGCGATCCCGGAACGCATCCGAGGCGGTAGACGGTCGGCGGATGAAGGGCCCGTTGTGGATTGCTGTGTGCGTGGCGAGGATAAGAAAAGGGCGGGTTCTCGATTATCTGCCTCACGCGGTGTACACTGCGTAACAGGAGAATGGTGGCCCGCTATAGAATCATCTGCAAAAGGTGAACCCGGTACACGATTGACGTCAAGGGATGAATCAACAAGAGAGGCTTCATCGTAGCTTGATGATCTCCTCGGCTTGCCCGATGGTCCGCTGACACTCGGGTGTGTGGATTCAGCACTCTGCAACTATGTCATGATAAGTCCAGAAGGTAGATTTGACGTCGCTCACATCTGACACGGTCCCATCCTGACTATTAGTATGTTTACCCTTTTCCAGGTCTGCATTAGCTTGGAAGGTATAATCATCTAAACGTGGAACCCCCACCCGTTGCGCAGACGATCTAGTTGCATTACCATCACTAACAGACTCCAATTCGTCGACAGTCAGAGTACCATTTCTTTGCGAATTTCCACCCTCCTGCGACAGAACAATACCGCGTCTCATTGACCGTTTTAAGGGAGTACCGACTTCATTGGACATCGTTCCTCCAGCGGATCTCGTATATAAAGAAGCGCTCAAGGTTGAGCCAACCATTGCAGAAGTGCTTTCGTTCATATTCTCGTTCTGGGGCGTCTCTTGACCCATTTGTGTTTGATGAAGCGAGGCGCGGTGGCACTCTGAAGATAAGGTATACCCATCGGCAGAATCTGTCATGTTTTCACCTACGGCCGGGAGAGTCTCCATTTCCACAAATTCGTCTTCCAGAATGGGCCCGCTTGTCAATATAGGTAGGGGTTGTGAGCTTGGCACTAGGACGCCACCTCGTTTGCTCTTCACCAACGGTGTACAACGTTGTCGTTGAGACGCAGAGGGGAGTGTGACACCTAACTGGGCCGAAGGACGAGACGGTCGCAAGTTGCGTTCTGGAGTATTGGGATGATACAACCTCCGCTCTGCAAAACCGCCTTCCTCATTTGCGGCTTCGTCACTTTCAATATTAGATCCGGGGGCTCCGGGTCCAGCCATCATTCGCTTCTCGAAACGATTGTCTTCACTTAACGCCTCCGAAAATGCACGGTTCCCAAAGTATTCGGTTACTGGAGATTCCGGCATCTGGCCTAGGCCAGTCAAAGAAGGCTCAGCTTCCTGACAAGGATGTTGTGATAAGACCCTATGATTTCGTGGAGATACTTTGCATTCCTGTGACGAATCCACAACAAGAACACGAGCTGCTGCCTGACCAGGCTGTGGCGAGGACTCAGAAACGTTCTCCGGGACGGTATCACATTCAGACGATGGTTTGAGTGAGCTCGATATATGAGTAGCCTGATTAATGACGACCTCATGGTTTTCCATTGTCTCGCCTGTAGAGTCTGTACCTGTTGTTGTGGGAATATCGGGCGTTTGAGAATTGCCGTGGTACGAACATGCCGAACCCTTGCGGGGGGTAGGAGGTGGGGTTTCACGGTTTTCCTGAGCAGCCTCCCGGGAAATTATCGCCGCCATTAAAGCCGCAATCGAAGTCTCCGAGTCGTTATCAGCAAGACTCTGTTCTATTTGTTCTAACTCTGAGAGCCGGGTGCGAAGTCCATCGATGTTTCCTTCCTTCAGTAATGTGCATTGGTCAAGGTCATGGATAGAGATCTGGCATATATTGCACAGCCGTGATGTAGTAGCGCTTGAATTATCCACATTCAGCTTGGAGTCTTTGGATACTTTTAAGTCGGACTTTCGAGGTGACGTTTTCACAGGGCCAGTTGGAGAGGGCATTTCAAGTGAGATTGAGGGTGTGGCCCCCGTGCTGGATCTCATCAGCGAATGATTGGTTACAGCTGCTTCTTCATCGCCAAGATGACCAAACATCACAGATCCGCCGTTGATGTCACCTGGAACAGAGGAGTGCATTTTCTTTTGCTTCTTCATTGGCTTCGTGGCGGCGTCATCGCGCCCAACTGATGGATCGTAGTTCCGTCTCTTGCACTTCTTCCGAGTCTTCCGCGTATTGGGCTGTTGCGATGCTTCGGATGCAGAGACATTAGCCTGAAATGCCTGCTCCAAAGGCGTGGCACTTGCCGATGTCCTCTTCTTGCGACTTGCTCGCTTCGCCACTAGGTCAGCGGCAGGATCTTGTGCTCGCGGCTCGGGTTGTGGAAGGGTGCAATGTATGTTACTGAAGCCCAAAATCTTTGAAATGAGGTCTGGATCGACGACCTCGGGTGACGGAGTTCGCCCCTTCGCCCTCTTTTTACCCGTTATGCACGGCAAGGAAGGCTCAACAGGGCGGTTTGCTTCTGCGTCTTCAGAACGCTGCCCTAAGTCAATACTCCCTGGAGTCCCCTCCTGTACAACCCCAGAGACGGGATACGGACCAGGAGTTTCTGTCACAGAGAACGTTAAGCCCCTAGCCTTCCTCTTTCTGCTCTTTCTCAGCAAAGAGGCAGGACCAGCTTCTTCGGTAGATTGCATCGGCGGATTGACGACTTCCCTTTCTAGCTTCTTCAATTTCAGGTAAACAGCTAGAAAGGCTTTAAATAATTTGATGACAAACCTTCTTTCTCCGTACTGGCAATGTCGATGACATGTCGGTTGTAGCGCTGCCAGCTTCACCTGCCACCGAGTCGGCCATCTCGATATCCCTCGTTGAGGACTAAAACCGGGCCATCAGTCTCGAAATGTAAGATGTTATGAGACAAACCTCGGGAAGTTGCTGATCTTCGCCTGTCGGTACAGACGATTGTGCTTGAGGTGGGTAGGGTGACGCGCGCTGAAGGGTGTCCACCGAGTCCATTGGCGCCGTCTGTTTGGACACCTTTCTCTGGTTGTGGGGATGAGACTGGGGAGTAGTTGAATAAGGACCTTACGAAGACCCACCTCCGCATCGGCTAGGTTCCCGGGATTGGCGTCCAGGCCAGTATCGATAGACGCGTCATCAAATAACACATCAACTTCAAGGAAATGAAGAAGATATGAGCTTTCCCTAAGCGCTCTGAAGTCTTCGTCTGCATTCCCTCTTACTTAGTGTTCGAACATTGTCGAAGGGCGTTTTGCTCACCATCCTCCAAATCAATTCGTTCTCCATCTTGGAGCTGACTCAAGTGAAGCTTCGTTCCCTGCGGCAATCCGAGTTTCTCAAGTATTATTGCTCTGCATTCGTCAATGGAATTCTCTAAAAGAATCTAATATTAATGTCGTGCTTATTTGAAGTTGAGAGTTTGCGGCCAAACTTGCCACTGAACACGCGAGCAAATATGCGTCCATTTGGACATCGATACTTGATGACGGCTGGACCTTTGTGCGTACCGTCGATAGGAGTCTTAGACCGTCCCATGGATGCGGATTTTGAAAGCAGCTGGATTTGTATCCGGCATTCTGCTATTAGTTACCTTTCCACACGAGTCAAGGTTACTTTATGGCTCACCATCTCGCCTCAATCTTTGGGACTGGTATGTATTCCACTAATTTTTTGTCCTGGTAGCCTATTGATGTCTTATCTTCATAACAGAGCAAGACCGTGTCAATTGTTCCTTCTACTACAAAGTAAGCAGTAATCATCTCAGCATTACACTCACTGATCTTTCTGTTACTCACCTAGATTGGAGCTTGTCGACACGGCGATAGGTGTTCGAGGAAGCATATTAAGCCGCCATTCTCTCAAACTATTCTACTGCCAAACGTCTATCACAATCCGGCTCATAATCCAAACGCCAAATTCACGGAAAAAGAACTGCAGGATAACTTCGACGCAATTTACGAAGATCTTTATTGGTCGGTCAATTTATCAACTGGTTCTTGGGATGCTTATGATCGTTCTGATACAGCGAATTGGCAAAATACGGCCACTTGCTCGAGTTGCATGTCTGCGATAATGTAGGGGACCATCTGATAGGAAATGTCTACGTTCGTTACGAGTGGGAGGCTGAAGCCCAGGCCGCCGTGGATGATCTCAACGGTCGTTGGTATGCAGGTAAGCTCAGGTTTCCAAACATTCACAACTCATTTAGATGCTGACAAATCGTTCACCCTAGGTCGACCGTTGTATGCCGAGTTATCCCCAGTCACAGACTTTCGCGAGGCGTGCTGCCGGCAGAATGAGAATGGGGAATGTAACCGGGGAGGCTTCTGCAACTTTATGCACCTTCGCCTTGCTAGCAAAGAGATCATATCGAGCCTAAAGGCTGGTCAGCGCCTAGAGCGTCGTCTCAATGGCGCCAATAGGACTGAAGGTGCTGGTGGCTGGCAGCCCCCCTCGGAAAGGAATGGGGATCCCGATGATTCTGATCGTAAGCGCAGAAGGTCAGCTAGCCCTCGTGGGCGGGACCGATTAGATGATAAGGATCATGGAAGGATTGAACGTGATAGCGGCCGTTATGATCGCCGACACTGAACGAGCCTTGACTTCCTAACTGTACATCTTTGGACATTCAAATAGCAATCTCATTATTGTAGATTTTCTGACTCAGCACTTTTTTCTGGGACTTCGTTTAATGTGAGTGTAGAATGCTGAGGTTCATACATCTGGTATTCAGGCATTCTCCGCCGTAGTGACAATGACTTTAGGTCGGCCGTAATGCTTGTCAAAAATATCATAGTGGGCTACTCGACGACAAACTTTTTCCAAACTCTGAGCAGGTCTTCCGCTTCTTTGACTTCTGCACAATTCGAAGTCGAGATCATTTCTAGATACTCCTTAGCCAACATCATGTTCCCACCGAAGCTCGATATTGGCTGGGGTCCATCGGGCAACATTTCGGGATATATTGTTGCTGGTAAAGGTCCTTTTGGCCACCACCCTTTCAGCATCTCGTATCGAGCGAGCTCGATTGCATTTTTCGAGTATGTTTGTACAGGTTTACCGGCCCTTTGCGAAATGTCGATGCAGCGCCGATGATAAGCTGCAGCCTCCGCCACTTCTCCAATTTGCTCATGCAACTGGGCTAATGCTTGATACGAACTGGTATCATCTTTATCTGCTCCTATCAATGCTCGTTTGTGACATTCTATAGCCCCGACGTAGCTATCAAAGGACGCTAATGATGTAAGACCCCACATGTGGAATAGACATGCCTAAAACTCACCGATCAAGGTTGAGATATGTTTTTGCGAGGGCCTTCCACATCCTTATGTCATAAGGCCTTGCCCAAATTCATCCATGAACATAGCATGTGGCATTGGTGGGGTAACCTACCTCAGGGCAGTGGACCGCTGGAAGTAATTCAGCGAATACTGGGGCATATCTAGTAATTCATACGCCTGGCCCAAGCCATGCCATGCTCGATAATCCTTCTTGTTGATGTCTATCCATATGATTAGTCGTACTGTGGATGACTTGCATTCAGAGCTTTGATGCTTACCAACCCCGCGTCGATACGCTTCAATTGCTGCGTGTGAATTCTTCATTTCTAGGTACTCGTGACCCATGAGTGTCCATGCCGCGCCATACGTTGGATCCAAATGAACCGCGCGCTGGTAGTATTTCACCGCCTTCTCATGCTCGTTGCGCAGGCTATAATAATTACCTAGAACCGACATGAGCATTAAACTGAAAGAAGAGAATGACACGCCTTACCAATTGCGAGGCTGACTTCTGGGCGATCTTTGTTAACACCCATGAAATGCTGAGCGAGCTGGCTGAGGTCTGCTTGCTTCTTCATTGTGTATAAGATGTTCGAATAGATATCGACTTCATCCGTTCTGAACGGATCAATCTCCCGCACTTCACCGAAGAGCTTGAGCGCCTTTTCATAATCTGTAACAAATTGACACAGCTCCCGACACGCATGAGACTTAATCCCACTAACCTCGAAGGCTATAGGCGTAATGAGCCCGCAATGTCCTCAGATACAAACTCTCAGGAAATAGTTGAAGCATCTCGTTGAGTTCCTTTTCCAGATCCGGATTCATTGCATGTCCCTCAATCATAATGCGCAGTACGAAGATTGTCGTCATTGGGTGCTTTGGCAGCAATGGGCGTAATCGATCAATCTGACATGGATCACGTTAGGCGCCCATACCATCGGAACAATAGGTGACACATGCCACATCATAGTCATCAACAACATCTCGAAGCAAAGTCCAGCAGCTCCAGTTCCACGGGTACGCTCGTAAAGATAGCACTGCACACTCGAGAGCTTCGGATTTGCGCGTAAGTCCTTTTAACACAACAGCCTTCCTAAACGAAGAATGCTGAGCCGGGCCACTGGAGATACGGCTCAAAACTCACAGGAAGAGCAAGAATGGGTCATTTACACTTTCTAGCTGCACAAGGAGTTCGTTGAGATCATCATTTATTGGGACCGGCGGACGAGCATCGGTATTCCGTATATCTGGCTTAACCTCTTTTGACAGTGATTGATAGAGCTTCGTTGGCACTGAGCGGATCCGTACCTTTGCGAGACATCCATACGTCATGGGCCTTCTTCTCGCTTGCCTATAAATCACATTAAATGACAACATGGGGAGGATGAACACAGCGTGCTCCTGACCAGAAACCGGCAGTATAAACCTAGGAAACGCGCTTTTGGGTGCTCACAGTGCCTCAAGAGATAGTCGACGCGTTCATGTTCCTTAGCATCATAATGCGCACGTGCAATGATAAACAGATCCTCTTCTTCTTCGTTAATTGGAGTTTCCTCGTATGCATGACGAACAAAAGGGCCGTCATCCATCGATGAATCATAGATTGACGAAGGTCCAACTTCGCTTAGGGAGGTAGTTTGCATACTATCATTCCCTTTGAGTGAGCTGGACGTTGGGACTGTGTCAAGAGGAGGTGGATGAGACGGTGGCTTAGGATATGAGAGCAATAGTTCAGCTGCCCTAGAGCGAAATATCAGTGCCATCGAACGTATCCTAGATGAGCAGACACGTACGGACCATTTTGAGGCGACATAAAGTCCTCTCTCTGAACAGTCCTTGACCACTCTCCTTAGCGCAGGCTTGCATTCCATAGCTGATGGTTGTATTGAATTCATACTCATTACACCGGCATCTTCCACCCGAGCCAGGAAAGGGCCGAATCGATGCATGTGAGAAAACAACGACACCGGAAATCGTTTGCGCAGTGCCACGGAAGAAGATAATCGCTCTCAGCTATCAAGGGAATGCGATTGCTGAACTTAGGAATTCTATAGCCTCGCATGTTATTACGTAAGCGGACTTCGCAAAATTGATCGTTCTATCTCAAGCGCTCTCTAGCCAAACTTGGCATATTCCTCGACTCATATCGGTACATACATATCGTACATGACCCTATGGTCAGCAATCACATGCATCAGTCGGCTGGCAGTCGCGACCTTACCGCTCCACATGCACCACGCTAATCAAGAGCAGGCTCTTCAGTGGCAGAATACCTCGAATGCAAAGGGGGGACAAACTGGACAAGGGAACGTGGCTTGCGGGAGCTTTCGAATCTATCGGACGAAATTCCCCTAGCCATGTTCCTATTTAGTGTGCATACATCTGATGTCACGCGCATCCTCTGCAAACTTGCGACACGCGGAGGTTTGTGGGCAAGATTGACATCAAGATCTGTGGCCACATGGAACACAGTGCGTCCTATGCTCAAGATGGGCCTCGCCCAGCGAGGTTGGTCACTGTATCGGATGCAACGGGGTACCGATATCGCAAACAATACGGTATAAATCTTGGTATGATCTCAATTCTCTTCGTGTCTTGCAAGGACGGTTGTGTTCATATCACCTTCTATCCATAAGGCTCGTGGTTCACTCTGGAGCGATGGATCGCTGAGGAACCCTTCAAAGAAGTCGATGGGCAATGCGATCTCGCCGTAGCACGTTGCCAACATGCTAAGAAGAATCTTCAAGCCCACTGGGATGCCTGGATGCATGATGAGGACTGGAACTGGATCCGAAATCATGGGTACAACACGGTCAGGATTCCAGTAAGTACCACTACCCGAGCAACGGGAACCACCAATTCAAAGTGGTTGTAGATTGGATATTATCATCTTTGTGGTCTTGATGCTTCCATCATCCATGGAACGGATTTTGCACCTTACCAAGAGGTATATGAATGTGCATGGGAGTGCATCTTGCGAGCCATTTCCACCGCTGCCAGTTTCGGCATCGGAGTCCTCATCGGTAACGTTCATCTCACCTGACCATTCCTCTCTCAAAGTCTAGCCCTGATACTTGTCTTCGTCCTTGTGCGCATTCTCATCAGACCTTCATGCCGCACCAGGAGCACAGAATAAGGACTCTCACGCAGGAACGGGGACGGGGCAAGTTCATTTCTGGGAGCCGCACAACCAATCCGCCGCCATCCGTGCACTTCGGCTCCTCGCCATCACCCTATTCCCCATTCCCAATGTCGTGGGTCTTGAACTTCTTAACGAACCAGCCAACAGTGACTCCCTTCTGGGATGGTATGAAGATACTATTCGCTCCATCCGATCCTCCCTCCCTCCTCACCAAGCTGACGAGTTCCCAATTTACGTTGGGGATGGATGGGACCCAAACTGGTACGCACCTTGGGTAGGAAAGCGACACGATTTCGTTGTACTGGACCATCACGTATATCGCTGCTTTACCCCTGAAGACTTGAGACTCACGGGCGACCAGCACGCTCACAACATCCAAACCGATACTCGTGGATGGCTCTCATCTCTTGCCTCCAAAGCCAACAGGAACTTCATTATTGGCGAGTGGTCGGGAGGCCTGGGGCCCAACTCCGTTGGACTCCCCGGAGCGGATCCTGGTGAGCAGGATCGACAAAGGAGAGTATTTGTCCGTGCTCAATGGGAAACTTATGACGTCACCTGCGCTGGGAGTTTTTTTTGGACGTATAAGAAGGGCCAAGGCTGGGATGCGGGCTGGTCGGCAAGAGACTCAAGATTGGCAGATATTATACCTCAGTGGCAAGGCGGTGTGAAGAGAGGCGAAGGCAAGGGCATTCTGACGGACAATGAGAAGGAGGATTCATTAAAGACAGCTTATGGTAGGTTTTTTCTCAATCTGATTCCACCCGACATCGTCGCTTATGGGTTGTGATACCTTGAGACTCGCATCGAGCATACTGGGATGCACATGGACACGGCAGCCAAGAGCCCTGGCGTTTCGAAGATGGCTTCGCTCTTGGATGGGATGATGCACTTGCATTCTCGCAGCGCATCCCAGCATCTAACGTATTCCCTACAATTGGATTCCTTGGTCGCTGGAGGAGCCAGCGCACTGCAAAGTACATCCAGGAGAAAGGCGCAGGACCTCAAGTTTGGGAATTTGAGCACGGATTTGAACAAGGGGTGAAAGCAGCTGCGGCAGCATTAGCAAAATGAGAATCTGTACTTGGGTTTGCAGAAGTTTGACGATAGAAAGCTGGTCCCTTGTATTTTTTATACATCTTGCGTGACCCCACCTATGGGAATCAAACTCCGAATCTCAGGTAATTGGGCGGGGAACACGTTCCAACATCGTTGCTTAGACACATTCAACTATGGGACTTGAAACCTTGACCAAACCAGAAGACGCAAATACACTACACTCAGAAATTCTTCAGGAGATAGACGGGCTACTGGGTGCGAGACCAAGCGAGCCTGTACCGCTGCGAGCAGGACGTTGGTATTGAGTTTGGAACAATACCAGCCACTTGAGAAAACGCACATCGACATCATCCCTAAGCGCGACTATGTGATTATTTTCTTCAAGAAACTCGAAGGCATCACTGTGCCGGAGTAATCGAAATCAAAGCAGTTAAGCACAAATCCCCCGGCTAGGCAATGAAAAGGAGTGGCATACAGCATAGCGTCCGCAGTCCACCTGTCGTCTTCCTCTCTGAGTGTTAGAACAATGTCATTGAGATGTGCTCCCTGAGTCGCAGGGTCTCGGCTGGACAATTCTCTGACACACGCTAGAATACGTTGCTGAGGGACAGTTAGTGAGGATGGCGACACCCTTGACGTTGAAGCCGGCCGTGAAGAACTGAGAGTCGTGATGCGGGGGCCTTGTCTGGTGCTGGATAGGAGGCCCGAGAAGAGTCAAATAGCGATTCTGACGTGCTGGCCACGTCCATTCTTCGTCTGAACGGGTTCGTTGCCGAGGATGCGAAGGTGGCTGGCTGAATGTGGCCAGTCTCAGATTGTTCTTTCGTCGCGACTGCGTACGAAGCGATGGATTCTCGCTATCGGTAATGTCGTATTAGCGTGGATAACTCCGAGCTTGAAGGCGATGGCTTACAAGACGAGAGCGGTGAGAAACAGACTTCACAGAACTGTAGAATCCAAGTTGGAGTCAAATATGGATTGAGGCACAAGAATCACTTACGATGGCCTGGAGTCCCTGGGACTTGGTATAGGAGATCCACGAACTGCAGTGGGCCGTACCGCACCTTTCGTGCTACCTCCTGATTGGGACCCAATCGTCGAGGATCCTGAGAAATACGTAAGATATTTCAAGATTTCAAGTAATCCTAACCCACTTTCACGCTTAGGGGAAGCGTTTCTAGTGCTTGAAATTATATCGATAATGTCTTGAGTGGACTCAGGTACATCCATCAGATCCTCTTGGAGTCTTCGGAGAGTTTCCTCCTCACTCTCCTCGGCAAAGGAGTTTTCAGACATGACCACATCCTCTTGTTGAGGAAGCGAGAGGATCATGGACTCCGGAGATGGGTAATCGTGATCTTGAGTCCGGGTATCCATCGTGTGGGAACCAGATCCATTGGAGC
>WNFI01138337.1_pt1 | contig 12063 bp, 7 predicted proteins | sample 5400471 | NCBI WGS metagenome assembly WNFI01 (sample SAMN13153348, study PRJNA577476) | soil metagenome | isolation source: 100 cm saprolite on Douglas fir-dominated hillslope | place: USA:California | collected 2013-09-17 | reverse complement strand
GCCGTGCTCGCGCGCCGAGTGGATGGCCTGTTCGTAGAGGCGCTCCGCATCCAGTTCCCGCCCTTCCAGACGCGCGAGCTCGGCGCCAACCAATGCCGCGCGGTTTGCGAACGTTGCAGGACAGTTATCTGCCCAGATCGCTATCTGATCGAGATGCGATATTAGCACTTCCAGATGCTGGGGCCGCTCCTCGGCCGCGGCCGTATCGCAACGCGCCGCCCGGCCAAGTGCCGCGTAGAAATGGTATTCAGACAGCTCTACTTGCGACGGCACGGTCCAAAGCAGCGCCGCGGCTTCCGACGCAGCCGCGACGGCAGATGCGCCGTTGCCGGCGTAAACGCACGCTTGCAGTTTGCGGATCCAATAGCGGGACGCGGCGACTACTAGACGGGGATTATTATCCAGATGTTGCTCGAAGCGGCTCTCGTCGAACTCCGCATCGTTGAAGGACCCGAAGTCCGGTGTCAGCCCACGGAGCGTCCGGACCAGCCTGTGCTGCGCGGTAATGACGTCGCCGATCAGACCGAACCGCACCTTCCCCACGAATTCGAGCGCGTTCTCGACCTCGTGCTCGACGTCAGCGAGCGGATCTCCGGAGGCGAGAAGATTGGTATTCAAATCGTAGCGGCTATAGGCCGCATAAGTAAGGTCCCCGGCGCGCTGCGCCGCGTCGAAAGCACGCCGCAGGAAAACGCGGCAGCTCGGCAGGTGCTGCGTCCAGTGCGCGACATGGACGGCGAAGACCAGGTAGACGCGGGCGCTAAGGCGATCAAGCCCGCGCTTTTCGACGAGATCCAGGCCAAGCCTGCCGAAGCGGTATCCCGTCTGGTAGTCTCCAAAGTAGGTGCCGAGGATACCGCCCAGCCACACATAGGCGAGGCATGATCCGTCACTGTTGCCATGCTCCAGGCTGAGGGCTGCCATCCGGCCGACGACGAGGCGAAAAAGATTCAAGTCCGTGAACAGGGCCGGCGAGGTGAGCACCGTGAGCACGTCCATCGTCGCACACCGGTCCGGATCCTTCATCAGCGGTAAGTCGAGCAGCCCCTCGATCGAGCCGGACCCCAGCCGCTGCCACAACCGATCGTATTCCTGCCGCACGTCCTGCTCCGTCGGGTGCGGCGACCACCGGCCGTTAAACCGGCGGAGATACTCGAGGCCCACCTCGACAGCGCTGTCGCTGTGATCCATGTTGGTATAGAGATTGATGCGCACGCGGGTGACCGCGGCAGAATCGACGATGGTCCGTGCGCGGGTTGACAGCAGCGCGAGCCGGACTTCAGCCGACGCCAGTTGTGCGGTCAGATACTCGCACTCGGCGCGTTCGAGCCACAGGCTGAACGTTAAATCGTATTGGCTATCCCAGTCGCTTTCGTCGAGCAGGGCCATGCCGGCCACCAGATAGACGCACGCCGACGCATAGGCCGTCGACGCCTTGGCCTTGCGCCCGGCGCGCAGCTCGATCGTCGCCACCTGCGCTTTCTCGTCCCGGTCGACCACAAGCGTGGCGCCTCGATTGAAGTGATTCGCGACCTCGAACAGATCCTCGGCGAGCCCGTCCGCCGTCATGCTCGCCAGCAGCGCGCGGCCGATAAGCAAGTGGACTTCGGCACGCTGCGCTTCAGGAATCAGCGAGTACGCCGCCTGCTGGATCCGGTCGTGCATGAATCTGCAGGCGTTGTCCTGATGGACCACGAGGCCAGCGTGGACGGCTTCCCAGAGGGCCTCGCGCATCGTCTCCTCTGTTTCGCCGTGAACCAGGGCCAGGGTGGCGATCGGGGTGACATTGCCCAGGCAGGCGAGCTGCTTCAGTGCTTCCAGCGTGGTGGCGGACAATCGCTTCAGCTTCCCTGCCATGAGGTCCACGACGTTGTCGGCGTAACTCTTGGCCCGGATGCGATCGATGTTCCATTGCCACGCTGACGCGGCTGGGTCGAATGCGAGCAGCCCCTCGTCGGCCAGCGCGATAAAGAACTGGATCGCGAAGAACGGATTGCCGCCGGTCTTCTGCTGGATTAGCTCCGCCAATGGCCGGGTGAGCTCGGGATTGCAGTGGAGCGCGTCGGCGACGAGCCGGCCAAGGTCGTCGAGCTCAAGCGGCTCCAGCACGATCTCATGCACCCTCGCATCGCCCGCGCGGATCGCCTTCAGGGTTCGCAGAAGCGGATGAGAGAGAGTGACCTCGTTGTCCCGGTAGGCGCCGACCAGCAGCAGGTGCCGCACTTCCGGGTGCGTAATCAGATGCTCGAGGAGCTCGATGTTTTCCGATCACGAGCTCCAGCTCGGGAACGAGGTTGACGAGGAGCTGACCATTCGGCCCCAACGCCTCGCTCAGGGAATCCCGCCAACGGCTAAGCTCGGTCTCGCTTTGGCCCAGAAGCGGGCGCACGAGGCTCTGGAAGGCTTGTGCCAAGGTGGCGTATGGGATGTCGCGCTTGTACTGGTCGAATTTGCCGGACGCGAACAGGCCACGCGGCGGGACCAGTGCCTTGTGCAGCTCGTTCACCACGGAAGACTTGCCGATGCCGGAATATCCGGACACGAGCACCAGTTCGGGCATGCCCGTGGCTACGACACGGTCAAAGGAAGCGAGCAGGGTATCGATCTCGCGCTCCCGGCCGTACAGCCGCTCGGGCATCAGCAATCGGTCCGACGCGTCGCGCAGGCCTAACGGGAACGGGTCGATGCGGCCACGCGACTCCCATTCGGCGAGGCATCGCCGCAGATCGGCCTCGACACCCGCGGCAGTCTGGTAGCGCTGCTCGGCGGTCTTGGCGAGAAGCTTCATCACAATCGCCGAGAGCGGCCCTGGGATGCCCGCGACCCGTTCGTTGGGTGGCACCGGGTGCCGCGCGACATGGCAGTGCACCCACTCCATCGGATCGGCAGCCGCGAACGGCAGCGCCCCCGTCAACATCTCGTAGAAGGTGACGCCCAGGGCATAGAGATCGCTGCGGGAGTCCACCGAGCGGTTCATCCGGCCGGTTTGTTCCGGCGCCATGTAGGCGAGCGTGCCGGCGATCACCTCCGGGGGCGCAGGGGCTTGACGCTCGCGCGGCAGACGCGAGGCAATGCCGAACCCCGTCAGCCACACGCCGCCACTTGCCGCGTCCGCCAGGATATTTGCCGGCTTGATGTCCTTGTGGATCAGGCCTCGCTCATGCACGCGGCGGAGCGTTCCCGTGAGAGGCACCGCGATGCGCAGGAAATGCACTACGTCCAGTGGTCGGCCAAGCAGTCGATCGACCGGCGCACCGCCGGGATCCTCAAGCACCAGCGTCATGCGGCCATTGTAGTGCGTCAGCGCGACCGGCCGCGCCGCCCAGTCAGCGTCAAGTTCGGTTTTGAGCGCGTATTCGTGTTCAAGCTGCTCGACGTAAGGGAGCGACGTTGCTTCCGCGGTAACAAGCAGGATCGGCGCCAAGCCGTCGGCGGCGCCCCGGTAGAGAGCGATGTCGCCCTCCCTCAGCGGCGAGAATACGTAGCTCGAGAGCTCCTTCACGAGGGCCTCCTGCCAGGAGCGCTACTTTGGTACATTGATTAGGTTACGTTTGCTCTCACCCGTCAATCCAGAAACAGACGCAAAAAATGCGATCGCATCACCATCGGTGCTTTGTTACGGCTAGACGATGACGAGAACCGCGCTGATCTTTGGCTGATATGTCCGCGAAGCCCTCACGCATATTTTACGACTTTGCGGCGCATTGGCAGCCTAAACCAACGTATGAGGCAGCCCAACCAATACGACAAACAGAATCAACCTTTGTAGAGTCGGCCGCTCGCCGTGAGCAGACTAAGTTGACAATAGGTGCCGGAGCCAAGCGTGGCCGGGCGAGTGCGAAGCAAGCAAGCTGAAGAGACGTGTCAGCCGTCCTGTCCGCAGCCTCATCCCGACTGCACGATCGGTCTTTGGTTCGCGCAAGAAATGCCGTGGAGGTTTGAATGGCGGAGAACGGCGCTTTTCATAGCATGGTGACGCGACGGCGGCTGCTGGGCGCTGCCGGCGTGGGAGCCTTGGCTCTCTCGAAGCCGGGCTGGGCACAAACGATGATTGATCTTCCGCTACCCGGTGGTCCCGGAGCGCGGCAGATCACGACCGCCTTCCCGCAGAAAGGGCCTATGATTCTGCAACGGACTCGTCCGCCCCTCCTGGAGACGCCGTTTGAAGTTTTTGACAAAGGTGTATTCACCCCAAACGATCAATTCTATGTGCGCTGGCACTGGGCAATGATCCCGACCGAGATCGACAGCGACAAGTTCAGCCTGACGGTACGCGGCCACGTCAATCAAACCTTGTCGCTATCGCTGAACGATATCCTGCATGGATTGCCGAGTGTCCAACTCGCCGCGGTCAATCAGTGCTCGGGAAACTCGCGAGGTTTCTTCCAGCCTCGCGTGTCCGGCGGAGAATGGGCGAACGGCGCCATGGGCAACGCGCTCTGGACCGGGGTCCGTCTCAAGGACGTACTGGACAAAGCTGGCGTCAAGCCCGGTGCGGTGCAGGTGCGATTTAAAGGGCTGGAAGAGCCGGTTGTAGCGGATGCGCCGCATTTCATGAAGTCGCTGGACATCGATCACGCCCGCGATGGTGAAGTGATGATTGCTTACGCTATAAACGGCGAGCAATTGCCGTTGGTGAACGGATTTCCGCTGCGGCTGGTGGTGCCCGGCTGGTATGCGACCTATTGGGTCAAGATGCTGAATGACATTGAGGTGCTGAATCAGCCCGACACGAACTACTGGACCAAAGTTGCCTACACTATTCCCGATACACCGCACGCCAGCATCAAGCCGGGCGAAACGAACGTGAAGATGATTCCGATCAACCGAATGGTGCCCAGATCCTTTGTCACAAACATAACCTCGGGTCAGCAAGTAAAAGCCGGTGCGCCGACGACGTTGCGCGGCATTGCGTTCGGTGGCGATTGCGGCGTGACGAGAGTCGATTACTCAATCGATCGCGGCCAGAGCTGGCGGGAGGCGCAACTTGGAAAGGACGAAGGCAAATATGGATTTCGGCAGTGGCAGACGCAACTCACGCTGTCTTCGCCGGGAAAGTACAGTTTGTTGACCCGCTGCACAAACAGCAACGGCGTGGCGCAGCCCGACACACCCAACTGGAATCCCGCCGGCTTCATGCGCAACGTCGTGGAATCGGTCGATCTGATAGCGGTTTGACGGAGTACCTCTAATGTATCGCAAGTTTCTGTGGGCCGTGATATTATTGAGCGCTGCTTCAATGTCTTTCGCCGTACGCGCTGTTACGCCGCTCCAGCTGAAGTCGGTGAAGATCGATCTGCCGGACAGCGACAAGATGTTCCCCGACGGCCCGGGCTCGGACGCGATCAACAACAACTGCCTTGCCTGTCACTCAGCTGACATGGTGTTGAATCAGCCGGCGTTATCGAAGCAAGCCTGGACAGCCGAAGTCAACAAGATGGTCAACAACTATAAGGCCCCGGTCGCTCCGGAAGACGTCGCTACAATCGTTGACTATTTGACCAGCCTCAAAGGCACGAAATAGAAATCGCTCTCTGGTTCTGCGATGTCAACGCATGCAAATCTGAGTTAAAGTTTCTAAACTGGTTTTTAGTTGAGAACGTTGCATTCGGCTCCCATGTTCGTTGCGGGTGCGCACGATCAGGAGGCCCCATGTCCAAGCACCAGTCCCACTCTTCTCCCGACCTCGAAGGTGCATCCGAGATTCCGTTTCGCGAGAATCGAGGAGACTCTGGATCAGCCGGCCGCAGGCCGCTGCAGGGTGAAATTGGTTTTGTCGGCCTTGGTCACATGGGAACGGCGATGGCTGCAAACCTCGTGGCGTCGGGGCGTCGGGTAGTCGCATATGTTCGCCGCCCGGATCAGATCGGCAAGCTCGAGGCGCTCGGTCTTAAGCCCACAACGGATATCGGTGATCTGCTCGACTGCGAGGCCGTCATCAGCATGTTGCCGGACGACGATGCCGTGCGCGAAATCGTGTTCGGTCGCAAAGACACCGGCCTCGACGGTCTCGCCGGGGGGCTGATGCCCGGCGCAATCCATCTGTCGATGAGCACGGTCAGCACGGCGGCCGCGTCGCTGCTGGCGAACGAGCATGCGCGGAACGGGCAGGGCTACGTCGCCGCGCCGGTTTTCGGCAATCCTGATGCCGCGAAAGCGCGCCAGCTCTTCATCGTCGCTGCCGGCGCTTCGGCCGATGTCGAGCGCTGCCAGCCGATCCTGGACATTCTCGGACAACGGACTTTTGTGATCGGCGATGATCCGGCAGAGGCAAACCTCATCAAATTGCTTGGCAATATGATGAGCGCAACGGCGCTGGAGATGCTCGGAGAAGTCGTTGCCGTGGTGCGAAAGCGCGGACTGGATCCACATCCTTTCATCGATATCATGACAAGCACGATGTTCGGCGGACGCGCGCACAAAATCTACGGCGACAAGATTGCCAGGCAGATCTATGCGCCCGGCTTCGTTCTGCCCCTCGTGCTCAAGGATGTGCGGTTGGCGCTTGCTGAGGCAGAGAACGCCGGCGTTCCGATGCCGTCGGTGGGCGTGGTCCGGGATCGGCTGATCACCGGCATAGCACGTGGCTACTCCGGACTCGACTGGACGGCGCTCGGGCTTATCGCGGAAGAGGAAGCGGGACTTTATGCCGTGCCTTCGGTTGGTGCCGATTCTCCAGCCGCCAACGCTGGCATCCTCAAGCAATCTTGAGTCGAAGCCTAAATGGAATCACTCATCGTTGATCACGTGAATGGTTTTGCCGATCCTGAAGATATGGCCGGCGTTGCTTAGATAGATTCCCGGAAGTCTAAACGGATTTTTAATTGAGAACATTGCGTTCGGCCGTCATGTTGAAGGGCTCCCGACGTTTCGTCCGCGTCGGGAGTTTCTTTGGGCGAATTCTTTCAAGAAGAATATCGGGGAGCGCACAGGATGGGCTGTGGAAAAATCCACGCGCGCAAAGGGCTGGCTCTGTTCGGAGGTAAAGATGGTTCTGTTCTCGCGCTCCTTCATCCGCAAACGTGCAATCGCGCTCGCCACCACCGCCTCGGTGGCGGCGACCTCACTTGTCATGGCGCACGTGCCGACATCGGCGCAGCGAATTAGCGGGACCATGCCAATTCAATACGTTGCCGATTGGCACGACAATTCCGACGAGGGCCCGTTCTTGTCGGAAAACCGATCCGCCATGAACAAGATGATGGCGGATATGACGGTCAAGCCGACCGGTGATGTGGACCGCGACTTTGTGGAGATGATGGTGCCGCACCATCAAGGCGCGATCGACATGGCGCGAGCCGAACTCAAATATGGCCGAAACGAGCAGCTTCGACGGATGTCGCAGGAAATCATTGTCACCCCGATGCCTCCTGTGAGTTCTCACGATGCGATGTCGCACGATTCAATGAACATGAAATAGGGGTGCACATGAAACGCGGTCTTTTGATTTTTCATTTTCTGGCAACTATCTGCCTTCTCTGGCAAACGGCAGCCTGGGCCGGCCAGGCGCCGGCGGCGGCGTCGGATCCGGATATTCCGGTTAGCCATCGCGACCGGGTTTATTCCGCGGAGCAATTTTCCAACACGGTTTCGGTGACCGATCCTGTCGACAACAGGCTGGTCGGTGTTATCAGGCTAGGCGACCCGCAGCCCGGCAACTTCAGCCCGCTCTATAAAGGACAATTGCTTGTCCACGGCATGGGCTTCTCGCCTGACCACAAGACCATTGCGGTGGTGTCGATCGGCAGCAACTCCGTGACGTTCATCGACACCGCGACCAACGCGGTCAGACACACCACCTATGTCGGCCGTTCGCCGCATGAGGCGTTCTTCACGCCCGACGGCAAGGAGGTTTGGGTCACCGTCCGCGGCGAGGACTATGTTTCCGTGCTCGACGGACAAACCTTTGAAGAAAAACTGCGCATCAAGGTGCCGGCCGGACCGGGCATGCAGATTTTCTCACCCGACGGCAAATACGGCTACGTTTGTTCCTCGTTCAATCCTGAGACGGTCGTCGTATCAGTCGCCGATCATCAGATTGTCGGTCACGTCAAGCAGGACAGCCCGTTCTGTCCGAACATCGCCGCGACGCCGGACGGCAAGCAGGTCTGGTTCACGCTCAAGGATACCGGCCGGACCATAGTGTTCGACGCGCAGCCTCCGTTCGCGGTGCTGAAATCGATCGACACCGGGCCGATCACCAATCACGTCAATATCGTTCATAATCCCAATGGCACCTTTGCATATGTGACGGTCGGCGGCTTGAACGAGGTCAAGGTGTTTCGCACCGACGATTTCTCCCAGGTCGCAACGATTGCGGTCGGCAAGCTGCCGCATGGCGTCTGGCCGTCGGGCGATGGCAGCCGGGTTTACGTCGGGCTTGAAAATGCCGATAGCATCGCCGCGATCGATACCGCGAGCAACAAGCTGATCGCGACCAGCCCGATCGGTCAGGCGCCGCAGGCGATCGCCTATGTCCCGAACGCTGTAGCGGAAGGCGACGGCACGCAGGGCCTGCAGAAGCTTGGCGTCGCCGGCCAGGCTGCGCATCTTTCGCTTGGCGCCGTGGAAGGCCGCAAGGCGGCGCGCAGCGGGGACAACGCGCCTACCAGCGTCTCGCTGTTCGATCAAGGCCTGATCCAGGTATTGCAGGCTGCGGTGACGGGACTGGAGCCCAAGCAGCCTTACATTCTTGCGCTGACACACGAGCGGGGCGGCGAGGGTTCCTTGGAGCCGCTGGCCGCCTTCATGACCAATCCCGCGGGCTCGGCGATTGTCAACGCCACCGGTGCAATCCGGCAGGTCGTGCACGGCGAGGACAATATCGCGCGACGCTACCTGGTGATCGCGGAGGGCCATGCCGACAAGCCCGGCCGGATTGTGCAGGCACAGTTGAAATAACGAGCGCCGGTTGCGCAATTTTGCGACGCCGACGAGTGAAGGATAGATTATGGGCATTGTTCGTTTCGCCCTCCGATTTCCGCACACATTCTATGTAGTGGCGGCGCTGATCCTGTTTCTCGGTTTCGCCGCGATCCGGTCGATGCCGACGGACATTTTTCCGGAAATCAATATTCCGGTGGTCACCGTGATCTGGAGTTACACCGGTCTCACCACGCCGGAGATGGAACAACGCGTCAGCACCTACAGCCAGTATTCGATCAGCGCCAACGTCAACGGCATCAAAAACATGGAAGCGCAGACCCTCAATGGTCTGTCGATCCAGAAGATCTACTTCCAGCCGAACGTCAATCTCGACCTCGCTATTGCGCAAATCGTGTCAGCGACCAATGCCATTCGCGCCCTGATGCCACCCGGCATCCAACCGCCGATCGTGGTGCAGTTCAATGCGTCCAGCGTTCCGGTCCTGCAACTCAGTCTCAATTCGGACAATCTGAACGAGCAGCAACTCTACGATTTCGGGATCTATCGCGTTCGGCAGCAATTGGCCCCGGTTCCCGGCGTCACCCTGCCGACGCCGGCGGGCGGCAAATATCGTCAGATCATGGTGGATATCGACCCGGACAAGCTTCTGTCCCGGGGGCTGACGCCGCTCGACATCGTGAATGCGGTCAATACGCAGAACCTGACGCTGCCATCGGGAACGGCGAAGATCGGAGACATTCAGTATACGGTGCGAACCAACGCGACGCCGGCGTCGATCAACGACCTCAATATGATGCCGGTCAAGTTCGCCAACGGCGCCACCGTCTTGTTGAAGGACGTGGCGCAGGTACGCGACGGATCTCTGGTGCAGCAGAACATCGTGCGCGAGGACGGCCACCGCTCGGTCTTGCTGAGCGTGATCAAGAACGGCAATGCCTCGACGCTGGCGGTCGTCAACGGCGTGAAGAAAGCCCTGCAGGCGACCCGCGCCGCCGCGCCGGCCGGACTTAAGATCAACGAACTGTTCGACCAGTCCGTATTCGTCACAAGTTCGGTCAATGGCGTGCTGCGTGAAGGCGCCATCGCGGCAGGCCTCACCGCGCTGATGATCCTGATCTTCCTGGGCTCCTGGCGCTCGACGCTGGTGGTGATGATTTCAATCCCGCTGGCGATCCTGTCGTCACTCGTCGTGCTGTATTTTCTCGGCGAAACGCTGAACACGATGACGCTTGGCGGCCTTGCGCTGGCGGTCGGCATATTGGTCGACGATTCGACCGTGACAATCGAGAATACCCATCGCCTGTGGACCGAAGAAGGCATGCCGCTCTCGGAGGCGACGCTGCATGGCGCCGCCGAAATCGCGGTGCCTACCCTGGTTTCGACGCTTGCCATCAGTTGCGTGTTCACGTCGGTGGTGTTCCTCGACGGACCAGCCAAGTATCTGTTCACGCCGCTAGGACTTGCCGTGGTGTTTGCGATGCTGGCTTCCTACGGACTATCGCGGACCCTGACGCCGATCACGATCGGCTTGCTGCTCAAGAGCGAACGTCGTCACACGGACGAGGGGACCCCAACAGGCTTCTTCTCGCGGATGACCGCCGCATTCGACCGCGGCTTCGATCGGCTGCGCGACGGATATTCGAAATTGCTCAAAATGCTGCTTCACCGGCGCGCCATCGTGCCTGTCGTCGCCGTGTTGATACTCAGCCTCGGCACGGTGATGCTCTTGTTTGTTGGCCGGGACTTTTTCCCGCTCATCGACGGCGGCCAGATCCAGCTTCACGTTCGCGCTCCCGCCGGAACTCGCATTGAACGCACCGAGGCGATATTTCAGGCGGTCGAGGACAAGATTCGCGAGGTCATTCCGGAAAAGGACCGCTCTTTGATCATCGACAATATCGGACTGCCGGCGCGAGCCTACAATCTGGCGCGCGAGCCTACAATCTGGCATTCGCCGACGGCTCGACCATCGGGATCAACGATGGCGTCATCCAGGTGGCGCTCACGGAGGGCCACAAGCCGACCGCCGACTACATCAAGAAATTGCGTCAGGTACTGCCCGCCGCATTCCCGGAGGACGTATTCTATTTCCAGGCCGCCGATATGGTAACGCAAATTCTGAACTTCGGACTGCCGGCGCAGATCGACATCCGAACGGTGGGCTACGACCTGAACAACCTTCCGATTGCAAGGAAGCTCCGTCAGCGCCTTGCCGCGATTCCCGGCATCGTCGATGCGCATCTGCAGCAGGAAGTCGACGCTCCCGCCTTTTACGCCCAGATCGACCGGACCCGGGCCGCACAGCTTGGGCTCAATGCGAGCACGGTGGCCACCAACGTCAATGTCAGCCTCAGCTCGTCGGAGCAGGTGTCGCCTAATTTCTGGACCGATCCGACCTCGGGGATTCCGTATTATCTGGCTGTGCAGACGCCGGAATACAAAGTCAACTCGCTGAATGCGCTCGGAAACACACCGGTTTCCACCTCGCTGGCGGTGAGCGGTCAAACGGTTCCCGGCATGCTCAGCAATGTCGCGACGTTCAAGCGAGATACGATCGCCACCAACTCCAACCAATCCAATATCCAGCGGGTTTTTGACGTCTATGCCAGCGTGCAGGGCCGCGATCTCGGCAGTGTCGCAGCCGACATCAACAAGGTCACGACGGAGCTGCAGAAGGAGCTGAAGCCCGGCAATTCAATTCAGGTGATCGGACAGATCGACAGCATGAACGGCTCATTCCGGAATCTAGGCATCGGGCTGCTGTTCGCCGCCGTCTTCGTCTATCTGCTGATGGTTGTGAACTACCAGACCTTCGGCGATCCGTTCGTGGTGATCCTGGCTCTGCCGGCGACGCTCTGCGGCATCGTCACGATGCTGTTCATCACCGGCACGACGCTGAACGTGCCGTCGCTGATGGGGGCGATCATGGCGGTGGGCGTTGCTTCGGCGAACTCGATTTTGCTGGTGACCTTCGCGCGCGAGCAGCAGTTGAAGGGGCACACAGCCTTTGAGGCCGCGCTGAGCGCCGGCCACACCCGGATCCGTCCCGTGCTGATGACGGCCGCCGCGATGATCGCCGGCATGATCCCGATGGCGATCGGCGGCGCCGGCGAGGAGCAGAACGCTGCGCTGGCGCGCGCCGTCATCGGCGGCCTTCTGTTCGCGACCCCGACAACG
>WNFI01675177.1_pt1 | contig 12064 bp, 15 predicted proteins | sample 5400471 | NCBI WGS metagenome assembly WNFI01 (sample SAMN13153348, study PRJNA577476) | soil metagenome | isolation source: 100 cm saprolite on Douglas fir-dominated hillslope | place: USA:California | collected 2013-09-17 | reverse complement strand
AGAAAGCGCTCCACATACCGGATTTGAGGGGCTTCACGAACGCTTTAGGAAAGAGCAGAAGATTAATAATACCTGATGATAGCTCCGTCCAGCTTATCGAGGAACTGACAATCGCTTTCAGAGGGTTGAGGAGTGGATTCGGAGGGTTAGACGTCTACAGCCAGCCAATAAGCCAGGTTTCAGGGAAGAACAGGAAAACCAAACTACTGGGCATATTGCTATTAGTTTGGCAGAAATTGAAAGTGTTTTGGATGGTGAAACTAGTAACTCGAGACTTTACAGACCCGACTGTTATGATGAAGTCACCAACGGTATTCGAGTTCGAACCAGTTGGGATTGGTTCGGGAAGCATCTGAACAATCTTGAACCCCACCCCGAACCGCAGGTGCTGGCTCGACCTGGTTCGGTTCAGGGTTCGGAAAACGAAGTTAAGCATTAATTCGCAGGCTTCTCGCCGTAGATTATGGCCTAGGAAACGGGTAATTTGACCCGACGTCGCGCTGTACACATTCGAGGTCGTGTGGATTATTCCTATGGCCTAGCAAATAGTTACGTCCCTCGAAGTTAGACCCTCCTCCACGATGAACAAATCAGACGACGCCTCGCAAAATCTGGGTGCCACCTGAAAAGCTGGGGCTGCTCTTCGTTCCTCTCAGGTACCCAGTGGGTTGGTTCCCTAGTCCGAATTCTTTGATTTATCTAAGCACAATAGTGACATAACATCAAGGACCAGTCGACAAATGGGTCAGCAATCAAGTTCTATCAAACCGTGAATTCGATAGCAAGAGCAGCCAAAATGTGCGTCTCGAGGGTAGCCGGTACTTGGTTCAAACCCGATACCACGGTAAGATGTGACCAGGTGCCCAGAACGTGTTCAGCTTTTCATGGAGGTCCCCAATCCCTGCTTCCAGATCTTGGCTGAGACCGAGGGCTTCCACATCCAGGTCATCATCAAACCATCGTCTGATAAAACCATCTTCTAGGAGAGCTTTTAATGCATCGCGGATCTCTTGAGCATCATAGACACCGCTCAGTCTTGAAAGGACTTCTTGCTACAAAGATATAGCATCATTAGCGTAAAGCACTCAATATGGTTTTCTAGTACGCGCCTCGCAAATCCCCGGCCGAAGCCAGATATGGCTCATCACAGCCCTTAGTGCTGCGTCCCACAAGTTTTGGAGGACTCGTCCATGGATATCCTTCCATCGTCGAGGGAACACATAAGTGAAATCACCACATTGCCCGTCGGCCTCAGGTTCGGTCGTCATCGAAAGTCTTGAGAGTTCAGCAGTTTCGTTCACGGCTATTGGAATTTTGATAGCCCAAGCTGAGATATACTGAGACCCGACAAGGACGGCAGGATCAACGTAACCCGCCCAAAATGCAAGTGGCATAGAAGCACTGGCGAGCATCTTGACGCATCTTACGACCAACTTTGGGGAGGAATGAACTCGGGCCTCAAGAAATCGAATCAGCGGTACTAGAGCCAAGTGATTGACGAACAAACCTACAAGTAGGTCGGCTTTGGATATTCCAGTTTGTCCAACATCTCTAAGAAGTTTCAGCACCTCACGACACTCATTCGAAATTTCAGTGATGGTCAACAATTCTCTGGAGGACTTCAGCGTGCAAGCTTCGCAGTCCACAGTGGCTTCAAAGATGAATCGATGTCGATGAAGCCCACAGGCAGCTTGGCGCCCATCAAAGCGTACGCCATGGGCAGTCTCTAAGTCTGGACCTACGTCGGCATCTACTTCCACGGGTGACAGTGCCGTGGTCCTCGAAGCGGGAGATACGCTTGGAGATAAGGACAGGAAGCGATCCTGATTGTCCTCGCTGATCCGGTAGCTGATCGCTGGCTCCATGTGATCATCATCTATTCTAAATGTCGGTGGGGAGAAGCAGCCTCCAGCCAGTATGCTCACGAACCAATTTTTTTGCTGTTGCCTGCTACCAACTCCCTGGTTTCTTCGAGCGAGGGGGGTTCTACTTCGAGCTCAACCTGGAAAGGCATATGAAATCCCCGACACATATTGCGGGATGAGATTCACCTTGCCGTCAGAAACCAAACTCAACAACGCTGCAGTTGCTCCATCAGCGGCGAGCAAAGGCCATTCATTCCAGCCGTTTTCGTCATTGGCAAGCAGTTCTTCTTCCAACGCGATAGCGTCCCGATACATTTTGTTGGGATATACCCCGAAGATTGCCGAAGATTGGCTGCATTTTAAGTAAGTCATAGTGGGTTGACTTGAGCCAGGCATTGCTCACGTGTCATGATAACGATATCCTCGCCCCGGTCTAGGATGTGATGGATCATGATTTGAGAGTGCAAGAACATCGCGCATACGAAGGACTTCATTGGCATCCGCCACTTCCGCGTGACCGAGTTGTTCCAGTAACGTTGAAGCTAACCCATCATCGTAGGCGCTCTCTGGAGTAGATATTGTCATCTAATTTCCAGTTAGTCGGGCACAACTCTTCTTCCCAGGTAACAATCTAACCTTAACTGCCGCCTGGGTAAGACCTTTGACCCTCGGGTTCCCTATTGATGAAGTATGGTTTTCGCATCTCATGATAAACGGATCCGAAGAGAGTGCCTTTTCACGAACTTCATCTCCCACGGCTGTAAAGAAATAGTCAAAGGTTGGATCCAAAGATTGCCCGTTGTCCGTGTACCCAAAGCGCTGAGCGATTAAATCTACGCTTTTTGGAAGTGTGACCTCGAAAAGCCTGGCCCCTTGGTTTGAAATCCCCGCACGGCTACAATCCAAACGGTCCATCAGTAAAGTACAGTGGCGTATCGCGAGACGTTCTCACAGTTTCCCTTTATCTATATGCTTCCTCAGATAGTCGATATGTGCTGGTAAGTCGAAGTTCACCGGGTCACTAGGATGTTCATCAGGAAGATCACGCAATCCACGGTCCTTCAGCCATAAGTCCATCCATTGAGCCTCCAACCTCTTGGCGTATGCTGCGTGACTTCTACCAAGAACTTTAGAGACACGAATTCGGGCACTGTGACGAGTAACGTCGGGGAACACTTGAGGGAGAGCTCCCCAAACTGGCTTCGCAAGATGGTGACAGCGAGCTTTAATGATGATACCAGCATCTCGAGCAAGCTCATCAAAATGGTCATTCCAGTTGAAGCGTCGTCGCGACTTCGGAACGGTTGCACCCTGGACCCCCTGCCCCTTTTCCTCTGAGGAAGTGAATGAGCAGATGAAATTATTCTTACGTGATGTAGTCTCAAACCTTTGTTTTCTTCCTTTTTCTTTGGGCGAACTTTAGGCAGTAGAGGTCGTGCGACATCGCGAGACTTGAACTTGGTGATCAACTCTTTCATGACAAGGGGCTTGTTGATATTGAGCACATTCTCTATTCCTCTGACAATTGCAGCGTTTTTTTTCAGTCCAGAGAGCCCTCCGGAATTGATGAAAGCTTCACGCCACTGCACCAAACTTCTTCGCTTTTCATCTGGGATCGGCTCGCGACGTACTGAATCTAGTAGTTCTTCCCATTCCTTTTCCAGTCTTTTCTTGGTCTCGGCAATCTTCAACGACAGTACTTTACTGGGCTCAGGATGTACCCGAGATCTCCGTGCCAGTAATCGCTGCTTCTCATTCTGCAGCTTGGTTTGCTCCTCTTCGATGACAGTCATGATGGCATCCAAGGGAGCTCCTGTCGTCTCTTGCCAGAATGGAAGGTTGGACCTATCGTACGTGCAGGTAGTGGTATCAAGGCATGACGAAAGGAAGTCACGCTGTAACTTAGCCAGCACATATGTTGCACTCCACGAAATTGGCCGTCGAATGTGGAATGAAATGGATGAGTCACCTGAAAAAGGGGTAAGAGGTATGGAAACGGGAAGGGTGAACGCCGAAGACGACGGAACGGAAGCATCGTGTAATAACTGCCAGTATTGTATCCGAGAGGGGTTCGGAGGACAGGAAATGAAGGGATTGGTGGAGTGAGAGACAGCAAGGGGAGTGATGACACCAAGTTCCCTGAGTCGAAGGAGAGTGTCCACAATATACCTTCTGCATTTGCTGTTTCCAATTCCGAGCAGCCTTTTGATATTGATGGGCGCCTCCGAACACGGAATCCACCTGTTCTCGAGATTTGACATAAACGCAATGGCTTCGTCTTCGATCCTGGTGGGCGGAACTAGTGCGCAATAGGTTCCGAGTGGCACATCTTCCCAGAGGTACGTGGTGGGAAATACAACCGATGCGAATTGAGGAGAACTCGCTTCAGCTCCCATTTTTTCCATTTGGCTTGACACGAAGAGGTGCAACTCCCTGGTACGTGCAAACCTTCCGATAAGAAATCCCAAACTCTGATCGATGACACGCCGCTCGCTGAGAATATCTTCGCGAATTTTGCGGAAATCGCCAATGCCCGTTTGGATTGCCTTGAGCATTGACCTAGACTTCTCCCTGGTTTTCTCGCGGTTCGTCTGAGCCTCATCATAGTCGATGGAGGCTCCTACTTTGGGAAGATTGGGCCGATTCGGTTGAGCAAAGCTTCCAAGAGAAGCAATGAAAGTGTTGACAACCTCAGGGTCGGCATCCACTAGATGGACAATTGTGAACTTATCGGTGGTGCCTCTTCGAGTGGGTACCATCACGACTTTGACCGTGACTCGTCCTCGGTCTCCTAGGCTAACCACAGTCTTGTTCATCGTTCGGGGGTCCAAAGACATCCCTTCGGGGGTACTAGTCACCATATTGTTCATGATTCTCTTCTTAATGACCTTTTGAAACTGATCATATATGCGGTTGTCTGAGAGATGCGCAATCCCACCCAGGTCTTCAAGCGCAGCTAGCACCTCCTCTTGTCGGCGTAGGGCAGTGAGATTGACCGCCCTTGAGGCTAATAAACTTATCAAAAGGAACTAACTAATGACGCTCATAATAGTTACCTTTCATTCGTTTTTGAGATGATGATTTGGTAGAATCTTGCTGAGGATTATGCTGATCCTCCGACAATCGCGTAGAGGATGGATCATCCAACAGAGGCTGGGAAAGATCTGGGGGAACAGAGTTGGAAGAAGGAACAACTAGTGGTACCGGAGAGGATTTCGGACCTCCGGCCTTATTCGACGCCTTGCAACGTTTGCGTGGTATGACCTCATCAGCGCGATCTCCCGCTGGTCGCTTCGAACTTCTATTCGCCTGTAATGCCAAGAATTCAATTCCCGACAAACTCAAACCGGAATGACATACTTACAAGTGATGATGGAATAGTTTCAATTCCTCCAGAAAGTAAGGGTTGTTCCCTCGATTGCCCACCAGAGATCCCGACGAACGGCGTCATTTGTTGAGAATCGCATGAGTTCTCATTAGAGATACTCCTTAAGTCCCTGGTTTGTGAGGCCCTCTTCGGTGCAGCTCCCAATGTTGGACCGTTCATATCACCTTGACCATCATCTCCAGCATCGAGGCTCAGGTCGGTCACGTGTTTTGATGAATGTGCTTGTCCGCCTGGTTTCGCGGATCTGCCTCGTCTGCTCCGACCGGAGGATGATTGATCGCCCTGGGTTGCGGTACGCGCGGAGATGAGCGATTTCGGAGAAGTAGACACCGCGCTCCTTTCTTTCGGTGGTCTCCTGCGTCTCTTCGGAGAAGCAGCGTCAGTCTTCCCACAATTGTCGATAATATTCGCTGACACGCTCCACTCCTTCCTTGGGCGACCCTTCTTCACAGTTCCATCAGATAGAATTGGGTTGCGATTCTTAGCTGAGCCATCTGGTTTAACGCCACCTTTACGATTACGCTTTCCGGTGGTACCACCAAAACTGTCGACAAATTTCGCCAAGATGTCAGGATCTCCATCGTGAAAATCTTCTTGACTATATTCCGCGAAGCCAGCTGTATCAGATAAATCCTCGGCTAGCACGCTGCGGAGCTTTTCAGTAACAGCATCTGGATCGAGCCGCGAGCGTTGAAGAACAGATTTTGTCCAGTATTCGGTACGACATTCACGACCATAATGCATGACTTCAGAAATGATGGCGAGATGGCGAAGATGATGCGGTAGGGGGTACTCCTCATTCTTCTTGATAAGATGTTCTATAGTCCGTACGTCGAACTGCCCGAGGAATGCCATCATCTCCTGCCGCAAGGATTATCAGACAACGAAGGTGGTTAAGTGATAGGCTCACGTTATGTGTCCTTCCGCGTGGGGATGGGGTATTCACGATTTCAGTTAGCTGGCGATGAATCGTCACGTTCCATTTGGCAAGCGAGTCGGGCGCGATACCTTGCATTCGATCAGTACATCGGAACCGCATGTCACCTAGTTATTCACCTTCATGCGATGCTTCTTTGACGTCAATGAGTGGACCTCCGGTAGCCGGGCGAATACAAACCACATTCTTGTTTCGAACCTTCTTGGATGGTACTAGGATTCGCTGAATGTACCCACGACGCTCCATATTGATGATTTGACGCCGGAACAGTCGACGATCAGCCCGAGTAGGATTTTGACATCCCTGTGATAACACAAAATTCTGGATTAAAGTCTCTCTTGAGTGGTAAAAATGGACCTACAATAGCAAGTAGTGCATTGGTGACAACGTGAGTATTATTAGCACAATTGTTTAGTAATTTATTGATACGCCCAGCAACTATGGGGAAACTTCCAAGTGTTAGAGGATCCAATGGATCGAATTCCAGGCTCTGAGCCTCCCTAACAGCTTCGTCAATATCCTGTTGAGATCTCTCCTCATCATCTTCGTCCGGCAAATCATCATAGCGAGTCCCATCAGCGTCAGAGGGAATAACGGAGCCGCTTTGGGGGAAGTTGGTCTGCTTTTCTGTTGAGACAGCCTGCACTTGCTTCTCCTCCGCAACCATTTTCTGCCACACGGCGCTATGCTCCCAGAAGTAGTGATGAACCACACGGTTCTTGGAGATTCCAGAGCTGTGGACCTTGTGCCTGATGGAATGGGAGCGTTAATATCAACTAGAGGTGCACATATGGTGATCACTGACACCAATTCGAGCTCTTCGAGTGATTTGACAAGGTGGAACATAGAGCCAGAGGAGTATTTGGAAGTTTTGGCCATCTCGTCAACGGTGCAACCCTCGCTTCGACCGCAAGCGACGAGCTTCAACACGGTATATGCCATATCCGTCATCTTGGACGGCTAGTTAACTACAGCTCAGCACTTAAGTTTCAGATTTAGTCCATATATATGTACGTACCCTCGTATGAGATCCCGTCAGGATTCGAAAAATAGTAGGGGGATTGGTTGCGATACGGAAAGAAGGTCCATATTTGGCATAGAGGTCCTGTATCGATGTTGACTTTTCATTCTCATTCATTGGCTTCAGCGGACGAGTGTTTCGGGAAGCCAATTCATCCCGTTCGTTTCCTGAGCCATCTCCATCACTTGGGCCCCTCTTACGCTTCCGACCGGAAGCTGTTGGGTTAGGGGCAATGGAGACTTGGGGGTAATCAGGTACAGAAAGGCCAACAGAAACTTGCCCAGTGCCCATTACAAGAGAAGATATATACTGAATAAAGTTATCGTCAACTAGCTGCGAGTTGCTAGTTTGTTGCGTATTGAAAAACTCTTGGACAATAGCTCTGAATCTAGAAAAGGTGCAACCTAAGCACGGATCGAACACAAGGTTGCATTCAATATATCAGAGCTTTTCTGAGAGCCGATCAACTACAGGCACTTTCTTACCGTAGTCGCCCTCAAAACAGAGTTCACGTATGCAATGCTGCACTAGAGCGTCCATGACTCGATGTAGTGGGAAGATCCGATCCGTACGAAAAGATGCTTTCAAAGGGGACTCTCGTAACGTGTTGCAAGTACTTGGACTGTAGGTCCCGATCGCCACCTAGTGCTAGTAGGATGCGCAAAGCCTGTCTGACCTCGATCGTAGACGCCGTGGAACGTGACTCGAAGGATCCCGAAACAAATAGCCATCAATACATGTGTTAAGGATGATCCATACTGGGCGCCATGTCCCTCTTGCGATCCGGCTCTCTGCGCGCAAGATGTCGACCTCACCAAATGCAATACCCGTGCTTCCGTCCGTTGAATCGTTTCGGCAATGGCGAAGGCTGCAGCAGGATCGATCAATAGGGTTTGTGCCGACAATGGGCGCTTTGCATGGTTAGTTTGCTTTGTCGTGAGAGTCATCCTGACCCTCTCGGTCTGAGTCTAATCCCTGCAGATGGGCACATAAAACTCGGTGAGCACACTATTAATATGATTGACGTGATGCTAATACGTGCGCGTCAAGTGGAACGTTCATTTGTACAAAACGAAATCACAGTTTTATCAATATTCGTCAACCCTGCACAATTTGCACCTCATGAAGATCTTTCTGCCTATCCTCGTACCTTCAATGCAGACATGGAACGCCTTTCCCAAATCGTAGGCCGAAACTCGAGTGATCTGTCAGCACCTAAGTGCACTCTATTCTTGCCCACTATCACCGATATGTATCCTTCTGGGATTGCCCAAGACATGAAGGATCAAAAGGGGACTTTCGTGCAAGTAAAGGGCTATGAGGATCAAATGGAAGGCAAAAGTAGACCCACGTTCTTCAGGGGGGTTGCAACAGTGAGCCAAGACTTTCACCGCAATGGAAGGTCTTTGGTTAACGCCGCTGCTTTTTTCGCCAGATCGTTACAAAGCTCTTTAATGTAGTTCAGGTGATACTAGATTACTTCTTATCCCCGCCCGCGACTTATTCCTGAATCTAGCCAACCCGGGCGTACTTTGGGCAAAAAGATATCCAACAGGCTCTTCTCCTCCGTCGTATGGTCCGAGACCTTCTCATCTCTCATCCTCTTCCTGAGAACCTTGTCATCGTTCCAACTCAACGCGTAGAAGCAGACCAGCTTGCACTTTCCTCCCGCAACGTCTACCTCACATCCAAAGAACGTCCCTTTGCACCCACACTATACGAAGCGCTATCGGCCGGGAAGCATGCATGGGAAGACATTTCTGGTTCCGGGTCTCGTGAGGGAGTCTTCATGGCCGCCAATGAAATAATCAAGAAGAGAGGCGAGGAAGCGAGCAAAGTGGGTGTGAAGATGAAGTTGGAGTATGTGAAGGTGAACGGCCCCGACACATTTGAAATCGTAGATTGGTATAGAGGGGAGAGACCTGATGACCAGCCTGTGATCATCAGCGGGGCCTTGTGGATCGGGAACACGAGACTGATAGATAATCTTCTCAGTGGGGATACAACCGAGATATTTGGTAAATTGTAGTTGCTAATCAGAAGAGGCGTCAAACATACTGCCATGCCCCCCCCGCCTTCTCTCGCGCATTTCCATGCATTTCGTCGCGCGTTCCCAGGGGCAAAGTAATCGAACCACATGGAAGTGGTGCATGTATTTTAAGTGGATTATGACAATACCAGCTTGAGAATATGGACTTGGGTCGGAGTACATGAGAACTCGGCTAAGTTTCATTACCACAATTCGGTGCATTAGCGATCCAGATTCAGATGTGGCAACGCAAAAATAACATTCAATGCACAAATTACTGGTGAGGGACATCAAAAACAGCACAAAACTTGAAATCGGGGACACAACAGAAATATTCTTTTAAAAACGACGCCCCAATTACCCCCTGACCCAAAACATTACTAGAGCACCAACCGAATCTCAAGACAGCATGAAGACAAACACTGAAGACAATGACGCTTATGCTCTTATATGCCACCCATCGCCCTTCCTCTTCGTCCTCCCAAGACCCCCAAAGCCCTCCCTTACACAAAGCCAAAGGCCCGTGGAACTCACCACATCCTTAATATCCTCCGCTGTGAGCAGCACCTCAGCACCCATATCCACCTGCCCTTCCCTATTCGCCGCACGCAAAATTGATCCATCGGGCGCCACAGTCCTCGGCAAGAAGCGTGCACCTATGCCAGACTGGTACCGCTGTAACGCAATGGGAATGGGACAGTTAGGATTCTGAGACGAGGCGGATTGGAGGTAGGATAAGGAAGAGGAGGTATTGGGTGTGATGGCTACGTCAGGAAGGGGAAACGGGAGCTTGAATTGACCAAGAATTTTTGGGTGATGTGGTGTTGGTATGAGTGAGGCAAGTTTAATCCTGATTCGGCCGTCAGTCGGAAGAGCATGGAAATCGGAAGCGGTTTGTAAGAGAACGCGTTCCTTCATTTCACGCTCAGTGAGTGGGGAGAGGTGAGAAGGATAGATATGCAACGTGCACGTCCAAGGAGTTTCAGAGTCCTCAGGATCCGAGTCAGCGCCATCATCTCCATCTGTCACCGCAGCATGATCATCTCCGCTGATAATGGGTGAACGTTGTTGGTACGGCGAGGGGGTAGAAGCTTCATTATCACCGTATCGCGCTGGACCTACACCGAGTCCACCGGTTGACAAATGAGCTGGGGCCCGCTTGGGAGACCGCTGCACCATATTACTTTGAAACGATCCTCCTGAATGGTTTGAATGTATCGAGGACAACGTTTCCACATCTTTCATCCCATTTTCCTCCGTAGGAGACGGCAGCAGGCCAGTCTCGCTTCCGATGAGCGACGAGAGTACAGGATTGCTTGGACCCTTCAAGTTCAAGGTACCCTGCCTCTCCCTCCCTTTCGACGACGCGCCCTTCCCTCTCGACCACTCGAACCGAACTTCTATGTCACCCGCCAAGGACGTATCGATAACATTTGGATCCTTCCCGCTCTTCTTCTCGTCTGACAAATTCAAATTTAACCCTTGCAACCCTGCAGCAAGTCCCTTGAGCAGACTCTCCGGGTTAAGCTGCTTTTCCTTAGCCCACTTCCGTAGACACCATATATAGCTCGTCGGACGTCCGGTCGGATGGGCAGAGTGGCTCGAATGAAGTACCGCTTGCAAACCAAGAATAGGGGGCTGAAGAATGATTTCGTGGGAACCCGACCTCTTCCTACCCTGCACGGCTCGACCGGAGGCGCTCGGTTGGGGCGACATAGGAGAGGGAATAGGACCCATGTGTGAAGATGAGCGCTTAATTCTGAAGAAATTTCCCGAAGAGGGGTCGGGAGATGTGTCGCTGCTAGTTTCCCCGTTCTTATTCTTTTTGAACACCTTGCCGAAGAATTTTTTAGCGGCATTCGCGGAAGGAGGTGGCATCGGTGATGGAGGAAGATCCTTATAGTGCGGACTCGGGGACTTTTCAATGGGACTCCGTTTCCCGGCCTCAGGCGTACCGGGCACGGGCAGATGAGCTGACGGTGGAGCGTCACGGACGAATAAGTCAGTGCTAAGCACATTTCCACCTGAGAGCAGTGTGGTATATCGTTCGAGATCATGGATTGGGTCCTCAGGTAGCGCCGTTGACGAAGTATGAGAGACGCGCCTTGCATACGAGCTCCAAACCTCTACAGGTTCCCATATGCCTACGCGTATAATGTCAAGTGCTCGGCGCTGAAACTTGGCAACCTTGGTGTCCGTCCCCGCGTCGGCTATGTAGTTCGTCATAACATTGTGCGCAGAGAGGTTATACAGGGGTACGATGCGTCGTGGTGCCGCAGTGCTGCTAGAAGACGCAGTGGACGTGAAAGAGTTAACAGAAGATGCGTTAAGGGTGGAAGCGTAGAATCCTGCGGAACGATCGGAATGATTGGATCGAATGGATGTGACTCTTACAAGATCGTGTGAGGGTGGGTGGTTGGCGCCCGGGCTGGGCAATCCGAAGGCAGATATGGTTGGTGATGGAGATGAGGAGAGGGCTTGAGCTTCAACGCTGACGCTGGTGTATTCGCCTGACTGTCTTTGCGAAACCGAAGTCGCTGAACGCGAGGCAGAGTCTCGTTGTCTTGGTGGTACGAGCTGAATCTGAAGGTTGAGGGGATGGTTGTTTTTCGCAGGCGGCGGTCGTACGATGATGTATGTCTGGCAGGATAGGCAAAAAATCATGGGGGAAGCAGGTGACAGCTATCAGTAAGAGCGACGGAATAGCATAGGACGGTAGACGAAGTACGCACCTCATTGAGCGGCTTCTCTGGCTTCGGACGACGTGGCCGAGGTGCTCTTCGTTCACCTGGAGAGCTACAAGGTTTACTTGGGGCAGAGGGAG
>WNFI01634828.1_pt3 | contig 12064 bp, 14 predicted proteins | sample 5400471 | NCBI WGS metagenome assembly WNFI01 (sample SAMN13153348, study PRJNA577476) | soil metagenome | isolation source: 100 cm saprolite on Douglas fir-dominated hillslope | place: USA:California | collected 2013-09-17 | reverse complement strand
CGAACAGGCACGGGCGTAGGTCCTTCCTTCGATGACTTGTCGGTCTTGAAGGGGAACCTACGCCCGTCGTCTTATTTACACCGGATCTTGGACGCGACCTGGCCCGGGCATCTTGGACCCACGGGCGGATCATCGCCCACGCCCCGCTGATGGGATGGGCGCGCGGAACCCAGGCACTGGCCGCGATCTGGGACCAGCGGTACGCCGACGCGGTCCGGCACGCCGAGGACGGCCTGATCCATGTGCCGACGGGCATGGGCGCGGCGCGGGTGCACGCGATACGTGCCCGTGCGCTGGCGGCACTGGGAGACCGGGCACAGGCCCGGGCCGCCATGAAGGCCGCCGAGAAGGCTCGCGCGACCGCGGATCACGATGAGCTCCATGACGGCGTCGCCGGGGAGTTCGCGTTCGATGACGCGAAGCTCCGGTATTACGAGGCCCTTTCGCTGCTCGACTCCGAGGATCCGGCTCAGGCTGAGTAGGCTGCCGCTGCCGCGATCCGCCTCTATGAGGCGATTCCGCGGCGTGCCCGGTCCTACGGCTGCGCGGCGCTCGCGCGCGTTCAGCTCGCCAGGGCACACCTCATGACCCACAACCTGGACGATGCCGCCGAAACGTTGGGCAGCGTGCTCGCGCTCGACCCGCAACGGCGCATCAGCAGTCTGAATCAGCATCTGGAGGCCTGCCGCGAGTTGCTGCGTGCTCCCGCCTACTGCAGTTCCGACACCGCCCGCCAGCTGGACCAGCAACTCGCCGCGTTCAGCGCCGCCAGCACGGCGCGGGCACTGCCTGGCGGACGATGATGCTCCAGTCCCGCGCAGCGAGCCCGGCAACTGATCTTCCCGCGGTGGCGTCGGCCGCTATGCAACAGGCCGCCGAGCAGTGCGGGCTTGATCACCGCGGCGCGCGGCTGATCCGCCTGTTCGCCACCGCCGTCTACCACCTTCCCACAGCCGGCGCCGTCGTGCGCGTCGCCCTGGTGACATCCCCGGACTCGGTGACACGGCTGGCCACCTCGGTGCGTGTCACGCAGTGGCTCACCAGGATCGGATTCCCCACCGTGCAACCGCTGCCGGTCGACCAGCCCGTCACCGCCCACGGCTGCATGGTCACGTTCTGGCGGTACCTGTCTCAGGACGGGCCCGAGCCCGGCCCGGCCGACCTAGGCTTGCTGCTCCGCAGGCTGCACCGGCTGGAGTCGCCCCCGCTGCCCTTGCCGGCCTACAAGCCGCTGGTCTCGGTACGCCGGGCGATCGAGTCCAGCCAAGCCATTGATGAGGACGAACGGGCCTGGCTCAGAGAGCGCCGCGTGCAGCTCCTGGACACCTACGACCGGCTCAGTTTCTCGCTCCCGGCCGGGATGATCCACGGTGACGCCTACCGGGGAAACCTGCTCCGCGGCGGCCATCGCATCGTGCTCGCCGACTGGGACGCTGTCAGCACCGGTCCCAGGGAAATCGACCTCATCCCCACCCTCCAGGGGCCCCGGTTCGGACTCCCCGAAGACCAGCGCGACGCGTTCATCGCTACCTACGGGAAGGACATCCGGTCCTGGCACGGGTATCCGGCCCTGCGCGACATCCGGGAACTGTCCACCCTCAGTGCCCTCTTGCGTGACGGCCACATCGACGCAGCCGCTCGGCGCGAGCTGCAGATCAGGCTGCGGTCGCTCCGCACCGGCGACGATCGGCAATGGACCGCCTCCTGACAGATCTTCCTGCAGACGCCTGTCCTGAACTTGCACATACGGCGGAGCAGGACGTTGGCGCGAGCAACAGGCTGATAGCCGTGATCGCCGGGAAGCCAGCTGCCGATACTGTAAGTCCTTCGGGCAGTTCCCCCACGTCTACTGCACATGCGTGCCGATGAGCGTGGAGTGGATGCTTGCATGCTTATGCATTGGTGGACATAGGCACGCAGTTGCGATGCCCACCAGGGAGGGCATTGTCCAAGATCAACGAATCAGGCCAGGTCGATGCCGAATATTTACGCGGCGCCTGCTCACGAATCCGGCGCCGGGGTGCGTGCAGGATATCTGTTCGGTGCTCGGCCTGAGCACAACGAGGCATACTGCGGCCAGTAGGAAGTTCTCCGGCATGGTCGGGTTGTCTGCCGGACTGGCCGACCAGCGTGAGAGTGGTGGCGTTGCGGATGCTCGACGGCCCGCATCCTTTAACCGGGCTCCAGCCGGTCGATCCGGGCTGGTGTGGATCCATGGCTTGTCTCGGGAATCCGCTGCCGCCGAGCCAGCCGTGTGCCCCGATCAATGATCGAGACAGGCATGGTTGTCCCTGTCCCGGAGGAGGCGGCTGCGCTGATCGCGAACGGCGTCGTGCACACGGAGTCGGAGCTAGATCTGCACAGCCGGGCCTGGTCGAGTGGGTCGCCGGAGAACTGGTGACGGAGGAGCCGACAACGCACGATGCGGACCCTCCCGCCCGCTGTTGGTTCAGCCGTTCTTGGAGACGCCAGGCTGGCAGCGAGGAGGGCAGTCGTCGGCGTGCGGAAGGGGATCAAACCCCGCATATATGCACAGAATGGCGACCAGTGAACCACAGTCCGGTCTCACCAGACTTCCGATACGTGCCGAGCCATCCAACGGGCTTGACCACGACATCGACCCGCCATGAATGGCCCGAGAGTTTGGGAAGGGATTGAGATTCGATAGCCAGAGCGCGGTACCAGCCGATCATCGAATCCAGAAGGAGAACGGCCTGCCTCTGGGCGGTGCTGGTGCGGACAAGCAGTGGGTTCCCGGGAACGGGTCGGAGCGGACCATTGATGTGGTCGCTGAGATGGTGCGGGTCCCCGCCACCGTAGCGAGTGACCGGAGCAGGAATGCCCGAGGCGTCTGCCTCAGAGGACCGGGCTTGCAGCCAGCGATCATCGTGCGGGAGGGGTGTGCGAGCATCTACTACATAGCCGGTGGCCTCCTTGACGAGTTCGGGCTTTGGGGCCGAGAAAGTGGTGCTCCAAAGCCACGCGGCGAACCAGTCGAGCTGCCCGTCCGCATCCCAGACCTGCGAGACGAGTTGGAGCGTGCGGTCGGTGACTGGCTTGCCGCTGTGGTACCACCACCGCATCCCACGGTCGGGCCGGACCCAGCCGAGGCCGTAGACCAAGAGGTGCAAGAGTGATGACCAATAGGCAAGGGGTCCGCGAAAGATGTCGTCACTGTGCTTGGGGGCTTCGAGGATCTGCTCGCAGGTCAGCGGAGATGCCAAGGCCCGGTAAACCCACGGCGTGGCAAATCCCCACTCGGCCTGCTCGCCCAAGGCGTCGTCGATGCGATGCGCCTCAGAGCTTTTAAGCTCATGTATCCAGTCCGGAGCAGCAGATCTCCGTACGAGGAGCGGAACATGATCGCTCATCTGCCCGTCCTGATTTTCCGCCATTTCGTCTCCGGCTTGCTGACATTCCGCTGGCCGCATCTGCGGGTTAGGCCGGAATTCTGGCACGAATCAGCGCGGCGCTTCCCACTGCGGATTGCCGTCCCGGTTGAGGACCTCGATCCCTGTCTCGCATAGCTCCAGAATGGCTTGCCGTTCGACACTGGCCCGGATCACCTTGTCCGTAAAGTCGAGCACCTTCACGCGGCCGTCAGGGTAGGTGGCAAGGTCCTCGACGAACTCGACGCGCACGTGCCGCCCGCTCGCCAATTCATGGAGAAGGCGGGCCGCGATCCGGCTAGTCGTCTTCTGATCCAGCGGCAGCTTTGGCTTCTTGCCGCGGCTGCGGTAGAGGCCGAACCGCGTGGCGAGGCTCCTCTTGGCCTGACCGATGTAACCGGCGACAGGTTGCATGCCGTCCTCGATCAGGAAGCGGTAGATCCCCGGCTCGGCCGCGACAGGCGGGAAGACCAAGCCTCCGCCTGTGTCCGTTCGAAGGCTACCGAGATACGTCCAGCTGTAGCGGTCGACGGCGGTCGCGCCAGAGTCATCGATGCTGGATGTGGCCATGCTGGGACTCCGCGAGGCAGTCGGCGCTGTAGGAGAAGACGAGGCAGGTGCCGCATGAAGTGTCCCACATCCGGCATGTGCACGAGTCTGGGAGCCTTCGGCGCCCCGGCATACTCATACCTGGTGGCCGCCGGCAGGTGAGCACTTCGTGGACCTGGACCCTGAGTCCTGATGAAAGATCGTGGCCCTTGCCGGTGACCGGGAGAGTTGATCGCTGCTGGGATGTCGTGCCCGCCGTTTGGCTTGAGCACTGTTTTATTAGGTCGCGATGGTTCTCCCAAAGGCTGCAGCTGTGCATCGACGCCGGCGCCGACAAGGACCTGATCCCGCGCTGGATCGAAGTCGGCCGCCGCCGGGCAGCCGCGGCCCGGCAACTGCCCAGGTCATTAGGCAGCGGGTCCCGGCAACGGGGCCGACTGCTGGATCGAAGCCAGTGAAAAGGAACGGAGGGCTGCGCCCTCCGGGTGGCCCTGCAGCCGCGGCGTTAAAGCCTTCTCCGCAGGCCGGATCTCAGCCGAGGCACCGGCCATGTCCTATGCCGATGCGTCCAGTGCGGCGGCCTGCTGGACAATGCTCCACGCCACCACGGCCGCCTGGGCGATGTCGGGAGCGTCGACGGTGACTGACATGGCCACCCGGACGTAGTTGCGGCCCCGGCGCATCTCGGACTCGATCCGCGGCTCGGTCACCGTAGCGCTGGCCTGGGCTTCCAGGCCGTGCTCGAACGCTCCGGCCGCAGCTCCCCACTCGCGCCAGCCACCGGTGCGTGGAATCTCCAGGCGCACCCTGAACCGGGGACCCGCCGGCCGACTGATCATGTGCCCGTTATCCCGGGCAGGGGCCGCAGAACACTAGGTGGTGGAGCGGGCACCGCGCGAGCCTTGCTGTGCTGGTCGGCTGCCGCTGACGCGGGCCGCGGGAGTAGCGCTGCTGCGTTGGTGATTCGCCTGCTGCGCTGCGCGCGGCGTGAGTGGCGCGTCTTGGCCGGCTACCCGCGCAGGCGAGCTCGCCGCGTGCCGGGCGCCTGGTACTGCCCGCGAGGCGGGGCCGGCGGTGACGGCGTCGCGGCTGTGCGCCTTCGCCGTTGCCTCGGCGACCAGGTCGCGGGCCGCCTGGTCGATGACAGCCGCGCGCAGGAGCAGGGCAGGGTCACGGATCTGAAGTTTGTGCAGAGCGTGCTCGGTCCTGCCTGACACCGGGGTGAGGATGGACGGCTGAGAGACAGCCTGCTGCTGTTGCTGACGGCGCGGCCCTTGCCAGGCTGAGGCGGGTGCCAGGCGGGCTGCAGCGAGCAGGCTGCTGGGGGCGTCGACAGCGGTGGCGAGGTCGTCCAGGGCTGTGTTGACGCGTGTTGCCGCCTCGACCGCGGCGTCGTAGGCGGCCAGGAGCGCCTCGCCGTGCTGGCGCGGTGCGGCGGTGTAGGGCTGGGGGATGTCGTAGATGTCGGGCAGCAGGCGCACGGGCACGTACAGCCGGCTGTCAGCGGCGGCTGTGACAACGGCTTCCTGGTCTTTGGCCGCGATCCGGCCGATCGCGTCGGCGGCGTAGTGGACGGCGGCCAGCACGCTTATGATGTCGCCGGGGACCGGGGCCAGGCCTGCGGGGTCGCGGGGGAGGCTGGTGTCGCTGCAGGCTGGTGTCCAGCGCGGGTTGCGGTAGGCCAGGCGGCCGGTCCGCAGGGCGAGGTCGCCGATTTCGGCAGCGACCGGGGTCAGCCCGGCGCCGCGGTAGGCGCCGGTGGTCACGATGTCCCACTGCTCGGTGACGGCGCGCCATGACTTCCAGGCCCGGGCCATGTGCTCGGCGGCGGTGCCCAGCTGGGCTCGCAACGCGGGCTCCATGCCGAGCTGGGCGGCGCGTTCGGCCAGCGTGCGCAGGACGATTTCGCTGCCGTGGCTGGCGATGGCCGACGCCAGCGCGTCACGGCGCCACGATGCGGATGTGGCGGCCGGTGACCAGCGCGCGCGGGCCGCAAAGGCCAGGGCCGCGTGGCGGAGCCGTTCCGCGGTGACTGGGATACGTTCGCACAGTACGGCGACGGGTTCTTCGGCATCCAGTGATGGCCGGGGCGGCGCGACGTTGGCCGGGATGGCGCCGAGCAGCCTGCGCGCGGCGGGCGGGTAGTGCTCGCGTTGCGCGGTCTGGATGGCCGTGCCGGCCAGCCGGAGCCACGGCTCGGCGCTGCGCAGGGCCAGGAGCGCTGAGGTGGGCGCGCCCGGGCTCACGCGGCGCCCCGGTAGCTTCGCGATCCAGGAGGCCAGGCTGTGTGCGTAGCCTGCCAGCTCGCCGAGCAGGGCGGCGGTCACGGGCCCGGAGGTAATGACCGGCGCCCAGTAGGACCTCGGCGTCCGCGGGCCGGCGGGGCCGTCGGTGAAGTGGGTGTGCAGCAGGTCCTGGCCGGCGGCCAGGTGGTCCGCCGCGGCCGACAGGTGCCCGACCACCGGGTGGGCGTCACCGAAGCGCGCGTCCGCTGCGCCCGCCGCGGCGGGGTGCAGGCTTCGCGCGGCGCGGTCCAGGGCCAGCACGGCGGGCGCGGCCCGCGTCCGATCGTGCCGTTGCGGTTCCCGCGGAGGATCGAGCCCATCGGGCAGCGGCAGGTCACCCAGGTAGCGTTCCAGCGTGGCGACCAGGCGGTCGAGCTGCCGGACGACACCGCATTGCGCGCTGTAGGGCAGCTCGCCGCGGAAGGACACCGCGGCGGCGATGTGCTCGCCCGCCGGCCCGAGGAACTCACCGAGGACCGGCGTCACGGGTTACCACGGGCCATCAGCTGGCAGATCCGCCCGGCCGCCTGCGCGGCATCCTGGCAGGCGACCCGGTCACCAGATAGGTCAGCCAGGGCGGCGGCACGGCTGAGACGGTCACGGAGCACGACCGCGAGCGCCGCTAGCGCATCGGCGACCTGACCCGCATCGGCGCCCTCCGGCACTGCATCGCCGGGCTCGGCGCCGTCTGCCAGGGGCAGTGACGGCGCGACGGTGAGAGCTTCCCGGCCGTCAACAGCAGCATCCGCGGTCATCATGAACGCGGCGAACAGGCCGGGCATCCGGTCCTGAAACTCGCGGGCCGCGATCCGGATGACCTCGAACGCGTCGAAGCCCGCCGCCAGCGCCTCCGGCAGGCTGGCCGCCTGCTCGAGGCGGACCTCGATGCTGTTCGCTTCTGGCACGTCGCTCACCATCCCCTCGTTCCGGCCAGGCCGGTGCGTCCGCGGTTCTGCGGTGCTCGGCTCACCGGCCAGTCATGCAGCCTTGCCCGCGGTGAGCCCGATGCTGTCGGCGATCAAGCGCAGATGCTCGTTGGGGAACCGATGACCCTGGCTGCGCAGCTGCCTGGCCAGCGCCCGCTGGCTGAGCCGCGTACCACGCGCGGCCGCATCCCGGTAAATGGCACTCGCATCGCGCAGCAATCCCGGGCCAGGCCTGGTGCCGTTGCGATGCCTGGTCACCTCGCCCGCCCAGCGCAGATGCGCACCGGGCCCGGGGCTCGCCGGGGGGCGCATAGCCATGTCAGCGTCCGTTGGCGGCGGTGCGAGTACCAGGGCAGTGGTGATACGTGGTTCCTGAGCGCGGCCGTAGGCGCGCTTGCGGGTCATCTTCAGCACCAGCAGCCCGACCGTCAGCCCGGCGAACGCGGCGACCGGGCTGGTCGCGGCCGTCAGCCGGTCAGCGAGGATGACCGGCTGACCGGGCTGGGCCTGGATGTGCCCGACGTTCCCGGCGATGCTGACCGCCAGGCCGACCAGCGCGGTGGTCCAGGGCCAGATCTGCTGCCGGACCGGCCAGCCGTCCAAGTAAGCCACGTAAAGGGCGAGTTCCCCGACGGCCAGGAACACGTCGATCTCGGCAGGCCAGGACATGGCCTGCCAGCCGGTGAGCCGGTGGTGGACCGCCCAGTCGTACAATCCCGCATAGCTGTGCGCCAGCGCGTTGGCGCTCGCCAGGATCGCGATCACCCCGATCGCGTACAGCGCCGTCCGGCGCGTCCGCGGGTTCACGCCGACCTCGCCATCTGCTGGTTGCGGATCCGGGAGAGCGCGTCGAGCGCGGTCTCGTCGGCGGTGGGCAGGGTGTGCAGATATCTTTCCGTCGTGGCGATGCTCGCATGGCCCAGCCGTTCCTTCACGACCTGCAGATCCGCGCCGCCGGCGAGAAGCCATGAGGCATGCGCGTGCCTCAGGTCGTGCACCCTGACGTTGCTCAGCCCGCATGCCTTGCGCACGGGTCCCCATACCTGGTGATGGAACCAGTCGGCCGGGATATGGCCGTCAGTGTCCCTGGCCCGTGGGACGCGGGGCTCATCCTTGCCGACGGCGCGGCGCGCGGCGCGGTAGCCGGTGTAGGCTCCGCGGCAGTGCTCGCACCGGCATTGCGCCGCGTTGTAAGCAGTGAGGGTGCCGTGCCGGTATCGGCGGCCGTTCTCGTTCGGCTCGGTCATCCCGGGTGGGGGAGTGCCGGTGGCGCGGCGCCTGGTTGCGGCCTTCTGGGGTGGCTGGTAGGTGAACAGGAGGTCATCGTCGCCGAGTTCCTTGGCGGTGACGTGAACCCGGATCTTGGTTTCGAAGTCCAGGTCACGGACCCGGACCTCGGTCAGCTCGCCCCAGCGCATCCCGCTTTCGATGGCGGTCTCGATGAGCAGCTGCGTGTCGGCGTCCGGCAGCGCCTGGTACAGCCGGTCGAACTGCGCTGCGGTGATGATGCGGCGGGGCTTCTCGGGGACTGGCGGTGTCTTCACCCCGTGGCTCGGGTGGATGGTGACCACCTCATCCTCCATCGCCGTGGTGAATATGGCGTTGAGGATCGATCTCTTGCAGTACTCGATGGTCCGCGCCGACGCGCCCTTGGCCTTCATGGCGGTAACCCACTCGCGGACATGCTCGGGCATGATGTCGCGCATCTTCATCGGCCCGAAGAACGGGATCAGGTGCTTGCGGATCTGGCCTGCGTAGTTGCTGCTGACGCCGGGCTCCAGCAGGTGATGTGGCAGCCATTTGTCCAGGACGTAGGCCTCGAATGTCTGCTTGCCGCGCCTTGGGTCGCCTTGCTTGCCTGCCCGGACGCTGGCCTCGGCGCTCTTCCAGGCGTCGTTGGCGTCCTTCTTGTTGGAGAAGGTGCCCGCGGACCGTTCCTGGCCGCGGATGTCCAGGTAGTAGGCCGTGTAGCGGGGCTTGCCGTCCCGCCCGGTCCGCTTGCGCGAAAACCCCATGACCCTGCCTTGATCATCTGACCGTCATTTGACCGTGGACAGGATGTCAGCGGTCGGGATCCGACGGTATTGATTGGCCTCGATGGTATGGCTTCTAGCTGCGATTATACAGGGAATTAGAGTCTCGCCAGAAACTGAATTGAACGGCCCTATTGCCTTACAAGCGAGGGGTCGCTGGTTCGATCCCAGCTGCGCCCACGAAGCAGTACCAGGTCAGAGCACATGTCGATCTTCATCGAGATCAGCCCAGAACCCGTGGCGGGAGCCACCCGTGCAAAACGCGAGCCTGGAAGGGACAGAGCCTGGAAGGGACGCAGCGCAGCGTCTTCTTCGCTCACGAAAATGCCGGGATGCCGTGAACGCCTGCCCAGCGCAAGTCATTACGGGAGAACCCGTTCTCCGTCACTGACGGTGACCAGCTTATGGGGTTCTCGCCCCTACGCTCGGCGCATAACGCCGACTCGGCGCGGTTGAGCGCGATCTCGATTCTGCAGGGTGATGCACGCAGATCTTCCTGATCGGTGCTGCTGGTGGCAAGCCTTCCAGCCTCTGTTGATGCGTTCTCGCGGCGCCTGGCGGCGGCCATGCAGTGGGCTGCGATCGCTCACCATGTGGTTGATCTGTGATCCCTTGGTCCCGCGCTCGGCGGCGGGGTGGATGCTCAGTCCCACCAGAAGGTCCAGATGGGTGAGCTCATCAGGCTCGCCGTGATGCGGGGGATGTCGTGGAGGCCTTCGCCGGCGCATTCGTTGCAGAACGCCCACTGCTCGGCGGCCAGGCGCTGAGCTGATTCCACGGTGCGCGGCGGTCGCTGCGCCCGGACGCTGATCTCGGCGAAGCCAACCCGCAAGAGCCGGGCGCCGAAGCGGTCCTCCCACGAGCGCAAGACGGCGGCGATGGGCAGCGCGGTGTCATGGCGGTTAGCGGCTCCGTCCCAGCCCAGCATCGGCAGCGCATCGGCGGGCCGGCTGGCGGGCGCCAGGCCGACGCGGGCCGGGGGCAGCGCGCCCAGCACCTAGTCGAGATGGCCGGCGCTGAGCTGGTGGTCCTCCGCCGGGGCCAGGCCGGGGAACTGCCGCCGGGAGAACGGGGCGAGGGCGTCCGCGAGATACCGCGCGAAGTCCTCGTCCTCGTATTCCTCGTCCCCGTCCTCCTCGTCGTCCGCCTCGGTCGTCTCGCCGTGCCACCACTCCCCCAGCAACGCGGCCGCGTCCAGGTGATCCAGCTCGGTCACGTCGGCCGGGTCGCGGAACTCCTGATCGTCCCACGGCCGCTGCGTGCTGCCAGGGACGATGCCGGACAGCAAGAAAGGCACCAGGCCCGACTGGGCGTGAGCCTGGGACAGGGCCGCCCAGACCCGGCCCGCATCCGGCAGCGGCCCGGTTGTCGCCCAGGCGACCGGTCCGCCCGAGCCGTGGCCGGCGCTGATCCTCCGGCCAGCCGGCAGGCGGACCGAGCCGATTTGCAGTTCCCCGTCCCCGGGCACATCAGCGCCGCTCATCGCATGATCCCTTCCTCGGGCCAGCCGAAACCCTGCAGGACACAGCCTTACAGCCGCCGGCACCAAGTGGCGGGCGCGGCGCCGAAGACAACCATCGTCACGCCCTGCCAGTCGAAACTCTGCCTGCGAATGCCGTAGTGCGCCGTGAGGCACCGATCGCGCACCACGGCGATCTTGACAATGTGCTGCGGATCGACGCGACCACAGAATGCCTTGTTCTGAGCGCCTTGGACATCGACCAGGGCAGCTCTCCGCCGTGCCTCTCGCGGGTGATCTCGATCGGCCGGAGTCGTCACCATGAGCATCGCCGCGTCATCGTGAACATCGCCGGACAGTTTCGGCTAGGCCCTGTCGGATCTCCTATATCCATCTGGAGTGACGTCCGGTGCTCCTAGCGAATGACGCCTTACAACCCGGGCCTCCAGCTGGGCCACGATGTGGTCGCGGTGGCCCGTTGCCACCCTCTCCGCCCTCCAGGCGGAGATCTCACCGAGCTTGCGCGCGTAGGCCGTCTCGGCGCCGATCACGTGGTCGATCAGTTTGTCCCGGTCCCTGCCGCCACCCCGCGGGCCCTTGCGCAGCTCGGCCGGTGACGCGGCGGCGATCTCGTCGAAGGTCGCCCAGGCAGCGGTGACCAGGTCTGCCAGGCGCCGGGCCGCGGCAGAGGTCACCGTCGCCCGCTCGGCCTGGACGGTCACTTGCGGGAACGGGCGGCGGCATTCGGTTGCGGCGAACGCGGTCGCGGGCCCGCCGGGTACCCACCAGCCGGGCCAGTCGAGCGCGGAGGCGAAGGCCTGCTTCGGGGTGGCCTCGAGGCAGACGGCGATTCGACGAGGAGGCATTTTCAGGCCAGGATCGCTCCCACTTCTCCCGCCAATTCGACCGTCCGTACGGCGGACTCTCCTCGCGTCATGGTGCGGATGATGATGTCGGTGAAGCCCAGCTCTCCGAAGGGAGCCAGCTGCTCGGCGACAGACTGCGGATCGCCGTAGGCGACCGCCCCCCTCTCGAAGCCCCGGTAGCCAGCGTCCACGAGCGAGTCGCCCACCCTCTCTGCCTCAACCCGGTCCTCGGCGATGAACACGTCCTTGCGGATCGGTATGCGGGCGGGATGGACGTCATGACGGGCGCACGCTTCCCGGTATAGGTCTATGGCCGTGGCAGCGCTTTGGATGGTGAGGTCGGCGTTGCCATACCAGCACGTGCCGAGCCGGGCGGCCCTATCGATCGATCGCTGCACACTGCCGCCGATCCACCACTCCGTCCCATGGGCTGGCCGAGGCGCGATATGCGCACCTTTGATGTTCCATTCCTCGTCGTCGACCGTTTCGCCATCGAGAAGGGCCTTCACGAGGCGGATGCCGCGCTCGGTGCGGGCGGCTCTGTCCCGCAGGTCCTT
>WNFI01694415.1_pt1 | contig 12065 bp, 10 predicted proteins | sample 5400471 | NCBI WGS metagenome assembly WNFI01 (sample SAMN13153348, study PRJNA577476) | soil metagenome | isolation source: 100 cm saprolite on Douglas fir-dominated hillslope | place: USA:California | collected 2013-09-17 | reverse complement strand
GAGGCGGATGACGAAGAGTCGGAACGATGGCCGAGGATTTTTGGCAGCGCGATGATGGCGACGATAATCAGAAGTACAGCGGCGACAGGTACAAGATAGTTCGGAAGAACAAGAGTTTGCTTCGGCGCGTTAGCGGCTTGCGGACGTGGTGGTTGCGCTTGTGCCTTTGCAGGAGGTACGTCGGACCTTGGGATTTGCAATTTGGCCACGGGGACCGGTGGAACTGTAGAGAGTGGAACGGCCAGCGGAGAGACGGCTGGCTGAGGAACAGACTGTGTCATACCAGCGGCGGCCGCGGCCGCGACGGGATTGAGGCGCGCAGCGATTTCGGCAATGGTCCAGCGCCGCCGGGGTTCGCGGCGGAGGGCGTGCCGCGCGATATCCAGGAAGGGCATAGGCAGCGTATCGGGGACGGTGGGGTCTGCTTGGCTTCCGGGTTGCAAAACCGGTGCGTGCTGCGTGAGCGTTTCGACCAAAGTCATGCCCAGCGACCAGACGTCCGCGGCTGTGGAGAGTGGAGAAGCAGCGGTTTCGGGAGCGTCGTGAGCATCGAATTTGCGCGACAATTTTCGGGATTCACCGATGGGGAAAAGCGTGTCGCTGGAAAGCTTGAGTTGATCGGAGGTGGCGAGAATGTTGGAGGGCTTGATCCGCGAATGAACGAGGCCAACGCTGTGAAGATAAACGAGAGCATCGAGCACGGGTTCCAGCATTTGGCGAGCTTCAGGATCCATGAGAGGGCGTTGGGGGAGAATCTGGGAGAGGTCTTCTTCGGCATACTCCATTACGACGAAGAGACGGTCCCGGTTCTCAAGGCGGCAGCGGCCGATTTCGAAGATGCGCAGCAGATGGGGATGAACGAGCTGCTTGACGCGACGCCAGAGAGAGAGTTGGAGATCGGCGGCGGGACCAGCAGGAATGAATTTGATGGCCGCCTTTTGAGATTGTGGATCGGCGAGCCGCGTGAGGAAGACGGCGGAGTCGTCCGTCCCCCCTAGGTACCGTTGCAGACGGAATCGATTGTCGACGACCTGACCTTCACACTGTTTCCAGAAATCGCTCATCTTGCACCTCCGACTGCGAATTCCTGCGCGCCGGCCGATGGGGACACTCCCAACACGGTGGCGTGAGACCGCCGAACGAACACTACGGCGTCTTGGGCAGGGCTGGAAGGTCTCGACTTGCGATTCGCAGGTGTCTGGGGCCCAGCGCTCGCAGGCTACATTTTGGCATGAAAAGGGCCGAAGGTGGGAAGCATGGTTCTGATCGGTTAGGATGCGTCTAATCGCGACCCAGCGGCAGGGAGGAGCAGGCGCTTGGGGCCGCTGACGAAGGGATTGCCACGCTCGTAGAAGCGAAAAAGCTGATCGGCAGCGCGAGTGATGCCGACGCGAACGGTTTTTCGGATGGGGCCGATGGGATGGCTGATTTCGCCCAGCCAGAGCGGGCCGCGAGCGCAAAGGTCGAGGCCATCGTGTCGGCGGTCGATCTGAAAGGCAGCGGCGAGGCGTCCGGGCCCGCGAGTGAGATCGAGGAGTCGAGCGATCTTGCGGTGGCGCTGCATCAGCTCGATGCCATCAAGGGGTTCCACGGCGCGGATGAGAATCGCGGCGGCGATTCCCGCGGGCTCGCTGACGACATTGAGCATGAAGTGCGCGCCATAGTTAAAGAAAATGTAGGCATGGCCGCGGTCGAGATACATCGAACGAATGCGCGGAGTAGGGCCGCGGAAATGATGTCCGGCGGGATCGCCGGGCGGATAGGCCTCCGTTTCCACGATGCGGCCGCTGAGCCGGCCCGCGGGGAGATCGTGGACGACGACCTTTCCCACAAGGAAGCGGGCAAGTCTGATCGTTTCCGCAGGAAGTTCGGAGCGCAGGAGACGCCGGATCTTCAATTTCTCCGGCGGGCATTTCAGATCGGCGGGCGCTGGTGGCATGGGGTCTCGAGACGATGAAAAAGGAAATGCTGAAGGCTGCCACCGGAAAGTTTAGCAGGAAAATCACAAATGCTACGGCAATGAGGAATCCGGCGGCTCGTTGTTGAAAAGACGGGCAAGCTCCGCGTGATCGATGACTACCGCCGGATCGCCCTGGATGGCGTCGAAGTATTTTTTCTGGAAGGCGTCGCCGGATTCCGCGGGGACAAACATTTTCCGGGCGAGAGAGATGGCGCCCCTGGTGTATTCGGCGGTGACGGGCTCCTTGGCAGCCAGAGTTTCATCGATGCGGACGACGAATTCGGAAATGTTGTGCAGCCATGCGAACTGCGGGTGGTCAATGACCAGGCGAAAGAGCTCGCCAGTGTTGACGTGGCCGTGCTCGCGCTCGTAGTCGCGGCGTTCCATGTTAAGCAGAGTTTTGTGGAGGCGGAGAAGAGCGAGGCGAAGAGAGAGAAGCTTCTCGCGGGCGGGGGAATCGTTGTTCGTGGGATATAAATTTGAGCCTGAGGAGTTCATTTTCGAATGACACCTCTATTCTCCGACAGTCGGTGTGCAATTTCAAAATGAATGCGCGAAGAAAAATCCTTCAACACAGAGGACACGGAGCACAGAGAGGGCGCATGGAAGATCGGAGAAAATAGAAAATGGAATACATATATCTCAAAACTCAAGGCTAAAAACTAGAAATTCAAGACTCAAAAACTCAAAACCTTTCAATTGTGATAGCGCTGTTCGCCCACGGGAAGCGGGATGGGAAGCCGGTTGCCTTGAGGCGGGAGCGGGCAGGTCGAAAAAGGCGTGTAGGCGCAAGGAGGATTTTCCAGACGATTGAAATCGAGCACAAGTTCGCCGGGTTTATCGAGGCCGCTGGTGGGGAAGCCGGTATAGAGAAAACGGCAAGCACCGTAGGTGGTCGACGTGCTGGTCGTGTCGCGAAGAATGAAGAAAAGTTTCGCGACTGCGGGATCTTCGAGGACGGGCTCAAGCCGAAATGTTTTTCCTGCCAGAGTGAATTCCGCGACGCCGGGTACGGGTTGATCGTAGTTGGTGCCTACGAGAGTGGTGAGCGTGATGGTTTTGTGTGGGGAATGAGGAATCCATTTGGCGGTCACTTGATAAGCGGGGTCGGGAGGGTACCACTTGAGTCCGTGGAAACCGGTGATGGCAGGAGAATGAGAATCCTTGACGCGGAGGGCGAAGCGCCCCTCGCGGCGAATCACGTACATGTTGAGAGTGCCGATGGTGAGATGAGGGGAAACTCTGTCGTTGTTCGCTTCGGTTCGCAGGGTTTGCGATTTTGCGGGAGCCCCAGCGACCAGGAAGTCAGGAGGGAATCCCCCCGTAGGAGGATTCAGCGCGACGGTTTCCCCTTCGAGGCGGAGGATGCCGAGGTGTGGCGGTCCGGAAGCGAGATGGATCTTGCTGTCAGGGGCGGAGCCGAGAGAGTTGTCTCCTTGCCGGAGCCATTCGAGGCCGATAAGGGAGAGCCAGCCGTCCGGCTTCAGAAGGTCTGCGGTATGCTGCGCGCGCCAGACAGCGGTGTCTTTTTGCGAAGCGGGGTCTTGTGCAAAGGAACAGAGCGAAAGGATCGCGCAAGCGGCGAACAGCAGGGTCGATTTGGCCAGAATGGTGCGGGAGCGCATGGCAAATTATAGCCCGAGAGACAACCAAGGCGAGTTGGCAAGAGATTTTTAGAGCAACGCGAGGAGAAGACCGCCAACAAGGTGATGATACAGAAGCGAACAGCAATCTTGCGAGGTCACTTACGAAAGCGGCGCCGAGGAGTGTATGCTTTGGGGCGTCTGGCCGCCGGAGGGTTGGCCTCGCGTTGAACTTTTTCGAACGAAATTCCACGATCGTTTATCATATCCAACTGCGGTTCTGGTTTTTAGCATCGGAGGAAGCTTCATGATTGTAGGTGTGCCGCGCGAGAGCTTTCCCGGAGAGCGGCGCGTGGCACTGGTGCCCGCGGTCATTCCGAATCTATTCCAGGCGGGCTTGGAAGTGGCGGTGGAGGCGGGAGCTGGAGCAGCGGCAGGCTATCCTGACGCCGACTACGCCGCAAAGGGCGCAAAGATTGTCTCCGATCGCGCCGAAGTGTTTCGCGCCGCCGACATCGTGGTTCAGGTTCTCTGCCACGGTTCGAATGACAAAACCGGCAAAGCCGACGTCCCCCTTTTCCGCAGGGACCAGGTGCTGATTGGATTCTTGAGGCCCCTGGGCTCCCTCGAAACCATTCAAGAAATCGCCGCCAAGGGACTGACTTCATTTTCCGTGGAATTGATGCCGCGAACGACTCGCGCGCAGAGCATGGACGTGCTTTCCTCCATGGGCACGATTTGCGGCTACAAGGCTGTGGTGCTTGCGGCAGACACTTCGCCGCGCATTTTTCCGATGCTCACGACGGCTGCGGGGACGATTACTCCCGGGCGCATTTTCGTGATTGGCGCAGGCGTGGCCGGTTTGCAGGCGATTGCCACGGCGCGGCGGCTTGGCGCAGTGGCTTCCGCCTACGACTTGCGTCCCGCCGCAAAGGAGCAAGTGCACAGCCTCGGAGGACGCTTCGTCGAGCTTCCGATTGAAGCCAAGGATGCCGAAGATGCGCGCGGGTACGCGCGGGCGCAGGATGAAACTTTCTACAAGCGCCAGCGCGAACTGTTGGGTAAGGTCGTATCGGAAAGCGACGTGGTGATCAGCGCGGCAGTCATTCCCGGAAAGAAGCCCCCGATACTGGTGACCAAGGAAATGGTCGCCAGCATGGCGCCTGGCTCAGTGATCGTCGATCTGGCCGGCGAGCGCGGGGGCAACTGTGAGCTTACTCGCCCGGGAGAGATCGTTGTCGAGCATGGAGTAACGATCATCGGCTGGTTCAATTTGGCCAGCACCGTGCCCTATCACGCCAGCCAGATGTATGCCCGGAACGTGAGCGCCTTCCTGCTCCACCTCGTGAAACACGGGACGCTGCAACTGAATATGGAGGATGAAATCGTCCGCGAGACGATGCTGACGCGGGGCGGAGTTGTGATCAACGCGCGCGTGAGAGAGTTTTTTTCGCTCCCGCCCCTGCTGGCGCAATCGAAGGAGGTGACGAAATCATGAAGCTGGATCTGCTCACCAGCCTCTACGTTTTCATGCTGGCCGCATTCATCGGATTCGAAGTCATTCGGCGTGTTTCTCCTCTCCTCCACACACCGTTGATGTCATTGACGAACGCGCTCGATGCCATCGCGGTTGTCGGAGCAATCATTCTCGCGGGTGAATACCACGCGCACGGGGCAATTCTCGCGAAAATTCTGGGGACCATCGCGATCGTCGCGGCAACCAGCAACATAGTCGGCGGATTCCTGATTACCGACCGCATGCTGAAAATGTTCAAAGCCAGCGGACCGAAGAAACCATGACCCACCTGCCCGGCATGGAGCACCTCATCGAAATCACCTACCTCATCGCTACCGCGCTTTTCATTCTTTCGCTCAAGTGGCTGAGCTCTCCGACGACCGCGCGCCGCGGCGTTTTCGCCGGCGAGCTGGGCATGCTGCTGGCGATTGCCGGCACATTACTGCACCACGGCATCGTGGAATACAAATGGATCGTGATCGCTCTGGTGCTGGGAACGATCATCGGGGTCCCGCTCGGAGAAGTGGCCATGACGGCCGTGCCGCAGCGGACAGCGTTAAGCCACGCCTTCGGCGCATTGTGCGTAACTCTGGTCGGCACGGCGGAATTTTATTTGCGCACCCCGGATGTGCCCCGCTTCATGATGGGCGTGCTCTCGCTGGAGGTCATTCTCGGATCGCTGACGTTTACCGGCAGCCTGATGGCCGCGGGAAAATTGCAGGAAGTCTTGCCGCAGCGTCCTATTACGTATAAAGGACAAAACTTCGTCAACCTCGGACTACTCGGTGTGGCCATCGCTGTCGCGGGCATGCTGGTAGCCCATCCGGAGAAGACGCAGCTTTTCCCGCTGATCGTCGGCATTCCTCTCCTGTTCGGCGTGATGATGATCATTCCCATCGGCGGCGCCGATATGCCAACGGTGATCTCTCTTTTGAATTCGTACGCGGGACTTTCCGCGGCAGCCATGGGCTTCGTGCTGGACAGCAAACTATTGATCATTGCGGGTGCGTTGGACGGAGCTTCCGGCCTCATTCTTTCCGTCAACATGTCGAAAGCCATGAACCGTTCGTTTTCGAACGTGCTCTTCGGAGCTTTTGGACAAGCGCAGACGGCTGCCGCAGGCCAGCAGGAGGCCCGGCCGGTGCGCAGCGCAACACCCGAGGAAGCTGCGGCGATCCTTGCCGCGGCGAACAAGGTGGTCGTCGTGCCGGGATATGGAATGGCCGTGGCGCAGGCGCAGCATAAGGTTCGCGAATTGTACGACGCGCTGACCAAGCGCGGCGTCGACGTGAAGTTTGGAATTCATCCCGTCGCCGGCCGCATGCCGGGGCACATGAACGTTCTGCTCGCCGAAGCGGACATTCCTTACGACAAGCTCCTGGACATGGACGAGATCAACGGCGATTTTCCGCAAACTGACGTGGCGCTGGTGATTGGAGCAAACGACGTCACGAATCCCGCGGCGCGCACCGATGCCAGCAGTCCCATCTACGGCATGCCGATTCTTGATGTGGACAAGGCGCGCACCGTGATGGTCATCAAGCGCAGCATGGCCGCAGGTTTTGCGGGCATCGATAATCCGCTCTACTACCTCGACCGCACGCTCATGCTCTTCGGCGACGCAAGATCCTTCGTCGGCTCGATCGTGCGCGAACTCGGCGGCGGCCAGTAGTTGCATCTTGCCGCCGGCTGATGAGCGGAAACCCTGGCTCGCTTCTCACTCGATCGATTGACCTTTCCGCCCGTCATTTTGCATCGTGAAAAATCACGCCCAGCGTGTAGCGCGTGCCGTGGTGCACGCGGCTGACCCCATGGCGCAAATTGACCCGATAGTAGCCGCGCGAACCTTTGACCGGCCGGTAGCGCGTCGTAAAAATGATTCCCTGGCCTTGATCGGCGAGGACCACCTGCGGTTTGGACTGCGCGCGCGGTTGCTGCTCGACCAGAATGAATTCTCCGCCTTCCCAATCGCGGCCCTGCTGCCCGAGCAGGAAAACCATTTGCAAGGGGAAGCTGATCTCGCCGTAGAGATCCTGATGAAGACAATTGAAGCCGCCGGCCTCGTAGTGAAGCATCAGCGGCGTGGGCTTGGTCTGCCCGGCTTTGTGGCAAATTTTCAGGAAGGTGGCATGTTCGCGAGGATAAAGGGGAGTGCTTTCACCAAGGGCCTCTCCCCAGCGATTGGCCACTTCAGCGAGGTGCGGATATGCGCCGCTTCTAAGGTGTGCGACCAATTCCGGGAGCGGGTTGGCGAAGTACTTGTAGTCGCCAATCCCGAAGCGATAACGCTCCATTACGATGTGGCTGCGAAACCGGCTGGCATCGTTGTATAGCGCGGAGAGGGAGTCGCATTCCGCAGGCGAGAGAATGGGCGCTGTAACCGCGTAGCCGCGCTCCGAAAGTGACTGCTCCGCGTCGATCCAGTCCACCGCGTCGATTCTGCCGTCAAATTAGCCGTCGATCGCTAGGCCGAGATCCAGAGGCGTGTTCCGGGCGGCGCCTGCGGCGACTAGTGCTTAAGTCATTCCCCGGTTCGGTGTTATAGTGAGGCGCAGACCGGGTGAAACATCCGGGCATTTTTGCTGACGGGATCAGCGGCGGGGCTTTTCTAGAGAAGAAATTCGCGCGTTTGCGGAGGGCCGGATGAAATCCAATGAGATACTTTTAAATGGTTCCCGAAGGGCGTTTCTCCAATTGTCGGCTGCGGCGACGGCGGCAATGGCGTTCCGTATCGCTACAGAGGCATCTCTCGCGGCGGAAGAGCGCAATGTTTTTCATCCCGGAGCGGTAGTGATCGATGCGAACGAAAATCCTCTGGGGCCGTGTGATGCCGCTCGGAAGGCAATCGTGGATATGGCCCCGCAGGGCGGCCGCTATTCCTACTGGCTCAAGGAAGAATTCGAGAAAACCTTCGCGGAGATGGAGGGACTGAAGCCGGAATATCTGCGCGTCTTTCCCGGTTCGAGCGAGCCGCTGCATTTTTCGGTTCTGGCATTCACTTCGCCGACCAGAAGCTACGTCACCGCGGATCCCGGCTATGAAGCCGGCATGCGCGCCGCGAATATCTCTGCAGCGCGCATCATCAAGACTGCGCTGACCAAAACGTATTCGCACGATATCAAAGCTATGCTCGCGGCGGCGCCGGACGCCGGGCTCTTCTATGTTTGCACCCCGAACAATCCCACCGGAACTACATCCATTTTTCGGACGGTGTTTCCGCTATCGACCTGGTGAAGGCCAATCAGGACGTGATCGTGCTGCGAACGTTCTCGAAGCTTTATGGAATGGCGGGCATTCGCTGTGGAGTGGCCATCGCGCGTCCCGACTTGCTGGCGAAGCTGGAGAACTTCGGTGGCTGGGGCGCGCTGCCGATCACGGCGATGGCGGCGGCAACCGCGAGCCTGAAGCATGAGCACCTCGTTTCGGAACGCAAACAGTTGAATGCCGCGATCCGGCAAAAAACTTTTGACTGGCTCTCTCGCCAGGGTTATTCCTTCACGCCTTCCGAGTCCAACTGCTTCATGCTGGACGCCAAGCGGCCTGCCAAGGAAATCATCGACGCGATGGCGGCGCGCAACGTGTATATTGGCCGGCCGTGGCCCGTCTGGCCGACGCATGTCCGCATCACCGTCGGCACACAACCGGAAATGGAAGCCTTCCAGTCGGCGTTTGACGCCGTCATGAAGATCTCCGCGACCGCGGGCTTCGCACCATCCATCAAGCAGCGCCGTCTCTATCACGACGGCCAGTCCTGGCCCAACGTTTCGGCCTGACCCTCAGCTGACGAGTTCTTGAGAAGGAGAATCCGTCAGGCGTGCGCTTCCGGCGTATGCCCTTTCGATGGCGCGAGCGGGACAGCGCCGTGAAACTGCTCTGCCTCCGTGGACCCAGCCAGCGCAGTGGTTGACGAGTTGCCGCTTGAGACGACTTGGGCGATTTCGTCGAAATAGCCTGTGCCGACGAAGCGCTGGTGCGTTACCGCGCGATAGCCTAGTTCTTGCGCGGAAAACTCTTCCTGCTGAAGTTTCGAATAAGCTGTCATGCCCGCTTGTGAATAACCGCGCGCAAGGTGGAACATAGACATATTGAGCGCATGGAATCCCGCCAGCGTCACGAACTGGAATTTGTAGCCCATCTTGCCGAGTTCCTGCTGGAAGTTAGCGATGGTCACGTCGTCGAGCTTTTTCTTCCAATTGAACGACGGCGAGCAGTTATACGCCAACAGTTTGCCGGGGAATTTCGCGTGAATACCGTCGGCGAATTTCTTCGCCTCCGCGAGATCCGGTGTGGACGTTTCGCACCAGAGCATGTCGACGTAAGGCGCGTAAGCGAGACCGCGCGCGATAGCGGCGTCAATTCCGCCGCGGAACTGGTAGAAGCCTTCGGGCGTGCGTTCGCCGTAAATGAATTCTCGGTCCCGCGGGTCCGCGTCGGAAAGCAGAAGGCCGGCAGAATTGGCATCGGTACGCGCGATGAGAATCGTCGGCACGCCGCAAACGTCGGCGGCGAGACGCGCCGCCACGAGCTTTTCGATGAATTCCCGCGTGGGCACTACCACTTTGCCGCCCAGGTGGCCGCATTTCTTGGCCGATGAAAGTTGGTCTTCGAAGTGAACGCCAGCGGCTCCCGCTTCAATCATCGCTTTCATCAGCTCGTAGGCATTCAGCGAGCCGCCAAAGCCGGCTTCGGCGTCGGCGACGATCGGCGCGAACCAATACGTGCCAGACTTCTTTCCTTCCGCCGATTCGATCTGGTCCGCGCGCAGCAGTGCGCGATTGAGGCGCTTCACCAGGTTCGGCGCGGAATCGCAGGGATAGAGGCTCTGGTCGGGATAAACGTCGCCAGCGGTGTTCCCGTCGGCGGCCACTTGCCAGCCGCTGCCGTAGATCGCCTTCAGTCCTGCCTGCACCATTTCAATGGCCTGATTGCCGGTGATTGCGCCGAGCGCAGGAACGTAAGCATCCGTCTGCATCAGATTCCAAAGCCGCTCCGCGCCGAGCCGCGCCAGTGTGTACTCGATCTGGATTGAGCCGCGCAACCGCAGCACATCCGAGTAAGAATAGGGACGCGTGACGCCCGACCAGCGGGGATCAGCGGCCCAGTAGGTGGGTGGGTGATGCTTGTTGCTGTTCCCGTTGGCCCCGTTCGTTCCGTTGGTCGACATTTGTTTTTCCTTACCTTTCTTTTCTTGCGACCGCAAATTGAGAATTAAGAAAACGCTACGGATCACGGGTGGGGCAAGCCCCGCTTCCACTTAAGCCAAAAATCACGAACCAAAAACGAACAACTAAAACTCTTCTTACGCCGGATCGAACTCCCCGCGCCGGATCATCTCTTCGCTGATGCTCCGCGCCTCTCGAAGCCTTGCTGTCATCTCCGGATCGCTATTCTTTGCCGTTTCGCGCAACAGCCGCTCCAGCTCTTCATCAAAGAGACCGCGAATGAGTTCTGGCGTGTGAAGAACCGGCGCGCCTCCCTCATCGAGAATTTCGACTTTGTCTGCGTGCTTCATCCGCTGCGCGATCATCAGCCGGTAAATGCGGTCGGTGGCGAGATCCTCCATGTAGCCGTCGAGGAGACTCGCGCCCTTGCCGCTGAGCACTCCGTTGCGGTAGCGGATCACCGTTCGAATCGCAGCGCGCGTTCCGGCCAGCGTGCGCTTGCCGACGGCCGTCGGCAAAGGTCGGAGATCGGGATGCGTGCTGGCGTTTGCCGGCCGCGCCTGAAGTTGATTCGGAGTAGGGAACTGGCTCACGGCAATTTCATTTTGATCGGGATGGCCCGTCCAGGCGCCGTCCATCAGCGAATTGGCTTCGTTCTTCTTGTCTTCCGCAAGGACTTTCAATGCCCGCGCGTTCAGCTCCGCGTCTTCGCGGCTGGGGTACAGCGCGGTCATGCCGCCAATCGCGAGCATTCCGTGTTTGTGGCAAATTTCGGGAAGCAGATTGCGCAAATTCTGGAAGAAGGCCACGTTGTGCGGAATCGTGTTGCGGTCGGGCAGAACCCACTCGGGATTTTCGAGATTGAAATGGATCAGGCTGGCCATGTAATCCCAGCGCCCAAGATCCAGCCCCACAATGTGGTCGCGGAGGTTCCAGGCGAACTCTTCCATCTGAAAAGCGAGCGGGTGCGATTCCACCAGCGCCATGCACTTGATGGAATTTGCGGGCAGGCCCTTCAGCCGGGCAATCATCTGGAAAAGATCGCGCCACCAGAGTGCTTCGTCGGCGGATTCAGACTTCGGGATGTAAATGCAGAGAGGATGCCTCAGCGCGCTGAAATCCACCTGATAGGCGCCCATCGCCACATCGAACAATGCGGCTGGAAGCAATTCACCCGGCAGAACACCTGCCTGATGTATGTGCAAACCGCGGGGCCGCGTGAAAATCACGGTCGTGCTGGGATTGATGCCTACGGTCTTGTTGCGCTTACGGTCGAAGTACGTGAGCCGGCCGGCGAGCGCTTCGAGAATATTCTTGATGCCTCGGGAATTGTGCTCCCAGGTGTTGGCCGTGGAGTCTTCCAGATCGAGCATCACGCCGGGGGCGCCGGAATTCAGCATTTTCACGACCAGATCGGCGTCATCGCCCGGGCCGGTCATCTGATTTCGCTGATCCGCGCACCAGGCGGGAAGCTCGATGCGCCAGGAATTCGTGGTGGCCACCGAGGGCGGCAGGTAATGGGGAACCTTGCCGGCGTGCGCCTCGGCCAAGGCTTGATCGCGGCGGGCAATCAAAGCGCGCTGCCGTAGCGTAAGCGCGGCGTGTAGCGGCGCAAGAAAATCGAGAAAGCCCTCAGGCAGGTCGCGAGCCGCATCGAAATCCGGCGGAGCGGAGTTGACCGCTACGACGCGATTCGAAAAGGGCAGCGGCGCGAGTGCCGCGCTCAGCTTTGGGGTAGTTGTCGCCATGTTTTCTCGCCCCTTCTTCCTCCACCGGATCGCCACGGAATCCAGAGGCCAACGTGCTCTTCTTGGAGTAAACTCCAGAATCGTCTCCCAGTCAAA
>WNFI01243137.1_pt1 | contig 12065 bp, 10 predicted proteins | sample 5400471 | NCBI WGS metagenome assembly WNFI01 (sample SAMN13153348, study PRJNA577476) | soil metagenome | isolation source: 100 cm saprolite on Douglas fir-dominated hillslope | place: USA:California | collected 2013-09-17 | reverse complement strand
AGGAATGTAACAGGATGGATGTACAGGGAAATGTGTTTGGAAAGGTCACTCTTTGCAGCGTTCGATGGTATACATGATATATGTACCTAATGACACGAGCGTCTCACATTATCGTCCTGGTGAGGAGGGTCACCCGGTCCCGGTGGCGATGATGGAATACGCCACTACTGCTGCGGAAGTTTGTATTCAGGTCCGAACAACTGGGCATTCGGTACTTACTGTACTTACTGTTTTCTGCATTTATAACGTCTTGGTAGCGATGACACCTAGAACAGCACCCCCCAACATAAGTTTGACCTTTTCAGTGCAATATGGGAACAGCAGGGGACCGGGCCGCAGTAGTCCGCTTTGGTGCTTTAATCAGATGGATGACGCGATGCGGACTTTAGGCTGCAAACCACTCCGAGTTCCCCAAATTCAACGGTAGGTGAAATGATACCTTCAGAGCCTGAACCATTGTCATGATATCAGGCGCGGCAGGCCTTTGAAGTATCATGTTTCATCCCATTTCGCCACTGTATTTGTAATTTACCATCTATATTGCCGGAGTATTGTCGGTCCCGGTACTTCTTCCGACTCACTGGCCCGGGAGGACATTCGGCTGGTTGTTTCTTCTTCCACGTACACCATTACACCTCCCAGTACGTGCCAGGCCCCAGTTCTCGACTATCTGAGTTGCGTCTCGATGAAAGGCACGTGTGTTGTACAACCCCGTGAAACTCTGGTGGTGCTGAAAGATTTTCAAGGTTGCTGGCAGTCGGCGCTGTTCAAACGGTCATGGAAGTCGCTATCACTGCACTGCGCGCCGTCGTTCACACGTTCACATTCGGCGCCCTGCTTGCTCTGTGGCGGTGTGGCCTGCGGGAACTCCGTTCCCTTTCCTGGTAGTGGATCACTGGCAATGCCGCCGTATAGATCACAGGAAAAACTTAGGGGATCGAGTCATAATCTGAGTTTATGACCAACCTCACGTGCTATATGCACAGCGCAATGACACAATTGACACAATTAAGTCAGTGATGTAGCTAAATCTAATTGTTATACTTTGCTATGGGTCCCCGCGCGCATGGAAACGTCTCCATCATGGGCTATGCTGAAACTTACGGTGTCAATAAGTTAAAAAGAGGGGGATAAATGCAGATGGGAAACATGAGCCTCGGATGATTTAGTGATGCATGGCATAAATGCTCGCATCAATAGATACTGTGGTCATGCCAAGTTGCGAACCCGCCCAAATTTAGCCCACTTGCTGTGCACACTTGGCCGCAGCGTAGCTAGGGGAGGGGAGCGAGATAGGTACAATGATGGGGGGATGCCTGGGGGGGAAGCGTGCAGGTCCGCGGGTCTCACTTCAGATCCTTTGACCAACATTGAACGTGAGTGACTAGGAATGGGAGGGAGGGCTCCGAATTAGAGGGATATGGCACGTGTATTACGAAAATTGGGAGAAACGTACTTTTATGAGATCGACACAACCTTCTCTGTTCAGCTCGGATGTACATGTACACCAATTTTACCCTTGTAAAATCCAGAGCCAAGCTGACAGCGTTGATAAGTGTTGGCGCAGAGAGACTGCGTCTCCAGTCCCAGATGGGCAGACTGCATAGTACTTTGGACACCATAGACTGGGTCAAACCTCTAGGCAACAGGCCACATTGATATCCTAAGCCTGTGCGTGCTCCGGGTCCACTCGATCCTTCTATGTTGCCTGTATTAGCGTAGATGGTTGTAGAAGCTATAGTGTAGGGGCGTTATAATACATGGCGATTTGCCGAACCTAACCCTACACTTTCAAATCGTCATTTCCGTTGGCGGAGTGCCTTAGTCAGCACATCCAACTCCGCTGCCTGGTCCTTGTCTCTCGACAACTCTCGATGCGGACGTATTTTTCTTAAGTCTTTTACCCAGTGCCATCTTACATCGATATATTTTTCCCTTATGAGACTTGGGGTTCTTCGCCATCGCCTCCACCCCTCCAACATTGCAAAACACCCGCACCACCCTGGTGTGACCAACCTTCAGGATCATGATGCTCCTCACATCACTTCGACGCTCGCTTCGCGCTACTCTCAACACCTTCATTCAGTCCGCATTGTCCACATTCTGGTATGAGACTTGCCGCTTAGCAGGATATCCACAGACTCAGGGAGAGAAGACGCAACTGCCAGCGATAGCAAAGTACTACAAAAAAGCATAGCAAGATTTTTTGGGGAACCGCAACACGCAGTTTGGCAGACCTGCGGGCCAGATTCTCACACTTGCAGTTCCCCCATCATTCATTGGCCCCGATGAACAGGCAATGTTTTATTGTATTGCTTGAAGTGGTATTGTCCAATCCTCAGCCACATCACGTCACATCCGCCCCCGACTTGCGATTTCTGCCACGCCCACCCTTCGAGCGGTGGACCAGATCACTCACTTGGAGCTATCTCCTCTGTGCTCCTCTGCATTAGCCTTCGGTCACTCCTCGGTGTACACAGATCCATACGCGTAGCAACCCCTTTAGTTCGACTCGACATATTCATTTTTTTCATTCCTCATCGCCTCTCGCCTCTCGCCCATCGCCTCCTTCTCGACCGCCGGCGCGGGATAACTGCGAACGACTCACGCTCCCTCTCACCTTCACAGCCTCCCGCCTCCCCTTATTTTCTTCCTTTCTCTTTGTACTCTAAACGACGACGACCAACGCTTAACCGCAGCCGCGCGGCACTAGTACGCCCTCAATACATCCCCCCCCTCCCTTTTCTTCATTTTTACTGACATTTTCTTCACTTTTTTCCTGTATGTCGGCACAACGACGAGCGTACACTCACTCTCCTCCGACACTGCTCTTTTCTTACCACCGGACTCGACTACTCAGTAGGGACCCTAATGTCTTTGAGCAGTCTCCTCGCTCGTCGAGGATGGCATCGATCATTGTCTGTTCCTCTCTCTTGTCTCTGGCGTGCGTTTTCGTCGTCTTGTCGTCTCGACATCTGCGTTCGTGGATCTACTATCCACAACATGCCTTTCGTCTTATCTCTCGTCTCTCCCACTCTCTCTGTGTCCACAAAACTTCCCTCAGATCACCCTTGTACTTGGACAACATACACACTTGTAGCTGCTAACAAACGCTAGATCATTCTTGGGGGCTCAGCGCTCATCATTGAAACCGAAATTTTGATTTCACACGCTATCTCCTGTCATTCCTGACATTCCGCATAGACATCTTCCATACGTCCCTTCAGGCCTCTATCTTAAGCTTAAGATCAAGCGCACCGCGGCGCACGCGCGTAAGCGAGCGATCTTGATCCCGATCAGGTTTTCGCGATCACACACAATTAATGCATAAGGTCGCTCGTGGGGAACTCCTTTGGGAAATTTGACTCAAATCTGAAACTGCGGGCCGTGGTTGGTGGCTATGGCTACTGGATTTCTGGATGTCTGTCGCCAGTTACTGGAGAACGTATCAGAATGAGACAATGAAGCACCATCTCTCGAGCGGCACACAGGCTAGTATACCCAGCTTATTCTTCATACCGGCATTTTCCTGAGGATAGATAATAGGCAATCAGAGGTATGGTTCTTCCAATTCGGTCTCTCCTTCCTCTCGATGTTTTACAGCGCCTCATTCCATACACCTAGTCTAAAATATATACGCTTTTGTCTTACTAAAAAATGGCTTTTTAGTGAGGATCATCTCTGATGAAGTGCACGTGACTCATGGGGTACACGTGATTGACTGCATTTCGAGATCTGAGTCGATGCTTCGGATACACCTTGCATCATGTTAGAGCTGGAAAAGTCGTTCTCGCTATCTTTATCTTTGTTACAGAAGCCATCTTCGTCAGTTCCCACTTATAACAGCGTCCTCGAGCCCGACAAGCCTGAGGGAAACGGACGACGACGACGGGTCGGACGACCATTCCCCCGTGTCCATCAGCCTCCAAGTCACACAGACTCGATATTAACATATCCTTAGTCATTGCCGAGGAAGTTCTCCACATCTTAGTAACTGCCCGGGCTCGAGAAGCTACGCTTGGAACCAGTTCACTAAGGGAAGATTGAAGCTAAAATGGAAATCGTCGACCTGATCTGGTATCATCAATTGATCTAACGGATCCATATAGGTTGCTTGTGCTCTCTCGGAAATCTGTCTTAAATGCAAACCTGCGTCGTGGTTAATGATAGTGGGTACTTTAGAGGTTTGTTGCCAGTTACTGGAGAACGCCTCGGGACGAGACTATGTTATGGCAGATGTTGGTCCGCCGCGAGAGGTATTTCGAGCATGGTAGGAGAGAAGGGGGAGGTGGTGGTGGGGAATGGATCGCGATGGTGGCTTGGAGGATGTCAGTGAGCAGGAGGCCGAAGAGAGATAATTCAGCACGCGCATACGCACCCTCAAGATGCACTCAGATATCCATACATTACCCAATGCCGCAATGCAAACCTGAAGAACATATGTCAAATACATAGTAATACTATTTCTCTTCGGTTTCAGTACAATACCAATGTACTGTTGTCTCATAACCTAAGGTTGAAATCTAGCTGTCCGTGCGAAGCATGGGCAACCGCTTCCAAGAACAATCATTTCTCCATCTCCGACATACTTACTGTATATTACACACCCATATCCACCAACATTGGATATGCTACCAATTCTCCGAGATCAATGTGTTCTTGAATTCACTAGCGGCATTCGCTTCCTCCCTCCGAACGCCGCCGGCTCCAACAGATTCTAAGTCGATCGAGCCTGCTGGGGCGTTGCCCCATCGAATACTCAGTCCCCAGCGCTTCGTTGTGTCATGGGGTTCCTTGAACCTCACGCGCCTGTAAATGAATGCATAAACGAATGCAGGAAGCATTCAAATTGAGAAAGCCGATACAACCCCGCGAAAACTCAGAGCTTGACAGATGTCACTTTTCTGGAAGAAAGTATAGACAAACTTCTCAGAACTTGATGAGGTTAGCCAAGTTACCCGTTGGTACTACTGTAGCCACCGTAACGATTACTGGTGTATCGACCCTGAGAAGCTATACAGAAAGACCCTCATTATGTCTTCGAAGCAAAGTGTGAACAGGTAATAGGTGCTGAACATCGACTGTGCGCACGAATGTGGACCCTTCTGTTTCACCTCGTAATGAGCTCTTCTATTAACAATGACAAGTATAATGGTTTCAAGTAGCGCTAGACGCTTTGTGCCAGCGGAGGCGATGGAGAGACGGTTGACAGAGGGTGTGTGGATGACTGAGAGATATCCAACTTTGATGTGCCACCAGCGATTTGAGACGCCTGATCATTTGTGCTAGTGTCAGACGACCCGTCATCGCTTGTCTGGGCTGTCGACTGCTCCTCGAAGGCGGTGTGAATGGTCACCTCGAACCGATTCAGCATAGCCGATGTGGTGTCTGTCTGCTTGTTGCTCGCGAATACGAGATTGCTCACTTTGAGGTTCCCATGTGCCCTAAATAACATCGGCCGCACTGAGCGGGAAGGAAAAGAAAGGCGAAGAGATTTCGTACAATTCGGAAGGCTTGGAGGCAAAGTTCACCAGATAGCGGTGCAACCGCGTAGCGGCGATTATCATTGTGATCATAGAGGGGGTCTCGAACACCTGTAGTACACAAAGGAATAAGAAATCGAAGGTCTCTCCTCATCGTAACATTAAAAACGTACGATGTTTAAGTGATCTAATTGGACAGATTCGGGTTGGTAAGCCATTTTAGTTACAGCAGATGGGTGAAAGAAAAACCAACTGTTCAATTTTAGTGCCATGAGCACCTACAGTACGACGTAAGGGGAAGATAAGCAAAAGAGGAGGATAGGGAGGCTAGCCGGGCTTACTAGCGGCGGAACCTCGCTGGCGATGGTAAGTGCAAGCCAAATGATTCCCTTACGAGAGGGGAAAATTTTATTATTAACAACTTTAGATGACCAGGGGTAGTGAGAATCGCCACACCTGTTTCCAGAGGAGAAGGGATAGCCCAAATCTACCGCCATCATTACGACGCAAAATGAGCAAGCCAGCGAGCATGATCAGAAGCAAGACCATGTTAGAAACTATCGTAGGGATAAAACTAAGTACGCTGGACTGCATGTTGACAATGCCACAGGTGTTCTGTGCAGGGAACCAAACAGAGCGAAGCTACGGACAAGATGAGCCAAGTGGGTCCAAAGTAATTAAAATTAGTCATTTACCAGGACGGCACCTGTTCACCAAACCAAGTTTGAATGAAATTCCAGATTGTTTGCAGAGATAAACGGGCTTACTTCTGATGTGGAACCCAGTGCTGATCCCCCAAACGATAATCGACAGTGTCACAACCACCTTATTCCTGTTCCAGATCGCGATGCTAGCAGTATCAATGAGCACCTGATTTCTTGACATTGTCATTACGTGGAGCCGTTGTAAAGACGTACATGCGAAGAACAATCAATAGTGAAGCGCCGGCCGCAGACAGGTATATGAAAGCCTAGAGAAGAGACGACCAGGTAAGAAGCGCTTTTTCCTCGGGGCCCAGGAACGCATAACAAAGAACGCTCACGGCTGAAAGTGACACCCAAAGCTTAAAATTGCAGCCAGTTAGAGCCCCGTGAGGAACAGACATAGAACACGGTACCCACTTGACAATTAAGTGGGGTCGTAACGTCCATACTAACGAGACAAGTAATGACGCCCACAAGGGCGGCCACGCGCGTGAGGGAGTAAACCTTTGGATCGAGCAACTTAGTCCAAAGCTCCAACACGACGAAAGCGAAACGCCTATCATCACGTACCCATATCGTCCATCGATAGGGGAGATGGCCTCGAATGACCCTCCATTCATAGTCAAGAGTAACAATATACTCCCAGCTGCACAGAGAGCGTGAGAACTGAATGCATGTCGTGCAGGAAAATGGCGAAGATTCACATGTAGAGACCATCAATGATGTGCCAGACCTTTGTAATTGCCCCTGTAAAGGAAAACAGATTATTGGACTTTCAAGTATCTGGGAAATGGAAGCTAAAAACCTACGCACAGTATGCTTCTGTGGATGTAGTGGGATCGTAGGAGGCGGCCATCTTAGAAGGAAAGTAAGAGGATGAATGTGCAAGGTAATGTACTTGGACAGGTCACTCCTCGCAGCGTTCGATGGTATACATGATATATGTACCTAATGACACGAGTATCTCACACTATCGTCCTAGTAAGGAAGATGGTGGTGATTGAATGCGCCACTGCTGCGGAAGTTCTTACTACTCAGGTCCGAACGACAGTACATTCGGTGCTTATTGTACTTACTGTGTTCTGCATTTGTAACGTCTTGGCAGCGATGAGACCTAAAACAGAACCCCCAAACATAAGTTTGAAATTTGCAGTACAACAAGCTTGAAGGAATTTGCATCGTTTGGGATAGCGCGCTGTCACGGTGATGGGAGGTACTACCGGTAGTACTACCGGTAGTACGAAGGGACCGGACCGCTTTAGTCAGATGGATGACACGATGCAGACTAAGCTGAGCATACTTTCAAATTCAAATTCAAATTCCACTCGAGTCCCCAATTCCAACATTGGAACCGAGAAGTAGGAATAACGCTGCACCTTTCTAGTCAACCAAGCTTGGCTTGTTAAAGATAGGTGAAATGATTCCCTCAGAACATCATAGTTGGATACCAGGCCTTAGAAGATCATGATATGGTGCCATTTCATCCCACACTCGCTGTCCAAAGCAGCGACTTTTGCGGGTCTTGGTGCTTACAAACATTCTACCTGCGTTCCCAAGGAGGGGCGGGATATTACATGTTCATGTTCGGACTCACCGGAGGACATTGGGCCGGTTGTTTCTTCGTCCACATGCACCTGCCTGTGCCAAGCACCAGTTCAACTGAGTTGCATCTCGATGAAAGGTACGGTCACGAAAGTCACTATCACTGCGGCGCCGTCGTTCACATTCGGTGCCCTGCTTGCCCTGTGGCGGTGTGGCGTGTGGGAAGACCGTTCCCTTTCTTGGTAGCGGATGACTGGCAACCTCTGGCAACGTATAGATCGCAGCAGACTTAGGGTTACTAAAAGCCTGGCCAACCTCACGTACTATAAGTATGACACAGTTAAGTTAGTGATGTGCCTAAATCTAATTGTTATACTCTGCTATGCGTCCCCACGCGCATGGAAACGTCTCCACCATGAGCTAGCTGAAACTTACGTTGCCAGTAAGTTGAAAAGAGGGGGATAATTGCAAATGGGAAACGTGATCCTCAGGTGATTTAGTGATGCGAGGCATAAATGCTCACATCAATAGCTACTGTGGTCATGCCAAGTTGCGAACCCGCCCGACTTTAGCTCACTTGCTGTGCACACTTTGTCAGTTCCTTGGACGCAGCGTAGCTAGGGGAGGGGAGCGAGATAGGTACAATGATGGAGATGGGGGCAAAGCATAACGATATCTATGTGCAGGTCCGTGGGTCTCACTTCAGATCCTTTGACCAACAGTGAACGTGAGTGACTAGAAATTGGAGGGAGGGCCTCCGAGTCAGAGGGATATGGCACGGGTATTACGAAAATTGGGAGAAACGTACTTTGATGAGATCAACATAACCTTCTCTGTACAGCTCGGCTGTACATGTACACCAATTTTACCCGTGTAAATCCGTAGCCAAGTTGACAGCGGTGACAAGTGTTAGCACAGAGACTGCGTCTCCGGATCCAGATGCGCAGACTATATACGTCAAGTACGCACATGGACTAGGTCAAACCTCTAGACAGTAGGCCACATTGATGTATTCGTCGCCACCGTGCACACACCCTCGCTCGCAGGTTGAGAACGCGGTAAGTTGGGGATGCGGGCGTCGATGGGGTTTGCAGGCTAAAGTACCGCTAGACTCAGAGCGTTGGCGACTTGGTAATCCTAACCCTAGCAATGCAATGAGCTAGACAGTCGAGCCGATATGCACCCACTATGCACCCATTTCTTTACATTTTCTTCTTCTGCCTATTGTAGCATCGCCTTTCACCGGATAACGTTACTCGCTCCCCGCTCTTTTTACCCTCGCCACCGCCCTTTCATAAGTTACACCTCGCGCATTCCTTGAACGACCGCAATCCTGCGCAGTCCACCACGTCGCTACCCCCACAGTACGGAGAAAATCCCTTCCAGACTGCGACGCAGGTCGACCGGACCCGCAAATTTAATCGGGTTTACGAGCGGTCCAATTTATCTGGTATTTGCTAACGTCGTTAGAGCCACGGTATTGTCAGTTATTCTGCCTCCACTAATCTCTTCTAAACCCATCAATCGTGACACGATGGGCGAAATCCATCTTCACTGTCTTGGCCATCGTCTGCATCTCTGGAATTCTCGGTCGGACAGCATCCCCAAGGGAGCTTCGTTTCTTACCTGCATTACGAGACCGATTGGCGTTGTTGCGGTGTGGGGGCATGCGCTTAGTCACTTTTCTCTAACTGGTTTTCTCTCTTTCTCTTTATCTCTTCTCTCTAACCCAACCACTCCCTGTCATACTCAGCCGGGCGTGCTGTGATTACATTGCCCTGCGCTCATGATACACTCCTTTTCGTCGCTTTCCCTGTCCGAGTACGTCGCGTAGCTCCGAGCGCAACCTGATCTGGCCCCATCACGACTTTTGGGGGGCTACCACCCAGCAAGGCGTTCCCATCCCGCCCTTGCTGCTAACCATCCTTCCCAAAGGCCTTGTCCCAGCCATACTCGGGAAGACGCTCCCGCCCGTTCTACTCCCTTTGTCCTTACTACCGCCTTAGTCCATACGAGCGATACCTAATGAATACTGGGAGCATTTTTCCCCCTGCAGGCGGCTAGGTGTCACCTCATTGGATATATTTGTGACTGGGGCGCTGAAAATTAGACCCTTGACCTTTGATCCAGGAGGGACGCCGCATAGCAGGCTTCTTTTCTTCTCTTCTCTCTGCTTCTGCGTGCCTAACAGTGTATCTCATACGGAGGTATGAATAGCACTCCATCCGGGTTAGCCACTCACTAGCGAGCATACACTTCCAGTCCAAAATACATGTCACACTTCTAATCTCCCACACCTATCTCCTGCTTTTCCTGTGATCCACAACCCTTGACCCTACTTGTCACCGTGTTGTGCCTGCAATCTCTTTTTGCAGGTCCAAATTGACGCGCGCAAGTGAGCAACATGAGCAACCCCGATCACAGATCGGTATGCTCAGCGGGTCTTATTTACACCTACAGCAATTCCCTTTTACAGAACTGTAGTCTGAGGCCATTCATGGATGCGCTCGAAATCTTCATCAAATCCAAAACCGCGCGGTCGTTGGTGGTTGTAGTGCTCTAGAAGTTTGCTACGGTACCAGTGACTGAGGAACATCTTGGGATGAGAGTCTATGAAGTTTAAGGGCAACACTGCAAAGTAAGCTCTAAGCGTCAGAATTCAGGTATGGGGACAAACAAATATAATATGGGGGCAAGGTCGACAGGCAAACATGGTAGTACAGACGGTACGAAACAAAAAGGTACATAGACAGACAAAATGCTCGAAAGCTAGTAATATAATTATTCCTGAATCACCCAAGTACTCACATCTACTTGTCGGATCCCTTATTCAACGCCTTCATAGAGCTGACTTCTAGGGGAGGGGAGCCAGCCAAAATAAGCCGACCGAAGATGGCCTTAGAAACCGCTAGGCGTCTCGAGTATGATGATGACTTTATATCGACCAGTGGTGCTCGCTTCCACACTGACCATACCAACCTGGCCATTGGGGTGGTACCAATAACGACCGGCAAGTTGTCGGAGATCCTCCGCTCTTTGTTGGTTGGGGGTAGGGATACGGTGATCAAATGGATGAGGAAAAGCGGCCTGAGGGGGGTCTGGTATCACATGCTGAGGCATATGACCAGGAAAGTCACGTTCTTGATTCACCTGCAGTGAATGGTCTTGAATATGTAACTAGGAAATGTGAATCGGTACCCACCAGGGAGTTAGGTTGCACTTGTACCGGGGCACCTTGGACGTATTCTACATCTGGGAATACATATGCTGGGTTCTATTGCAAGGCGTATTTGATCAAAAGAGGCCGTGCAGCAGAAAGATGTGAGTTACTTACACCTAATGGTTGAGGATGATAGTTTGCCACGCCTTGATACGCCGCGTCGATATAGTGCGGAGGACCTTGCACTCCACCCGGTCCGGCAACTCCCCTGACTGGCGGATGTATATCCTCTTGGTGACCTTCATATTGGGCGTTGAAGGGAGCGGGTGGGACCTAAAAGAGAGGAATGAAGGATCACTTGCAAAGCGCAGAATGTCTCAATGTCGAAGACTGACGTTTTGCGGTTGATGTGGAACGTAACGAGGAAATGCGTTTGCAGGAAAGTCATTGGCTTGACGGGAGTCGGCAGTGGCCATCGGTGAGCTCGACGGGTGTGATGGGGACTCTGATGCTGAAGATCGCAGGGGGTGTGGTGAGGGCACTGAACTTGGTGTGGACCGGTTTAAATAGTAGTATATGCACGTGGAGCCAAGTGACAACTACCAGAAACAGGCGGGTTATTGAGGCTGATAGGATCAAATTCGAGGACCACTGGCCGCGGCCAAGTGAATAGAAACCGTTTAAGTTACCAGTGCAATCGCAGGGCGAGGAAATGGGCTGGAAATGAAAGGAGGAACTGAAAAATGAGTTCAGGGAGGCATTTCCTGGCTCTTGGTCATGATCATGAAAGGTAATATAAGCGCCAAACTTTGGGAAATTGCAACACGATGAAAACTCCGGGTTGTGCGTAACAGAACGGCACCTTGGACGGTCCGTACACTACAAAGATGGCCACGACCCTGTTTCTGCAACCCAAAAACACGGGAGCTCCAAGCCATGAATAGCATATAGGAATATCTGCACGGGCTTGGAAAGGTCAAGTCGCCGTCACAGTCGCAGACCTAGAGTGAGGGATTGTGAAAAAAACCAACTTGATGTATCAGGGAGCACCTCGTCCTGGACTAGACTGTTGAGTCGTATAATACGTCACAACCTGGGCATTCTGGCCGCTGCGGGCTATGCGAGAAGATTGCGGCTGAATCGGAATGCTCAATATAATGAAGTAAACTCTAGATC
>WNFI01243026.1_pt1 | contig 12065 bp, 19 predicted proteins | sample 5400471 | NCBI WGS metagenome assembly WNFI01 (sample SAMN13153348, study PRJNA577476) | soil metagenome | isolation source: 100 cm saprolite on Douglas fir-dominated hillslope | place: USA:California | collected 2013-09-17 | reverse complement strand
CACGTGCAGTTCGGCGAGTACGGCCTGAAGTCGCTCGAGAGCGGCTGGCTGACCAACCGCCAGATCGAGGCCGCTCGTATCGCGATGACGCGCAAGATCAAGCGTGGCGGGAAGGTCTGGATCAACGTCTTCCCGGACAAGCCCGTTACGAAGAAGCCCGCGGAGACCCGCATGGGCTCCGGCAAGGGCTCGCCCGAAGGGTGGGTCGCCGTGGTCAAGCCCGGCAGGGTCATGTTCGAGCTCGCGGGCGTCTCCGAGCCGCTGGCGCGCGAAGCGATCCGCCTCGCCGCCCACAAGCTTCCCGTCAAGTCGAAGTTCGTGCTCCGCGAGGACTAGGCGATGAAGGCCAGTGAGATCAGGGACCTCGAGGACGCCGAATTGACCAAGCGGGTGGCCGAGCTGCGCAAAGAGGTGTTCGGGTTGCGCTTCGCGAACGCGACGGGCGAACTCGACGACACCGCGGGCATGGGCCGCGCCAAGCGCGACCTCGCCCGGGCCCTGACCGTGGAGCGCGAGCGGGCCTTCCGCCGGCAGGCGGCCGGGCCGCAGACCGCAGCAACCGAGAACTAGAGACAGCGACGAGGCAAACAGATGGCTGACGAGCAAGACAACGAGACAACAGAGATCCCCGAGCCCGACCAGGCCCCAGGGGAGACCCCCGAGGCTGCCCAGGAGGCCGAGGCGAGCGCCGAGGCTCCCAGCGAGGAGCCGGCCGCCGAGGCTGCGCAGGAGGCCGAGGCTCCCAGCGAGGAGCCGGCCGCCGAGGCCGCGGCGGAGCCTGCCCCCGAGCCGCCCGCCGAGCCCGTCGAGCAGCTCTCGCCGAAGGAGCGCCGTAGCCGCGCCCGTTCGACCCACGCCGGTGAGGCACGTCCCGCGCGCTCCCCGGAGGACCGTCACGCCGAGCGCGTCGCGGTACGGCAAGAGAAGGCTGTGCGTCGCCGCCGGCGCCGCGCGTCTGAACGCACGAAAGCTGCCGAGCGCCGCGCCTCACGGCCCGCCCCGGAGCCCCTGGCCCCGGTCCACGCGCCGGTCGAAGGCACGCGCCGGGTGCGCCAGGGCATCGTCGTCTCCGACAAGGCCGAAAAGACGATCACGGTTCGCATCGACATCGCCCGCCGCCATCGACGCTACGAGAAGATCGTGCGCAGCTCGAGCACCCTGCACGCTCACGACGAGAACAACGACGCCCATGAGGGCGATGTGGTCCGCGTGATCGAGAGCCGGCCGCTGTCACGCAGCAAGCGCTGGGCGCTGGTCGACGTGGTCGAGAGGGCCCGATGATCCAGAACGAGACCAGGCTGCGGGTCGCGGACAACTCCGGCGCCCGGGAGATCCTCTGCATCCGCGTCAAGGGCGGCTCGCGCCGGCGCTATGCGTTCGTCGGCGATGTGATCACCGCCACCGTCAAGCAGGCCAACCCGCAGGGCGCCGTCAAAAAGGGCGATGTCGTCACGGCGGTGGTGGTGCGCACGAAGAAGCCGATCGGGCGCGACGACGGCACCTACATCGCCTTCGACGAGAACGCTGCCGTGATCATCGACGAGCAGAACAACCCGCGGGGCACCCGCGTGTTCGGCCCGGTCGCACGCGAACTCCGCGAGCGCAACTTCATGCGCATCGTCTCGCTGGCCCCGGAGGTCCTGTGATGGCCGCCAAGAGCCCCCGCGTACGTCCGATGAAGGTCCGCTCTGGCGACCACGTCGAGGTGATCTCGGGCAAGGACCGCGGCAAGACCGGCCGCATCCTCCGCGTCGACCCCAAGCGCCGGCGCGTGTACGTCGAGGGCCTGAACATGGTCAAGCGACACACCCGTCCGCAGCAGGTCGGCGGCGCCCAGAGCGAACAGTCGCTCGGTGGCGTGATCGAGCGCGAGGGGCCGATCCACGTCTCCAATGTGATGGTCCTCGACAGCAAGGGCAAGCGCACGCGCGTGGGCATCGAACGGGAGAACGGACAGCGCTTCCGCGTTGCCCGCAACTCCGGCACGAGAATGGACTGAGCAGATGGCAGCAACCGAGACAGCTCCCCCGCCGGCCCGTCTGAAGGTCCGCTACCTCGAGGAGATCCGCCCCGCGCTGATCTCCCGCTTCGGCTACTCGTCGGTGATGCAGGCGCCGAAGCTCGAGAAGATCACGCTCAACATGGGCGTAGGGCTGGCGCGCCAGGACAACAAAATGCTCAAAGCCGCCACCGAGCAGCTCGCGACGATCGCCGGCCAGCAGCCGAGCGTGCGCCGCGCACGTAAGTCGATCGCCGCCTTCAAACTGCGCGAGGGCATGCCCGTGGGGGTCGCCGTGACGCTCCGCGGCGAGCGCGGCTACGAGTTCCTCGACCGCCTGGTCTCGATCGCGATCCCGCGGATCCGTGACTTCCGCGGGCTCAGCCCGCGCTCCTTCGACGGCCGCGGCAACTACTCGATGGGTGTCAAAGAGCAGATCATCTTCCCGGAGATCGACTACGACTCGATCGACCAGGTGCGGGGCATGGACATCACGATCACGACCAGCGCGCCCACCGACATCGAGGCCTACGCGCTGCTGGCCGCACTCGGCATGCCCTTCACCTCCCAGGGCCGCCCGAAGGGCTATGACCCGGAGGGCGATGCGGCCGCTGAGGAGGCACACAGGGAGGCCGAGGAGAAGGCCGCCGCGAGCGCCGCGGCGAAGGCCGCAGCGCCGCTTCCCGCGAACGCCCCCAAAGCGGAGAAAATGAAAGCCGCTGCGGCCGAGCGCGCCGCCGCCGAGCAGGCCGCCGCCGCCGAGCAGCGGGATGGCGACCAGGCCGAGCCCGAGGCGGCCGCGGAGACCGAGACCCAGCCCGAGGCCGAGCACCCTGAGGGGAACGAGCAGGCCGCGGAGCAGGAGCAGCCCGCCGAGCCCGAGGCCGGCGTGGAGACCGAGATGCAGCCCGAGGCCGAGCACGCTGAAGGGGACGAGCAGGCCGAGGAGCAGGAGCAGCCCGCCGAGCCCGAAGCGGCCGCCGAGAGCGAGCCCGATGCCGAGAACACCGAGAAAGAGAGCACCGACTGATGGCCAAGACCTCCCAGCGCGTCAAACAGCTGCGCCCACCGAAGTACAAAACGCAGGCCTATACTCGATGCACGCGCTGCGGCCGGCCGCGCGCGGTGTATCGCAAGTTCGGGGTGTGCCGCATCTGTCTGCGCGAGCTCGCCCACAACGGCCAGATCCCCGGGATGACGAAGTCCTCCTGGTAGGAGCCGAACCATGTCCATGACCGATCCGATAGCCGACTTCCTGACGCGCGTACGCAACGCGATCCGCGCTGCGCACGAGACCGTCGAGGTGCCCGCATCGAAGCTCAAGGGCGAGCTGGCGAGGATCCTCGACGAGCAGGGCTACATCGAGTCCTGGACGGTGCTCGACGCATCCGAGGGCGGCGCCGGCGAGATCATCCAGATCCGCCTCAAGTACACCGAGGAGCGCCGCTCGGCGATCACCGGCCTGCGCCGCGTGTCCCGCCCCGGCCGGCGCACCTACGTCGATGCGAAGTCGATCCCCAAGGTGCTCGGTGGCATGGGCACCTCGATCGTCTCCACCTCCCATGGCGTGATGACCGGCCACGACGCCCGCGCCGCCGGCGTCGGCGGCGAGGTCTTGGCGCAGGTGTGGTGAGCTGATGTCCCGAATCGGCAGGCAGCCCATCCCCGTGCCCTCCGGCGTAACGGTCTCGATCGAGCCGGAGTCGGTGCGCGTCAACGGCCCCAAAGGCGAACTGAGCGAGCGGATCCACCGCGACATCGACGTCAAGCAGGACGGCGAGGTGCTCCACGTCACCCGCCCCACCGACCGCGGCGAACACCGCGCCCTGCACGGCCTCACCCGCTCCCTGGTCGCGAACATGGTCGAGGGAGTCACGAACGGCTACGAGAAGCGCCTGGAGATCCAGGGCGTCGGCTATCGCGCGCAGCTGAAGGGCAGGAACCTGGAGCTGGCCGTCGGCTACTCCCACCCCGTGCCGATCCCGGCCCCCGACGGCATCGAATTCGAGGTGCCCCAGCCGACCCGTGTCGTCGTCAAAGGCATCTCCAAGCAACTCGTCGGCGAGACCGCCGCGATCATCCGCAAGCAGCGCCCCCCCGAGCCATACAAGGGCAAGGGCATTCGCTACGAGGGCGAGTACGTGCAACGCAAGGTCGGGAAGCGCGCATGAGCCCGTATAGCTGCGCTGGATCTGCGTCCTCGCTCGCTCGTGTGCGAAGCACACTTCGCTCCCTGCGTCCTTGCCCAGCTTGCTCTACGGGCTCATGCGACGGCACGATCCCGACTGGAGCCCGTTCATGACAGTCCTCACCAAGGAGGCCCGCCGGCTCAAACGCCGCCGCCGGGTGCGCGCCAAGATCACCGGTACGGCGGAGCGTCCCCGGATTTCCGTGTTCCGCTCCAACCGCGGCCTGTCCGCGCAGTTGATCGACGACGTCTCGGGCCGCACGCTCGCCGCCGTCGCCTGGTTCGAGCCCGAGCTGCAGTCGATGAAGAAAGGCGACTCGACCGGCCGTGCCGGCGCGCTGCTGGCCGAGCGCGCGAAGGCCGCCGGCGTCAACGAGGCCGTGTTCGACCGCGGCGGCTACCAGTACCACGGTCACGTCCGGGCCTTCGCCGAGGCGATCCGCGAGGCGGGCCTGACCGTCTGAGGCCCCCGGCCCGCTACCCTCTGCCACTGCTCATGTCATCCATCGCCACAGATCGCTCAGTCAACCCCGCCGGCCTCGACCTCCAGGAGCGGGTCGTCGAGATCAACCGCGTCGCGAAGGTCGTCAAGGGCGGCCGTCGTTTCTCGTTCACCGCGCTCGTCGTGGTCGGCGATGAACGGGAAGTCGTCGGCGTCGGCTACGGCAAGGCCAACGAGGTGCCGCTGGCGATCCAGAAGGGCGTCGAGCGCGCCAAGAAGGACCTCTTCAAGGTGCCCAAGCACGGCAGCACCATCACCCACCAGACGACCGGCATCTTCGGCTCGGGACGCGTCTTCCTGAAGCCCGCCTCGCCCGGTACCGGCGTGATCGCCGGCGGCGGCGTGCGCGCGGTCCTGGAGCTCGCCGGCATCCACGACATCCTCTCCAAGAGCCTCGGCACGCAGAACCCGATCAACCTCGTGAAGGCCACCGTCGCCGGCCTGCGCGGGCTCCGGACGCCCGCCGAGATGGCGCAGCTGCGGGGCCTGACCGTCAACCAGGTGCTCGGACTTGGCGGCGGCACACAGCAGGGCGCCGGCGAGCAGGTCAACGGGATCACCGAGGCAGGCGCAACCGAAGGCGGCGCCGAGCCCGCCGCACCCGAGCCTGCCGAGGAGGCCCCGGCCGGATGAGCGCGCTGAGCGTCACCCAGCTGCGCTCCAAGAACGGCGCCAACCAGAAACAGCTCGACACGCTGCGCTCTCTGGGTCTTCGTCGGATCGGCCAGACCGTCCAGGTCAACGACACCGATCAGGCTCGGGGCATGGTGCACGCTGTGCGCCATCTCGTAAAGGTGGAGGAGAAGAAGTGAGCCCCTCCGAGAACGGCAACGAGCGGATCGGGCTCCACAGCCTCACGCCCTCGCCCGGCAGCCGCCGGCCGCGCAAGCGGATCGGACGCGGCGAAGGATCGGGCACCGGCAAGACCTCCGGCCGCGGCCAGAAGGGCGCGGGCTCGCGCTCGGGCTCCAAGCGCCGGGCCAACTTCGAGGGCGGCCAGATGCCGATCCACATGCGCATGCGAAAGCTCCGCGGCCCCCACATGAAGAAGTCGATGCCCTTCGAGATGTTCCGCACGCACACCCAGCCGGTCAACATCTCCTCCCTGGAGGAGCGTTTCGCAGCCGGCACCGAGGTGACCTTGGAGCTGATGAAGGCCAACGGCCTGGCGACGCGCAAGGAGATCCCGGTCAAGGTGCTGGCCAAGGGCGAGATCACGAAGGCGCTGACGGTCCACGCCCACGCCTTCAGCGCCGGTGCGCGCGAGCGCATCGAGGCCGCCGGCGGCACCTGCACCGTCGTCGAGGCCTGAGGCGGCCGCCGGCCGGGTAACCGGATCCGGCGGCGCGCGCATCGACTAGAATCGGCGGCTCCGCAGGCGACCGGCGACCGGCCCGGGCAGCGGCGGTCCGACCACCATGCTCTCGACGATCCTCAACGCTTTCCAGGTCGCGGACATCCGCAAGAAGATCGCCTTCACGGCGTTGATGCTGCTGATCTACCGGTTCGGCTCCCACGTGCCGGTCCCCGGCGTCAACCTGACCGCCGTCAACAACATCCAGAAGCAGTTCGGTGGCTCCAACATCCTGGGGCTCCTGAACCTCTTCTCCGGCGGCGGCCTGTCCCGGATCGCGATCTTCGCGCTCGGCATCATGCCCTACATCACCGCGTCGATCATCCTGCAGCTGCTGCAGGTCGCGGTGCCCTCGCTCGAAAAGCTCGCCAAGGAAGGCGAGGTCGGGCAGGCCAGGATCACGCAGTACACCCGCTACCTGACGGTCGGCCTGGCCTTCGCGCAGTCGATCGGCTACGTCTTCCTGTTCCACTCCCTGCAGGCTAAAGCCGGCGAATCGGTCGTCAAAACCTTCGACGCGCCGCACGTCTTCCTGATCGTCATCTGCCTCACCGCGGGCTGCGTGCTGCTGATGTGGGTGGGCGAGCTGATCACCCAGAAAGGGATCGGCAACGGCATCTCGCTGATGATCTTCGCCTCGATCGTCGCGCGCCTGCCCGCCGGCATCCAGTCCTGGTGGACGAGCCAGGACCAGGTCTTCAAGGTGATGATGCCCTTCCTGGTACTCGCCGTCGTCGCCGGCATCGTGTTCGTGCAGGAAGGCCAGCGCCGCATCCCGGTTCAGTACGCCAAGCGCGTGATCGGTCGTCGCATGTCCGAGGGCGGCCAGACCTACCTGCCGTTGCGCGTGAACATGGCGGGCGTGATCCCAGTGATCTTCGCGGCCAGCCTGATGGCCTTCCCGCCGACCGTCGGGCAGCTCGTCAAAACGCACTGGGGCCAGCAGCTCTCGGACTTCTTCACCCCCAACGGCTGGCATTACGTCGTCGGCGAGTCGCTGCTGATCATCGTCTTCACGTACTTCTACACCGCCGTCACCTTCAACCCCGTCGATCAGGCCGACAACCTGAAGAAGTACGGCGGCTTCATACCCGGGGTGAGACCGGGCCGCCCGACGGCGGAATTCCTCGATCGCATCCTCGCCCGCCTGACCTTCCCGGGGGCACTGTTCCTGGCGGCCATCGCGGCGCTGCCGGCGGTTCTGATCGCCCGCACGCACCAGAACTTCTTCTTCGGCGGGACCTCGATCCTGATCGTCATCGGCGTGGCGCTGGAAACGATGAAGCAGCTCGAGGCGCAGCTGATGATGCGAAGTTACGAGGGCTTCCTGAAGTAGCCGCCCCGTGGCCGCGCCACGGATCGCATCGGCGGGACGCGAGCGGGTAGTCTGCCTCGGTCTTGTCCGAGTTGAATCTGATCCTGCTCGGTCCCCCGGGCGCAGGGAAGGGGACGCAGGCCGAGCGCCTGCGTGACGATTTCGGCCTCGCCCACATCTCCACGGGCGACATCCTGCGCGCGCAGGTGGCGGAGGAGACCGAGCTCGGCACGGCGGCCAAGCGCTACATGGACGCCGGCGAGCTGGTCCCCGACGAGGTGATCATCGGCATGATCACCGCCCGCGTCAGCGACCCCGACGCGGCCGACGGCTTCCTGCTCGACGGCTTCCCCCGCAACGAGAACCAGGCCGACGCGCTGGCCGAGGCGCTCGAGGGTCTCGATCGTAGGCTGACGGGGGTGCTGCTGATCGAAGTGCCCGACGACGTCGTGGTGCGTCGCCTCGCCGGACGGCGCGTCTGCGTCAAGAACCCGAGCCACATCTACCACGTCGACTTCGATCCGCCCAAGCACGAAGGCGTCTGCGACCAGGACGGCGCACGGCTGATCCAGCGCGACGATGACCGCGAGGAGACGATTCGCCGGCGCCTGGACGTCTACCACTCCCAGACCGAGCCGCTGATCGCCTACTACGACTCCCGCGGGCTGCTGCGTCGCTTCGACGGGACGCGGTCGGCCGAGGAGGTCCACGACCACATCCGGGCCACCGTCGCGACCCTGCGGCTCGAGGAGCAGCTGTGAGCAACGAGCCGGACCCGTTGACAATCGCCGGCGCTCGAATCCCCGATGCGCCGAGCTAAGCTCCCAGGGTGATCATCAAGAAGTCACCCGAGGAGATCGCCAAGATGGCCCGGGCCGGGTCGATCCTGGCGGCAACCCTCGATCTGATGGGGGCCAGCATCCGCCCCGGCATCACCACGGGCGCGCTCGACACGCTGGCCGAGCGCTTCATCCGCTCCCAGGGCGGCGAGCCGACCTTCAAGGGCTACCGTGGCTTCCCCGGCTCGATCTGCGCTTCGCCCGGCCCGATGATCGTCCACGGGATCCCCGGCTCGCACCGCCTCGCCCGCGGCGAGATCATCTCGATCGACGTCGGCGTGACGCTCGACGGCTGGGTCGCCGACGCCGCGCGCACCTTCGCGATCGAGGAGACCGACGAGCAGACCCGCAACCTGCTCGAGGCCACCGAGGAGGCGCTCCATGCCGGCGTCGCCCAATGCCGGCCCGGGAACCGCATGGGGGACCTCTCGAGCGCGATCCAGCAGGTCGCAGAGGACGCCGGCCTGTCGGTCGTGCGCTCGCTGGTCGGCCACGGCGTCGGCCGCAGCATGCACGAGGATCCGCAGGTGCCCAACTACGGCAAGCCCGCCAAGGGGCCCTTGCTGGAGGAGGGGATGGTGCTCGCGATCGAGCCGATGACCACGGCCGGCAAGCCCGGCGTGCGCGTCGGCGGGGACGGCTGGGCGATCTACTCCCAGGATGGCTCCCCGGCGGCGCATTTCGAGTTCACCGTCGCGGTCACCGGCGAGGGCCCGCAGATCCTCGCTCCATGGCATCTGCCCGCCGAGCAGCGCCAGGGCACGCTCGCCACTTCGGGCGCCTGAGCGCATTCGGGCCGGCGCCTCAAGGCATTCGGCATCCAGGCCGGGAGCCTGCTCGAAGCCATGAAGTTGCTACCATCTGGAGTCCTGCCCGCGCGCTCGCCCGTAGGCGTGCGCGGAGGCAAATCCTCGATCCGGTAGCGGCAGCCGCAACGGCAGCCAGAGCCGGATCGCCGGACAAAGCGCCTGAAAGGGATCATGAAGGTAAGACCGTCGGTCAAGCCGATGTGCGAGAAATGCAAGATCATCCGCCGCCACGGGGTGGTACTGGTGATCTGCCAGAACAAGCGCCACAAGCAGAGGCAGGGCTAGTCGATGGCGAGAATCGCCGGCGTCAACCTGCCTCTCAACAAGCGCTCGGAGATCGGGCTGGCCTACATCTACGGGATCGGCCGCTCGACATCGAACAAGATTCTCAAGGACATCGGGATCGACCCCGACACCTACATCCGTGACCTCACCGAGGACGAGGTCGCGAAGCTGCGAGACGCGATCGACGAGAACCTCACGGTCGAGGGCGACCTGCGGCGCGAGCGCCTGCAGGACATCAAACGGCTGCAGGACATCGGCTGCTACCGCGGCCTGCGCCACCGTCGCGGCCTGCCCGTGCGGGGCCAGAAGACGAAGACCAACGCGCGCACCCGCAAGGGTCCGAAGCGAATGCAGGTGGCCGGCAAGAAGAAAGCCGGCAAGAAGTAGATGCCTGCTGCTCCCAAACGCGCACGCGGACGGCGCAAGCCGAAAAAGAACATCCCGATCGGACAGGCCCACATCAAGACCTCGTTCAACAACACGATCGTCTCGCTGACCGACACCACGGGCAACGTCATCGCCTGGGAGTCCGCAGGCGGCGCGGGCTTCAAGGGCTCCCGCAAGTCGACCCCCTTCGCCGCGCAGGTGACGGCCGACGCGGCCGCGCGCAAGGGCCTCGAACAGGGACTGCAGAAGGTGGAGGTCTACGTCAAGGGGCCGGGCTCCGGCCGCGAGACCGCGATCCGCTCCCTGCAGGCCGCCGGCCTCGAGGTGACGGGCGTCAAGGACGTCACGCCCCAGGCCCACAACGGTTGCCGCCCCCGCAAGCGGCGGAGGGTCTGAGCATGGCTCGCGACACCGGACCCGCGTGCAAGCAGTGCCGCCGTGAGGGACAGAAGCTGTTCCTCAAGGGCGAGCGTTGCCTGACCGACAAGTGCGGCGTGGAGCGGCGCTCCTACCCGCCGGGCGAGCATGGCCGCGGCCGCCTGAAACAGAGCGAGTACCGCGTACAGCTGCGCGAGAAGCAGAAGGCCCGCCGCTACTACGGCGTGCTGGAGAAGCAGTTCCGTGGCTACTACGCCAAGGCATCCCGTCAGCCCGGCATCACGGGCGAGAACCTCCTCGCGCTGCTCGAGTGCCGGCTCGACAACGTCCTCGTGCGTCTCGGCTTCGCGGCTTCCCGCCGCCAGGCGCGTCAGCTCATCCGCCACGGCCATTGGACGGTCAACGGCCGCCGGGTGAACATCCCCAGCTACCAGGTGCGGCCGGGCGACGTGATCGCGATCAAGGCGACCACGCCGGCCACCCAGGTTGTCAGGGACGCCACCGAGCTGACCGGACAGATTCCCGCGTGGCTGCAGGCCGATCACGAGTCGCTGACGGCCAAGGTGCTGCGCAAGCCGGAGCGGCGCGAGGTTGCCGCCCCGGTGCAGGAGCAGCTCATCGTCGAGCTGTACTCGAAGTAGAAGCGACTTCCCCAGCCGTCGTCCACAGAGACGGCGGCGCTTGTGGGCCGCCGTCCGCCCGACGCCGGCACGACACCAAAACGACGTAAGGACTCTCATGCTCGACTTCCAAATCCCCCGGATCACCAGCGAGTCCGTGGAGCAAAACCGTGGCACGTTCACGATCGAGCCCCTCGACCGCGGATTCGGCTACACGTTCGGCAACTCCCTGCGCCGCGTACTGCTCTCGTCGCTGGCCGGCGCAGCCGTGACGAGCGTGCGCATCGAGGGCGTGGCTCACGAGTTCTCCACGATTCCGGGCGTCAAGGAGGACGTCACCGACATCGTGCTGAACCTCAAGGGCGTGGTCTGCCGGATGCACTCCGACGCCAGCGAGGTCGAGGCCCCACTTGTCGTCACCGGCCCCGGCGAGATCACCGCGAAGGACATCGACCTGCCGGCCGGCGTCGAGATCCTCAACCCGGATCTGCACATCGCGACGCTCGAGAAGAAAACGAAGCTCGAGCTGTACATGACGATCGGCCGCGGCCGTGGCTACCGCCCGGCCGAGGAGAACAAGTCATCCGATCAGCCGATCGGCGTGATCCCGATCGACTCGATCTTTTCGCCCGTGAGGCGTGTCGCCTACGCCGTCGAGCAGGCCCGCGTTGGCCAGAAGACGGACTTCGACAAGCTCACGCTCGATATCGAGACGGACGGCTCGATCGACCCGCAGGCGGCGCTCCGCGAGGCCGCCGAGCTGCTGATCAGCCAGCTCGCCATTTTCACTGACGCCGACCGCATCCAGGAGCTGCGTGCGGCGCCCGGCGGCCAGCTCGACGGCCACGGCCTGGCAGTCGGGGGCGGCGCCCAGGCGGCGCTGCAGGGCGAGGAGTTCGGCATCCTCATCGAGGAGCTCGAGCTCGGCGTGCGCTCCTACAACTGCCTCAAGCGTGCCGGCATCCAGACGGTCGGCGACCTGATCTCGAAGTCCGAGGGCGAGCTCAACGCGATCCCCAACTTCGGCAAAAAGTCGATCGACGAGGTGATCGAAACGCTCCACGCGAGGGGACTCAACCTCCGCGCCGACTGACCACGACGGCGATGGCCGGCGCGAGGCGGCGTCCTCGCGGGACTCGTGTGCTGAGCGCACTTGACCCGCTACGTCCTTGCCTCGCTTGGCCCTCGCCGCCCTGGACCGCCTAAACTCCCGATCTCGATGAGACACCAGAAGACCCGCAACAAGCTCAGTCGCGACAGCGCCCACCGCAAGGCGCTGCTGATGAACCTCTCCAAGGAGCTGATCGAGCACGAGCGGATCAAGACGACTCAGGCGAAGGCCAAGGCCGTCAAGCCGGAGATCGAGAAACTGATCACGCTCGCCAAGCG
>WNFI01665605.1_pt1 | contig 12066 bp, 5 predicted proteins | sample 5400471 | NCBI WGS metagenome assembly WNFI01 (sample SAMN13153348, study PRJNA577476) | soil metagenome | isolation source: 100 cm saprolite on Douglas fir-dominated hillslope | place: USA:California | collected 2013-09-17 | reverse complement strand
GTACGGACAGGATTTGGGTACAGCCCCGTCGCCAGCAAGGGTCCCCTGTAGCCGGTGCTCTGCAGACGGCCATTGATCGCGGCAACGCTCGCGGGTGCGATGGTGATAATGCCATCCTGGTTCAGCTGCTTTCGCTCGAAGTTGGCGAAGTAGAAGGTGCGGTTGCGAAGGATCGGTCCGCCAAGGCTTGCTCCGTATTGCGCCTGGGTGAGCGGCAGCTTGCTCTGCGAAAGAGCATTGTTGGCGTTGAGACGTTGATTGCGAAGAAAACCATAGGCGCTCCCGTGAAGTGAGTTGGTTCCGCTCTTCGTCACCATGTTGATGTAGCCGCCGAGAGCGCGGCCAAACTCGGCCTGCCCACCCGATGTGACCACCTGGAACTCACGTACGACATCCACCCCATAGAATGTACCCGTCAGCCCCGCGGCATCATCATTGGCTGAAAGTCCATCCACGATGAAGCTGTTCGAAAAGTTGCGCTGGCTGCTGACAGAGATGCCCTGGCCCGGCACCGCAGAGGTCTCGGCGAAGAGCTGAGTACTCGCAGTGTTCGTAGGAGATACTCCCGGTACCAGTAGCGCGAGATCAAGAAAATTGCGCCCCAGCAGCGAGAGATTCTGCACCTCCTCCTGCGAGATCGTCTCCACAACCTCGCTGCGGTTCATCTCGAGGGCAGGCGCAGCTCCATTCACGTTGACTGAGGTCTGTTTGCCGGCAACCGAGAGTGCGATGGGCAGGCTAAAGTCCGCGCCTACGGTAAGCGTGACGGATCGTATTGCGTTCGCAAACCCAGCGTCCTCAATGGTTACTTCATACACTCCGACCGCGAGATAGGGAAAGCGAAAGCGTCCTTCCGCGTCTGTTGAGGTGCTCCTGACGATGTTGGTCGCTACTTGTCTCGTCGTTACATGCGCGGCTTGTACGACAGCCCCCGCCGGGTCCGTCACCCGTCCACTCAGTGAAGCGTTGTTGATCGTCTGCTGTGCGTGCAGTAGTGGCACAAAGGCAAATACAAGAAGAAGGGCTGCATAAGAATGCCAGAAACGTCTCATCGAAGATCTCCCAGAGGTAAAGCGCGATGCAGGGTGCCTGAGTGCACAAGTCCATTTCGTCTGGTTACGACAGCGTAAGGACCTGACCAGGCGGCCCGCGTTTCTGGCGGGATCGATCGAACGATATGCGATAGCGTGCTTCGGTTTGCGCGATGCAAGTTTCAAGGCCGATGACACCAGCGAAGACTCGAGCGCGAACCTCATCGAGTGAGAGGTCGAGATGAGGAGTTACTGGCGTTGCAGGATACGACGGGCATCTCTCCCGCACCGCACCGACCTGAATGCTCCGTCCATCGCTCGACGCGGTCTGGGACATGATGCAGTGGTGCGTTCCAGCTCTGCGGCAGCAGGCAGGCAGATTCGCCTCTGCCGTTCTCGCAGCAAAGAGCGGCGAGATAAGCGTGAGGCTGAACATCAGCAGCAAAGAGATTGCGACAATGCGGCGCACAAGCGACCTGATAAGTAACGAGCTGATAGCGAGTTGCAAGTACCGGAGAGTCGTCGGAAGCAGGCATCATTGGCCTTCAGACTGAAGGGCAGATGCGAAAGATAACGACAAGATCCGGTAGGGAAGAGCTAGGCTTGCAGCGCGGGGGGACCGCGTTCCTGCCGGGACCGGTAGAGCGCGATCCGCGCACGGGCCTCCGCTTGAGCCTTGCCCGCAGGGTGAGCCGCAATCCCGGCAAATAGCTGCGCAGAACTCTGAGGGGAGAGGTCGTTGCGCTGGACGGGGGATACGGCCCTGGGGTAAGCCGGGCACTTCTCCTGGCGAGCCACAAACTGCTCTCCCTGAGACTGTTCGCCCTGCAACATCCTCATCGCACAGTGATGGACGCCATTCCGCCGGCAGCACGCCGGAAGCTTATCGCTGGAGTTCGCTGCGAGTGCGAACAGGGGCGAGATCAGCGGAAGGCCGAACAGCAGAAGCAGCGAGATGGCCAACGCGCGGCGCACATCGCGATTGTAACGCACACCCTTGCAGCGATCTAAGACGGGAATCTGAAGCCCGCGAAAGGTCGATTGTGTGCAGTCGAGGCGATCTGCTCCGCGACAAAGTATCACTATCTGATACTACTCGTCATTTCTGTTGACAGGGCAAAGCTGCGTGTTGTGGAATGGCCCCGCATCTCCAGACAGCCTATTGAGAGCAGGGAATTAGCAGACGCGCCATCGCTATCCAGTCAGTAGAAGGGAAGCCAGGTGGCGGAATGACAGCACCCATTGGAGGAGTCCAAATGAAGCAAACATTGAACGTAATTGCAGGCGCTCCTTCGGCATTTATAGGACGGAGCACCAGGTCCGCAAAGCTTATAACGCTCCTGTTGCTTGTCCTGGGCGTGACCTTCGTGGCGCACGCTCAACAGACGACGGCAACCATCGTTGGCAACGTGACCGATGCCTCAGGCGCGGTCGTTGTAGGGGCAAAGGTCACGGCGACCAATAAGGCGACCAACACTGTCCGCGCTACTGTCACTGATAGTTCAGGCCAGTATTCGCTTCCATCTCTCCCTACGGGAACCTACTCGCTGAGTGTGGAGATGGCCGGCTTTCAGGGGCAGCGCACTGATTCGCTGATCCTTGAAGCCAGCCAGACGGCTCGCCAGGACTTCAAGATCGCCGCTGGGACAGTCACTGAGACGATCACGGTCGAGACCGGCGCAGCTGCAGCCCAGCTCCAGACCGAAAGCGGAGTCGTTGGCGAGGTCATCGACGCCAAGAAGATCGTGGATCTGCCTCTCAATGGGCGCAACTTCGTCCAGCTTGCGCAGTTAATCCCCGGCGTGAATCCGGGAACGTCCGGTTCGATCACGGTGCGCCGCGCGCGCGGCTCGGTGGGCTCGTCCGACGCGTCCTTCGGTTCCACCGCCATCCAGGTCAACGGCCAGCGCGATACGCAAAACCGCTACTCCATCGACGGCATCGAGGTCATGGACTACGACGCGATGACCTATAGCTTCTCGCCGTCGATCGATGCAATCTCGCAGTTTCGCGTGGACACCAGCAACAGCAGTCCGGACGCCGGCGCAGCTGCGGGCGCCAACGTCAACATGATCGTGAAGTCCGGAACCAACGCGTACCACGGCACCCTCTGGGAGTTCAACCGCAACGACGCCTTCACCCAGTCCTACGATGCGTTGGCACACATCGACAAGACTCCTCCGCGTCTGAATCGGAACCAGTTCGGCGCGAACATCGGCGGCCCGGTGTTCATCCCGCATCTCTACAACGGTAAAGACAAGACCTTTTTCTTCTTCAACTGGGAGACCGGCTACGGTCTGAACGGCGCAATTCAGCAGCTCGCGTTCGTCCCTACCGCGGCGGTCCGCACCGGCAACGTCGCCGGCCTCAACGCCGTCGATCCGCTGACCGGCAAAGCGTTCCCTGGGGACCAGATCCCGGCGAGCCGTCTCAGCAAGCAGACCCAGATTCTCCTGAGCTATACGCCGGCCCCGAATGCCACTGCCAGCACCTACAACTTCGCAACGACACCGATCAATACACTGAGCTATCAGCACGACTACATCGCGCGCGTGGACCATAACATCGGACAGCACGACACCATCAGCGCCCACTACATTAACAACGATACTTATGTGAACGGCGGCGCATTCTGGGGCAACGACCAGGACAACAACGATGCGCTCACCCACCACTAACTTCGACATCGCAAACAAGATGGGCATTCCCTTCGCCTCCTCCGATCCGAAGTTCTTCGGCCCGCCCAACGTAACCATCAGCGGCCCGGAGGGGGTATTTCGCGTCTTCAACCTGCAGAGGACCATCGGGCCGCGCGATCGTGCCAACGGGATCAACCAGTTCGTCGACCAGATCTCCTATCAACGCGGCAAGCACTTCATGAAAGCGGTAGTGGACATCGGCCTCCGTACGGACTACTTCAGCCAGGCGCGCGACCCCCGCGGGGCCTTCACCTTCGATGGCCGCTACTCGGGTTCCGCCCAGGCTGATTTCGTCCTCGGGTACATGTCCGCCTCCAGCATCAATCCCACTGTCACCACGACCCATATCTCCAGTCCGATCCAGGGTTACTCATTCCAGGACAACTGGAGTATCACCAAGACCCTCACACTGAACCTCGGCATCCGCTACGACCACTTCGCTCCCTGGGTGCAGGCGGATGACAAGTACGCCGACATCTTCATCGCGGCAAACGGAATCAACCCCGGGTCCATCATGACCCCAGCCACCTCGCCCTACGGACGCGGCTTGATTCGCTCGCCCAAGAAGGACATCGTTCCGCGCATCGGGTTTGCATGGCAGCCGTTTGGCGCCGGCATCGTCGTTCTGCGCGGAGGCTACGGGATGTACTACACCCCGGAGATCTCGAATGCGCCCTTCAGCATGGCAGAAGGGGCACAGGCCCAGAGCGGAGCAAGTCTCCAGGGCAACCTGCACCCGACGAAGACGACTCCGATCGTCCCAACGCTGACCTTCGACAACCCCTTCCCCGGTGTGACGACAGGCGGACCGCTGACCTATCCCTTCGCAAACGCCCTCGATCAGAACATGCAGGACCAGTTGACGCAGCAATACAATCTGACCGTGCAGACACAGTTCCCGGCCAAGATCTCCGGCGAGATAGCTTACGTCGGTGCGACCGGCCGGCATAACTTCATCTCATACACCGACATCAACATTCCGGTGCCGGTCGACCCGAAGACCGTCACGGGTTCCGTAGCCTCACGGCGTCCCAACCAGACCTTTGCGCGCGCGGTAGCGGGAGACTTCTCCCGAGGGAGCTCGCAGTACCACGCTTTGCAGGGCAAACTGGAGCGGCGCGTAGGCTTTGGACTGACCGCGCTCGGCTCCTATACCTGGTCGAAGTCGATCTCGGGCCCCGGAGACATCGGAGGTATCGTAGGCGGTGGATTCTACGGGGCCCAGGGCATCAACATCTACAACCCCAGGACGGACCGCTCCGTCTCGGTCTTCGACATTCCCCACCGCTTCGTCGGTACGGTCCTCTACGACGTGCCGTTCTTCAGGAACACCCACGGGCTCAAGAAGGCTGCATTGGACGGCTTTCAGGTCTCGACGATTGTGACCGCACAATCGGGAATCGCGGCGGCGGTCACAAACAACGTGGACACCACGGCAACGGGACAGAACTCAAGGCCGGATATAGTTCCGGGACAGGTGGTCAGTCTGGGCAGCGGGAACCGTTCCTACAGCCACTTCTTCAACACCGCGGCCTTCCAGCAGGCGGCCCCTGGAGAGTTCGGCACCTCGCCTCGCTCCGCAGCAGTCCGAATGCCGGGTCTGGTCAACGACGACTTCTCGGTCACCAAGGGAATCAAGTTCGGAGAGACCCGCAACCTGCAACTGCGCGCGGACTTCTTCAACCTCTTCAAACACTACAACCCGGACCCCGCGACCGTCGGACTCGCATTCAATTCGAAGGCGACCTTTGGCGTCGTGGCCGGTGGCACCGTCAACGGCATTGCAACCCGCGTCATCCAACTCGCAGGCAAGTTCTACTTCTAACTGGAACTCAGGCTCCTGGGTGGCGGAGACCCCGGTCGACGGAGTACGGGCGCTGGAATGCGCTGCGAAGCTGCAGCGCATTTTGCATGTTGAATGAGCGTGTACGGAAGAAGGCTACTGTAGCGGTCTAATCGACCGGAGCCTGATACCCAAGGCTGTGGCTGATATCGGTACAGCACGAGACCAGGCGTTTGGCGATGGATGGGACCTTCTGCAGGGTAATGCGGAAGGTAGGGCCGGAGAGGCTGATTGCTGCAATAGGCCGGCCGTTCGTATTTAAAATCGGCGCGCCTATGCAGCGAACTCCCTCTTCGATCTCCTCATCGTCCAGGGCATAGCCTCGTCGTTGGATCATCTCCAGATCCCGCATGAGAGCCCTGCGGCTTGTATGCGTCTTTGGCGTCAGCCGTTCGTATTTGATGTTAGCCAGGATGTTCTCCTGTACTTCGGGGCTGCTGAAAGCCAACAGCGCCTTGCCCACCGAGGTGCAGTGGATGGGGTTCGTCATGCCAATCCTCGACGTCATGCAAACGCTGCGAGTGGGAGCGATCTTATCCAGATAGACCACAGCATTTCTCTGCATCACGCAGAGATGCCCGGTCTCCTTGATCTCGGCCACCAGCATCCTGAAGTGAGGCAGCGCCCGGTCTCGCACATCGAACTGTTGCAGTGCCTGGTTGCCCAGATCGTTCAACCGCAACCCCAGCGTGTACCGGCCGTGCGTGTTGAAGCTGACGAAATGGTGTCCTTCAAGCACGCGTAGAAAACGCTGCACCGTGCTTTTGTGAAGGTTGAGTTGAGTAGAGATTGCGGTAAGACTCATCGGAGCGTCGCTTCGACCCAGAAGGTCCAGCAACACGACGGTTCGATCGATCGCCTGTAACTTATAGGTGCCCGAGGTGCTCTGCTTGGCAGGTAAGCGTTTCAGTCTCGCTGTCATTGTCACAGGGAGGGTATACCGCGATAATTGCCATTGTCCAGTGCGTTGTGTCACGCACACCGGTTTAGATAACGAGAAGGCGCCGGGGGGCCGGATGTGCCGGAGGCGCCTAACCCGCGCAGGAAGCGCAGGAATTGTAACTGCTAAGGACCTATATTAATTTGACCCGGTATAGACCGGCTCGGTGTTCTCTGTAATGTCCGGTTCTTCAGAAAACCACGGCTGCACGTAGTCCAAGTCATCGCTCCATACCGCGATCATCTCCATCAATGCAACCTCAAGCAGCTTCCGATGATTGGGTATGAGCACTCCGGATATCGGCTGGATGGAGATGCGGGACTCTCCCGGAATCAGCTTCGCGCGATCGAAAAACGCTCCGCTTCACAGAGATCCACGAACCGTTCCATCACGCACTGCAGTTCCCGGATGTTGCTTGGCCAGGGATAGGACTTAAGCAGATCCATATCCGGCGGAGTCAGGCTGGGCAATCTCTTTCCTGCTCTGCCAGCGTAGCGAGTGAGAAAATACCGGGCCAGCACGGGGATATCTTCTTTCCGCTCACGCAAGGGAAGAACCTTGATGGGGAGTACGTTGAGCAGGTGAAAGAGGTCGCTGCGAAAGGTCCCGGCCACAAAGCAGCTCGCAAGTCGTGATTGGCGACGGCGATCAGCCGCACGTTCGATCGGATCGAGTGGTCTACACTCGCGCCCTCAGCTTCGATCTCTTGCAGAATCCGCAGCAGGGCCAGTTGTGCCTCTTCAGACAGATCTTCTACACCCTCCAGAACAATCGTTCCCTCCTCGGCCAGCTGGAAGTGGCCGGGACGCGGTTGCGTCGCCTGAGACTGGCTACCTCTCTGCCGACCGAATAGCTCGGGAGAGATCAGCTGGGGCGGAATCGCCGCGCAATTTACGCGGAGGAACGCCCGGGGGGAACGATGTGACAGCTTATGAATGGCCCCCGCGACCAACTCCGTGCCTGTCCCAATCTCGCCGGTGATCAAGACGGTGCAATCTGTCGCGGCAGCGCCTGGCGCATACACCAGCGCGGGCAGGAGTGCCTCCGAAGAGCCGAAGATATCTTCGTCCAGTTGCGAACTGTCGATATCTTGCGGAAAATGCAGGGGCTCTTCCTGGACGCTGTTTGATTTCCGCTTCTGTTCGCTGGCCGCTCGACCGTACTGCCCAGCGAAGGTTCCTTGTTTATGCCGAAAATCGCTGATACAGAAGAGTTCTGCGGTAGGGCGGCTTGCGAGTTGTTTATTCGTCTGCATGGACTCATCTCCAAAGGGCCCGGTCGAATCGGCTGCCAGCCTATGAAAGCACCAGTTCCGCGCAGGTGGAATGTTCGGAACAGTTTGCTGGGAGCCCAGGCGGATGAGCGCCTGTATCTCATAGAGTTAGGTGTTTCGCGGCGGACCGTTTGTTATCCGCTCGAGGTGCGTTTGTTGTGACGACTGGGGGTATGTGAGTGTGTGCTGAGTGGGTGTTACGGGTGGGATTGGTGAGCACAGCGAGCGGACTCGTTAGAGTCTCCGCGAGTTTCGCGGCAAACCTGAAAACAAGCTAAGTCTTTTCTTTCTATTGGCGTCCCCGACGAGATTCGAACTCGTGTTATCGCCGTGAAAGGGCGGTGTCCTGGGCCGGCTAGACGACGGGGACGACATGGAATGATGGGCGCGCAGACGGCACCTCTACCATCTTCAACGCTATCAACATGGTTCTCGTGTGTCAAAGCCTGTCGGCGTCTTCAGCGTTCACGGCATACTGGTAAAACACCATGCTCCCGACAGCGCCTCGCTACAAATATCTCGACGCCCTCACCACCGCCTTCGTCGTCATCCTGCTCGTCTCGAACCTGGTCGCCCAGAAGGTCTGTCTCATCGGCCCGTTCGCCGTCAGCGGGGCAGTCCTGCTCTTTCCCATCACCTACATCTTCGGAGACATCTTCACAGAGGTCTACGGCTTCGCCGCCTCCCGCCGAGCCATCTGGCTCGGCTTCTTCGGGACCGTCCTGCTCTATCTCATGGGCGCCATCACGATCGCACTCCCTGCCGCACCGGGATGGCACAACCAGCAGGCCTTTGCCACCGTCTTCGGATTCATCCCGCGGATCCTCGCTGCCAGCCTCATTGCCTTCTGGGCCGGCGAGTTCGCCAACTCCTACACCATGGCTCGCCTCAAGCTCTTCACCAACGGCCGCAAACTCTGGACCCGGACCATCGGCTCCACCGTCGTCGGCCAGGCCGTCGACACCGTGTTCGTCATCATCCTCACCTTCGCCGGCACCGTTCCTGTAGGGACGCTCGCTAACATGATCGCCACCGGCTATGCCCTCAAGGTCGGCTACGAAGTCCTTGCCACCCCGCTTACCTACGTCGTCATCAACGCCTTGAAAAAGGCTGAGCAAGCCGATGCCTTCGACCGTCACGAGAGCTTCAATCCCTTCTCTTTCGCCGAAAGAAGCGAGTTGGATCTCTGATCGAGAGTATCTTCAACATTCCCGGCGACATCTGGGATGCGATTGGTCTGGCCACGCCCTGTGTTTTTCGGCGATGAATTTGCGAACCCTTCCCAGTCGTGAGGCATCTAAATCTCAAATCCTGTAGTACCTGTAGTTAAATGCTTGTTTGCTAAGAACTTGCACCAGTCGTCTTGCCTGTCCAATGTCGCAAGGGCGGACGGGCAGAATGTTCAAGTCGCTGTCTTTGAAGGAGAAGCATCGTGTCCCAGATCGTGAATACTCGCCGCGTCCTACCGTTTCTCGCCTGTGCGATTGCATGTCTCCTGGCCGGTTGTAAAGCTGCAGCGCCGGCCGCAGCGGCTCCTCAGGCCATGCCCGTACAGGTGGCCTCGGTGACGCTCTCGCCAGTGCCCACCTCCGACACCTATGTCTCCACCATTAAGAGCCGCCGCTCCGCCACCATGCAGCCGCAGGTCGATGGCAACCTCACCCGGATCCTTGTGAAGTCGGGCGATGTCGTCAAAGCCGGCCAGCTCCTCATGGAGATCGATCCGCTCAAGCAGACCGCCACCGTCCAGTCGCAGCAGGGAACTCAGTCGCAGAAGCAGGCTCTGTACGACTACAACAAGATCCAGGTGGAGCGTCAGCGCAAGCTCTTCGAGGCCGGCGTCGTATCGCGCGATGCCTATGACCAGGCCACGCAGGCCTATCAGAACTCGAAGGCCGACTACGAGGCCAACGCCGCTCTCACCAACACGCAAATACATCAGCTCGCCTACTATCGGATTCGCGCTCCGTTCAACGGCATCGTCGGCGACATCCCCGTCCACGTCGGCGACTATGTGTCGTCATCGACGCTCCTCACCACGGTCGATGAAAATGCGCAGCTCGAGGCCTACATCTACCTTCCCACCGAGCGCGCCGCACAGGTCCGCACGGGCCTCCCGGTAGAGATTCTCGACACTGCCGGCAACGTCCTCACCAAGTCCACCATCAGCTTCCTATCCCCTCAGGTGGATAACGGCTTGCAGAGCATTCTGGCTAAGGCCGATATTCCGAAGTCCGCACAGAAGCTCCGTACCGAGCAGCTTGTCAGAGCTCGCGTCACCTGGAACACCAATCCCGCGCCGGTCGTCCCTGTCCTCGCCGTGACGCGCGTGGGAGGCCAGGCCTTCGTCTTTATCGCCGCCAAGCAGGGCGATGGATACTCTGCCCACCAGGTCCCCGTCACGCTTGGCGAAACCGTAGGCAACACCTATCCCGTCCTCACTGGACTCAACCCCGGCGACAAAGTCATTCTCTCCGGACTGCAATTTCTCCAGGAGGGCGTCCCGGTCAAGCCGCTGGCACCAGAGGCCTCGAAGAGCTGAGATTCCGATGCCGCCGTTGTCGCATTGCCATTCGTTTCACCCCCGGGCCAGCCGCCCCGACTAGAGGTAAACCTTGTTCGTCGACTTCTTTATTCGCCGCCCGATCTTCGCCACGGTCTGCGCTCTGCTCATTGTTCTCGCCGGTGCAGTTGTTGTCCCCAGCCTGCCGATCTCGCTCTATCCGCAGCTCGCACCGCCGCAGGTTGTCGTCACCAGCAACTACATCGGCGCCAACTCCCAGATCGTCGAGTCCGCGGTCACGATTCCCCTCGAGACTTCCATCAACGGCGTCGAGGGCATGCGCTATATCAGCTCCACCAGCTCCAACGACGGAACCTCCGCCATTACCATCACATTCCGCACGGGCTACGACCTCTCCATCGCCGCCGTCGACGTGCAGAACCGCGTGGCCACCGCGCAGGGCCGCCTGCCCGCCACCGTCAACGCCACCGGCATCACCATCACCAAGGCGAACAGCAACTTCGTCTTCGCCGCCGGCGTCTTCGCGGAGAACAACCGCTACTCCAACGAGTTCATCTCCAACTATCTCGACGTCTACGTCAAGGACGCCCTCAAGCGCGTCCCCGGCGTAGGCGACGTCATCATCTTCGGCGAGCGCAAGTACGCCATGCGTATCTGGCTTGACCCGGCCCGCCTTGCCGCGCGTGGCCTCACCGCGCTCGACGTCACAAATGCTCTCTCCGAGCAAAACGTTGAGGTCGCCGCCGGCCAGCTCGGTCAGCCGCCCTCCGATAAATCTCAGACTTACCAGATGGCCGTCCGTGTCGTTGGCCGCCTCTCCGATCCTCGAGAGTTCGAAAACATCATCCTCAAGAATTCCACGACAGGCGGAGGCCTCGTTCTCCTCAAAGACGTTGGCCATGCCGAGGTCGGCGCGGAAAGCTACGCCACGGACCTCAAGTTCTCCGGCGGCCAGGCCGTCGGCATCGGCGTCCAGCAGCTCTCCAACGCCAATGCGCTTGAGGTTGATAAGCAGTGCAAGGCCGTTCTGGCCGAGCTCGCGAAGTCCTTTCCCCCCGGCTTTCGTTACATCGTGGCCTTCGACACCACAACGGTAGTCGGCGACTCCGTCAAGGAAGTCGTCCAGACCATCTTCGAAGCCATCGCCATCGTCATCATCGTCATCTTCCTCTTCCTGCAGGACTGGCGAGCCACCATCATCCCTGCGGTGACCATCCCCGTCTCGCTCATCGGCACCTTTGCCTTCATTAAGATCTTCGGCTTCTCCATCAACTCGCTCACCCTCTTCGGCATCACCCTGGCCACGGGCCTCGTCGTCGACGACGCCATCGTCGTCATCGAGAACGTGCAGCGCCATCTCTCCGGCCACGCCGTCATGCCCCAGCGGGCCGAGCTCGCAGATCCCGACCCCTACGCCCCCGACGTCATCACCGTTCAAAAATCGTTAGCAGCCAAGGGCGATGAAGCCACCTCCGACGACCCGCACCAGGCCACCAGCATCGCCATGGCCGAGGTCACCAGCGCCGTCATCGCGACCTCGCTCGTCCTCATCTCGGTCTTCATTCCCGTCAGCTTCTTCCCGGGAACCACCGGCATCCTCTACAAACAGTTCTCTCTCACCATCGCCTTCTCCATCGCGATCTCCGCCTTCAACGCGCTCACGCTCTCGCCCGCGCTGGCGGCGATCCTCCTTCGCACGGAGATGAAACATACCGGCCTCATGGGGCTGATCCTCAACCCCATCGAGAGCCTCATC
>WNFI01184509.1_pt1 | contig 12068 bp, 10 predicted proteins | sample 5400471 | NCBI WGS metagenome assembly WNFI01 (sample SAMN13153348, study PRJNA577476) | soil metagenome | isolation source: 100 cm saprolite on Douglas fir-dominated hillslope | place: USA:California | collected 2013-09-17 | reverse complement strand
AGTGGAACAGCAGGACTGCCGCGATGTAACACACGACCATCGAGAGCAGTGACTGCAAAACATTCGCCAGGTCTTTACCCAGAACGATGATCGACATTGAGGTCGGCACAGCAGCGATAGACTCTAGCGTTCCGATCCAGCGTTCCACCGTGATACTGTTGCCGCAGATAAACAGCAAGCTGCTCCACAGGCCAGACATGCCGCTGCCGACCACCGCGTAGATTGCGTTGTTGGCACTCTGATCGCGCAGCATCCATAGGGCCAGAATAGCGGTAATGAATGGCTGCACCACAATGGCAAAAAGAATGAAGCCATCCGTTGCCTGCTGGCGCAGTGTCATTTCCGCAGTGATGAGGACTGCGCGTAGGTTGGCTTTGAATTTTTTCATTTCAATTCTCGCCTCCAACCAGCCGAATATAGGCGTCTTCCAGCGTTGGCTCACGGACTGTTACCTTACCGACCTTCGTACCGTTTAAGCAGTTCATCAAGTCCGGCAGGACCTCGGAACCGCGCGGCGAGTGGACAAGGAGCGCCTGCTTCTGATCGCGATCTTCGACGGAAACGGTTTGGACGAAAGGAAGGGAGCGCACATTTTCCACAGTATCGGTTTGGACGCCAAAGACTTCGAGTTCGATCACCGAGAGATCCTGCACGGTGCTTTTGAGTGCTTCGGGCGTGTCGAGTGCGATCAACTTGCCATGATTGACCACGCCAATCCGCTGGCAGAGTGCATCCGCTTCAAACATGTAATGGGTTGTCAGCAAAATAGTCTTGTTTTCGGCCTGCATATTGCGCACCATCTGGCGCAGATCGCGTGCGCCCACCGGATCAAGTCCGATGGTTGGCTCATCAAGGAACACCAATTCGGGGTCGTGGATCAGTGTGCGAGCGATGTGCAGGCGCTGCTTCATGCCGCGTGAGTAGCCTTCAACCTTTTCTTGCGCCCGATCAGCTAATCCGACCAATTCCAGCAGGTAGGGAATGCGCTTTTTGGCGACCTCTGGCTCGACCTGGTACAGTGTGGCGAAATAACGCAGATTATCCACTGCTGAAAGCCGCCAGTACAAACCGCGTTCGCCACCGAAAATGAAGCCAATACGTGTGCGGAGGGCTGTCGACTGCTTCACCACGTCATAGCCGAGGACACTGGCTTTGCCGCCCGTCGGGATGAGCAGCGTGGTTAGCATTTTGACAGTCGTTGTCTTGCCTGCACCGTTCGGACCAAGCAGGCCAAACAACTCACCGGGCCGCACGTCGAATGAGATGTCATCGACGGCGACGACTTCCTTTACTTTACGGCGGATAATGCCTGTGGTGGTTCTGTAAACGCGCCTGAGGTGCTGAACTTCAATCGCATTCGCCATACTCCGCCTCCCATATTTACCAATCGCGCAATCAAGTAATTGCGTAACCATGCAATAGAACATCAGTATATATCAACACTCAAAGAGAGTCAATCAGGCGAACGAATATTGTGTAGCATTCTGAGGGATTATAACCCGCATCAGAACATTACGATAGATATTTAAGGGTCAGGAAAGATCGAAGCTCTCGCTGTCTAAGTGCTGGACAACAACATTTCGACCGCCATTGTAGGATTTCAAAGACTCAGATATGGTGCAACCGCAAAACCTACGTGCAACTTTTCCGAACCAGCACCATGATAGGATCGCAATTTTTATGGACAGGAGTTCAGTATGGATACCATAACGATTGAAGCAGAATCGGACGGGATCACCGTCTGATCGAGCCGTTGCCGCCGGAAGTACCAGTGGGGCGCGTCAAGCTCGTCATACAACCAGTAGAGGAACCATCCCCTTCCTCAGAACCAGTTTTGACCCGCGAAGAAGCCCGTCGCCGTTGGAAAGCAGCGGGCAAAACCCTCGCGCAACCACTTATTCCGCAAGGACTGTCACGTTCAGGCCCCAGCGAACGCCTCCGCCTTGCCAGGTTGCTTGGACACGGACCATCATCCGACGAGATTATCAATGAGGATCGCGGGTCACACGAATGACCACCTATTTCATGGACAGCAGTGCAATCAGCAAAGGTTACGTTGCAGAAACAGGCTCAACTTGGATCACCTCACTCATTGACCCAACGGCTGGACACGTGATTGTCCTATCACAACTGGCAATTGTCGAGGTGGGGTCAGTTGTCGCGCGTAAGCAACGTCTCGGTCTAATCTCCGTAGTGGACGCGACTCAAGCCCGGACCAATTTCTTGCTCGATGTGAAAGAAGAATACATCACAGTCGCGCTTGATGAGCCTGTTCTACAGCGGGCGAGTGACCTGCTCAACAAACACCCGCTTCGATCACTGGATGCCATACAACTCGCCTGTGCAATTGAGGCAAGGCTTGTCCTAAGCGAGCCCCATATTTTCGTTTGCTCGGACAATAATCTCCTGGCCGCTGCCGTCGTTGAAGGTTTCACAACAGACAATCCATTGGCTCACCCGTAGGGTATTTGCACTGTATATGAAGGTAGAGGAACTGCCCGCCTCTGCGATTAAGTTGCTGCATCTCTAACACAATTCGCCGTCTTACGCAGAGGCTGTGTGTCGTCAAAGCCGCTGAGACACAATAAGAGATAAGAGAATCGGCATCAGTACTCCAAACTTCTTGTCTCTATCCGTGTCCCATAGATACTGAACTGATACAGTTTGAGCCTGGACTCAGATTTCGACAAACTCCTGAAATTCACGCCCGGAAAATTTAGTCAGATGCGTGAAGCCTGCTTCTTTAGCAATCGCGATGGCTTTGTCCAGACCGGTCCCAATCGCATCGGGGCGGTGGCTGTCGCTGCCAATAGAGAGCAGTTCGCCGCCCATCTCGCGGTACCAGCGGATCGCTTCGAGGGTCGGGTGAGTCTGATTGACAGCCATGCGGAGGGCGCTGGTATTGATTTCCGGGGCGATGTTCTGCTCAATGCACGCGGCAAGCACCGGGCGCACGTAGTCCTCGAACTCGCGAATGTCGAAACGGTTGTAGACCTGGTAACCCATGCGCTTGAGCACGTCCATATGGCTCATGATGTTGAAGCCGCCGCCGTGGATCATTTCGGTGAGTTCGGCGAAATATTCGCGGGCGGCAGTTTGCAGGTCGCGCTTCTGGAAGTAGCTGCGCTCGAAGATGCTTTCGCCGCGATTCCAGTGCAGGCTGCCTAGAACCAGATCATAGGGCCACGCGTCGAGTACGGCGTTTACCTCGTCACGGTACAGGTGCATCTCACCGACTTCGACGCCCGCCTTGATCGTTAACCCTTGCGGCCCGAACTCTGCCCGGCAGGCTTCAATATCATTGAAAAATGGCTCCGGGTTGTACTTGTTGTAGCAGATGTCTTCGGGTTTGCGATTGAAATGCTCGGTAAAAGCGATTTCGGGAATGTTCTTCTGAATGGCTGAGCGGCACATCTCGGCCATTGGTATTCGACAGTCACAGCTATTGGTGCTGTGCATGTGGTAATCGAAGGGAATTTGTATCGTCATCATACCTCATCACTGGGGAGCTACGGGCTGGAGTTTTCAAATCACTGTCGGGACACATATTTTAACCCAAATAAGGGTGGGTTACACTGGTGACCACTCAATCCAATATGGAGCATCATGACCACATCGCCAAGCAATAACATCTGGCCCACCCGCTTGTATTACATCTTTTTGTTTGCGGGTGCAGGATTCGTCACACCTTTCCTCAACCTGTTCTTTGTTCATCTGGGTTTACATGGCACAGAGATAGGCTGGATTACAGCCATATCGGCGGTAGTAACGCTCATCGCCGCACCGATCTGGACGAATCGCAATAACCGCTGGCAAAACCCGCGTATCGTTCTACAGATGTTGCTTGTCTTTACCAGTCTGACCTTGGTCCTTCTCGGTCAGCAAACACTATTTCTTGGAATAATCCTGATTATCACTCTGAACGCATTTATCGGCGCGGGAATCGTGCCGATCTCGGACGGGCTGGCGCTCAGAGTGACAGAAGGGTCTGAGGCAGGATATGGCAGCATTCGCGTTTTTGGCTCGCTCGGCTGGATGATATTCGTGCTGGTGGCAGGCTGGGTCGTGGAACAGACCTCGTTGAAGAGCAGCCTCATCGGAGGCGCATTTTTTACTGTCATGGCGGCGGCCTGTCTGTTTCCAATTGAAATCCGCCACTTTGCCTCAACCGGAAAGCAGGCGTCGTCGAGTATCCGCGAGGTCATCCGCACACTGCTGAAGAATCGCTCAATGATTGGTGCGGCACTGATGATCATTATCATTGGACTCGCTGGCAGCAGCATTTTCCAGTTCCAGGGAGTCTACCTGAGTCAACTCGGTGCAAGTGCAACAATCATTGGCGTCGGCGGGATGGCAGCATCCGTAGTCGAACTGCCCTTTATGCTGTGGTCGGATCGCCTGACGGCCAGATTCGGAGCCTATCGTCTATTACAGGTAGGCACGTTGGTATACGTTGTGGTGCGCGGCGTGATCTTCGTGTTTCCGTCGATCCCATTAATCTTAATCGCTGAGGCACTGAGCGGGATAGCCTATAGTTTCTTGACTGTCGCGCTGGTGCGGGTGATCGCTGAACAGACGGATGCTACCGAAACACGAACCGTACTCGCGCTGTACACAGTCACCTTGACCAGCCTGATAAGTATCGTCAGTGGGCCGTTAGTTGGACTTACCTTTGATCGTCTCGGCGCACGCTCGTTGTATCTCATCGCAGCGGTTGGCTATCTGCTGGCGTGGCTCAGCCTGTATTTGACGCGTCCGAGGCAAACAGACTAAGAAGCTTGATGAACATTGATAAGGGCGTTTCTGCCAAATCCCTATCTAGTAGTCCGAATTGACGAGTTATCGGGGTTCAGCCCCCACCCCAACCCCTCCCCCGTAAAGAGGGAGGGGCTTCCAGTAAACTTGCCCGCTGGGACGCACCTGTTAATAAGTGGTAGAGGTAGTGATGCTCACTGATTCAATCGCTCAGCAGCCCAAGTCAGCGACCAACGACAGATTTGACAGCGCGGTGCGGAGCCTTCTGCATCTGCCAACATGGGTCTGGCTGACGGTGAGTGGCTTGCTGATGGCCGGGATTTATTACTTTGCCTTTGGCGCGCGCTTTCGCTGGTCTGATTACGGGCAGTTGCCGCAGCAAAATGTCGCGCTGATCAACAAACTGTCGCCAGAGGGCGCAGTACTCTTTTTGGGGAGTTTCGCGGCGCTGTTCTTTCTGTACTGGATGGGGTCGCGGCAAAAGCTGGAAACGTCACGGCTGCACTGGATATTGATCGCGGGCTTCCCGGTAATCTTTAGTCTCGCTTTGCTGCCGATGTACACCGTCGATGCCGCCGATGTCTACGATTACATTATTCGGGGTCGCATGTCCTCGGTTTATGGCCTGAATCCCCTATCCGACACACCTAATAGCGTAAAACAAGACCCGTTCTATGATTTTACCGCCTGGAAGACGGTTCCGTCTGCATATGGTCCAGCCTGGGAAGCCCTGTCGAATGTTGTTACGCGGCTAGCGGGCGACGATCCCTGGACCAACGTTGTCGCCTACAAGCTGATTTCGCTGGCAGGCACCGCATTGACAGCGCTCTTCATCGCACTCACGCTGCAGCAGCTTGCCCCACGGCGGATGCTGCTTGGCGTGTACCTTTTTGCGTGGAATCGACTCGTGATCTACATCTCGGCGGGCAATGCACACAACGACACGGTGATGACCGCGTGCATGTTGCTGAGCGTGTACTGTCTGGCCCGCCGCTGGTACACGGCTTCGACTCTCGCCGCGTTGCTTGGAGCGCTGGTCAAATTCGTCCCAATCCTGATGATCCCGATCATCGGCGTCGTGGCGCTAAGATCGCTCAAAGGCAGTGAGCGGCTGCGCTATCTGGCCTGCGCAGGAATACTGAGCATTGCGCTCGCCGTAGCGTTTTTCGCGCCGTACTGGACTGGCGGCGATCCGATCAGCCTGTCGCGCCGTGAGCGGATGTTTACCAGTTCCGTCGGGACTCTGGTTCACCAGTACCTGCAATGGCAACACTGGGATGAAGGCCAGGCCGTCCAGCTTATCAGCTACACAACGTTTGGACTGCTTGGGCTATTTTTGTTGAGCGAACTCTTTGAAGTGTGGCAACAACCTGATGTATTCCGGGCTATCCGGGCGATCATCGCTGTGCTGCTGTTTTATCTGCTGGTGTCGATTGTCTGGTTCCAGAACTGGTACGTGGTCTGGGTCGTTGCGCTGGCGGCGCTGCTCGACAATACACCGATGCGGCGCTTTGTGCTGTTCTTTAGCTATATCGTGACGTGGCAGTCATTTCTGTACTATTATGTGACCCTGCGCTACGATGGCTGGTCGCCGCTGCCCTGGCGCGATCTGATTCCGGTGGCGGTATTTATCGGCCTTCCCTGGGCTTACGTTATCTGGTTCTGGGTATCGACCTGGTATCGCCGCCTGACTCGAACCCCGGTGGCAATCGCCGTCGGCGAGCGATTGCGGCAGGCCCGTGAAGCCGCGCAGCTTTCGCCTGTCGATCTGGCGGAGCAGGTCAGTATCCCAACTGACGATGTGTGGGGTTATGAGGACGGTACGCGCACGCTGCCCATAAATCGAGCGGCGGCGCTGGCGGAGCGGCTCAACTTATCGCTGCAGGAACTTGTCGCGCCGCCTACGCCACCCATATCCAATGCGTGAAGTTGTTCAGTAAGTACAGCATCCACTGTCCGAAGCCGATCCCGTACAGACCAACCATCCACCATTCACGCAAGATCATGGCAGCGGCGATAAAACACGGGAACATCAGCAGCGCATAGCGGATGACACTCTCGAACTGCGGCAAACTCTGGACGCCGGGGGCGTAGTGATAGCGCAGCAGGATCATGCCGAGCGTGGTCCACACATATAAAGAATAGGCAGGTCGAAACTTGATCGTCACAATGATCCCAAACACGATGATCAACAGCAGGGCAAAAGCGTTGTCATTTTCAAACGGCGCAGCTTGCCCATGCGTCAGACGGTTGAAGAAATCCACGAACGCATTTATCGGTAAGCGCGTATACAGGTTCCACTCAGTTTCATAGGCCGCTTCGAGTGAGCCGAAGTGGTTCACCGCTAGATACATGAGATAGCCGCCCACAGCGATGACACTGCCAAGCACAACGGGCAGGCGCTCGACGATGGCCTTCACGCCCCGTTCAGCGCCAAATAGATCGGTTCGGTGTACCCGGCGACCAGATAAAATGCGGTGGGGAATGCCGCCAGAATAACCAATGTGCGGCGGGCCAACCCCGAATCTTTGAATTCCTGTTCAATCAGCTTAAACAGCAATATGAACGCGATCAGGCAGGCGATGTTGCTGATCACCAGTGCTGCCAGCACGTAATTGCCGCCTAAAAGCGGCGCGGTCATGCGGATCAGGAGCGGATACAGCGGCGGAAAAGCAATCGCCGGGTCGTCGGCCCGATAGCCCTGAATGGCGACTTTGACGTACCACGCCGTATCGTAGCGGTGCCACGGCGAGACTACATTAGAAAACGGCGCATTGGGGAGCAGCGCTTGCTCAAACGTTTGCCCGCTCGGATTCCAGTCGAGCCAACGCGGTGGTGGTGCAGGCACATTTTGTATCATGATGATCGCTGCAATCGCGGTAACTAACCGCAGAACGATAAACACGACCACCGAAAATACGACTGCATCGTCACGCCATGCTACTAACAACGGAGCCGGACGCACTGGCTCCACATAGGTTGCTTCCTGAGTCATGAGGAAAGAACGCCTTCCAGTCGATAAAACGCATTGATTATATAAGCTGCTTGATTTGTATTCGATACGTAGTTAAGCAAACTATTGCCACGAGAAGAGATCTAGACGAGGTATGAGACTCTATCGATTGTTACGCACGTGTCCAGACTTTGCGTAACTGGCACTTGAGCATACTTGCCAACATGCCAAGCTGAGCGTCATTGACATCGATCACCGGGTTGCGGGCCTGAAGGACAAAACTGGCGAATCCGGCGGGCCAATCATACGTGAGATCGTTCAGCGATCCGGTTGAGCCGCAGCAGGGCGTTGTCACGGTGAGATCCGCGAACTGCTGCTCATAGGCGGCCTGCATTGCGTCCTGCCACCAGGCCGAAAGATCGGCACCGCATACAGGACAGGCCACCGAGTTAAAGTTCGCGCCGGGGTCGATGAAATGAACCTCGTCGTAAACAATCATATTGACCTCGTCGGCTTTTGAAACAAACGACGAAAAGAGCGCCTGCCCCATCTGCTGAGCGGGATGATCCGGCACATATTCTGGATCAACGGGGATAACGCTGAGAATGTCATCTGACATTGGAAATTTACTCTTCTAGGGCACGTTTATTGTTGGTCCGACGTATGTGAGAGGATTATACCCATATCTCGCTAAACAACTCCACAGGATTTGCTCGCTTTCCGGGGCGCAGCAGTCCTCTGCTCTAGCAAATCAAGTTATATATTGACAGCATACTGTCAATATGCTATACTCAATTTATGCAACAAAAAAAACAACCGGATGATGTCTGGAGTAAGTTTGCACTCAGTATTTTCAAGCTCAATGGGTTACTCATGTTGGCTGGCGAGGGTATTACTCAGCCAATCGGTCAAAGCAGTGCCAGATGGCAAGTGCTCGGTCGGGTCGGCTTTGAACCCCAGACGGTGGCGGAGATGGCTCGAGACATGGGCCATGCCCGCCAGAGCGTACAACGAGTTGCTGATGTTCTCGCAAAGGAAGGTCTAATTATCTATAAAGATCATCCGACTGACCGGCGCACGAAGTTGCTTGAACTGACGCCGCAAGGCATGGAGGTCCTCACTGCCATTTATATACGGCAGATGGAGTGGTCGCAGCGAATTATGACCAAACTCAACCAAACGCAATTAGCCGAGATCACTCACACACTGGAGAGCTTGGGACAGATACTTGAGGTTGAAATCAACGTCAGCAATGGGAATGATAATGAAAGGGGAGATTCATAAATGAGAAGGTACGTCGTTCTATATTTAGCGCCAAAAACAGTAGCAGAGCGGTTCGCACAAGCAACCCCTGAGGAGGCACAAAAAGGCTTGCAACTTTGGTTAGATTGGCAAACGAAAATTGGAACGGGATTGGTTGATCCGGGGAAACCACTTGGTAATGCTATGAAAATAACAGATAAAGGCGTTACGAAAAGTGATTCCAAAGTTATTGGTATGTCTATCTTGCAGGCAAATACAATGGATGAAGCACTAGAAATGGTCAAGGACCATCATCATCTGCATTGGGCTGAGGAATGTGAAATAGACATTATCGAAGAAGTGCCAATACCTGAATTGCAATAGCAGGGCGGTTGCATCTAATCATTTCGAGCGATTATGTCATGAGGGGTCTGTAGAGGCAAGGCGATACCTTGTCTCTATCGCTTTTGTCTAAACCGTTGTGAACCAGAAAATCAATTTGATGCGATTGCCCCGCTTGCCTGTCCGCATTACTGGCACTCGTTATAATCTCGCGCTATGGACAATCCTCTAATGCTCAAAATCAATACATCGCACCCACGTGCGCTGGAATGGGCCGGATTGACACTCATTCTCATTTTGGCGGCGATCTTGCGCCTCGGTTGGCCCAATATCGTCGAGTTCAAGCGTGACGAGGCCAATCTTTCGATTCTCACGTTAGATATGCTGCACGGGCGCGACTTTCCGCTGCTGGGGATCGATTCGTCGGTGGGCATTCGCAATGCCCCGGTCAACGTTTATCTGATGCTGCCGCCTTATGCGTTCAGCAGCAACCCCGAATTGGCAACAGCCTACGTCGGCCTACTGAACGTGACCGCGGTGCTGCTGCTCTATGCACTGGTTCGTCGCTACTACGGCCCGCTGGCAGCATTTATCGCAGCGCTGCTGTACGCGGTCAGCCCGTGGGCCGTGGTCTACTCGCGCAAAATCTGGGCGCAGGATATGTTGCCGCTGTTTATCATTCTGACCATTGGAACGGCGCTGCTCGGCTTCCTCGAAGGCAAACGCTGGGCGCAGTTGCTTCACCTGCCCTTGCTGGCGCTCACCGGACAGATACACTATGTAGCCTTCGTCTTGATCCCGATCACGCTGTATTTGATAGTTACCGGACGCAAGCGGTTGAGAAGACAGTTTCTGTTCAGTTTCGGGCTGACTGTACTTGTGCTGCTGCCCTACGCGATTGGCGCATGGCAAGCCTCATTGTTTGGGCCTGATACACTGCAAAAGATTGTCACGTCGGGCGGCGGCAAACCTCACCCGATCACGCTCTCGGCGGAGGCGCTCCAACTGACCGCGATCACGATTGCCGGAACCGGCATTGAGCAGCTTGCGGGACCACAGAACGCAGCGAAGTACCTGGCAGGCGTTCCAAACGTCTATCCCTTGTTCATTGTACTGCTAATTGCGGTAATCCTCGCGGCTGCATGGCTAATCGTGCGGACCGTGCGCTGCCGTGATCAGCGCAGACATATTGACGTGACCATGTTGCTATGGCTGCTGTTTACACCCGTCATTTTTTCGGTTAGCTGGACGATCATGTACCAGCACTATCTGATCCCGATGCTTCCGGCTGCGTTTGTCGTCCTGGGAGTCGCTGTTTCTGATCTATGGGATGCACTGGCGACGAGTGGGATAGTGCGCTGGGTGGCATTTGCTGTTGCCGGGATTGCAATCGTGGCGCTGGTTGGGTCGCAGGTATGGCTCAAGGTGGCGCTGCTAAATTATGTCAACATGCACGCGACAGCGGACGGATTCGCCACGCCACTCGGCTACTACCTCCCGATCCGTGACGCCGTATTGACGCAGCATCCGCAGAATGTTCTCGCAAACCTTGACGGGCAGTACATCGGCTTTCACGATGAAACTACGGTCTGGAATGCACTGCTGTACGATGTACCGTCAGTGCGCTTCCTTGATTCGGGCACCGAGGTTTATCCTGCCGAAAAAGCACTTTATCTATCTCACAACTGCACAACGGCCACAGAAAAGTTCACCTTACGCCCCGGCGAACCCTGCTACGCGATCACCTGGCGCAGTGCCGACGATCTGGATTTATCCGCCTACACGCCAACCAACGGCGGCAAGCTGACCTTCTCCAATGGAGCGCGGATCACCGCTTATCAATGGGAGCCGGGCAAAGCCTGCCTCTCGGTGGTCTGGACCATCAACCGCGCCGGGAGCGATGATTACCAGTTCGCCGTTCATTTTTACAATGCCGCAAAAAAAGAGATTCTGTTCGCGGACAGCCTGGGTTGGCGCGGGGTTTACTGGCGGGTCGGCGATATCGTGGTCAAGCGCTTCTGCCTGACCAACGGGCAGGATCGGATTAGCGAGATTGCAGGCGTCCATATCGGCATGTATACGACACGCGATACACCGCAGGGTATGCAATTTTACGGACAGGATTTGCTCGCCGCCAACGGGGTATCAGTAGGCAGCGGCTGGATCGATATTCCGCTCGGCGCGCGAAGAATCCAGTTCTAAAGTTTTCGGCAGTAACAGTACACAAACTTTTGCTGCGTTCCAAACGGCGTGTTATGAGTTTCATCGTGGCTTTCGATCAACTCAAAATCCTCGCCAAATTCGTGATGCAAAGCAGTTGGGCTGTAGCGCATAACGTCCAGGCCGCTGCATTGCATTGGCCCATCCGACGCGAACGAGGCAATGATGACGTGTCCGCCGGGTTTTATCGCGCGCGTCGCCACCTCGACGTACTTGCGACGGTCTTCCGGATCGGTCAGGAAATGGAAAACTGCACGGTCATGCCATACATCGTAATGTGCTGGAGGTAGCTGAGCCTGTGTGATGTTTGCATCTATCCAGGTTACGTCATTAGCCTGCGGTCCGAGTCGCGATTTGGCGACAGCAAGCGCTGTGGATGAAATATCCAGGACCGAGACGTGTTCAAATCCATCCGCCAGAAGGTGATCCACCAGCGCTGATGCACCGCCCCCAACATCGATAATCTGCGCCGGTTTATCAACGCCGGTGCGTCGGATGAGATCGAGCGATAGCTGTGGCTGTACCTGATACCAACTGACCTGATCGGGCGCTTTCG
>WNFI01242804.1_pt1 | contig 12069 bp, 17 predicted proteins | sample 5400471 | NCBI WGS metagenome assembly WNFI01 (sample SAMN13153348, study PRJNA577476) | soil metagenome | isolation source: 100 cm saprolite on Douglas fir-dominated hillslope | place: USA:California | collected 2013-09-17 | reverse complement strand
TCAAGGCACGGAGTATAGAGGACAAGAGATGCTGCTTTGTCAGAGCCTTGAACGGGTAAGAGCAGCTTCTTGAGTTGCATTCAATAGTCTGAAATCGGCATTGACTATTTTTAAAGCCCTCCGTGCGATATCTCGCTAGAGGGCGGATCAAAAATAAAATTATATGATCGAAAAGTCCGCTAAAAGCCGACGGAGGCCGGACACATTAACGTACCTTTATTAGTCCCCAGGCACCGGTTCGTGCCAAGGGAGCACGCTGCCTTGCCAAATCGCGCGCAGCATCGAGTACCGCTGCCCCGGTGGCCTCTTTAGCAACGACGTCTACCAGCCCTATTTCGACGAGATCCTTGACGCCGTACCTCCGGGCTTCGAGGACAATTTCTCTCATGACTTTATTCGAAGGGAGTTTGTAGTTCAGAATGGCTGCGAAGGAGAAAGGTATTGATGCTCCGAAGAGGACCTAGGTGTTGAGATAATAAAATGTTGGAATGTAATGGGATGATATCGTTGGTGAGGGAGTGGAAAGCTCACCTCGTTCATGGATGCCCATCCCCGGCCGGGGGTCATTACCCGGTAATCGCATGAGAGTGCCAAAATGAAGCCTGCGGCGAAGGTGTGGCCTGTGATGGCTGCGATAGTTGGGACTGTATATATATAGCACACATTGTAAATGCACGGTCAGGTACGATGTGTGTGCTACGTACTTGGAAAGGTGAGGAGTTTGGAAATGAAGGGGTTGAAAATGACTGTGATATTGTTCAAGTTTAGCGACAAAGGGGCATCTGGTAGGTGGGTGGAAGGTTGACCTACATGGGAAGAACGCAGGGTTGTCTTTGATGGTATCATAATCCAGACCTAAGCAGGTTGAGGAGTGAAGTTGGTGAGTTGGCATTTGGTTTGGCGCGATTAGAAGGTGGATTTACTGACCATTCGAGAAGAACTTTGCTTGATCCTGTTTCCCAGAGATGATGAGTGCACCGGGGGCACCGTCCTCTGTTGTTCCGCGTCTCCAGTCTCTCTCGACGGTAATCAGCGCCTCCATGAGCACGCCGTCGATGAACACACTGGTCAGTCTATTATCGAAGCCATTGTGCATCTCGAGTTCCCATAGCTCATTGGTGGGATGGTGTAGGGTTCCGAGAGCTTCGCTTGTGTGCAGGGGAAGCGATATTGGGTAGGATGACATGATGGGAGTGCTGGGGCTGGAAAAACCATTATATGTATTCGAGGCCAATTTGGGCGGGGTTGCAAGTTTGAATTGCATTTGAATTGCAAGAGCGTCGGGCCGTGACAGGCCGTGACATTCAACCTTGATATATCAAGTAATAATTACAAATAATTACAATGGAATCGGCCAACTCCGGGTGCAGTCGACCGTCATGCGTTAGGGCAAGGCACAAAAGTATGTGAAATGAAAAAAAAGGATAAACGATCTTCGACTCTTAAGATGTGTGCCACAATTGGGATAAAGAGTCGATAGCACGCAATGCCAAGAACAGTGGTGAGACTCCTCGGCATCATAAGGAGTTATGTAGTTGAACAGATACCGTTGGAACACCCATCAACCACAATGAAATGTGACCAAGGTCAAACCATAGACTCCAAGCAACCTTGTACCCAGGCTCAATGGTTCAGAATCCCACGTGGTAATACCTCGGAGAAGGAGGAATAACGTCGATCTGAGCCGGAACACATTCATAAACTCTCCAAGTGTGTACCAGTGGGCAATGCAGTGGATATGAAACTTCCGGCTGTCGTTACAAAGACGATTTCTACCTTTAGACGTAGCAGTCCCAACCATGGTTAGAAGAATAGCAGGAATTGAGGGAATGACAATTTCTTCTCAATTTGTCGGTTTTTTTTGCACATTGTGATAAGACTGGGGTTTGCCGCATGTGTTATGCAAATTTACAAAAAATCAGAGAACAGAGTTTCTGGGGTCCTCGGTGTAGCCAAAACCGAAACACAGCCCGTTGATGTCGGTGCCAGCATTATACCAAGTCACAAAGAGCACAAGGGGATGCCAAAGAACCATAGAGTTCAGGTACGAGCGATCGGACCCGCTCTGAATAGACAGACAACGACCATAGGTAGGGCATTGGCACAGCTTATCGAGCGTCTTTTCTAATACGCCACCAGCCAAGGCAGACTCGATTATATATAGACTTAGATGAGTGAGTTTGAGGCTGTTCCCCGCTGCCGTATACTCGCGCAAGGTGCAGGGCTGTGTGAGGCGGTGGAGAGAATGTAGGCGCGCGAGCGGAAGCCCTAGAACGACGACCCTCCATCTATCTTGGAGTCTCAGATCGATCATGCCCATGATCCCGACAATGTCCCCAGCTTCACCTTAGGAGAATCCCAGGCCCAGCTCCGAGCGTCAAGGTCCACTAGCAACTTGTGTCAAATGCAATACTGTAAAGCCAGATGCTATGTGGATGCTCTGCCTCACACACTCAGACTTACTCAGCCATAAAATGGGTTAACAGTGACTGAACTCGACTACTGCCCCACCTCGAACGCCCTTCTTCGAGCATCCAGTGTAAAAATACGAGGCACCTAGGCGCTTTGAGGAGAATGTGCTGAATAGGCGAGATGGGTTCCCACAGACGTGGTTAGCATTTATCGCAGCCCGTCCATCACAGCCTCACCCAATTCAGAACGGATATTTCCATTTCACTAGCCGCTTCTCCATCCTTCATTCCAGCCCTCAAGCGACCACCAGTACTGTGAACATCATCAATACATATAATAGCACGGCGGAAACCACTGACGTTCCCCTTATCGCGAGTTAGATCGTCACATTTGAACCGATTGAATCGCGCAGAGCCCCCGAAGCTACCACGCGATCTCTTCCAAGCCATGGCAAATGGTATGCCAAGCAGCGACACATCTCGACCGGACCTCTTTCCACTCTTTACCGACTCCCCCAATGCCCGCTCGCGAACGATCACAACTGCTGCGGGGCCGTACACGTATGGCGTAAGTTCATCTTTCTCGTAATATTCCTTGAATCGATCCCTCCGATCCTCACTCTCATTCGTACCATTGACACTCAAGCTCTAATATGCTTCTCATTTTTCACACCCTTTTCAGATCCTGAATCAACACCCCTCCTATCCTACCTCGTACTCGATCGGTGTCTCATGCGACACAGGTTCCCGTCGAACCATGGAAGACGCGCATTCCTTCGTTGCGGATTTCGCTGGAGTTCGCGGACAAGGATACTGGGCCGTCTTCGATGGTCATGCTGGAAAGCATGCGGCCGAATGGTGCGGGACTCATTTTCACGAGTACTTCCTCGATACTCTTGCAGAGATGCAGGGCGATGAATCTTCCTCTCATAATTCTCAGTCTTCAAACAAGCGGGGTAGTCCTAGTCGGGACGCCCCAACGGGGGCACCGATTCCGGATGTGCTCAACAAGACGTTCCATGCTGTCGATGAGGAGCTGAGTCGAATGGCGGATGAAGGCCAGACGCATAGTGGGTGCACTGCTGTTACGGCTTTCTTACGCCTTGAAGATGATAAAGGGTGGCAACCACCTGGGTTTGTCCGCAACGCGAGAACCTTGCAGCGCAAGAATACTGCGATATCACCATCGTTCAGGGACTCTGTCTCGGCAGATAACGCCGCTTCAGCAAGGATTCGGGATGAGAGTTTGAGCCCAGATGCGAGTGGGGATAGTGGGAATGGGGTTAACATTCATGACTTCAGAAGGTCTGTTTTGGGTAAGGAGCCTACGACAGAACCGTCTTCACTATCCACTGCACTTGATGGATCGCCAGAGCCGTTTTCCTCTCTATCGGCACAACCTAGACCCCCATCATTAGCCTTATCATTGTTAGGACAACAAAACCGATCAGTCGATGACGTGTCGCCTGCTTTTCCCGAGGCGAAAAAGAGAGTATTGTACACGGCGAATGCAGGCGATGCGCGTGCAGTGCTTTCGAGAGCTGGGAAGGCTATTAGGCTTACATATGATCATAAGGGAAGCGATGTACAGGAGGCCAGGAGGATCAAGGAGGCGGGGGGATTCGTCATGAATAATCGGGTAAATGGTGAGGTTTCCTCTACACTTGGGAGGGATTCCCATTGATCGTTTGTTTGGATATATGCAGGTGTGCTTGCTGTAACGAGGAGTCTGGGAGACTCGGCGATGAAGGAGTTTGTGGTTGGTTCCCCGTATACCACTGAGACGACGATGGGGGATGACGATGACGTCCTTATTATTGCTTGTGACGGCGTAAGTACACCTCTTTCCGCCTTCCTTTTCCCCAAACAGAGTACTAACCTCCTTCATCTTATAACAGCTTTGGGACGTGATAGAAGACCAAGCTGCCATAGATCTCATCCGCCCGATCCAGGATCCTCAAACAGCATCGAAGAAACTAGTTGAATATGCGCTCTCGCATTACTCGAGTGATAACATCTCAGTCATCGTCGTGAGGTTCCATAACGCCGCGAACAGTATTGCATCTGCTGTTTCTACTCCTGTAGTGGATGATGTACCGACAGCCGTAGGATAGGAGCTTGTCCGATTTGCGTTCGCTCGCGAACACGAAATCGGTGTGTCATGGTGGGTATGAAAAATGGAGGCAATGGGATGGGTCCCGAAATAGAATTCTCTCGTCCTGCCTTAACTCACCCTATCCTCCTACTCTTTCTTCTCACGACACCTGTCTAGGCCCTTCTTTCACTATTCATTTCATCTTGATATCAGTTTCCACATCTCAATTTGGGAAGCGTCCTATCACCAACTACCTTAGCTCTACGTATTCATGTCACATGTTACTGGCATCTGTGAGATTTGATACAATAATGAGTCCTTGCTGTCTTCTAATACCTTACTTCTCTGCTATACTCTCTTCTTGTATCTGGAAATCGACCCCATTGAAAGTGGAGGCCGTGGGAATGTTTGGCGAACAGGGAGCAAGGTAAACTCCGTGATCAGACTCCGGAGCCGAACCAAGTGTTTTGAGACACGTGATGTTGTGGGGATCGTTCAAATAATTGTCAACAAAATAAGCATCAGTATTCTCTTTCCGACGGCGACTCAAGGCACGACTCTCATCCACGCGGTGGGCCTGTCGACCATCGCGGAGAGCCCCGTTCTCCCCTTTTCTCTTTCCTTCTTATAATTCCTTAGATGTCTGCGCCAACAACACCACGACGACCTGGTGTCATGACAAGACACCACGGTGTCCAGTCTGCCCTGCCTGGCATCGTGCCTATTCACGATAGGTCACCTTCGCTTCGTGACTCTATGATGATGGAAGGAGGGCCAAGTGGTTCTCATTCACTCAGTCTCTCTGCTTCCCGTCCGTCCCTCCTGCACAAACCTCATGTATCACTAAGGACACCCATGAATAGCGCAGCGTTAAGCGTCGCGGACGTAACAGCTACTGCACCGGCGCGCGTACCCGTTCCAAAACGTGCTCGAGACACGGATGACGAGTACGACGGGCTTGACTGTAATAGTCGGCCGCTGCCTCTCACACCGCGCGCGAACCGTCGTGCACCAGATTTGATGCCAGAGAAACAACAGGCTCCTCGTACGCCAGTCCAAGGACAATATCAACGCGATGGGTCAACGGCTAGAGCATCGAAGAGGACAAAGTTGGAAGATCGTATAAAGGCTGAAGAGCGATTTAGATACAAATACACCAAGGCATTTCCTGGATTCAAATTCTACCTCGATTCGTTGGAGCCTACGGTCAAATCTTCTTTCTCACAGCGTGTTACAGCGCTTGGTGCGGTAAGAAATTCATCAATTGTTGATGTTTATTTTCCTAATGTTATTGTGGTATTATCCCGGTTAGCGCGTCGAAGATTTCTTTTCCAACTCCGTCACCCACTTCATCACGAACAAAGCTGTTCCCACACCCGAAGAAATCGCCGTGCTGGAAAATAAGGAAAATGCTCCGGGTGCCGCGCAATTCTCAAGGACCGCATCTCAATCGCGCAACCAAACCTCCATACCATCCACCTTACGAAGCCCCATCAAACTTAAGTCTGCCAAATTCGACCCTCTTGTGACGAAAGCTGTCCGTTTCCAAATGAAAATTTGGGACGAGAAAAGTACGTGAGAGTCCACATTATTATTTTGGCACCTGATTCACTAATATCTCGACTGTCACACAGAGTTTGACAATATCCTCACCCGTCTCCTCCCCCAAGCTTGCGCCCTACATGCCCACCCAAATCCCCCCGCCCCGCCCCACTCAGCCTCCCAATCCCAATGCCCTGAGAACTCCAGGCGAGCAGTCACTAATGGAAATAACAATACGAACACCCTCTCCACACTCCTTGATGCAGAGAAGGCTTCTGGATTGACTCATGAGCGAGATCCTACTGCGTTACGTCGAGACTACCGTTATTTTGGTACAAATTCGTACTGGCTTCTTGTGGAAGATATGAGCGAGACCCACGCGCCTATCATGGTCAAGGAGTATGGTCGGTGGAGACCCCACTCAACCTCTAGACATACTTTACCATTCAAGCGTGCAAGAGCCATGTCACTCGAAAATTTCGCCAAAGACAATGTGCCCCCTTGGCCTACTGTTCGTGACAAGCCGGGAAAGGCAACGCCTTCGTGGGCCACCGGTCGCCTGGGAGGGTATGAGGAAGGGATGAATGGTGGACCCGAGAATCAGGATGGAGACGCATTAATGAGCTCGGATGGGGGAGACGATGGATTCATCGAGTTGCACGTTGTCAACGATGGATCCGATGACGAAGACGATGGAGCTCTACCTCCACCGCGTCCTGTCCAAGGTGGTCAGCCTCTTCGTCGAACTGCTTCCATGCATGATCTCGGTCGTCGTAATCCTCTAGATCCTGAGAAAGACGGCGAATACCTCGCCGCCTCTGGGAACAGCGTCTCAATCACCTCCAATGTTAACAGCACCACCTCCTTTGCTCAACATCCTCTTTCCGGCGGAAGCAGCCTTAATGGTGGTCCGTTTATCGGAGGTGGTCTTGCTGCTGGCGGGTCCCGTCAGCTTATCAACAAGCGTCTGCATCGTCAGGTCTTAACGCACCGTACACTCGCTCGGGCCGCTAGCACCGTCTCTGGTGGTGGTGATGTTGGCTCGACGGGGCATCGCATACTTCGTAAAAGCAAGAGTACGAACACTATGCGAACGTCTTCTAAGAAGCTTAAAGCTCATTTGCCTACTCGTGACGAGGTGAAGAAGCCCGGGTACTGCGAAAATTGTCGCGTGAAATTTGAGGAGTTCAATCCTGTATGCTTCGTTTTCCTATATATTGCTGAGCCTTGTTATTGACCTCGCGAGTCCCATTAGCACGTGGCTAGCAGACGGCACCAGAAGTTTGCTAATAATGATGACAATTTCTGGGATCTGGATGAGGTACTGGGTCGGCTCGCCAGGAAAACCTTGGAAGACGAGGAGGAAGAGAAACGCCAGTGGGAGGCTGCATTGGCTCAACCAGCACCAGAAGATAGTACGGATCTGGGGTCGCAAGGCAATCCTGATACCTTTTCAGAATCATTGTCGTCCCGAATGCTGGACCCAGAACCCGAGTATGATGACTGGCATGTTTTGTCTCCGCGCGAAGGTCAGAGCCTGCTAGTGGCGGTCTAGGTTATTCCCTTTCTCTGCACCCAGATCGATTGGGATCGACTCGTTAGTTACACGTCTCCCATATCGTTACACACCACACTCTTGTACTTTCAGACTCCAATCTTGACTCAAATCCAAACTCATCAGCGCTTCATCCCTTGCATTCCAATCAAGCACTTCCACCTACACCAAATATGAATTCTTGTGCGTGCGTTTCCATTCATCACTTTTTCCATGTCATTTGCATTACTTTCCCAGCATTTTACATACCACTCATCAATACAACCGCGATAATAGCTCATTCCTTCTGTGTACGTTTCTATAGCAGTTTGTTCTGAGATCGTAAAGCACGTTTTTGAGTTGAAGTGCCTGGAGCCTTAACTCGTAAAGGAGCCCTCAGATTCGAGTGCCTGCTAGACGGTGCCTTCCGTCGATTGAGTCGCTACCAATAAGATACGGATGAAGTCGACGTCGACTTCAAAGGACCAGTTACTGCGAGACCACTTAAGGCAAAGCGAGAAGCAGAGCATTGATAGCACCGTGTGCCCATGCATGGAAATATCAAGATACGTCTGAAGGTTGAATGTGGCTGCAGAAGCAGCTGAAGATTTCTTGTGCATCTCCTATTAAAACAACGAGACTACGGGATGACACCAATATCCGACCAGACTATGCATGGTAGTATCGGAGACGAATACCCTCCGTTGTGAAGCTCGATCATTTCAGGAACTTGCGTAGACGCGTCAGAATCTAGCTGACTGGAGCCCAGAGGTGGCTTGACGAAACTGGACGGACGGTAGAGCTGATCCGAGGTCCACAGAGAGAGAAGCAGTGTGTATAGGGAATCATCAATTTTGAACTGGTTTGTTGTGCACTACAGGATAGCGTTTAAATTTATCATTCTTGTGCAAAAGCGAGAAATTTAGAGTTTAAACTTGGCTCTCGCCAATCTGGATTCATCCGTTGGCATTATCCTCCTCTCATCCGATGAGGCTGCAAGCAGCACTTCCCTAGCCAAATCTCGCTTCAGGAGTCCCCATACGCCAGTCTTGGCCAATGGTGCCTTTTGCTTCGCTAATGTATGAGCGGCTTTAAGTACACTCTGAGTGTTTGGTTCCTCCGAAAGTTGATCAATCATGCCGGTTGCAAGAATCTCGGTAGGTGTCCAACGATGAGCCTCGAGACAGGTCTTGCGGAGTGCTTCTGGAGTGGGATGGCGAAATCTGAGTATAGCGGCCATGGAGGGAGGGAGTGGTGCTACGAAAGACAGCTAAAAAGAGAGTTTGTGTGTACACCCATTCCCTAGTCAAAAAGGGTGATCATCCTTGATTGAAGAGATCCTTACTTCATTCATCGAGCACCATGCCTTCCCGCGTGTCATTACCCGATAATCAGCGGATAACGCGAGGAGGAAGCCAGCTGCAAAGGCATGGCCGTTTATAGCAGCAATGACCGGCACTGGAATAAGCGAGAGCATACTTTAGAAACTCTCTTGACTAGGGGGTGAAGAAGAAAGAACTGACTAGGAAACGTCAAGAACCGTCTGATGAAGGGATCAAAGGTGTCTAATGGGCAAGGTCATTTCTACCATAGTCCCTGGTCATGTTGAGAATACACACTAGGAAAGAAACCCGTGTCCTTTGATGTATTTGCATAGTCAAGCCCTAACACCGGGTTATTGTCACCGACAGATTGGTACATCCTCATTGAACTCGTGCTCACCATTCGAGAAGAACTTGTTCTGAGACTTCTTCCCCACTAGGACCAAAGCGCCAGGCGCACCGTTCTCTACCGTCCCTGACCTCCAATCTTTCTCCACAATGTCCAAGGCCACAACTAGAGTTTCATCGATGAATTCCGGGTTTATGCGGTTATCTTCTGCATGGTGCATTTCAAGCTCCCAAATCTCGCTCTCCGGGTGTGTGAGCGTAGCGAATAACTTGTTAGAGTTTAAGGGTAGACTTATTGGATATGAGATCATCTTGGCTTGCGGACGGGTGCAGGAGGCTATTGCGAGAGCGTAAGGAGCAGTTCAGGTTCGGTCTTCAAAGTTAGCCGGAACTTGTTGCGTCGGGTTACTCCGCGCAAAGCCGGGTCCGATAACTGCAGACGCGCGCCACCAATTAGTGGCTGTGAAGTGGTAGCTTTGGGGACACATCTATTGGTTCATTGTTGGCTTTCACATATGTGAGCACAGCAACGCTGTTCCGCTTTGGTGACCACTGGATTTGTTATTCGCCGTACGGAACTACATAAATATATTCTTGCACGCGATATCTGACCAACTCGATATTGCATCCAGTTTCACCGATCGCCTGGGTTTTAACATGAACCCCATTCATGCCAATGAGATGCAATTCGGCGGGCATCTGTGCCGGTGATCGACAGCCCTGTTGCATGTTAATTTCACTGGGAGCAAGGAGGAAGCCAGTGGTGAAAGCATGGGCTATGGTATGGATTAGCAAGAGTTATTTGAGAATGCCTTGGGCCAGACTTCATCAGGTCAATTATGCTTATGAACGGGCCCAGCAATCCATTTGCGGGTTGACATCGCCTAGACAGAGTCCAGGGTCTGACTGCTGAAACCGACGTGAGGGACACACTAATGTCCTTGAAGGATTTCCTTTAGGTTTATTTCGCAGGATGATAAGTACTCAGATCTGAGAATCTACTCTTGTCTCCTCTCTCCTGGGCCTCCTTTCAATGAGATTCAGTGATTGACATGCATACCAGCTTCCTTATCATGCTTTTCGAATTCCCGAATGTCATTTCCCAGGAAACTAACGAATCAGTGTACTTCCTGGGTCACTCTAGGGAAGGAAGGATAGGAAATGAACGTATCACATAGACCCTGATGTCTTCCAGACTGGGAGTCCTAACCTGTCCTAACAGATTGCGCTTCCTGCGAATTAGTAGGGAGGGTCGACAAGGAGCACGTAAAGTCACTGGTTGTGTAGCATAGACCAGTACTATTGAGGCAAGAGTGCCTCTAGCGCAGAGACTTTTGGTATGAGTGAGAAGCAAAAGACGCGTGCGCGGTGTAGACATATCGATCACCAAGACTATCTATAACAGTAAAGATTGCGTAATTTCTTCCAAACAACGACTACGCGGCCAGAAAAATACTCATCACCAAAGGAAGCATTATATGTTGCAGGCGCAAAGCCAAACCCGAAGCTACGGCACATTTAAGAGGAGGACGAAGGCTAGAACACGTGCTCTTGTTTGTTTACTGCCGGAATCAACCATCCCTTAATGCCAATACCTATAAACAGGGCTGACATTTCTTCAATCTAACCACCTCAAGGTCAGAAAGGTCATTCCCGTTTCCAACCATGGTCAAGGCGTCGCGTTCATCTTTAGGCAAACGGTCGTCCTCAGCCCTCGCTTCTTCTCCTCCTTCCTCACCGACACCTTCCCTTAAACGCGTCAAGACCGGCGCCTCCGTCGTAATCCCCTCGGATGGCTCCTACGCCAATAAGGAAAACATTCCTCCAGCGGCGGAGTCCACTGGGCGTGGTGCTTTGGCGCGTTCTCCACATGCAAGAGCTAGTCGTCAAAATAGTCTTCGCCACCGTGAGAGCTTGATAGGTAAGACGGAATGTGTGCGTGTCAAGACTAGAAATATGAACGCACATTTCCCCCTTTTTTAGACGCACAAGTAGATAGTATTGTGACTCCACCATGCACGCCGACTCGATCGGGCTTACCTTCAGGTGATGAGGATGAAGGCACCGCCGTTCCGCAGGTCCCCGCTCCTTTTATCACACCGCTCAAGGTTCCTGCTCGAGAAGTTGGGTCTCTTTCCCTGGCCACTCCTCCGTCAACTCCTCCCGCGTCGCTTCACTCTCGTGCACGCGCTCTACTCCGCTCTACCTCTGACGCGGATGTCATCGGTCGCGAGACTGAGCGCCGATTCATTATGGACTTCCTCACATCATTTATAGATAATAGTGCGGACTCTGGTCGATCGCGTGCCACTAGCCTCTATGTTTCCGGAAAGCCTGGTACTGGGAAAACTGCCCTGGTGTCTTCCATCATGACTTCTATTTCCCATGATGCTGTACAGCCTATCTACGTGAATTGCATGGGGTTGAAAGATCTTTCCATTCTCTGGGAACGGGTCTTGACGGCTCTTGGCGAGTCTGGCCCCAGCAAGAGCAAAAGTTCGTCCTCTTCGCTTCAACGTCTGGAACGGGTTCTTGAACGCGGGGACATGAAATGGTGGGGTGCATTATTCTTTCAAGTATGGGCCTAGCTGACATCTGTTAATAGTATTCTGGTGCTAGATGAGCTAGATGCATTCGGGCCAAGTAGCTTATCCACTATCTTCGCCCTCCCTACGCGTTATGTTTCCATGCTCCGGGTCATCGCTATTTCCAACGACCTGGCGCAAAGCACATCCTTCACTCACCGTCCGTCTCTCACTCTCGCATTTGCTGCATATTCTGCCGCTGATATGCAGAGTATCATTCGTGGCCGTCTGT
>WNFI01225542.1_pt1 | contig 12070 bp, 9 predicted proteins | sample 5400471 | NCBI WGS metagenome assembly WNFI01 (sample SAMN13153348, study PRJNA577476) | soil metagenome | isolation source: 100 cm saprolite on Douglas fir-dominated hillslope | place: USA:California | collected 2013-09-17 | reverse complement strand
CCTGAGGACATCCTCGCCGATGGTATCCAGTACAACATCAACATCCTTCACAACATCTGTCAACGCTTGCTTCGTATAGTCGATGATGGCATCAGCTCCCAGATCACGCACAAACTCCACATTGCGGGTAGAAGTCGTCGTAATGACTCGCGCACCCCTCCATTTGGCGAGTTGGATCGCATAATGACCGACGCCCCCCGCTCCCCCGGAAATGAAAACGGTCTGCCCCGCTTGCAGATGGGCGGTATCAAACAGCGCTTGCCAGGCTACCAGCCCGGCCATCGGTACACCGGCAGCTTCCTGATGCGTCAGTCTGTGTGGTTTGAGCGCGAGATCCGCTACGGGCGAGGTGATATACTCACTGTAGGCCTTTGCTTCGCCAGGAAAACGTGGCATCCCATACACTTCATCACCAACCGCGAACTGCGTCACCCCCTCGCCCAGCGCGACGACCGAGCCTGCAATGTCCCAGCCCAGGATATACGGGAGGTGCCCGGCTGTAATGCCGGGTACGGGGAATTTGCGGCTCGTGCAATCCATCGGGTTAACGCCAGCAGCTCGCACTCGCACCAGCACTTCACCGGCCTGCGGTTCAGGGCGCTCAACGTCCTCATAGTTCAAAACGTCAACATCACCAAACGCATGTATCCGTACAGCTTTCATTGTGGCCATAGTATCATCGTTCTCCTTTTGCAAAGCTGCGCTCCTTGCAAAGGAACGCTTCATACTGGTTGAGAGGAAGCAAACCGCTCAGGATGCTCCAGGTGCTGCCTGGTAGCCTTCATGCCAACCCGCATATATCCACGCCAATAAAATGATCCGAGAGCCAGAGGGAATCATAGCCAGACTGGTCAGCCATCTGTGCCAGGCGGGTCAGCGTTTCATACGCTTCCACCGGGTTCTTGATGCCAGCCAGTTCATGCACAAATCCTTGGGGAAGGTAGAGACCATATTTGAGAGACATACTTTACTTACCTCTTTCTTCTCGGCTGTCAGCCCCCCATGTGAGAGCTGCGAGATCGACAAGAAGGATCAGCAGCAAGAACATCAACAGTTCCATCCGTCACTTCCTTTCCGGAGATCGTCCGTGATTGCACCGCTTGTGCTGTCTCTCCTTGCGTCACTACCGAGAGTCTACCGTGTCAGGCTGTCTTTCACATCGGCAATGCAACGTATTCGGGTTGCCTATGTGGGAGTGATGAGGGGGACCGGACACTACCGCACGGCTCTCACCTTACCTAGGTAAGGGTGTCGGTCTGGCCACCGGTGCGGTGAAGTGCGAGGGAGGAGGGCATGAGAGAGCGGAACAGGCTGCAGCTAGATGAGCTGGTGTTCGAGGGCAAAGAGGGTCGCGGCGTGGCGCGAGGTGATGCCCAGTTTGCTATAGATGGTACGCAGGTGGGCATTGACGGTACGCGGGCTGACGACCAGGATTTCGGCGACCTGGGCATCGGTGAGTCCTCGCGCCACCAGGCGCAGCACCTCCACCTCCCGCTCGGTCAGGTCGCCCATAGCAGAAAGGGAAGGCATCGGTTGGCGGTCCGCACTGGCAGAAGCGTTCGGGCGACGAGAGAGCACCGGGTGCCTCTGTGCGACCAACGCTTGAGCTGGTGTCATCGCTCGCCCCTGGGCCTGGGCCTGGGCAAAGGCCTGCTCCCCGAGCTGCGCGCGGACTACGGCTCGCATTCGCTCCTGGTCAGCCTGCTCCTCAGGCGTGGCAGGGAGGTTGAAGAGATCAGATGGTCCGCCGGCTGCGCGGAGCACCTCTGCCGTCCCCCACAGCTGTGCCGCCCAGAAGGCATCCCCTTGCCGTGCGACCAGGCTGGCCCAGCCCTCCAGACAGGCGGCGCTGCTGCGCTGGTCGTCCATCTCCTGGAACAAGGCCAGGCTCTCCTGGTAGTAGGCATATGCTGCCGGAAGGTCGCCGAGCCTCGCCGCGACTCTTCCCAATTGATAGAGCGCATAGGTGATGTAGAGCCGCAGCCGCGACGCCCGGAAGAGCGCCAGGCTCTCCTGAAGCCTCGCGCGGGCGGTGGCGGGATCGCCCTGCTGGAAGTGCCACAGCCCCAGGCCATAGAGCGACCAGGCGATCCCGGCCGGGTAGCGCTCCTCCCGGAAAAGCGTCAGGCTCTCCTGAAGCCTTGAGCGGACCCGCGGAGACTCGCTCTGGTCGGGATGCCGAAGGGCCGTGAGCGCGAGGGCCACAAGCGAGAACGCGAGGTGGACCTTGTCACCGACTTCCCTGTAACACGACAGGCTTTCCTCGAGCAAGGAGCTGGCCCTGGGAGAGTCGTCGCGCATCGAGGCGATCCATCCCAGCCGGTAGAGTGCGAATGCCATCCCGCGCGGATCGTGGAGTTCGCGGTACAGCTCGAGGCTCTCCTGGCACAGTCCTTCTGCTCGCGCATACTCATCCTGCCAGATGGCTAACCAACCGGCGCCGTTGAGCGCTTTCGCCCGCACTGGCGTGGCGATTCCCTCGCGTCTTCCCAGGGCTCGCTCAACAAAGCGTTGTCCCTCACGCACATAGCCGAAATCGATCCAGAACAACTGAAGTGCTCCTGCCAACCGCCAGGCTATTTCCCTGCGCTGGGCATCTTCCTCCCGCTCCACCGACCAGGCCAGAGCGGCTCGCAGGTTGTCGTGCTCCTGCTCCACTCGACCGAACCCCTGCTGCTCCACTCGAGCGATCCACTGCTGCTCCTCTCGGGTGAACACGTGTGACTCGGTCTCCTCAGCCAGTGCCAGGTAATACGTTGCATGCGCCCGGCGCGCCGCCTCCAGCTCTCCAAGTGCCTCCAGCGCCTCCAGCCCATACTCGCGGAGGGTCTCCAGCATCAGGAGGCGGGAGCTACTCGTGTCCTGGTCGCTGCGTTGGAGCAAGTGCTTGTCGAGTAGGGAGGTCACGCCATCCAGCACGTGTACGCTCTCACCTCCAAGCGCGACAGACAACGCCTCCAATGCCTCCAGAGTGCAGCCCCCCACGAAAACGGAGCAGAGGCGGAAGAGTCGCTGTTCTTCTGGTGAGAGCAACTCGTAGCTCCACAGAAGCGTCGCGCGCAGGGTGTGCTGGCGCGCGGGCAGATCGCGTGGCCCGCCGGTCAAGACGGTCAGCCGGTGAGAGAGCCGCTTCAGCAGGGCTGGCAGGGAGAGCAGCTTCAGCCGCGCGGCGGCAAGCTCAAGTGCCAGCGGCAAGCCATCGAGCCGCACGCAAATAGCGGCGATGAGTGGGGCAGTGTCGCTCGTCAGCTCGAAGAGAGGGTTGACCGCCTGCGCCCGCTCCAGGAAGAGGACCACCGCGCCGTAGCGCGAGAGGGTCGCATCGTCGGGCAGATGCTGCAGATCAGGCAGGGCCAGCGGCAGCACGGCAAATTCGTGTTCGCCGCGCACATGCAGCACCTCCCGGCTCGTCACGAGCAGCTTCACACGTGAGCAGACGGCCAGCAGATCAATGAGGAGTGGTGCGGCTGCCGCCACCTGCTCGAAGTTGTCCAGTACGAGCAGCAGATGCTGCTCAACGAGCGCGGCTTGCAGGAGTTCCAGTGGTGCCCGGCCGCTGCTTTGCAGGCCGAGCGCTTGCACAATCGTGGGCAGGACCAGCTCGGCGTCCTGAATGGGGGCGAGTGAGACGAAGCAGATGCCATCGGCGAAGTTCCCCTCAACCTCGCTTGCAATGGCTAGCGCCAGGCGCGTTTTGCCCACACCCCCGGTGCCGGAGAGGGTGAGCAATCGTACTTCAGAACGCGCGAGCAAGGTTGTGGCCGCAGCGACCTCCCGCTCCCGTCCAATAAGGGAGGTGAGTGGGAGTGGCAAGGTGGAGGCCCGTCCAACCGGGGGTTGAGAGAGAGCTGTCGCAGGGTGCAGAGCATGCTGGATCGGCTCAGGCTCGGCTTCAGCGGCAGTATCCTGCTCGGCCAGGGTCGCGGCCACAGCATGCAAGCGGTCGAGGGTCAGTTCCTCCGATTTGCCGAGATAGACCCGGTGAAGCCTTCCCCCACGCTTGCGGTAGGCGCGCCAGTACCAGCCCCCACGCTTATGGCCCGCCTGCTCACGACGGACGGTAAAGGTTCCGAACGGGCTGCGCACGCGGAAGAGGGTGGCCGTCCGGAACCGTTTCTCGTCAGGAGGCCCCTGTATTGGCTACTTAGGACATCCATTCGTAAAATTGACAACTTGGTCTTTCACAACCCTCCTCTTTATCTTTGTCATGTGGTACTCAGCCATCGATGTAGCTGGGCAATGTTTCTCATGCACGAGAGAAAATGAGAAAAATACGCGCTTATTTGCAGCATACACTCAGGCAAGCCATGCAAAGGCTGCATAAGAGGTCTGCCCAAGGCACCTTCATACATTACGCTGCTAGCTGGATGAATCTCGTCCACACAGCAGTACCCTCGAACACGTTGGACCGATTCAGGCTACCCATTGGTAGTCATGGTGGAGCCCACCCACTCTCGGAATAGCGATCACCTTGTCCCCTGTTTGATGAGAGGAAAGAGATGATTTGCTCGGTTCAGGAACCTGTTGCTGAATACCTTGATGCGGTCGTGCATGGTTGAAGTACGATATATACTGATTGAGTACGCGCTGAAGCTGCTTCTTGTGTAGGATGAATAGATGGTCAAGGCATTCTTGTCTGACACGCCTCAAATAGCGTTCGCAGATCGCATTAGCTCGTGGTGCGTGAAAAGGCGTTTTGAGAATCTCAATGGCACTCGTTGTCGCCACGCGAGCAAAGCAAGACCCAAATTTACTATCATTATCACGAATCAGATACTTTGGCGCTTGCCCATATGGGGTGGCTTCTCGGAGTTGTTGCGCGACCCAGGGATCGGTCGGAGATCGTGTCACGCCTACGTGGATTACCTTTCGTGACTTGTGTTCGATGATGAAGAACGCAAAGAGCGGTCGAAAGAAGAGATCGGTGACCTGCAAGAAGTCGCAAGCCCAGATCTGTGCTGCGTGATTGTGCAAAAAGGTTGCCCACTTCTGGACTCTTGACTGGGGAGTGCGAACATTCCTCATGTACTTCTGAATGGTTCGCTTGCAGACACGCATGCCGAGTTTCAATAATTCCCCACAAATCCTCTCAGCCCCCCAGAGCCGATTCTCCTTCGCCATTTCTCTGATCAATGCAATAGTTTCCTCGGCTACCTTGGGCTTGTGAGAAGAGGCCTTTGACCTGCGCTTCCAATACAGCCGGAAGAGCTCCCGATGCCAGCGTGTTGTATCCTTGTTGCACATCCAGCTGCAACCAGTGAAAGCATACTCTATCCTAGATAACAGCGGCTTTTTCCGAGCGGATGTCCCATGTAGCTAGTATAGTGACAACCATTCTAAATTCGGCTATAATGGGCCGGAAGAAAGAGAGAGCCTGTGTACTGAGCGAGTTGCGTATCGGTCAGAGTCCTGGCACGGTACCAGACGCACGATAAGAGGTATTCAGGAATGACTAATCGCATAGGTCAACAGCTCGGCAACTATCATCTAACGCGCTTGTTGGGACGCGGCGGCTTTGCCGAAGTCTATTTGGGAGAGCATGTTCATCTCCAGAGCCAGGCGGCGATCAAAATCCTACGAGCGGTACTCTCCCAAGAGCAACAGGCGGCGTTTCTACAGGAAGCCCGCACCCTGGCGCAACTCCGACATCCCCATATCGTGCGCCTGCTCGATTTTGCCGTACAGGACGACCTCCCATTCCTGGTGATGGAATATGCTCCGCATGGGAGTCTGCTGGATCGTCATCCCAGGGGAGCGCGCCTGCCTGTCGAAAGCGTCATCATCTACGTCCGGCAGATAGCCTCCGCCTTGCAGTACGCACATGAGCAGCGGCTCATCCATCGCGATGTCAAACCCGCCAACCTGCTGCTAGGGCCACGCGAAGAGGTGCTGCTCTCGGACTTCGGCCTCGCCACGCTGCTCACCTCCACCAGCGCTGAAAGTCAGCCAGCTGCGGAGCTGGCCCTGCAAGGCACCACTCCCTACCTGGCGCCGGAACAGTTGCGCGGCAAGCCCAGAGCAGCCAGTGATCAGTATGCCCTGGGCGTGGTGGTCTATGAATGGCTCTGCGGACGCCCGCCTTTTTGGGGCAGCGTGACCGAGGTGGCCATGCAGCATCTCTCAGCGCCACCCCCACCGCTGCGCGAGCATGTTCCTGATCTCCCTTCAGACCTCGAAGTCGTCGTACTGCGAGCCCTGGCCAAAGAGCCGCGCCAGCGCTTCGCCAGCATCCAGGACTTTGCCAGCGCCCTGGAACAAGCCGCTGGCCAGGCGAGCTATGCCACACGGCCGACACCAGTTTCCCCCATCGAACAGCATATCCCGCCTTCCCTTTTACACGCTACTGAAAGCTCTCCGGCGCTCTGGAATGTCCCGTACCAGCGTTATCCCCTCTTTACCGGCCGCGAATCCCTCCTCCAGGGCCTGCGGGCTCACTTCGCCAACGGGCGACCCATCGCCTTGAACCAGTCCCAGGCTCTCAGTGGACTGGGGGGCATCGGGAAAACCCAGCTGGCGGTAGAGTACGCCTATCGCTACCGGCAACACTATCAGGCGGTGCTATGGGCCAGAGCTGCCAGCCGCGATACCCTGATCGCCGACTTTGTGAGCATGGCCTCCCTCTTGCATTTACCAGAACAGGCAGACCAGGATCAACTGCGCGTGGTAGAAGCGCTCAAACGCTGGTTGACCCAGCACACCGGGTGGCTGCTCATCCTGGACAACGCCGACGATCTCTCGATGGTGGCCGAGTTCTTACCAGCGGGAGGAGAGGGGCATGTGCTGCTCACCACGCGCGCTCAAGCGACAGGCAGACTTGCTACTAGCCTGCCCGTCGAGCGCATGGACGAAGAGGAGGGAACGACGCTCCTGCTGCGCCGTGCCAAGCTCCTGGCGGCTTCGGCATCGCTCTCTAGCGTGGCTCCAGCCATGTACTCGCAGGCACAGGCGATTGTGCGAGTCCTGGACGGCCTCCCGCTCGCGCTTGATCAAGCCGGGGCCTATATCGAAGAGACAGGCTGCAGTCTGTCGGAGTACCTGGAGCTGTACCAGCGTCGGCGGTCGCGCCTGCTCGCCCGGCAGAGCAGCCTCTCCTCCGAGTACCCTTATACGGTCGCCAGCACCTGGTCGCTCTCTTTTCAACAGGTGGAACAGGCTGATCCTGCCGCAGCCGACCTGTTGCGCCTGTGCGCTTTTCTGGACCCCGATGCCATCCCGGAAGCGATCCTGACCGAGGGAGCCTCGTTCCTCGGTCCCTCATTGGACCTGGTCGCTGCCGATACGCTGCTCTTGCACGAGGCGATCCAGGTGCTGCGCCGGTTCTCCCTGCTCAAGCGTGACCCCGAAGCGAAGCTGCTGAATATCCACCGCTTAGTGCAGGCCGTGCTCAAGGACGGCATGGATATCCAGGTGCAGCGCCAGTGGGCTGAACGCGTAGTACGAGCGGTTAATGCGGCCTTTCCCAAAGTGACCTTTGCCGCCTGGCCGCGCTGCCAGGAGTGCCTGCCGCATGCGCTGGCCTGCGCGGAGTTCATCAATGAATACCACCTGGCATTTCCCGAAGCAGCCCGCTTGCTCTATCATATGGGTTGGTACTTAGAAGACCGTGGGCACTATGCCCAGGCCGAGCCTCTCCTGCTACGCGCCCTGACCATGCGCGAACAGGTGCTCGGCTCTGAGCACCTTGATACTGCCGACATCCTCGCCGCTCTGGCTTGGCTCTACGTTCTCCAGGGCAAATACGAGCAAGCCAGGCCGCTTTACCAGCGCGCATTGGCCATCCGCGAGCAAGCGCGGGGGCCGGAGCATCCCGATACTGCGAGCACACTCGACAACCTGGCGCTCGTCTGCCGTGTCCAGGGCGAATACTCCCAGGCCGAGGCGCTACACCAGCGAGCGCTAGCCATCCGCGAGCAGGCGCTGGGGCCGGAGCATCCCGACACGATGTTCAGCCTGGTCAATCTGGCAGATGTCTATACGGCACAGCAAAAATATGAGCAGGCCGAGGCGCTCTACCGGCGTGCGCTGGCGATCCGCGAGCAGGCGCTGGGGCCGGAGCATCCCGATACTGCCACGACGCTTGACCATCTGGCCAACCTGCACCAGGATCGGGGACAGTACGAGCAGGCCGAACCCCTCTACCAGCGAGCGTTGGCCGTCCGCGAGCGGGTGCTGGGGCCGGAGCATCCCGATACTGTCTCAGTGCGCACGCGCTATAGCGACTTGCAAGAGCAGGCGCAACGATCTTCCGGGATAACATCGCAAGAACCCCAACCGGGTTTGGTGAAATCGCCACCTGCTCTTCCGGCCAGGAAGTCGCCACCCTATCCAGTGGGACTGACCGCTCGCGAGGTGGAAGTGCTGCGCCTGGTAGCCCTGGGACTCACCAATCCCCAGATCGCCGGGCACCTGGTACTCAGCGAGAAAACAGTCATCAATCACCTCACTCACATCTTCAACAAGATTGGCTGTGACAATCGGACCGCGGCCACCGCTTACGCCATTCGTCACGACCTGGCGTAAGCTCCGTCTTCTTTCTCCTCCACCTCAGAGCGTATGGGGGGATCCCCCTATCTGGGCGTTCACACCTCCATTTCTCGCGAACTCACAAATATGAGAGATCTCCCCGATGCGCGGAGAGGGTACCGGCATCTATACTTCCCGCATGAACGAGAGATTCTCGTTAGCATGTATAGCGCTGAAGCGAAGTATTGAAGCTGTTTTTAGTGAGGTCAACTATCCATTTTTTCAGGAGGTGAATTATGCGTAACCCTCTCTCAAAGCTCACCACATTCTTCTGTATCGTCATGTTTGTAGTGCTGGCCAGCGCTTGCGGAGGCCCCAGCTCAACACCAACGCAGACGCTGACCGACTACTGTAGCGGACTCAAGAACGCCGATTACCAGACCGCGTATAACCAGTTCTCGAATGGTATCAAGGAACTCTCCGAATCGCAATACGCTGCTCTTCTCAAGCTCTATGGCAAGGTGACGAATTGTACGCCGAGCAATGTAAATGACTCATCGGGGAGTGGCACCATCAATCTCAGCTTTGCCAATCTGGGCAACGTCGTGTTCGACTATACGCTGGTGAATGACAATGGTACCTGGAAGATCAAGAACCAGACTGCGCGCTCTACACCGTCCCACACGCTCAACCTGTACTGCCTGGCACTCAAAACCGGCGACTATCAGAGCGCGTATGGCCAGCTCGCCAGCACAATTCGGAGCCAATTGACGAAAGATCAGTTTGTCGCCGCTGGTTCTGAGAATGGTACCCGAACAGTGGCCAGCTGCATGGTGCGCAATGTCGACGATTCCGCGGGCACCGGCACGGTGACAATTACAGCCAGCAATGGTCTGGTATCCAGCCAGAACTACGCGTTGACCCAGGAGAACGGCACCTGGAAGATCAGCGCCCTTACTAGCATTGCAACCGAGACCCTGAACAACTTCTGTAGCGCGCTCATGAGCGAAGATTACCAGTCCGCGTTTAGTGATCTCTCCAGCACAGCTCAAAGCCAGGTCGGTTCAGCGGACCAGTTCGCTTCCAGCTTCAGCTCCAATAAGGTGAAGGACTGCACCGTGAGCAACGCCGATGATTCAGCCGGGACGGGCACCATCAGCTATACCTATGCCGATGGGAGTACGCAAGTCTTCAACTACACGCTGGTCAACCAGAACAACGATTGGCTCATTGACAGCGCGCAGCAAGCGCAGTAGGTGGATGCGTCGGGGAGAGGACGCCCTCTCCCCAAATCCGTGAAAAGCGTGAACGCGCTCTTCTCTTGCAGGAACCAATGTATCGAAAGCAATTACTCAGTCAAGCAGTTTATGACAAGGAGGATATCATGAATCAAGTTAGTCAAGCACCGATCCGTCTCCGTAATGGCGGCATGCTTATTCTCACCCTGCTCCTCGTGCTACAGGGTCTGCTGGGCATCGCAGCCATTGTCCAGACGGTTGTCTCGGCATCAACCAGTGGGATCGATTTCGCCTCACTCTTCAGTGATAGCACGTTCCGCACCGGTTTTCTCACCATCGTGATCGCGGCGGTCATCTCGCTCGTCCTGGCGTTAGCCTACTGGCTTGTCCAGCGCTGGACGTTCTGGCTGATCTTCCTGGCTGAGTGCGTGGCGCTCTTCTTCGGGGTCATTGCCATCACAGGCAATCTCCTCGACTGGTATATCATCCCAGTGTTCGCTGTGCTGCCCGCGCTCATCCTGGTCTACATGTTTGCCGACCGGCGAGTGCGAACGAGCCGCAAGCGAGTGACTTCATAGTACCCACGAGTTGCAGTAGTGGCTGATCAAGGCACTGCTGGTGAAAGATAAAAAAGACGAGACACCTGCACAACTCATCTTGTGCAGGTGTCTCTTTCATCTCGTTTCGTTCGATTCATGAACCATCGCCTGGTATAAAGATTGGATTGCTCGCCAATTTGGGGGCTTATGGGTTACTTGCTACGCTCTCACTTTGAAAAGTATCGACAGAAACGAAGTAGAGCAAGCGAGTACTAAGCCCCCAAATTGGACAAGAGCCCACGGATTGCGCAATGAGATATAAAGAGAAACACTCCGCTAGAGTTTGCTTGACAGCGATCTTTCCTCTCCTTTGGACGAAAACCTTGTCAGCCCAACAAAAACTGGGTACGATACTGATGGCAAAGGTCCCCTCTACAAACCATGAAGCTACTCCTTGCGGTACAGCCATGGGATATGGTGGATAATTCGATCATCCTCTGCGAACTCATTTCAGGGCCAGTTTCCTCCTCACTCGATTGTATAGATAAATAAGGTGATCCTCCAGGCCTATGTGCATGTACCTGCTTTCATCTTCATGCAGCGCTTCCTTACTTCATTCACGCTCAACATGTGAAGTGTGGCACCGGCGGCAAGGGATAACAGAGCACTTCCCGCGTTGTCCATTGTCGGTTGGTTCTTCCCGCTGCCATGGCTGGGGTACGCTGTCGGTAGCACTGCGCCAGCAGCTTACCACCTCGCGCTCGTGGCTACACGAGCGCCACGCGTAGTGATGCATGGGGACGCACAAAGTGTGAATCAGCTCGCCACCATTCCAGGTGGGCAAAGAGTTGTGGCGCTTGCTGGACTGTGGCCCAGGTGCGACGTGCCAGCGCTGCCACCCCATCACGGACGGTCAGATTCACTCGCTCGATAAAAGCGGTGTTCAGCCGCCCCGAGAAACCCAGTCTTTGTAAGGTGGCCTTGAGAGCCGCGCTTGTTCCCAGGCGCAGCACATGCGTAACCCGCATCAGTTTGCGCCGCTGGTAGCTTTTTTTCACCTGCCCATAAATCAGTCCTGGCGCCACTTGCCACTGGCGTGCTTTCCGCCCTCGACGAGCCATATCGAGCCACTGTCCAAAATGGGCGGAGAAGCGCGTAGAAGTACAAATTGAGGCCATCACTAGTGAAAAGCGGGAGGCAGAAAGGCGACCAAGAGGCGTTGCAGGGAGTGGATGACCATGTGCGCCGCATGTTGTGTGCGGGGGCCGAGATGGAGTACAGGAAGAATCTTCGTGAGAGGATCGATGGCCAACCAGAGCCAGACCACCTGTGTGGAGCAGCGCAACCTAGTTCGCAGCTCATCCAACTGGAGATGTGGGAGCCAGAGGTTGCGGAAGGAGCGCTCGTGCAAGGTCTGTGCGTACTCGCCAGCGCGAGTCAGCCAGGTGGAGATGGTGTCTTGCCGGTAGCCGAAGACGCGCTCTGCAGCGGAAGGATCCAGCCCTTCGGCGAGCGCCGTCAGCACCATCGCGACTTGGAGCGATCGTTGTTCTTAATCATAATTACCGGTACTACTCTAGTCCCAGCGGGAATAAAGGCAGCGCTCTCCGTTGTTTTCCTCTTAAGAACGTGTCCACGTTTTTTCTATTTGTAATTGGAGCTTCCCCATCGCGCTCTCTCGCAATCAGTTGAAGATACGAGGAATGTAGCGCGTTTGTATCAAAAATAGTCGTCCACAAATGACAGCCAGAAAATTTCTCCTGTGAAGTTGAGGGAATGGGTGGTGCAGTTGTATGCCTCAAGATAAAATCAGTATTCGCGGTGCTCGTG
>WNFI01397334.1_pt1 | contig 12071 bp, 11 predicted proteins | sample 5400471 | NCBI WGS metagenome assembly WNFI01 (sample SAMN13153348, study PRJNA577476) | soil metagenome | isolation source: 100 cm saprolite on Douglas fir-dominated hillslope | place: USA:California | collected 2013-09-17 | reverse complement strand
TCGCGCTTCGTGATGCGCCGCCCCGGACGCGTCGCTGCGGTGAGTGCGGCGCTGCTGATCGCGCTCGGACTCCCGGTGATCGGCATCAAGTTCATCAGCGTCACCGCCGGCGTGCTCCCGCACAGCGCCAGCGCGCGCCAGGTGGACGACACGCTCGCTCGCGACTTCCCGCCGAACAGAACCGCGCCGGTCGAGGTCGTCGTCGGCGCCCCGTACAACTCGCCGCACGTCAAAGCCCTGAGTGCCCAGATCAGCCGGCTGCCGGACGTCGCCGCGGTGGCACCGGCGCAGCCGGCCGGTATGAACAACTCGCTGCTCGCCGTTGCGCCCCTCCAACGCCCGCTCAGCGGGCCGACCAAGCAGCTGGTCGGCGACATCCGCGCCATCCAGGCACCCGTCTACGTAGGCGTCGCCGGGCAGACTGCCGCCTTCCTCGATCTCGAGCACAGTTTGGGCGCGCACCTCCCAGCGGTGCTCGCCGTGATCATCGCGGCCACGGTGATCATCCTGTTCCTGTTCACCGGGTCGGTCGTGCTGCCCTTCAAGGCAGTGCTGATGAACGCGCTCAGCCTCAGCGCTGTGCTCGGCATCCTGGTCCTGATCTTCCAGGACGGCCGCCTCCAGGGTCTCCTGGGGTACACCGGCCAGGGCGCGCTCGATGCCACCCAGCCGATCTTCCTCGCCGCCGTCGCGTTTGGCCTGGCGACCGATTACGGGGTGTTCCTGCTCTCGCGCATCAAAGAGGCGCGCGACAGGGGAGCCTCGGACTCCGAAGCGGTGGCCCTGGGGCTCGAGCGCACCGGCCGCATCGTCACGGCCGCGGCGGTCCTGTTTGCCGTGGCGATCGGAGCGTTCGCCACATCGAAGCTGGTGTTCATCAAGGAGCTCGGGCTCGGCGCAGCGCTGGCGGTGCTGATCGACGCCTCGATCGTCCGCGCCCTCCTGGTGCCGTCGCTGATGGAGCTGCTCGGCTCCTGGAACTGGTGGGCTCCGGGACCGCTACGGCGATTGCACGACCGGATCGGGCTGCGCGAGGGCGGACCACGCGCGGTGCGGACGCCGGACCCGTCGCGCGCCTGAACGGCAAACCATCGTCACGAAACGGAAGGAGCGCCATGACCACGGCCAACATCGATCGGGCGCTTGAGCGCAACCGCACCTTCGCCGCCGCCGGGGGTCACGAGGGAGCTGTGGTCTTCCCAAACCTGCGCCTGTTCGTGATCACCTGCCTCGATCCGCGCGTCGACCCCGCTTACGTCCTCGGCCTCGGCCTCAGCGATGCGATCGTGGTCCGCAACGTCGGCGGTCGCGTCACAGAAGAGGTGATCAACGATGTCGCCTTCATCGGCCAGTTGGCCGAGATGATGCTGCCCGACGGCCCGCTGTTCGAGGTCGCGGTGATCCACCACACCCAGTGCGGCGCGGGTGCGCTCGCTGATGACTCGTTCCGCCGCCGCTACGCCGAGCGGATCGGCGCCGACGAGTCGCTCCTGCGCGAGCACGCCGTCCTCGATCCCGTCGAGACCGTGACGCGCGACGTCGAGCGCCTGCGCTCCGCGGGCGCCGTCTCGCCACGCATATCGGTCTCCGGGCACGTCTACGACGTCGTGGACGGCCTCGTGCGGACGGTCCGCCCCGCCGCTACGACCTGAAGGGTACTTGCGGCGACGGGGTCGCCGAGGTCATACCGGCGGGCCGAGGTTCTCCGCGACAGCCGAGATGAGAATCAGCCGTCGCCTCGGATACGGTGCCCGGGGTGTCAGGGAACGAGCCGCGCGGGTCGTCCACGACTCCCCTGAGGCCAGAGCCTGTGATCGCGGGCATCGTGGTCGTGGCGGCAGTCCTGCGGCTCGCCACTATCTCGACTCAGAGCCTCTGGGCCGACGAAGCGTTCACCGCGAGGATCGCCACGAGCAGTCTCGGCTCGGCTGCTTCACAGGTGCCTCACACCGAGTCGACGCCACCTCTTTACTACGCCCTGGAGTGGCTTTGGGTGCACGTCTTCGGGTCCTCTGCCTTCGCGCTGAGATTCCCCGCGGCGCTGTTCGGGTGCATGACCGTCGTGGCAATCTGGGTTGTGGGCGTCCTGATCGCCGGGCGGCTGGCCGGACTGATCGCCGCGGTATTAACGGCCACGAGCCCGATCATGGTGTGGTACTCCCAGGAGGCGCGCTCATACGCGCTGCTCGTGCTCCTCTGCGTCGCGGCGCTCGGCTTCTTCGTGTTGGCGCGACGGGAGCCGCGCAGCCGCTGGCTCGTGGGCTGGGCGCTCTGCTCGGCGGCCGCACTGGCTACGCACTACTTTGCCGTGTTCCCGGTTGTCGCCGAGGGAGGCTGGCTGCTGCTCACGCAGGACCGCCGGCGAGTCGCTGCCGCCGCGGCGATCCCGCTGCTCGCCGGCGCCGCGCTGCTGCCACTGGCGCTGTATCAGAAGGATCACGTGCCCCGCCCGTGGACCTCGATCTACTCGGTGGGGGATCAGGTGAAGGCGATCGCTCAGTCGTTCTTCATCGGCCCTACCTGGACGCCGATCATCCATCGCGCAGGGCTGGCCGCGCTCGCGCTCCTGGCGCTCGCTGCGGTCTACGCGCTCGCGCGTAGCGGCCCGAGCCGGCGACGCAGTTGGGGGGGCGCCTTGGCAGTTCTGGCAGCGCTCGCGTTGGGCCTGCCGCTGGTGCTCTCGCTTCTGGGGACCAACTACCTGGCGCCGCGCAACGTGCTCTACGCATGGCCACTCCTCGCGCTCGTGGTGGCTCTTGGAGCGGCAGGACCACCCCGGCGATGGATGCTGGCGGGAGTCCTGGCCGGCTCCGCGATCTTCATCGCCATCACCGTGACTGTCGCGAGCACCCCTCGACTGCAGCGAGACGATTGGCGCGGGTTGCTGGGCTCGCTCGGGGCTCCCCGCGGCGCTCGGGCCGTGATGGTCGTCGACGGGTTCACCGATGATCGGGTTGTCCAGTACTACCTGCCCCGCCTGCGCGTCCTCAGGCGGCCGATCGGGGTGAGCGAACTGGTCGTCGTCGGCAGCCCCAGCGAGGTGGCGGCGTTCGTTCGGACCCCTCCCGAGCCAGGCCTTGCAGCCCTGTCCGTGCAAGTTCGCGGCCACATCGCCCTTGCGCGCTTCGTGGCGCCTTCGGGGTCCTTGCTGCCGGCATCGGTCCCAGTTGGTTCAAGCAGCACGCTGCTCGCGTGAGCCGGTGGCCCTGGCGCCCTTCGTGGCTCCCGATCGTCCATCGGCGCTGACGCCCGCGCCGGCCCGATCAGTCACACCAGGCCGTCGGCCGTCAAGCGCCGATTCCCCTGATCCGCCGAGCTCAGGCTCCAAGCGAGGCGAGCCGGCGCTCAGAGATATCCCAGAGTCGCCTGGCGTTGTCGGGGTCGAGGGCGTAGGGGGCGACGCCGTGCCGGCCGTCGCTTTCGGCGCGCGAGGCGATCGTGTGAGCTTCCTGGCAGTCCTCCAGGTAGCGGCCGCCGATCCCATCCATCAGCGGTGAGGCCGCGGCCAGCACGGAGGTCGCGGCGCCTTGAGCGACGCTCTTGAGGGCGCTGGAGGCCCCGGACCGGCGGCGAGCTTCGGCGAGTGCCTCGGGATCGACGTGACGCTGGAGGTTGGTGGCGATCCCACCCGGCATGAGCGCGTTGGCCCGGATGCCCTCGCCTGCCCAGCGCCGGTCGGCCTCCACGGCAAACAGCGTGTTGGCGGTCTTGGATTGGCCGTAGGCTGCAAACGGCTCGTAGGCCACGAAGGCGAAGGTGAGGTCGTCGAACAGGACCGGGCAAAACAGGCTGCCCGAGGAGGAGACCGAGACGATCCTCGCGTCGCCGGAGGCGCGCAGCGCGTCGAGGAGACCGGTGGCCAGCGCGAAGTGACCGAGGTGGTTGGTGGCGAACTGCAGCTCGTCGCCGCCGGGCGTGAGAGTGCGCTCTGGGATCGCCATCACGCCGGCGTTGTTCACGAGGATGTCGAGCGGCCCGTCCCAGCTGTCGACGAGCGCGGCTACCGAGGACGGGTCGGCCAGCTCGAGGGGGCGAACGTCGACGGCGCTGTTGCCGGTGCTCTGACGGATCTGCTCGGCGGCGGTCTCGCCGGCGGTCAGGTTTCGTGCGGTGAGGGTGACCGCTGCGCCCCTCAACGCCAATACCCGCGCGGTCTCTGTCCCGATCCCCGAAGAGGCGCCGGTCACGATCGCGCGGCGTCCGGAGAGATCGACGTCGGCAAGCACTTCCTCCGCGGTGGAGTGCTCATCGAACGGCGTCGACAGCGCTGGTGAGGTGTCGGTCATGGCGTGCCTCTGGTCAACGTTACCTGTGCTGTCGCCGATGTCGGAGAGCGCCGAGGGAAGCCCCCTGCGGGAGCTGATCCTCGGCCTGTACCGCGCCGACACCGAAGCGCAGCTCACCGACCTACTCCGTGCTCTGCCACTCTACGACTGGATGAACATCACGGTCACCCCGCTCGAGGCTCATCCCAACGATCCGGGACCACCGGCGAACTCCGCGGCCCGTTAGGAGCCAGCGATGAGCAGCGATCAGCTTCCCGAGCCTCGCCTAACGTTTGTTTACCGCCTGGAGGCGACGCTCGGCCAGCCGCTGGATCTCGGCGACGTCGCCCAGGGCCACCGGCGCATCGTGCCTCAAACCGGCGGGACGTTCACCGGTCCTGAGCTCAGCGGCAAGCTGCTCCCGGGCGCCAGCGCCGACTGGCAGATCGTCCTGCCGGACGGCACCGCGCTCGGCGACATCCGCTACACCCTGCAGACCGATGCCGGCGAGCTGCTCTACGTTCAATCACGAGGTGTGCGCCACGGCAGCGCCGAGGTCCTCGCACGCCTCGTGCGCGGCGAGGAGGTCGATGCCAGCGAGTACACCTTCCGAACCTCAACCCAGATCGAAACCGCAGTTCCTCGACTCGACTGGCTGAACAAGGGGATCTTCATCAGCGTCGGCGGCCGGCAAGCCACGCGCGTGATCTACGAGACCTATCTCGTCGAGTGATCCCGCCGCCCGAGCACGACGAGCAGAGGGTCGCGATCATCACCGGCGCGCCGCAGGGCATCGGGGCCGGTCTCGTGAAGGCATACCGTGAGCGCGGGTATGCAGTGATCGAGCGAGACGCAGGCACCCAACAACGGAGGTCATGATGAGCAAAATCGACGAGGAGATGGTCGTCGCGCACTTCATCGTCTCGGATGATGTCGAGCGCTCCCGACGCTTCTACACAGAGGTACTCGGCGGCAAGACGGTCATCTCCAGCGAGCAGGGTGACGAGGTGACCTACGTCGCGCTGGCCAACAGCTGGATCATCATCAACGTCGGAGGGGGTCCGACCGACGACAAGCCGACCGTCACGCTCGAGACGCCGCCGGACCCGGATCGGGTGAGCAGCTTCCTCAACATCCGGGTCGCGGACATCGACGCGGTGTACTCCGAGTGGAGCGCGCGAGGCGCGCAATTCCTGACTCCCCCCAAGCAGCACGAGGCCGAGCTGCGCTGCTACATCCGCGACCCGGACGGCTACCTGATCGAGGTGGGTCAAACGACGCTGCCCGGAGGTTGGCGTCCACCGTCTTGATCGCGGCGAGGCGTCGAGCCCGCGGCGAAACGACGGGAACCGCCTCGGCCTCGACGATCGCCTACGGCGATCGGGTGACGCTGGGTCGCCGTTACGCTGGCGGGCGTGCATCTCCACGTGGTCATCGGGCTGATCCTCGCGGCGATCTCGACCACGCTCACGAACGTGGCGTACTCGCGAGAGCACGACGCAGCCGCCGCGCTCCCCGCGCTGTCACCGCGCCGGCCGCTGCAGTCGCTGAAGCTCCTCGTCAGCGACCGCAGCTGGATGTCCGGGTTCGCGATGGAGTCCAGTGGGTTCGCGTCGTACGCGGCGGCGCTCGCGCTCGCGCCGCTCGCGGTCGTCCAGAGCATCGGGGCGGGCGGGATCGGGGTGCTCGCGTACGTGACCGCGCGCGTCAGTGGCCGACGACTCGGGCGACTCCAGCGCATCGGCGTGTGGCTGTCGGCGCTCGGCTTGGTCCTGCTCGGCGTGTCGCTCCTTCAGAGCAGCGACGGCGGCGGTCGGGGTTCCACCGCGGCGATCCTGGCATGGCTCGGCGGGACCGCGGCGTTGGCATTGGTCGTACTCCACATCGGCCGGAGGCGCGGTGGGACGGGCGTGGCTCACGGTGTAGCTGGAGGTCTACTGTTCTCGATCGGTGACTTCTCGACCAAGCTCGTGACCCAAGGCGGCGCCCACTTCGCTTTCCTGGTGACGCTGGCGATCGGCTACACCGCCGGCACCTCGCTGCTCCAGCTCGGCTATCAGCGGGGCAGTGCCCTGACGGTGGCCGGACTCGCAACGCTTGCGACCAACGCCCTGCCGATCCTGGCGGGCACGATCGTGCTGGGCGAGCCGGTCCCTTCCGGAGGACTCGGCGCCGCGCGGGTTCTGGCGTTTGCCGCTGTCGTTGCCGGCGCTGTGCTGCTGGCTGTGCGCGATCCGACGATGCCCGTCGCGCACGGCCCCGGACATGGTGTCGCCGTCGAGCCCGCCGCGAGCACCGTTGGTGAGAGGTGAGCACGGCGCCCTATCCACCGATCGCAGACCATGGGGTGATCGGCAACCTGCACACCGTCGCGCTGATCTGCACCGACGGAACGATCGACTGGTACTGCTCCCCGCGGTTCGACTCGCCGAGCATCTTCGCCTCATTGCTCGATGCCGACCGCGGCGGCCGCTTCACGCTCCGGCCCGCCGACGGCGACTGGCAGAACAAGCAGCTCTACTTTCCTGACACGAACGTGCTGATCACTCGCTTCCTCACGCCGGATGGCGTCGGGGAGGTCCAGGATTTCATGCCGGTCAGCGAGCGCCTCGCCGGGTCGCCACGAGACCGGCTGATTCGCCGCGTGCTGAGTGTCCGCGGGCGGATGCGGTTCGAGCTGGAATGCGCTCCGCGATTTGATTTCGGGCGTGAGGTTCACCGCGCAGAGCGTCACGCCGGCGGGGTCCTGTTCGAGAGCCCGGGCGCTCGGGTCGCGCTCGAGACCGAAACGCCGATAGAGCTGCGGGGTGCCGACGTGCACGCCTCCTTCGAGCTCGAGGCGGGGCAGAGCGCGACGTTCATCCTCGAGCACGTGCCGGGGCAGTACGAGATGCACGGTCACAGCCCGGAGGAGACGCGGGAGCTGTTCGAGCACACGGTCGAGTATTGGCGGAGGTGGTTGGCACAGTCGCGCTATCGGGGTCGCTGGCGCGAGATCGTTCACCGCTCGGCGCTGACCCTCAAGCTCCTCACGTATGCGCCCACCGGGGCGATCGTCGCCGCCCCCACGACGAGCCTGCCAGAGGTGCTCGGAGGGGAGCGCAACTGGGACTACCGGTACACCTGGATTCGCGACGCGGCGTTCTCGCTGTATGCCCTGTTGCGGCTCGGCTTCACCGAGGAGGCGACCGCGTTCATGGACTGGCTGACCGATCGGCTGGCGGGGATGCACCTACAGGAGAGCGCGCCGTTGCAGATCATGTACGGGATCGACGGCCGGCGGGAGATCCCCGAGCAGGTGCTCGAGCATCTCGAGGGATATCGCGGCTCCTCGCCGGTGAGGGTCGGAAACGACGCGGCTACGCAGCTACAGCTCGATATCTACGGCGAGCTCGTCGACTCGATCTACCTCTACGACAAGCACGGCGCGCCCATCTCTCATCGGTCGTGGGACGACCTCACCCGCATGGTCAACTGGGTCTGCGAGAACTGGGACCAGGCGGATGAGGGGATCTGGGAGACCCGCGGCGGGCGCCGGCACTTCACCTACTCGCGGCTGCAGTGCTGGGTGGCGGTCGAGCGAACGCTGCGGATGGCGACCGCCCGCGGACTGCCGACCGATCGGGCTCGCCTCGAAACGGCCCGCGATCGGATCTACCGTCAGATCTACGAGCGAGGCTGGAACGAGAAGCGCGCGGCGTTCGTCCAGCACTACGAGACCGATGTCCTCGATGCGTCGCTGCTGGTGATGCCGCTGATGAAGTTCATCGCCCCTCAGGACCCCCGTTGGATCTCCACACTCGACGCGATCAGCAGCGAGCTTGTGTCAGATTCACTCGTCTACCGTTACGACGCCGAAGCCTCTCCCGATGGGCTGGCCGGGAAGGAAGGAACGTTCTCGATCTGCACGTTCTGGTACGTCGAGGCACTGGCGCGCGCCGGCCGCTTGGACGAGGCTCGGCTGATCTTCGAGAAGATGCTCACATACGCCAACCACCTCGGCCTCTACGCTGAGGAGATCGGGCCAACGGGGGAGCAGCTCGGGAACTTTCCCCAAGCCTTCACCCACCTCGCGCTGATCAGCGCTGCCGTCAACCTGGACCGTCAGCTCGGGTGACAAGCGATGACGGCAACCACTGCATTTGCTGCTCCCCGACGAGCTAGGACCGAGGCACGCTGGTGGCGCGCGCCGGCACGAGCTTGTGGAGCGTTCGGTGACTTCGCTCGAGAGGAGGGCGCCGCTTCGAGCGCTTCTCCTCATAGAGCTGCGTATCCGCGCGCGCCAATGCGGTTCCGAGCTCCTCGCCGCGCAGCCATTCACTGGTGCCGGCAGACCAGCCGACTGGGTCGTCCGCAGTGCGCAGGCGCGCCAGCGCCGACCGCGCTTCAGGCTCTGACGTCGACGGAAACAACACCACGAACTCATCGCCACCGTGGCGTGCGAGGACGTCGCCGGGCCGCAGGCGCGTACGCCATTCGCTCGCGAGCGTCGCAAGCAGCCGGTCGCCGACCGCGTGACCCGCGCCGTCGTTGACTTGCTTGAAGTCGTCGAGGTCGATCGCAGCGACCGTGAGTGATGCGCCGGTGCGGTCGGCGATTGCTCGCTCACGCAGCGCGGCCGCCGTGAAGCCAGTCCGGTTGAATGCGCCTGTGAGCTGGTCGGTGCCGAACTGGCGACGCACACTCTCGCTCAGCCCTCCCAGCACGACGCAGATTGACCAGACCGTCGCCGTCACAACGAACCAGTAGACCGTCGCGTGGGGCAGGCCGCTTATCACGAGTCCTCCGGCGAACCCGAACGTGATCAGCACGCCCAGCGCGTTCACCACGCGGCGTGGGAAGAAGTGCGCCCCGTAGATCGCGATCCACGGGTAAGAGAACGCGGCGACCATCATGCCGCCGGTGGTGTGGGCGTGCGCGACCAGCCCGCTGGCGGCTAGAGCGCCGGCTCGTGGACGCTCAGCGGGAAAGCGACCACTGCGACCGCAACGAGGCTCTTGAACGCGAACAGCAGCGCCAGCGACCAGACGATCGATGGACGCGGGGTGGTCAGCTGCCTGGCGATCGCGCTCAGCTCCCCGCGCGTGGTGCTCCTGGGCGCGCCGGTTTTGCGCGGGCGTGGGTCAGCCATGCGGCGTGCAGGGTCCATTCCCGATAGCGTCGGAGTCGCTTGCTTGACTCTTGAGCCCCGACAGGCCAAGTCCACGATGTTCGGCTGCGGGATCTCAGCCCCGCAGCGGCCCGTCAGCTCGAGCGAGGCGCAGGTCAAGCGTGAGCAGCGTGGCGTTCAGTGCGTGGGCCAGCGCGACATACAGGGCGTCGGACTGGCTCACTGAGGAGGACCTGCCGACGCTCGTCGAGCAGTTCACCGGCGCGCGCGCATCCAAATCGATAGAGATCTTCCACCTCGAGGCTTTCGCTCGCACGGTAGACGATCAGAACGGCCGGCCGGCTCGGTGTCGACGGTCAGTTGCCCTGAGCCGTGGGTTCGGCGTGTGCGCCTGGCTGGGGCAGGTTCTGGTTGAGTTGGTGGCGGGACTTCACTCCGAGCTTGCGGAACGCCTTGCGCAGGTGGTAGTCGACGGTGCTGGGGCTGATGAACAGCTGAGCGGCGATCTCTCGATTCGTGGCACCGTCTGCAGCGAGGCGCGAGATCTGTGCCTCCTGGGGGGTCAGGTCGTCGCGCGTCTCGACGGTCCGTTTACGCGCGTGCTCACCGGTCGCCTCCAGCTCGACCCGGGTGCGCTCGGCAAACGCTTCCATGCCGAACTCCGTGAATAGCTTGTGGGCGGTCCGTAGCTGCTCGCGCGCGTCTAGTCGGCGGCGCTCCCGGCGCAGCCATTCGCCGTACAGGAGGTGGGCGCGAGCGAGTTCCACGCGAACGCGGGTCCGCTCGAGCGCCGCGATCGCCTCGCGGTAGACCGCCTCGGCGGCTTCCCCTTCGGTCAGCAACGCCCGGGAGCGGGCCTCGACGCCGAGCGCCCAAGCGGTGCCACTCGCCGCGGTGATCTCCGACAGCCGGGCGAGGGCGTCGGCGGCGAGACTGGCCCGCCCTGTTCGGGCTGCCGCCTCGATCAGCTCTACCTCGACCAACGCGATCCGGACCCCACGCGAGTCCTCGGCGGCCCGCTGCGCCGCGGCGAGCGCCTCCTCATAGCGGCAAAGGCCGTTGTGGAGCACAGCGGTCACCCAGTGAATGAATGCCAGCCCCTGCCCCTCGCCCCTACGCACCAGCTCCGTTGTGGCGGCCTCGATCAGATGCGCGGCCTCGGTTTCGCGGCCCTGGAAGGCGGCCAGTGTCAGCGCGGCGTAGGGTGCGAGGCTGGCACCCGTCGCTTCGTTGACCGCCCGCAGCTCGTCGACCAGCGAAGAGGCCTCGGCGAAGTTCCCCGTTAGCACTTGCAGCCCCGAGCGTGTCGTCAGTGCCAAGGGGAGGACGCTCAGCGCACCGGCTTCACGCGCTAGCTGGACGAAGCGCGCAGATAGCACGTCCAAGGCCTCGTCGTCCCACAAAAATGTAGCGACATGGGTTGCGAGCCACAGCGACCGATGCCCCTCCCCTCCGGAGATGTCCTCGCCTCGGAAGGCGCTGACCGCGCTCTTTAACGTCGGCGTTGCCGTGGCGCATCCCTCTGTGATCAGGAGCGCCAGGCCATCCAGCAGCAGATCGGAGGCGCGCGGAGTCTGCGACGCTGGAGGCGCTGCCCTGGCGGCCCGCGCGGTCTCCAGCACGCTCGCGCCGCTCGCCAAACGGCTTGCGAACAACACGGCGGTGAGCGCTTCTAGATAGGTTTCACGAGTGAGCCTTTGGTCGAGTGGTTCGAGCCGCTTGGCAGCCTTGAGCAGTAGCAGCGGAGCGTCGCTGCCGGGGCTCAGCGCGAACGCGATCTGACCGCGCAGCAGGTCAACCTGGGCGCGCTGAAGCTCGCTCAGCGGTCCGGACTCTGCGATGGCAACCAGTCGGAGTGCCGCGTCGAACGCGCCGGCTTGGTGCTGGGCGCGGGCCGCGGCGAGCGCTCGCCTCGCCCTGCTCGAGGGCTCGGGCGTCAGCGCAGCGGCGCGCTCTAGGAACGCGGCCGCTGCCGCCAACCCTCCGCGCGCCTGAGCGCGGCCCGCCGAGCGCTCCAGCTCGGAGGCGACGTCCTCGTCGAGGCCCGGCGTCGCTTGGGCAAGGTGCCAGGCGCGGCGAGCGGGATCGACCTCAGGATCGGTCGCGTCCGCCAGCGCGCGATGTACCGCCTGCCTTTCCTCAAGCGAGGCCGCTCGATACACGGCCGAGCGAACGAGCGGGTGACGGAAGGTCACGCTCGCGCCGATCGCGAGCAACCCGTCGGTCTCGGCGGCCGTCTGGACCCCGATCCCGAGCAGTCCGGCCGCCAGCCACACCAGCACCGGGTCGCCGACGGGCTCCGCCGCCGCGACGAGCAATAGCCGCTGGGTATCCGCCGGGAGCCCCGCGAGCCTGCGGCGGAAGCTGTCCTCGATCCGCCCCGACAGGCCCGGTGCATCCGGCAAACCGAACCCGCCTGCCAGTTGCGCTGGCGTCAACCCCCGCGGCAACTCCAATAGCGCCAAAGGGTTGCCGCGCGTCTCCGCGACGATCCGCTCCAGCACCCGCTCGTCCAACGGACCGCGGACCGCCGAGCCCAAGAGAGCGCGCGCCTCGGGATTACGCAGACCCTCGACAGCTAGCTCCTGAAATCCGCTGAGCTCTTCGCTCGGCTCCCGCGTCACCAACACGAGCGCGACCGAGTCCGCCAACAGCCGCCGCGCCACGAATACGAGCGCCTGCGCCGAGGCCCGATC
>WNFI01113963.1_pt1 | contig 12071 bp, 11 predicted proteins | sample 5400471 | NCBI WGS metagenome assembly WNFI01 (sample SAMN13153348, study PRJNA577476) | soil metagenome | isolation source: 100 cm saprolite on Douglas fir-dominated hillslope | place: USA:California | collected 2013-09-17 | reverse complement strand
CACCAGGTGGAGGTAGTAATTCTCTCGCCTCGCGATGGCTCGGGTCGAGCAGGAGAATTGCCTGTAAATCTGACCGAATGGGTGTCAAAGTGTCAAATGAAAGCATTTAAATGACACCAAAGAAATGCGAGAACTGTACCTTGATGTGCTGCACCACGTAACCCAGCTGCAAATCTAGCCTTGGCTCGGAGAAGGCGTGCTTGTATCACCTTATCCTGGTACATGGACGAGACCTGGAGACAGGACTGGACCCCGTTCTCGATCGCCGCTCTAGACCTTTCGGCAAAAATGCATTAATCGGCGAGTCCTGGCCAAGATGCGTTTTACCGTCCGATACATACTCAGCGTGCAGTGGGAGACGTTCCATCGCATATAGGAGCACGCTCGTTTTGTCATTGTTCGAAAGCGAGTCCGCAACGTCACGAATGCTAGCATCCAACATCTTTGGGTTGAAGACCGACATGGCATCGATCGACGTACTTGCGGAGGCGAAAAAGGCTGTACATATGAGAGGATGGCATCAGTAAAGAGCCCGCGGAATAGTAAATACTCAGAATGCGAGAGGCAGATCTCAAATCGTTCAGCCGTGTGGGTGTGGCGGTGCTGGTTGGGTTTCTCGGCTGTGACTCGCTAGCCTTAACCAAACACGTACATTTGTCCGAGTAGTCTATGACGACTCCCGTATGGCGATGAGGAATCATCTTGGTGGCAGGGACAAGCACGTAGCACTTGGTGCCGGGGAGAGTGGAAAGTGGGACGACCTCACTGGTGGAAGAGTTCTGCCAATGGTTCAGGGTCACGGTAGCGCCATACTCAGGTAACCCCATATCTCCACCCGCTCCCGCGGCTCTCAGCCTCACTCTCCTCGGACATGACATATTGTAGCGTAAGGCAACAATTTTTACAGACACATTTTTTGAATGAGCCAGAGTCTACATGGACATCCCGTAGTCGGGTCGTCGGAACGGAAACACCCGGTTGAAGTCCGCTCGTTCCTTGTCTGGTAGGTCATTTCTTTCATAATAGTGTGGTAGACGAACAAATAATTTTCGGGAGCTAGGATATACTCCTGGTAATGCCTACCTACCCCACTCTCTTACCTTCAGGAATGTTTGAGTATGTACCCAGTACCCCAACAGACTCGTCCAAGTCCCTGTTATTTATTCAAGATTGAAATCGATCGCGTGACACGTACTGTTGCTCTTGTGGTGCACTTATCATCGACCCTTGAAGTCGAAGAACCTAAAGGCTGGCGGAAATTTCCTCTAAAGCTTCCGCAAGTCACGAGAGCCACCGCCTCAACACGCTTGTCAACATGCATCTACCGCGTGACACAAACCAATTATCATTGTGCTTATAGTGTGTCTAGTGTGTCTGTGTGTCTGTGTATCCGACTTTGAATGAGAAATCTACGACAGTGGCACGGGACTATGATGGCGTCCTAAAACCTAACAAAAATTGTCATTTTGGGGTCGCATGATAACTCACTTTCCAGAAAACACGATCACCAGATGTGTTGCGATAAAATGTTGGAGGCTCCCATAACGAATACCCTAGGATAGACGCCACATTCCAATGATCCCCGGGACCTTTGATCCAGGACAGGTGATCGATGGTCTAGGTATCAGGTTTACACTCTGTCTTGCACCATGATGGCGGGTCTTACAGGGTTATAGTAACGCCACCAATAAAATGGACGTCCGAGTGACCAGGTGTCCTCCGCATCCGGAGCCCGTTTCTGGACTTTTTGCGATATCGATAATGCCTAGAGATAATCTTAGATGGGAGGCAGGTGAACAAGGGGCGAAGAAATGTCCGATGTGGGAGAGTGCAGAGATTTTTCTCCGCTCGTAAATTGTTTCTAGTAGTAGCGTGTTAGCTCTGGTTGACACTTGTGATAACGCCGTCAAACCCATATTTCTAGTCTCTTTTGATGGGACTTCTTCTAAGTAGCCCACGACCACACATGACATACTGCAGGATAACACGCATCAGATCGTGATCACGATCCTAATAGGGTGTAATATTCGGTGGATGAAAAACTAAGGCCATCGTAGCTCGAGAACAGGCAAGGGTGTGTCGGGTCCAACCAGTGTTCCGATATCCTAGATGACTGTTACCAAACCTTGCATGACACTGTATCAGCGGAGTATTCATCAAATACGGAACTACAGCACTTACCTCCATCACGGAGTGTATACTGTATCCCACGCCCATATACTCTCGGAATATGGTGCCATCCCCCCTGGCCCTGGCTTAGGGAATGGCAACCCTTTTTGCGATGTGGTGCGACAAAAACGAGGTTTGGCCTCCCAGAATGGATGGTGGGGAACGCGTCCTGATCCCGCAAGAACCCCTACAGTTAAGGATGTATCTGCGGCCGTAGTAACGAGTCGAAACGAAGAGTGACCTCATACCTACGAGTGGGGTGATCCGCCAGCCAGCGCTAGAGTACCCATGCCCGACTCAGCTGGATACGAGAAAATTTTCGATTCACCCAAGGACACACTCATGTGAGTGTTGTTGAGGCTCCTGGCGCTTGTCTCAGCACCAGATGGAGTTTCACATGCGCCTAATAGCTAGCCATGCCAGTGAACAAGGATACGTCAGGGATAACAGTTTCAGAAGCCCCGTTTATACCACGTTTCAGAGCATCGTAACGGAAGACAGCTGCAGCGTGTAGACAGGCCTCCCTGATCGGCCTTGCGAATTCCACGCATAAATGATAAGTGAAATCAAGACAGTACCTCACTAGTCAATTTTGGTGGATCATACGAGTGTCGGGCTTTTCTCACAACCTACTGTAGGGGTGGTGGCACAGAGCACTGGCAACAGGTGTGGACTCCGCATGGCTCCGCATTACTAATCACGGAACGGCTCCTCTCGGCGAACTTCCAAAGACTCTTAGGCCACTCACCGTATGAAACGCAGGAGTGTGCAGGAGGTTCGAGAAACTTCATCTATTTACATTAATTAAAGTAGAGAATTTATCAGCTTGTTGCGGAAAGGTCTATGAAATTGACCCTCACTTTTCGAATATATAAATAAACTACGTAAGGACAACTTAAAAAATTGTCACAGTGACGTCACAAGCGTTATGTGCGATAACCAGCATCACAAGCTTATGTTCGTGTACCTTCAGCGCAGAACTTGAGCTTGTCTTCCGTCACTTTAGTTCCCATAGTGACCTCGATTTTTAGGATTGAAGATGGCTCGAATCAAGGTCGCCAGTTGCCTGGGTGACTGAAACGATGTTATTTGATTTTTGGGAATCAAGAAATAAATTAAATTAAATAGTATTCTTCGGCATCATCCACGCTCTTCCCACACGGCCAAGGAGGGATGTACTGTAGGTCTTTTACCCGGGATACCGTACACTCCAGACCAGATCTAGAGCACTTCTCCGATATGCGGATTCAATACGGCTGTTATTTCAATCAAGTGCCATGCCCTGCGGTAATTGTCAAGCTCGACAGCCATACAATCACTATTGATGTCAACGTTACTATACTCCTGACTGTATGTGTGTGGCGGATTTAGATGCCTCATCTTGACCGATAAATTGGCCCCCCAAGCTAGAGTGTCGTTTTAAAAGGACGAGAAGATAGGATACCCAATCATACCCAAACTCCCATAGCAGTTCGCTAGGCATGTCCAAGCCGTACCATCTCCCCGACTCCCCTCCTAACTCTACAAATACACGAACCGTGCGCTTCTGCATGACGAATCCCGGTTCTCAATCTACCGCTATGGAGAACAATCCGAGTGCGGAGCATTTCGGATCTGGCGAGGAAGTTCAGAACTTGGCTGCAACAGCTGTGGGGGCAGATTACCAAGTGCCCTTCTCCGTAGGAGAAAACGAGGCTTGGAAACGAGACACGCAAAACCAAAACGAGTGGATTCCTGGTTTTAAAGAAATGGTGAGCAAAAACACGACCTCTGATCTTGAGAACACAAGGGACTGATTGTATTTTTAACTACTGCAGGATCCCCTGGCCCAAAGAGATGCTTTGAATTGGTACTTAAAGACACCCAAGATCACCTACGATGGCATCATAATGGATGCACTTCATCAACAGCAACAGATGCAGAGCCAACACGAGGCACAGAAGAAGGCCACAGAGACAGAGGCTGTGGAGAGAGCCATGCGAATGCACGCAGAGCGTCAGCGCCAGTTTGCGAGGTTGGATGGTCAAGGAAACCAGCCAAGATGGTCTTGATCGTTGAGTATTGACGGAAATTCCGTTCTGCCGTTTTCGCCATCTCGATTTGGTCGTAGGCATGTCCTGTGGCAGATAGATCCTGTATGAAAAAGTTGCATTCGCAGAATTAGGTAAACCGGAAGAGGGTTATGATCTCCCATATCATTGCAGGTGAAGCGGCCGCATAGCGCTTAACGTTGTCCAAAATAGCGCGGACGTCTGCTAGCACGTCATTGACACTCGACGTCTAGCAGGTGTTGACGGAAGTCTTGAACAGAGGAGCGTTTTCCACAGTACTTGATTAGAGCAAGAAATGATCTGATTGCTCGATTTCGATTGCCCCTTGTGTGGCACCGTGAGGGCACTGCCGGCTGTGTATGACGGTCCGAATCGTCTCGATCCACCTTAAAAGCCATGGGAGATGTTCCAGAAAATCCGTTTAATACTGTACATCGAAGCAAGCATGGGGTTTACGAATGCCAGTGCGTGGCAAGCATTCCCGACCTGTGAGTAAGGGGGATAGTCATAGCATCGACTCGGACAGTCATGAATCAGAACAATCGCTAGGCGAGCTAAAGAGAATAGAATACACTAGTAGAACTCCAGTAGAACTCCTTTATCCGATCTATGCCTAATCGTGGCATTCGGACGCCGTACTATCGACGAATGAATGACGATGCAATCGCCACTATACTGACCCCGGAAACTATCCATACAGTCAGGCCCCACTCTTAGCCATTTTCGTTTAGCCCGAGGTCCCGAGAGTTTGACTTCAAGTTGGCCAACTTGAAGGAAATATTTATGGGGATCTCATCAGATCTGATCCTGGCTCGATCATACAGTACTCCTGATAAGCCTGTGTCTGTACAGTAGGACTCAGAGTACATACTATTCGAGGTCAGGGTTTCATCAGCTCGGATTGATTCGATCATGTGTACCGCTACGAATTCGATTGCACGAAAATTGTTCTTACTCGGAGATGGAGATGACTCGGACCCACAGCTAGACTCCAGCTCATGATGTATGTACGATGCATGATATACAGTATTATACTGTACCCTGCTATTAGTTTTATCGGCAACGTGCGCGGCCACAATCAGTGGCACGAGCCTTTTGGTAATATTGTCAAAAAGTAAAAAAGCGAAAAAAGTCATAAAAGTACCAAAAACTAGGCTCATTTTGTGCTTATATCAGCATGGTCAATGTTAGCTGTTTTACTTATTTACTTATTTACTTGCGTAAGTCAAAAAGTCAAAAAGTTTTTGCACAATTTACTGATGCGACGGGACTACAGTACGGTTCTGCACCGCTCAGCATCAGCACAGCTTCAATAAAAACGCCACACCCCGCAACTTCCAAACCCTACAGTAAAACCCTTGTTTGGCTCAGGGTGGCAACGCTCGTTTCCGAGTCGGAGTGACAGTGTGTCGTCTCAACCGCCGTGCGTGTCTAGTGTGGGGTAGTAGAGCTTAGGTACTAACACCTCACTTGGGTGCCAGTGGTGCCATTCGGCCCTGCACGCAGGATGCCACTGATGGGCGTACAACAAGCATACTGTACGACGTAGCCCACCGGAATCCAAGTCGTCCACTATGGACCTACGGCTGACACCAGTTCCAGAAAGCTTGCGCATCGGAGACTTTACTAAATAGGGGCACAATCAGGGAATATACTACAGAAGTAGAGGTGTGGCCCGTGTGGGTCCCACCAGTCCCAAGACCCTACAGCACAGCTTAGGCTCTGAGAGAATGAGATGGGCCACGTGAGATTGCCACGCCTTACGTACCTTGGATAACGGCCATCCAGTTGATCACTTCGAATTCGAATGTCATACAGTACGGAGTGACGGAAAAGGGGCGATTTTCCCACTGGTCTGACGTAAACAAGACCCGTGGCAGGGGTCAATGTGCCATCAATGCTCCATATTCGTAGAGGCGTACCGTATTGTAAGACTCCGGGCATACAACGGAAGGCCGACTTAAATTAAGTGTAAATGTACTGTAGGGCTTCCAGGAAGACATCAGCCCAAGACGTCGAGACTAGATTGGATCAAGAATTCAGAGGTTCCCTAGCAACTATAATTAATGCAGCCAGTGTATCTGAGTCCGGAATCCGCCGACACGCGACCGGCGATTGCCGTAGATCTTCCCACGTCCACGTGAGGGATTCCAACAACTCGGAGTTAGTTCAGTCGTAACACGCGACCCGTCACGATGAACATCTCCTCATTCATCTCGTCTCTAGTAGTGGGAACACTGCATGCAGATGCTCCAGAAGAGTCCAAGGTGTCAGAGGCTGAGCCCCAAGAAGAAGAGGTAGCTGGCGAGGCAGAGGCCGCGCAGGAAGAAGAGGAGCCTGAAGACGTGCGTTTTGATTTAACCTCAAGTGAGGTTTACGCTGAGCTTGGATGCGCACGTAGATCCACCCCCAGTTGCGCGAAGAGGCGCAAGAGTCGCCCAAGTGCAGGGCTGCCACCCAGCACTTCCTCCACTGTCAAGAAAAAGTTCAGTCCGGAAAGGGTTTCAAGCATGAAGATTGCGTTGAAGAAATGTGGGTTTTTTTTGTGCCCTACCTTGATATCGATACATGTTACTGAATAACAGTCTTCAGGTGTACGTTTTTCTCATAGCGACTGGTTGCTAAAGTAAACTTCTGACATGTACATGTGTTGATCCGCCCTTTGAAAACTCTCTAGTCCAGTATGTCTCTTCTTGTCGTCTATGTTTCGTCGGAGTCTCTCACCCTTTGCCGCAAGCATGATGGATTGCACCGATGTAAGTGCGCCGTCATCCCGTATCATCTGGCTTTAACCTTCTCTAGAATGAGGTTGCCCCGAAGCTCTTTGCCAATCTCCGCTGAGCGTTTCCAGCGCTTGACGCTTATATGCAATAGCCCGTTTCGATTATAAATAGATTGGGGCGTTGTTAATCACCGTATTTGCGTGTACTCCATGTGATTGGATGGCTTCTAGTGCTGTAGTGCTCCCGTGATTAATTAATCCAACGGGCCCCGACGAAGGCTGTCCAACATTCTCTTTCTAACCCCATGAGCGCCCTAGGGCAATACTCCCCACTCGCGTCTGCATCAGGGGTCTACAATTCCTCCCAAACCCCATCAACCCTTCCTTGGAACACCTACAACTTCTGCAACGCGCCCCACGTAAACGTAGCGCATTATGAGCTCCCGCCCAATGCCACCGCCCCCTTGACTTATACAGGAGGGAGCCAGCTTGTCCACGTGTCAGTCATCATGCGACATCACAAGGTTGCTCTCTTTTCTTTTACTTCATCACTGCGCACTGCGCTTCTTATCTGGCGAGAGAATATAGCGCACGCCAGATAACACCGCGCCATTCGAGCGTGACATCAATCCCTCAGTAGGGTGGATCTGCTCCGATGAGGCCGTACAACTCACGTATGATCTCTGCGGCGCGGCAATCGCTCACGATCCTACGACGCCCCACGACCACCCGTTCGCGTCTGCGATCTGGGCTGGATCATGCGATGTCGGACAGCTCACACCCGGGGGACTCGTTGATGCCTCACAGCACGGGAAGGTAGGAACATCCGTATGCGGTGGCGCTTGCCTAGATGTTTGATGGTTTGGTTTGACCAATGGGTGAAACAACAGGATCTATGGGAACTCTACCATGATCATTTGGGATTTCTCCGCGTCGTGGACCCCAACGAGATATGGGTGCGCACATCGACCGAAGACCGCACGATGCAGGTAGCAGGCGCCATGCTCGCCGCCATGGACCCGTTCGTCACTGGCCTACCCTGGCCTGTGTACACCCAACCCGCCTCCGTGCGTCCATGTTCGCGTCATCCGCACAGTTGGATCCACTACCACTAACAAGCCTACCTCACTACCCAGATTGACTCTCTCGTCCCGGCATATCCATGCCCTGCCGCGACTGCCTTGCGCGAAGCATCCCAGGCCGTGCCAGCGTGGACGGACCACCTCAAAGTGAACGCGTCTCTCAAGGCGCATTTGGACGCCGTCTTTGGCACAGCTGGGCTCGACGCCTGGGCCAGTTGGTGTGTGTAATTCTTCTATCAAATCTCATGTTAAATTGTCAGTTCAAACTTCCACGAAATAACCAGACGACCGCTTTTTCGACGCGTTGACCGCACGTACTTGTCATGGCCATCCACTGCCGTGTAACAATGCCGCGAACACATGCGTCTCAGAGGATGCCGCAGCATCCGTCTTTGCAATCGGTGATTTCGAATACAAGTTGCGTGTCTCGCTTTCTGGTGATCGATGGATTTGTTTACTGAAACAAGTTCCCATGCAGTTACATCTGGAACGCAGCTCAAAACGCTTCAATATATAATTCACTCACATTCGGTAATCACTCCCCAATCCACTTTCCACATAATGCAGTCTGACCATGTCCCCGTCTTATACCAGGTGTGTTCTTTGCCGAACTAGCCGACGCTCTCGCTGCGCCCACATTTACACATCGCCTCGCGCTCTATATTGGGCACGACGGCACACTCGTACGCCTCCTCGCCGGGCTGGGTGCTAGCCCACTACGGTGGCCTTCTTTGGGTTCAGAAGTTGTCCTTGAGGTACGTACGTTGTGTGCGCGCGTTGCGATTGACTTATGTCTACTGCCCTGCTACCACCTGCGCACAGGTCACGTGAAGATGTGTTCATAGACGAGTAACAAATGACATCATACCCTCCACGGCAACTCCTCCCGTTCCCACAACCGACCATGAGATACCTCGATGCGTAGAGGGAGGAGTGTGTTTTCTACCCGCCAAAATCGAATGACTCAGGCGACTTCAGTGTAACGGGCGTTGGCCTCGTCAAAGTTGATGACGCTCCAAATCGCGGAGAGGTACTGCATGAAACAAATCGGTCAATTCTTTACAGTAGGTAGGAAGGAACATACGTCGGCTTTGACGTTTTTGTACTTGTGAACATTCATTAGTACATGCTTATGGTTTTCGAAAACAAAGAGTAACGAACTTGGAGATAGAAAGCCTTCATAATCAAGTAAGAGTGATTAACAGACAAAGTTGAACAAGAAAAGAAAACGTACGTGCTCCCAAACGTCGATGCCGATTATAGGGACGTGAGCTTTGCAAGAAATTCTCAGTTGGCGACGACAAGTGACAACAAGAAAGAAAAAGAAAAAAAGGACCGAACCAAAGTCCCGCTCCAACGCCGCCTTCAACTTGCTGCCGTCTTTAAACTGGCCGCCACCTTGGTTCGTCGGTGTGAGGTTCTTCCAGAACAGGGTGTGATTTATGTGGCCTTGGACGTGAGGGTTAGGTCAGGTTAGTTAGTCAATGACGGTAGTAGTAAAACTCACCTCCACCGTTGAACCTGAGGGCAGCCTGCAGAGCGATCCTCTCGCGAATCGAGGGCGCCTTGACGTATGCCTCCTCTGCAGCATTGAGACCGTTCACATACCCTTGGTGGTGCTTGGTGTGATGAAGCTCCATGATCTCAGCAGAGATGTAAGGTTCCAATGCCTTTACAATAGATGTCAGCACGGTATCTCAAAGGTAATGGAGTTCTCTTCACATCGTAAGCGTATGGGAGATCAGGAAGTGTGTGAATTGGCGCTGCGCGTTGAGCGAGCGAGCGCGAAAGGGTGGGACGAACGAAAGAGCGAGCAAGGGAAAGCATGATGGCAGTTATAAGTTAAGTGAGTGGCGCCTGCAGTACCGTATGCTGTATTCCTTGCCTAAAATACACAATCATCATAAACAACTACTACACGAGCTAAGCCAGCAAAATAAACAAAGGAACAACAAAATGGGGCCCAAACGTGCGCCAAAGTGGGTAACAACTATGAGAAAAAGCGAAAAAAAAAAGTCAGGCAAGTAATATAAAGATAACAACAACCACAACACCCGTTGAGAAATGAAACTTTCGGCGTGGCTTGGGAGTGCGCTCATCGTCCCCACGAACTTGTTGCACCTCGTCCCCGACCACGCACAACACCCATCCAACCCCGATCCCGCTCACGCTCTACGGAAGAAGACGGACCACGTGGCACACCCGCAAATGACCCAGGTCCATGAGGATGACCATGAGGATGATGGCCATACCCCCTCGGCCCGGGCTGGTGTTGCTGCTGCCCCGACGCAAACCCACCGCCCATCCCAGCACGAAGTGCCCGAGGCCCGCTCGGGAGCGGACGCACAGAAGGCGGGATCGACGGTGGGACATAGGAAGAACCCGGACGATATGTAGATGAGGGAGGTAGGCGGTGTGGAAGCGCACCGCCCCCACCAGGAGACGATAGCACCGGTGAGGAGGCGGAGGCATTGACCGTGAATGATCGTGGTTGAGTCGGAGGCGGTAGTGTGCCACGCACTGTCATGCCGTTTCCTGTCTCGCTATCTTCGCTCTCTGTCAAGGAGGGCGATGGTGTCCGACTCGAGCGTGGGGAGACGTCATTCAAATGTCTAGCCTTGTCACCATTGCATTCGACTCCATGTGTCTCCGGTGTTGAACCTTTCATGACCCCGACGTCATCCTGCAATTGACATCCCTTGCCGGGTGGAATAACCTGTGCAATCTTCGCTAGTGTAGAGGCCAGCGAGGTGTCAAGGTGTACACCGTTTATCTGAGACAGGCCATATAAGCTCGACTCGGTTGGCCCCACGCCACTGTCGATCACTGCAACGCTCTCTGTAGTCATAATGGGAGTAGTAGCAACACTGTCTGGTGCGGTTGCTTCGCTTGCACCACCGATAATCCCAGGTTCCTTTGCTGCAGATAATGGTGGATCGGAATCGGGAGAAACAACGTCAACAGATTTGCCATTTCTCGACGTTGGGGATGGTGGTAGCGCTGCTGCCCGCGCCTGCTCCTCCTCACGCTGCTTCTTTTTCCTCATCGCGAAATCCTTCAGGGACATCTTGACTTTTGGAACTTTCGGTGAAGGCGGCTGCACCGGGGACGGGTCAGAAGCTACTAACGGCTCTGGAACAGCCAGAGATAGGTGAGGGGACGAAGCAGGGGATAGATGCTCTGCTTGGCTCTTTGGTGGAGATTGCACCCGCGTGAGAGGTTCAGACGAACCAAGGGTTTGCGGTGATGACGAGCGGACGCATGGGGTTGGGCCCAAATCACAAGGATCCGGATCCTTGTCCACGTCCATCTGTGTTGCCTCGCATGCGTCTGTATTAGGAGAGATGGTCGAAGTGGTCGAAGTGGTTAATAAGAAAGAAGATGTCAAAGTTGATAACTTAGGGGAAAGAGGAGACGAGTGGGAAGAATGCGAAGCAGTCGGCGATAGTAACGATAAATTAGCAAATGGAGTGGAGGGTGAGGGTAAGGCCTGAGGATCAAAGGGTTGGACACTTGAAAGGGACGATGATGAAGGAAGTTTGCTGGTGAAAACGCGTGGGGAGTTCGGATGCGGAATCGATAAAACCGTTGTGGGGTCAAGTTTTGCTGGCATTGGGGGTGGAGGCATGTCTTTCGCATCTGTATCAGAGGCGCGTCAGATGAGACTATGTCTAAGGTTATATTGCATGCACACCTGAAGACTCTAAGTTCATTTGGCAGTCATCTAATACGCTACCCAGACTATCATTGCTGTCACATGACGAAGGAAAGGGCGAAGCAGAGCGGAGACCGTCCGTACTGCGGTGGATCCAGCGCTTTCGCATCTTGGGCGGCATTTGCTCCTCGTCCTCCGAACGAGTTTGAGGATCTGAGTCTGATGGCGATGGCGAGCGGTACATTGGAGGATCTCGCAACTCGTGCCCACGTGAGGATGGTCTTGGCCCTGGAGTGATACGAGTATTGCCACTATCCTGTGTATCTTTCCCCTCTGATTGATCATTCGGAGATGGAGTGACAAAAGTAGCTTGAACCTTCTCCTTAATGTGA
>WNFI01561310.1_pt1 | contig 12074 bp, 7 predicted proteins | sample 5400471 | NCBI WGS metagenome assembly WNFI01 (sample SAMN13153348, study PRJNA577476) | soil metagenome | isolation source: 100 cm saprolite on Douglas fir-dominated hillslope | place: USA:California | collected 2013-09-17 | reverse complement strand
TCTGTTCCACGTACTCAATCAGCTCGCACAATTCTTGGTCTGAACGAATCCAGTGATCGAACGATTCGTCCTGCCAGAACGGTGATCCCGTCCGGCCGAGGATGCGGTTGGCCTTGCGAGCGGTTCGACCCTTGAGCCATCGCATCACGCTCGAGAGCTCGATCCGAGGTTGCAGGATCACATGCACATGATTGGGCATAATCGACCAGGCATGCAGACGGTAGAACTGGCGGGCTGTCTCGCCGTAGCGGAGAGCGTTGACCAACATTGTGGCTATTCGCTCATCCCGCAACCAGAACGGACCGGAATTCGAGTCGTGAGTGGAAGGCGGGGCCGAACCAGCAAGGCGCCACGTCAGGAAAATCACGGCACCCACTGGGATACAGTGAGGAAGTCTCCTGCGGTAGAACGCTATTCAGAAGTGGGGCAGACGACCGGTTTATCTCGTCTGCCCGGCAGTTCTCAAATAAAAAAAGGGCGGCTTGCGCCGCCCCTTTTCACTCTGGCGCCATTACGAGGCTCAGAAGTTGTATTTGACCGCGAACTCGACCACGCGCCGGCCCGTCTTAAACAAAGGCACACCGCTCGTGAGCGCGTTCTGGTTGGTTTGCGTCAGCGAGCCGCTGCTGTTTTGGAAATTCAAATTGATGTCGGAGTTCCCACCCGCACCAAAAGTCGGAAGCGGATGATTCAGGAAGTTGAAGGCCGAGAACCTGAACTGCACCTTGTGATGCTCCCTGAAGTTGAAATCCTTGTAGACCGCGAGGTCGCTGTTGAAGAAAGCGGGCCCCTTGATGTACGGCCAGATGATATCGCCGTCCTGCCCGAGCGCGGGAGGCGCGAAGCAGGCTGGGTTGAAGTATGACCCGGATGGCCCGCCGTGACGCGGATCGCAGGTGACCTTGGGCACAAGACCGCTCGGCGCGTTCGTGCCAAGTTGCCGCTGCGGGCTATAGCTGCCGGGCCACTGCACGTTCAGGGTGCCGCCCGTATTCGGCTGAATGGGCGCCCCGCTTTGCATTTGGGTGATGCCCGAAACGATCCAGCCGTTCACCGCGCCTGCCGCGAATTTGTTGCTGTGAACCGGGCTCGGCAGGTTGACGACGTACGCTGCGTTGAAAATGTGCGTATGGTCCCAACCCAGCACGCCATAGTTCGGCCGCACCGCGAATGGCCAGAGAGTGTTGCCCGCCCCGGCGCCGTTGTCCGTTTGGTTGTCGCGAATGCCGAGCACCTTGCTGAACGTGTAGTTAGTGGTGAAGGTGGTACGGCCCGACTGCTTTTGCCATGTCGCAATGAACGCGTTGTAGTTCGAGTAGCTGCCGTGACCCACCAGTTGGATGTCGGTGTAGTTGGCAAATGGGCGGTAATCGTTGGCGGGGAAGCTGCCAGATGCTGGATCGTTCACTTTGCCGGTCTTGGGATCCGGCCCAAAGAACGCGCCCAGCGGAACGTTGTTGATGTTCGATAGCGGACCCCGCTGCATCAAGTCGTACGACTTGTTGCCCGAGTATTGGAATTCCGCCACGGAGCGCCATGGCACGCGCTGCGAGATCGTGACGTTATAGGTCCACGTGTTGGGCGTGCGATCGTCGCCCATCGTGAGGACGCCGAGCGCTGAACCGAGGCCGGCGGCGCCGAGCGACGGAGAGTACTGATTGAACTGATTCCACCCTACGCAGCAGCCCCACGTTGTCGTTTCATCCGCCACATTGAGCGGCTGAGAGAACCCGGCACTGGCGCTGTTATAAGAAATCTGGTACCGGAACAGGCCCGCGCCCCCGCGCACTACGGTCTTGCCGTTGCCGAAAAGGTCATACGCAAAACCGAAGCGCGGCTGCGCGTAAAACGGCTTCGACGCGAAACCCGACTCGGGAATTTTCGAGTTAATCGCATGCCATGCGAGCCCCGTCCAGGCCCCAGCATTCGAAGTGTTGTCATAGGTGGCTGGATCCCAGACCGCGAGGCCCGGGCCGCTGGCCGGATACCAGTTGCCCATATGCTCGAACCGGAGCCCAAAGGTCAGAGTCAGCCTGCGCATGGCCTTCCACTGATCGTTCACGTAGAACGAATACTGGTAGTACTTGAAGTCCGCCACGGGGGCGTTTTGCTGCTGAGAAAGCTGCGTGACACGGCCCGTGACCCAGTCTGCCAGGGGATTTCCGGTACTGGAAGCACCCCAATTTTCTATAGCCGCGCCACCTTGCGTCGAATCATTCAATCCGCCGCCAGTTTGGTCGTTGCGGGCGAAGTCCCAGTAGAAACCGGCCTTGAGCGTATGGCTTCCCGCCACCTTGGTGACGTTATCGCTGATGTTCGGCGTTTGCGACAGCTTGCCGAAAGAGCCTTTGCCACCCGCCGGCCATGGCGCGCCGTAAGGATACGTCGCAAATCCGACTGCCGCGTTGCTCCAGCCGTAGGTATTCGGAATCTGCGGCAGGAATGGATTCTGGAACAGGCCGGTCATCTTGAAACCTAGCTTGTTCGGATCCACGGCGGAAGGGTTAGTGAGATGAATGGGGTTCAGGAAGTTGGCTTGGGCGAAGATGAATTCGTTGGTCAGGGTGGGGCTGAACACGTGCACCAGGTTCGCGCTGTAAATGTCGGACTTCTGTGTGGCTGTCTGATCCGAGGGATATGGCAATGAACCGCCGATTTGCCACCAGATGCTGATCGGGCTGTCCGCACCCTCCTGCTGGCGGTTCCACGAGAAGAACAGCTTGGTCTTCTCGCTAATGTTGTAGTCGCCGCGAACTCTATATTCCCATCGATTCGTGGGCGGTCCATTGAAATACTGGTAATTGGCACCCGTCGAGTTGGTCGTGGGATCGGCATTCGCCTTCGGGAACAAACCCAGCAGAATCGCCGAATTTGGGTCGAACATGGACTTGGGAATCATGCCGCCCGGGAACAGGGCCGCGCCCGCGTTTCCGCCGGGAGAACAGCTTGTCGTGGTTCCTGTTGAAGCCCGTTCCAGGAATAATCACCGGACCGCCGAAATCACCGCCGGGATAATAGAAGCTGTCCTGCGGGGCCGTGCGCCCCTGGCTGTTATTGAAGGCGTCATTGGCGTTGAAGATACCATTTCGGGCATACAGGTAGCCCCCGCCATGGAACTGGGCTCCGCCACTCTTGCCGATCGCCTGGAAGGTCACCGGGCCTTTGGCGAATTCGGCGCCGTAGGCTGAGGTCAGAATCGACACTTCCTGTACCTGGTTCTGGTTGATGTTGGCGGTCTGCGTTCCCTGGTTGCCCGGATCCAACAGATTCGCCCCGTCCGACGTCATGGTCATGGCGCCGTTGGGCTGGGTCCCGTTGGCTGAGAAATTGCCGATAGGGCCATTGTTGCTTTGCGTCGTGTAGCTATTCCACATGCTCTGGCCGAGACCCCCGGTCATCCCCATGCCCGGCATGATCTTGATCAGCTCCGCCGCGTCGCGGCCCACGATCGACAACTGTTCGACCATGTTCTTGTTCAGGGTTTGGCTGGATTGGCCGGTATCGGTCGAGACCACGTCCGCGTTGCTGCTGACCTCAACCACTTCCTTTGTGGTCTGAATCTGCAGAACCATGGCGGGCAGGGACAAGGTCGCGCCCTGTGTCACAACAACGCCTTTTTGTTCCACGGTTTGCAGACCCGGCGCGCTGACTGTTACCGTGTACGAGCCCGGCGGAACCGACGGGAAATTGAAGAAGCCGCTGCTGTTGGAAACCGATTCACGAGTGGCGTTGCTGGACTCGTTTTTCAATACGATGTTGGCGTTGGGCACAACGGCGCCGGAAGCGTCCGTAACGGTGGCGCTGATCGAGCCGCTCGAGAACTGCGCAAGAACGCGCGTTTGCGAGACCATCGTCAGAGCGACAAGTAGCGCGAAAAACCAGAGATATCTTCCTGGATAAATGTGCCGAGACCCAACGAGGACCGGCGTCCGATCTGGTGTGTGGTACATCTGACCCCCTTCGTAAGCCTTACGTTCTAATTTTTTGAGCACGATTAAGCCCGCCCTAACACCCGTATTTGCGAAATGCAAACACAACCCCACCCTACGCTACAGGTTTAAGCAAATGTCCGAAGAAGTATAGGAGGGGTAATAGGATTTGTCTAGTTACCGCCTGTTACCTGGCTGATGCAACTTTGTTCCAGCCGGAAATCTGATATTTTTCAGCTACGTACAAACGTTACAAGTGGAAGGAAACGTCCGGTAAATACCCGTGTTATAATTGTCCCGCTTCATGGGGGAAGCAAGGGTGATTGCCTCACTTGGGGAAGAGGCGAGGGCGGAAGTCCAGTCTGTACTTAAGTCGGCGGCCTTCGTGCGTTCACCGCGACTCGCTCGTCTGCTGCAGTATCTGTGTGCCAAGCATTTCGCCGGCGAATCCGACCAGATCAAGGAGTATCACATCGCGGTCGAGGTGCTCGAACGACCAGAGAGCTTCGATCCCGCCCAGGATGCGATTGCGCGGGTTGAGGTCCATCGTCTGCGAAAGAGACTGCGCGAGTACTACGAAACCGAGGGCGCGGATCATCCTTTACGCATCGTCATCCCCATCGGACAATATGCCCCGGCTTTTGTTCCGGCTCACGTCGAAGAGCACGGGCACACATCGCAGGAACCAGCCGTTCTGCCGGCATTCGCCCCGGATCGGAGCCGGCCACACCTAACGAACGGGGCGCCGGCAACCCCGGTCCGATCATGGACACACTGGAGCCTTCAACTTGCCGGGGGCCTCATTCTTTGCGTCATCGTCCTCTTCTGGTTGTGGCCACGCCCGACCGCCGGGTCCCACCCGCCGAACGGCCTCGCCACCGCCAGCGTCGTTACTTCTCAGCCGTCCCTTCCACCGGTACCGGCAGCCACGGGCGACGAGATCCGGATTCTCTGCGGCCAGCGCAATCCGCATACTGATCCAACAGGCCGGGTGTGGGCCGCCGACCGGTATTTTGAACTCGGCGGCTACTCGGAGCACCCGGTCAAGTTTCTGGCGCGCGCACTCGACCCAGCTCTTTTTCAGGGTGGACGCACAGGCGATTTCGTCTATCGGATTCCCTTACGCCCCGGCGTTTACGAGCTTCACCTCTATTTCGTCGAGACTACTTTCGGGCCCGGGGCCACGGCCGGCGGCGGCGAGAACAGCCGGGTGTTTCACGTCGTCGCGAACGGCAAGCGTATCTTGAGCGACTTTGACATCATCTCCGACGCTGGCGGGCCAGGGATCGCCGACGAGCGCGTGTTCAAAGATATTTCACCTGGCCCCGACGGAATCCTGCAGCTTCGGTTCATCAGCCACCGGGCGGAAGCCATCGTGAGCGCCATTGAACTGGAGCCGGCACGGCCTCACAAGCTGAACCCCGTGCGCATTTCCGCGCAGGAGAAACTTTTCTCCGACTCACGCAAGCAAGGTTGGATGCCGGACAGGTTCTGGAGCGGCGGACAGGTCGGCGTCGGGTCGGCTTTCGTCGAAGGCACGGCGGATCCGGTACTTTACAGTAAAGAACGCTACGGCAATTTCAGTTACGCCATTCCAGTCGATAGCGGAAAATACGCAGTCACACTGCATTTTGCCGAGACCTACTGGGGCCTCGATAACCCTGGTGGCGGAGGCGCCGGAACCCGAATATTCGATGTGCTCTGCAACGGGGTGGCACTGCTCCGCAATTTTGATATCTATAAGGAAGGCGGCGGCAGCCGGGCGCAGGTGAAAACCTTCCACGGCCTTGAACCCAACGCTCAAGGCAAACTGCTGCTGTCGTTCGTGCCCGTCCGAAACTACGCCTCGATTCGTGCCATCGAAGTGGTTGACGAATCGGAGTAGCAGTATACCTCGGAGACCAACGCTGTCGCGTCTTCAGCCCAGGCGCTCACGTCGGATGCCATCCCGGCCCCGGTGTCGTCTGATTTGCCGTGCCGGTGGCCAGGGAACTGACTGAAAACATTCGATTTAACCTTTGATAATATTCCCCTGCAGGACGGCAGCGTTCAGAATGTTGAGGGGGAGTTTATGGGGAAGCCTTATTCGCGGTTCTGGGTTGCAATTGTGTCGCTGGCCGCGTTTGGCGGTGCGGCGAGAGCTCAAGCCGTTACCGAGTATGACAGTGAGATCAGCCGGTCGGTCACTACGGGAAGAAAAGCGAATCGCATCAGCAGCGAAATCAGAGGCGTTTGGCAGAGCCTGGACAAGACACTGAAGTCGGCCCAGGAAGATGGGGGGGCGCAAGAGCCGCCCTCGGGCCGAACACTGCAACGCGCCAGCGGCCGGTCAACCGTCCATGGCGCATCGAAGGCTCACGCAGTTGCCGTAACGCGTGAAGACCCCGGCGGAGTCCAGCCGGGTATAAGCTACACTGAACTGGTCCGCCGCTTCGGACGGCCCGACTTCGAAGTCACCGCCAGCCCCGGGACAACGACGCTGACCTATTTTCGCAAAGACGGCAGCATCGATCTCGAGTTGCAGGACGGAACAGTGACAAAAGTGGCGCCCTCGAAGCCGCAGGAAATCGCGGTGGCCGCACCAAAATGAGCAGATCCCCGCGGCGGCGAAACCTTCTGAGTTGCCTGTTGATGCAGGCGAATTGAAAATTTATATCGCGCCTGACGCCGTTAGTCCGGATAAGCCTCGCCTGCCTTCACCACGCGAATCCAGTGGTCGGAAAAAAGGTTGTGCGAGCCCGGGATTTCATACTTAGGCATGTGACAGGTGACGCATTTTTCGGTCGCGGTGCGGCACACTTTGGCCGCACCCGGCCTTACGACACCCGTCCCATGGCACGCCAGACATTTCGCATCATAGAACGCCGCGTTGTGTTCCACCTCGCGGTGCGGATCGTGACACGCCACGCAGCGGATACGCGCGTCCGCGGCGTCATAGCACTTGCTGTTGGTTAGCCGGTAAGGCTGGAAGCGGACGTTGTTAAGATTGTGCGGCCCATCCATGGCGATCTGCGACCACGTGCGGTGGCATTGGCCGCAGAAGTCTGACATCTCTTCGGTGGTCAGCGCACCTAGCTTCCGCATCGCCGCTTCCTTCGCATCGCCGGATTTAAAGGCTGCAACGTGCTTCTCCGACGGGCCGTGGCAGCGCTCGCATTGCACGCCGGGCGTCATGTGATCCGGGTCGACGCGGTTCGCACGAATGGCGTTGGTCGCATGGCAATGGAAGCACTCCACCGAATCCTTCACGCTCATGCGCCGCCCGGCGGCCTCTTCGAGGTTCTTAGGCGCTGCGTTGAGCGCCCCCATTGTCAGGTCGAGGCCGCCGGGTTTCCGGTAAAAGCTCACGCGGCTCTCGTACCAGTTTCCGTTCCACTGGTACACGTAAGTCTGGCCCGCAGCGCCCAACCCAAAAGCCCATCCGATGGGCACAGTGATAGCGCTCTTGCCATCGGTCACGGTATAGATACTGGCATCACCCTGGCGCGCGATTTGATACGAGTAGCCGCCGTCACGGAAAACGAGTTTCGGATTGGCCTGGAGTATGCCGCGCGTGGCCACACTCTCGAGCGCCCGGCCCATGCCGGTGTCCTGTTGCTCGAGCGCTTGCGCTCGGTGGCAGGCGACGCAGTCCTGGCGTGGCGCGGCCCAAGCCGAGACCGCGATCAAAAATATGGGGAAGAGAAATCGCGCGGCCGTCACTGTTCGCCAGGTTTTTTCGCTAATTGCTTCAGCTTGAGAAACTCAGCGCGCTCGTGCGCGGCGTCCTCGTTGCGGCCCACCTTGGCATATGCCGAAGCCAGGGCAATGCGCGTCTGCGGGCTGCCGGGAGCTTGCTTCTTGGACAACTCCAGCTCTCTGATCCCGCCTTCCGGGTCGCCCGAATCAACCAGTGCGCGGCCCAGCGCGTTGTGGGCGACGAACGATTCCGGTTCGATCTGAGCCGCCTGTCGCGCATAGGGCAGCGCCGCCGCGGCATCACCGCGTCTGAGGTACTCGAAGGCGATTTGCAACAGCGCCGGCAGGCTTCGCGGCGAGATATCGAGTTCCTTTTTCAGTTCCTGCAATCCGGCATCGGGATCGCTGATCATCAGGAAGGAACCGAACAGGTAGTGGATGTTCGCCGTTTTCGGGTGGCTCGCCACCAGGTTTTCGAACTCCTTTTGCGCTTCGACCGGACGGCGCGCCCCGGTGTCCATGACCGCGCGCCCCACCTGCAATACCAGTTCACGCTCGGTCGGCGGCAGTTCAACCGGCAGCAGCGGCTTGCGCAGGCCCGCGATGCCCGCAGCTTCCACCACGGATGGCGTTTCGCCGCCATGCTCCGCTAATCTCATCAGCATTTCGAGCGCGCCTTCGAACTTGCCGGACCGCGTGAGCAGCATGGCCGCGTGATACTGCGTGACGGTGTTGAGCTGTGAATTTACGTCCAGGCCCAGTGCCACCGCCCGCTGCAAATGCGCCAGCGCCTCGTCGTATGCCTTGCCTTCGAACTCGCACAGGCCCAGGAACGCCCAGGCCGCCGCTACCTTTGGATCGAGGACCGTGAACCGGCGCAGGGCCACGCGGGCCTCGTCGTATCGGTCCTGGTCGTAGAACATCGTGCCGAGATACCACCAGCCCTCCTTCCAATCGGGGCGCAGCCGCACGGCTTCGCGATACAGTTTCACTGCCTCATCCAGCCGCTCCTGCTCGCGCGCCTGTGACGCTTCCCTTGAAACCTGGGCGAAGCGGGGCGAAACAGAAGGGGAGGGGCCTTTCTGCGTCTCGGCAAAAAGCAGCAGGAGAAGTAGCGCGGTCATGGCTCGTTCTTTGTGGGTCCCGCCGCGGGAGGCGCTTGTGCGCCCGGCTCGGTGGCCTGTCTCTCGGCGTTCAACTTCTGCACGATGGCCCTTTCACGCTCTCCGTCCGTTTTGCGATTGAGCCGGTAGTAAATAGTGGCCAGGGTCACATGTGCTTCGGGAAATTGCGGGCTCTCCTTGACCAGTTGTTCCAACTCGGCCCGCGCCTGGTCGATATTCCCCTCGGCGAAATGAACAGAAGCGATCTGGAAGCGCGCGCCGGGATCGCCTGGCCGAGAGCGCAGCGCGCGCTCGAAATGAACTAGCGCTTCCTGGTTCTTCTCATCCTGCCGGAGCAGGGCGCCCAAGTCCAGGTTCGACGTGAAATCGTTCGGATTGCCTTCAAGCTCCTTGCGGAAAGCGTCAACCGCGGCTGGCGTGTCGCCGGTGGTCATCAGCGCCGCGCCGTAATAGCCGAATACGTCGGGCAGCTTGGGATTGAGTTCCGCGGCTCGCTGCAAATCGTTGCGCGCGCCCGCATAGTCGCCCGCCATCATCTTGGTGGTGCCCAGCAGCAGCCGCGCCTCGGCGGAATCGCCGTTCCGCAGAATTCGCTCGATCAGCACCTGGCCGCGTTCCGCCTGCCCGTCGCGGACAAGCGCCGTGCCTAGCATGTAAACCACCCCCAGATCGTCCGGGTTCTTCTTTTGCACCGGATCAAGCAGCGCGACGACTTCCGTGTTCTCACCCAGCCGGAGGCGGCAGTCGGCCAGCACCAGCACAGCCTGCTGATTCTCCGGCTGCAGCGCCCGAACTGAGGAGAATTGCCGCGCGGCCTCCGTGAACTGGCCGGTCTTGTAGTACGCCAGACCGAGATTCAGCAGGACTCCGGGGTTACTGCCATTGTTGGCCAGCGCCTGCTTGTATTCGGCGATGGCCTCCTCATAGCGTCCCAAGTGAACCAGCGCGGCGCCCAGGTTGGAGCGCGCGTCCATCGCGCCAGGCCGGAGCTTCAGATAAGCCCGGTAGCCGGCGATTGCCCCCTCGAAATCGCCTTTTTGGTGGAGAGCGATGGCGTCCTGTAGATAACGCTCCGCCGATTGCGGGCTGGCCGTTGAGACCAGCAGTACACACCACACAACCCCGGCGATGAGGCGAAACATGAGACTAACCATGACCACTATACCCAATTCAGACAGGCGCAAATCGCGCGGACAACTGGTTACGGCGGCCCATTCGCTCGCGGGGCGTTACATCGCTTCGATCCGGATCGGGAGACTGGTCTCGGTCGACGTGTCGCCCTGCCGGGCCGTAGCGCGAACCTCGTAGAGACCCGCCGGAATCCCGGCGGCCGGGACAGTCATCACGTACGGGATTCTGCCCTGGGCATCTGCCTCTGGCAGCGGCAAAGGCGCTTTCATGAGGCTCTTGCCGTCTTGCAGAAATTCGATTTCCACGGTGGGCTTTGCCGAGATTGACGGGTCCCGATAGACCACGAAGAACAGCCGCAGCGCCGCATCTGGCGCCTTGTGAACGCTGCTGTCGAGCGTCGGCGTGATGCTCGCGCCCTGGAACTGAAAAGGCTCGTTAGGATCGAGTCCCTTGGCGTTCGGCGCAAACGAGCGCACCAGCGTGAGCGACGAGATAGCCACGCCTTTTGCTTTCGCCGCGATTGCGAATTCCGAGCGCGCCGTCCCGATCTTGCCGTTTTCCCGGTCCATCACCGCGCTTTCGAGCGTGTACTTTCCTGGCGGAAGCGCGACCATCATCTTGTCCACGAAGTTGCCCATCTTCAGCTGCTCTGGGGTCACCTGGAAGGAGCGGTCGCGGCTCAGCTTCTGGACCACCTCGCCCTTGGCGTCCTTCACCAGCGCGGCCAGCGAGCAGTGGACGTTCAGCGTGTTCTTCGCGGCGTCGGTTTTGGGCTGCAGGGCGTGCAGCGGCACCTCGACAATCACCGACAGGTCGGTCCCTTCGCTGCGCGGCTCCAGAAGCAGGGCGCCCGATCGAAACTGGACGTCGCTGGACTCCTTGCTGTCGGATATCGCTCTGAGCAGCGGGAGCTCATACGTCTCCAGGCCCAGGGCACGAGCCTCTGGCGGCAACGTGAAGTAGCCGTTGCGCGCGTGGATGACCGCATCTTTCCTTCCGGCCGTGACCGCCAGCTTGCGGAAGCTCCCGTCGTAGTTTTGGATGTGCGGGTTGAAAGTAATCTCGTAATAGCTGCTGATCTCCTCATTCACCTTGCGCAACGGAGCGCGCAGATCGTTGCTGTCACCGACGAGAAAGCCCCCGGTTGATTCCGCCAGCTGGCGGATGGCGAGTTGCACGTTCGCCCGCCCGGAGACTTCGGCTTTATCCATGGCGAAAACTTCGTCTTTGGTGACCGCCCCCTCGGTGCGCATCATCGCGGTCGCGCTGCCGGCGGCGGCGCCGCGCAATTCGCCGGTCGCTCCCGTGTTCTGCCCTTGAGTCAGCACACCCCGGGTATCCACGGAGTAAAACGTCACGTTGGCGCGGTTCGCCATGCTCATGAGGTTGCGGAACGGCACATCCAACTCCGGAGTCTCATACATGCCCCAGGTAAAATACAGCACGGATTTGCGTCCGGGCATCGACTGCAAGCCCTGCACCAGCGCCTTCAAAGCAGAAATCGTGAGCCGCGCGCCTTGTGAAGCCACCGCCTGGTCCATCCGCAGCATGTCGAGCATCACGCGCGCCAGTACCGGCTTGGTGAAATCGGTGTCCGCCGACGGACGCCCCTGGAATGTGTTCTGGCTCGCAACCTGGCTCGCCGCAGCCAGCAGCGTCGTGGGCTGATCGGCTCCGGCCACGGTCTGGCCGCCGAGTTGCCTTCGCAGTTCAGCCTGGATCGAGTCTGACTCGGAGGTCAGCTTCGGGGCCGCGGATCCCGAGGTAGCCCGCTCGATGGCGCGCGTCAGAGCCTCCTTGTCTTTCGTAAACTGCTGCAACACGAGTAGGCGCGTATTAATGGCCATCACAGCATAGTAGACGTTGTCGCCCTGCTCGCCGCTCATGAGGTCGATCGCCGCTGACCGCGCCAGTTTGCGTTGGTCCAACTCTCCCATCGGCTCGAAAGCCAGGGTCACCAGGCGCAACTGGCGCAACGGGTCGAGTTTGGTAGTCGCCCCCGTCTGGCTGATGGCCTCTGCTCCGCGCACCAGCCGGAAACTGGTGATGGTTTGCGGCACGCCGTTGTCGGAGACGGTGAGCTCGTCCGCCTTCAGGTCGGTGACCGGCTTGCCTTTCTTATCGCGCACGATGATGTCGAGCAGGACTTCCTCGGCGGTAGCTTTGGCAGTGGGTGGCTGCTGAGCGGATGCGGGGGCAGGCGGTTGCTGAG
>WNFI01508139.1_pt1 | contig 12074 bp, 8 predicted proteins | sample 5400471 | NCBI WGS metagenome assembly WNFI01 (sample SAMN13153348, study PRJNA577476) | soil metagenome | isolation source: 100 cm saprolite on Douglas fir-dominated hillslope | place: USA:California | collected 2013-09-17 | reverse complement strand
CTCGGATTCCTTCGGGAACCACTTCCCGCCCAATCCCGTCGCCTTCGATTACCGCAATCTTGTAGCTTTTCAATGGGCCTCGCGATCTGGATGCAACAAGTTGCGAAGTTATTTGCTCAGAAGCGCTGTCAAGACGCGCACGTCCGGCACATCTTCAAGTTTGCGGACCAGATCGATGACCTGGGACGCCTTTGCCTTGGGCCAATCTGCGAAAGCGGCGCAGCCCTGAAATTTCTCGGCGACGTCGTCGTAGCTCATGGGGTCGCTGGGACTTCCCTTCCCGAAGTCGGCGCGGCCCTTGATGATTCGACCATCTTTGAGGATGATTTTGATGATCGTCGTCATCTTGTCATACCCTTCTTTTTCGGCCTCGGGGTCTGCATAGAAATGAACCCGGTTGATCATTGCCTGCACATCGGGGCGGTTCACGACCGCGTCAGTAAACTTCGTCAAATCCGCAGTGCCATCGACAAGAATGATGGCCATACAAAACTCCATGCTGAACTTTGCCTGCAAGGAGTTCGTCGGGCGATGGTGAATAAGAGTATTGGGCATATTGCGGCTGGTGCCAACATCGACTCGATCCACATCCTTGGCATGGATCGAGTTCACTTTTACCAGCCGCAACAGCTCGGTCATTCCAGGATGCGTCAGGGAGCCGCTGGGGAACGGCTTGATGGAGACTCCCGGGTTCTGGAACGTCCAAGGTTTTCCGAGGCGGTCTACAATCGCACTCGGGTCGTAACCACCACCGTAGGCGTGGAAGAAGCCGCGCTGCGCTTCCAGAATCTGTTCCGCGCCGGTCCATCCCAGGGCGGCAAAATCGACGGCCACAACCCCACTCTCGCTGGCGTGCCCCGCCTGAAACGGTTTCATCATGGTGCCAAAGTTTTCGCGAAGCCCCGAAGAGTGGCTCGCTGCAATCGCAAGCGCGCGGATCGTCGCGCCGACATCGAGGCCCTTCAGCCTGGCACATGCGGACGCGCTGCCAAAGACTCCGCATGTTCCAGTGGAATGAAAGCCGTCCTGGTAGTGCCGCGGCGAAATCGCCTCGGCAACCTTGCATTCCACTTCCACACCAACGTGATATGCCACCAGCAAGTCCTTACCGCTCATCCACCGCATCTCCGCGACCGCTAGCGCGGCGGGCAGAACACAGACCGTAGGGTGAACAAGCAAGCCATATACACGATCCTTGGCGACGGCCAGCTGGGTGTCGTCGAAGTCGTCGACGTGGATGGCCACGCCGTTCGCAAAGGCTGCGAAACGAGTCGCATATTTGGCGGAAGAGCCCAACACACTGACGCCACCAGGATGAAAGCCAAACGAGTCTGCATATTTAGCGACCAGACCCGCGGTTTCGGACTTCGAGCCGCTGAGGGCTAAACCAAGGGCATCAAGCATCGATTTTTTGCCCAGGTCGTTGACATCGGAAGGAATATCGGTAAATTGCGTGCTGAGGACGAACTCGGCGACGCCAGCAGTGAGTTTCTGAACCTGTGGAAACGGGAGTGTTGCGCAGGGCTGGGGCGCGGCATCACTTCCCATGGCCGCTTGGGCTCCTCCCATAATGCCGAGCGAGGCTCCCAATCCAGTCGCCGTCCTGAGAAAATCGCGTCTCTTCATGTCGCTATTCATCAGGATTACTTTAGCTCGTTCTTGAACACATGGCCGCCCTTCATCACGAACTGAACTCGTTCCAGTTCGCTGATGTCGGTGGTTGGATCGCCCCTCACGGCAACCATATCGGCAAACTTGCCGGTTTCGAGTGACCCGATGCGGTCTTCCCATCCCATGAGAGTTGCTGCGCCCATGGTTGCAGCATGGATTGCTTGAACAGGAGTCATGCCGAATTTCACCATGTAAGCGAATTCTTTCGTCTGGCTGCCATGCGGAAAGGGACCGGCGCCCGATCCGAAGGCAATCTTCACGCCTGCCGCTACCGCCTTGGGGAAGCTGCGTTCCGAGACTTCAGCCACGCTGTGGCCCGCGTATCGCTTCATATCGCGCTCGCGATCAAGTTGGTAATGATAGAGGGTCGGTACCAGATAAATACCCTTGTCGATCATCATCTTAATGTCGCTATCCTCGAGAAGGACGCCGTGCTCGATGGATTCGACCCCCGCGTTGAGACAGTTGTGCAAACCGTCCCCGCCAAAGGCGTGACAAGAAACCTTGTGCCCCTTCTTGTGCGCCTCGTCCACGATGGCTGAAACTTCTTCCGCGGTGAAGGTCTCGGGAATTATCATCTTGCCATCTTTGCCGAATGAAAATTGGTAAGCGGCATACAACTTGATCCAGTCTGCTCCATGTGCGACCTGCTCCCGTACGGCTTCGCGAGCTGCCCAGGGCGAGTCCACGACTTGCAATGCCATCGGAACCGAAACTTCCGAGGAATAGCCATTCATCAGGAAACCGCCAGTCGTTTGAATGCCGCGGGTTGAAACCTGCATCCGAGGACCTTGCACGACGCCGCGATCAATCGCGTTGCGCAAGTCGACGTCGCTGTACATTGCGCCCAGCGTCTTCAGGTCGCGTAGGGTGGTGAATCCCACCATCAGATCTTTATTGGCGTTGGCCAGGGCGGTCAGGGTGCGGTACTGGTAAGAATCACGAAGGATTTGCGCTTCCAGATCTTCGCCGTTGCCGAAGACATGCGTGTGCGCATCGATCAGACCGGGTAGAACCGTAGCGCGACTAAGGTCGACGACTTCGGCGTCGGCCGGTATCTTCATTCGGTCGGCCGGACCGACTCCGACGATGCGCTCTCCTTCGACCAGCACAACCTGGTCGGTCAGGAGTTTGTCAGTTTTCGCGTCAAAAAGCCGTCCCGCACGAACCGCCACATGATGTTGGGGGACTGGCGTGGCGGCTGGCGTCTCACAGTAAGCGAATGAGCAAACGAGTAGTAGCGCAGCAAAATACCTGTTCATCATGGTGGGATACTGATGCTGTTGGGGCAAGATTAAGGCGCCATGAAGGGTAAATGAAACTTCGTTCAGATTAGGGATTTGGCCCGTTTACGAGCCGCTTCTGAACGCTTTTTCATGCTCGCTTAGTCTGAGGTTCATCCGGAAAAGGCAATATACTAGGCTGCGAGAGAGCCCTATGCGCATCCTGCTCGTCGAAGACGAAACCAAAGTATCCAGCTTTGTCGCGCGTGGCTTGATGGCGGAGCGGTTCGCAGTTGACGTCGCCCCCGACGGGCAGTCGGGACTTGAACTCGCGACCACCTACGCTTACGACCTCATTATCCTCGACCTGATGCTTCCCAAGATGGATGGCACCCAGGTTCTTCGCCGCGTCCGAACTCACAACGATCATGTCCCGGTATTAATTCTAACCGCCCGCGACGCAGTGGCCGACAAAGTCGGCAATTTCGAAGCAGGTGCCGACGACTATCTCACCAAGCCCTTTGCCTTCGCCGAACTGCTGGTTCGCGTGAAAGCCCTGCTGCGTCGCGGGCCGGTCAGCCGCAGCAGCGTGGTTCGTGTCGGCGCCCTCGACCTGGACCGCCTCTCCCAGCAGGTGAAGCGCGCGGGCAAACGGGTTGAACTGACATCCAAGGAATATTCCCTGCTCGAATATCTCATGTCGAATTCCGGGCGGGTGCTGTCGCGAACCATGATCATCGAACACGTCTGGGATCAGAGTTTCGACGGCATCACCAATATCGTTGATGTCTATGTTCGCCACTTGCGCAACAAGGTGGATGACCCGTATGAGCACAAGCTGATTCGCACCGTCCGCGGTGTTGGATACACGATCAGCAACGGAACACAGCAATGAATACCAGGTCTCTGCGCTTCCGCATCACGGCGTGGTATGCGGGGCTGTTGGCGGGTGCGCTTCTGATTTTCGGCATCTCCGTCTACCTCGGTCTCGAGCGCTACCTCTACTCGAACGTGCGGAGGACTCTCACTGCGGAATGTCAAACGATGGGAACGCAGTTACTTTCACAGCATCCCTTTAAACGACCAAACTGGCTCGAAACTGAAATCGAGGAGGCTTACGCCCCTGAAGTTAACAATCACTTCATACGTGTCATTCAGGAAGGTGCGGGGGTAGTGTACGTTTCAGGCGCGCCGAAGGACGGATCGTTCGATCCGGCGCAAATTGCTCTGCCCGATGCAGCAGGAGACCGTTCGCGAAAGATCCATGTCGAGGGACGGCCCCTCTTGATTGAACGGATGGCGTTCACCACCTCGGATGGCGCTAAATTCATCGTTGAAAGCGGCACTCCTTATCAGCAGATTGAAGTAGTTCTGCACGGACTGCTGCTGACCTTTGCGTTCTACATGCCTTTCATCATCTTTGTGGCAGTGGGAAGCGGCTACTGGCTGATGCGGCGATCGCTGCAACCAGTCGATGAAATAACCCGCCGGGCGGAGGGGATCACTTCCACCAACCTGAGCGCCCGGTTACCCGTCATCAATACAGGAGATGAACTCGAACGGCTCTCCGTTTCGCTGAACCGTATGATTGCCCGACTGGACGAGGCGTTCCAGCACGTCAATCGTTTCTCTGCCGATGCCTCGCACGAACTGCGAACGCCCCTGACGATCCTTCAACTGGAACTTGAAGGCATTGCGCAGAGCCAGCGGCTCAATGCCACATTGACCGATCAGATCGGCAGCGCTCTCGAGGAAACGCACCGCATGTCACACATCGTGGAGAGCCTGTTAGCCATTTCACGCCTGGACGCGGGCGAAGCAAAGATCGAGATGACGCGTCTGGATCTGGGCCAGATGGCCGCTTCGACCACCGAACAAATGAAGCTACTGGCGGAAGAAAAGGCGATTGGCTTGACCAGCAAGGTAACCCCCGGGGTGTACGTGGAGGGAGATCGTTCGCACCTGCAACAGGTGGTCGTGAACCTGGTTGCTAACGCCATCAAGTACACGCAGGACGGTGGCGAGGTCGAAGTCCGCGTTCTCCGCACCGCGAACAGCGCAGTACTGGAGGTGTCCGACAACGGCGTGGGAATACCGGACTATGCCCTTCCGCACGTGTTTGAACGTTTTTATCGCGCGGACAAGGCCCGTTCGCGGGAGTCTGGCGGCGCTGGGTTGGGACTGGCGATCGTGAAGGCGATTTGTACAGCCCACGGTGCCGAATTGAGCGTCACAAGCGGCGAAGGCCAGGGCAGCGCTTTCAGCGTTAAATTGCCGCTGGCCGACGTTTCCGAAAGCGATGAGGCTCCGCAGCGATTTACAAGGTCCGACGACAGATCACCGGTGAAAGACCGGACCTAATGAAAACACTGCTTGCCAGGCCCGCGCCCCCACCTTCCCCAAGGACCCTCAATAGCCGATGAATCTTTATTGGATGCCACCACTCTGAACGCAATTTTAAGTTTCTTTCAGAACAACTTAACGTACTTCCAGTAACTCTGGTATGTTGCTGCGGATGACTAAGACCATGTTGAAATTTGAGAGGATAGGCGTTTTGAATCGGAGGGGCATCTCACTGGCCGCCATCTACATAGCGTGCCTGGTCTGCCTGATGGCTGGAGTCGGCGGCGCGCAGGTCAATGCACCTGCGGCCAGCGTTCAATTGTCATCGACGCCGGAGAGTCCGCAGCCGAACGCCGCAACCGCCGCACCTCAGGCGATTACTTTTTCCGACGCGTTGCAGCGAGCGCGGGAAAATAATCCTCAAATGCAAGGGGCGTTCACCGCCGCCAGTCTGGCGCACGAGGACCTCGTGCAGAGTCGCGCCGCCTTGTTGCCGAACGTTACTTACAACATGTCGGCGATCTACACCCAGCCTACGCCCGGAACCAGCTCCGCCGACAATTCGCCGATCTTCCTCGCCAACAACGGGGTTCACGAGTACATCGCTCAAGGGAATGTTCATCAGAATCTCTCGCTTCAGACTTTTGCGGATTACGGCCGCGCGTCTGCCGCGCAGGCTGTAGCGCGTGCGAAATCTGAAATTGCACTACGCGGATTGGCCGTCACTGTCGCCCAGGCGTTCTATGGATACCTGGCCGCCGAGCACAAATACGAAACGATGCAGCGAGCCAATGAGGAAGCGCAACGATTTCTTGGGATCAGTCAGAAGCTCGAACAGGGCGGCGAAGTGGCTCACTCCGACGCCATCAAGGCGCAATTGCAGGCGCAGCAACAGCAGCGAGATTTGCGGGAAGCGGAACTCGGCAGGAATAAGGCGCGTCTTGATCTTGCGGTTTTGATATTCAGGGACTTCAATGAACACTTCACCGTGGCCGACGATCTGACGGTGCTCGATCCTCTCCCTTCGTTGGAAGAAGTCACGACCGCCGGCAGCCGCAATAATCCCGATCTACGAGCGGCTCAAGCCAGCTTGCAGCAGGCGGGGAGAGAGGTGATCGGCGCATGGGGAGGGGTTCTGCCCTCCATATCGCTGGATTACTGGTATGGGATTGATTCCAGCCGTTTCGCGACGAGAGTGAGTGGGGTAAATACTCTGGGCACAGCCAAGGCAGCCACCCTGCAGCTTCCGCTCTGGTCCTGGGGAGCGAACATCAGCAAGGTCAAGCAGGCGAACTTGCAGAAGCGATTGGCCGAAATCGAACTGAGCGCCGCCCAACGCACTCTTCTCGCAAACCTGCGTAGCTTTTACGACGAAGCGCAGGCCGCCCGGGCTGAGTTGGATTTGCTCAGCCAATCGGTGCAACTCGCCACCGAAAGTTTGCGGTTAATCAATCTCCGCTATCAGGGTGGCGAGTCGACCGTGCTGGAAGTTGTGGACGCGCAGAATACGCTGACGCAGGCAAGCAATGCATATAACGAGGGCCTGGTTCGATACCGCGTAGCGACTGCAAACATTCAGACATTGACCGGAAAGTTCTGACCCGATGAATAGCCAACCACGAAAAGCGATCTCTGCAATTGCTGAAATCAGCTTTCACTACCGCGGCCGATGGCGTCTTGCATCATTCACCCTTATGGCAACCCTGATTGCGTTCTTGTCAGCGTGTGCCCACGAGAAGGTCGAAGAAGCTCCGGTGCCAGTCAAGGCGGCGACGGTTCAAAAAACGTCGATTCAACGGATCGTGGCAGCGGACGCCGTGCTGTTCCCCCTGCAACAGTCCGCACTCGTTCCGAAAATCAGCGCGCCGGTAAAGACTTTTTATGTCAATCGCGGCGTGAAGGTACACAAGGGACAGTTGCTGGCAGTTCTTGAGAATCGAGATCTGGCTGCCGCACACGAGGAAAACAAAGGTGCGTTCGAACAGGCGGAAGCGGCGTACGTGACCGGAACTGCGTCCAGCGTGCCCGAGGAATTGCAAAAAGCTGCGGGCGATGCCCAATCCGCGAAAGAACAACTCGACGCGGCGCAGAAGCTTTACGACAGCCGTCTTGAGCTTTTCAAACAAGGTGCCCTGCCGCGCAAAGACCTGGATCAGGCAGCCGAGGGCCTCGCGCAGGCGAAGCCGCAATACGAACTTGCAAAACGGCATCTCGATGCCTTGAATGCGGTGGTCCATCAGCAGGAACTCAAGGGGCTGCAAGGTCAGCTCTCTTCTGCAAGAGGAAAGTACGAGGGCGCTTCCGCGCAGCTTAGCTACTCGGAGATTCGCAGCCCTCTCGACGGCGTGGTGACCGATCGCCCCTTATATCCGGGCGAGATGGCCGCCGCGGGAGCGCCCTTGATCACCGTGATGGACATTTCGCGAGTGACGGCGCGCGCTCACATCCCGCAAAGTGACGCTGCCTTGCTGAAAGTTGGCGACCACGCCACGATAACGATTCCCGGGCAGGAGGAACCGGTCGAGGGCAAGGTAAGTCTGGTCAGTCCCGCGTTAGATCCAAACAGCACCACCGTCGAGATCTGGGTGGAGGCGAAGAATCCGAAACAAACTCTGCGGCCCGGGTCGAGCGTTCGGCTGTCGATCGTTTCCCAAGCCGTGCCGGATGCGTTGGTAATCCCGGCAACGTCGCTTTTGACGGCCGCCGATGGCACCACCACCGTTATGGTGATCGCTGCCGATCAACATGCGCATCAGCAGGCGGTCAAAGCGGGAATCCGTCAGGACGACAAGTTGCAGATCACCGAGGGATTGAAAGAAGGCCAGCAAGTCGTAACCGATGGTGCTTACGGTTTGCCCGACAACTCCAAGGTCACCGTAGAAGCGCCGGGTGCGGCCGATAAAGAAGGCGACAAGCCCGCTGCGGGAAAAGACTCGGACGCCAAAGACTCTACCAAAGATGACAAACCATAGCGTGGCATCCAACGGGGGGAAATCCCGGTACTGGTTCGAGAGCCACGCGCGATCGGTCATTTTCGTGATCATCACGCTGGCGCTGGTGGGGTGTTATCTTGCCTTCACCGTTCCCATCGACGTATTTCCAGCCACGAACTTCCCCAGAGTCCTGATCGGCGTGGACAACGGCGTGATGCCGATCGACCAGATGATGGTCACAATTACGCGTCCACTCGAACAAGCCGTCAACAGTGTTCCCGGTCTCCAGAACGTCCGTTCGATCACCAGCCGCGGCTCCGCCGAAATCGACCTTTTCTTTGACTGGAACGTCGACATGTTCCAGACGTTGCAGTATGTGAACGCCGCGCTATCGCGCGTCCAGAGCGAACTTCCCGCCACCGCGAAAGTCACAGCCGACCGTTTGACGTTCGCGAGTTTTCCCGTCATGGGGTACAGCTTCACCGCCGACAATCTGGACCAGACTAGGCTCTGGGAAATGGTGACCTACGAAATCAAGCCTCGCTTGAATCGCCTGGACGGTGTTTCGACGGTCGTGATTCAGGGCGGGCAAGAACCGGAATTCCACATCATCCCCGACCCGTCGAAACTGTTGGTGGCCGGAGCTACCGTTACCGACATCCTGGAAGCGGTACGGCGCACAAACCTGGTCGATTCGCCGGGCTTGCTGGAGGAAAATCACCAGCTCGTTCTCGGACTGATAAGCGCGCAGGTGCGCACGCCGGAGCAAATTGCTGACGTGGTGATCAAGACTACCCAGGCCGGAGTCCCGGTGCGTATCGGCGATATCGCCGCGGTGAAGGCCGGGGTGAAGCCGGTCTACACGGTGGTTACGGCGAATGGAAAACCATCGCTGCTCATCAACGTCAACCGGCAACCCGACAGCAACGCGGTGAAGGTCGCCAATGAAGTTCATGCGGAAATCGACAAGATCCGGCAGACACTGCCCAAGGGCATCGAGGTCCAGCCGTTTTACGATCAGTCGTTGATTGTGAATCAGTCCATCAGCAGCGTGCGGGATGCGATCCTGCTCGGGCTCATCCTCGCGTCGATCATCCTGGTTGTCTTTCTGCGGGATTGGGGCACATCACCTTGTTTTGCATCGCGATGCGGGGCAAGGCCGGTTGGAAGCGATCCAGAGCGCACTCGCGGAGATCACTAAGCCGCTAATCGGATCGACCATTACTCCCGTAGTCGTATTTCTGCCGCTGATCTCGATCGCGGGCGTAACGGGAACGTTCTTTCGAGCTCTCGCAGTGACGATGTCGGTGTCGTTGTTCACGTCTCTGATTCTTGCTCTCTCCTGGACGCCCACGCTCAGCCAATTCTTCATCCGCAGAAAAGACACCGTGGGTCAAGCGTCGATGGAAGGCGGTCACGACGAGGACATCAACCGCTTGCTGGCTGCGGAAGAAGCTTCCCTGGGAACGTTTTTCCTGAAAGTCGTGACCTTCCATGAGAAATGGTTGCGGCGCGCCTTGCAGCACCCCAAAGCGCTAGCCTTGCTGAGCCTCGTTCTGATTGCTTTGTCATTCGGCTGCTACCACTATCTGGGTTCGGACCTGCTGCCGGAGATGGATGAAGGAGCATTTGTAGTGGACTACATCATGCCCGCGGGCAGTTCACTCGCCGAAACGAACCGGGTGATCTCCCACGTCGAACAAATGCTTCGTGAAACGCCCGAAGTAGAAAGCACTTCGCGGCGCACAGGCATGCAGTTGGGCCTGGCGGCTGTCACAGAGGCGAACACGGGAGATATCTCGGTCATTTTGAAAGATAAGCGTAGCCGCGGAGTGGACGAGGTGATGGAAGATCTCCGCAGCCGGATCAAGGCGGAAGAACCGGCGCTCGACGTCGAGTTTGTGCAGAAGCTGCAAGACATGATCAGCGATCTTACGGGCGCGCCAGAGCCCGTCCAGATTAAGCTCTATGCACAGGATCCAGCCTTGCTCGCAGATTGGGCACCGAGAGTGGCAGACTCCATCGGCAAAATTAAGGGCGTGGTCGATGTCCTCAACGGAGTCGACAACACGATCAGCGGGCCGGCGGTAACGTTTCAGATTCATCCCAGCGTTGCGGCCCGCGCCGGATTCACAGCCGAAGAAGTGGCGCTCGACGCCGCTGCGATGGTCGAAGGAGAGCCAGCGCCGTCCCCGATTGTAAGCAATGATCGAGCCTACACATTGCGAGTACGCTTTCCGGATCGAAGCCGAGTTTCTCTCGACGCCCTGCGCAACACCATGTTGACCAGCAGCACGGGCCATACGGCAACGCTCGGCTCGCTGGCGGATGTGGTCGCTGTTCCAGGTCAGACCGAAATTCGCCGCGAGAACCTCCAGCGGCAAGTCGCCGTTACAGCCCGCCTGGAAGGGATTGACCTGGGAACTGGCATCGCCTCGATTCAGAACGAGATTGCCAAGTTGCATCTTCCCGCTGCTATTCGAGTGGAATACGGCGGTACCTATCAGGAACAGCAGAAGTCTTTTCGCGACCTGGTCTTTGTGATGGTTCTGGCGGTCATCCTGGTTTTTTGCGTGCTGTTGTTTGAGTTTGGCACTTTCGCAGCTCCCATCGCGATTTTGGCCTCGGCATTGCTGTCCACCTCCGGTGTATTCATCGCCCTGCTGATCACCCGGACGACCTTCAATATTTCCTCCTTCATGGGAATGATCATGGTGATCGGGATCGTCGCAAAGAATGGAATCTTGCTGCTGGACGCCGATCAGAAATTTCGCGTGATCGGTGGAGTTGTGATTTCCATGGCTCTCTCTCTCATCATCACCCCCGCTGTACATTTCTTCGTTAGTCGCGACTCGGAGGCACCGGCGGCAGAACCCAAGTACGTCTCGTAGAAACCTTTCCAGCAACCTGTTGGGGTGAATCGCGGACTAGCCGGAAGCTGGGGTCGAAAAGCCGAGTTCCAGTTTCGATTACTTCCGAGTTGCCGACTATCCGGGAGTCGGCCCCTCAATGACCACAGGGCGTTTCTGGGTACTAGTCCGAGAGGCGAACCAGAACAGCGTCCCGCTAGCCGCCGAACAGTGCGTTTTCTCCAGTCCTCGTTTGCGAGTGAATGTCTGCCCGGTAAGCCGTAAGGTTCAGGCATCATTTGCTCGATTGCAGCGCGTGCACGGCCGCGTGGCTCGGTGCAACCGGTAGCGGAACATCACCCTTCAACATCAGCCACAGAATGCGGTTATAGAGCTGATCGTCCACCCGATCGGGTGCGCTGAGATCCAGACTCTCCGACAAGCGTGCGGCTGCAGTATTCTGCGGATTCTTTTCATTCAAATCCTGTGTGGGGATGATTGGGTCGTAAGGCATCAGGTCGGGCGCCGGTGCGAAGATGTCCGACAAGGATCGGCTGAAGTAATCAAACTTAGAGAGGCGCCCCATGCCGAGGATGTCCTCGATCGCCGCGATCACGTCCGTCGTGTTGATGAAGCGGTGCACGGTGCCCTTTCCGTTGTAGGCCGAGATGGCGTAGAACGGCGCGCGGTGTGAATCGGTGTGGTCGGGCCCCGCCTGCGCGTCGTCTTCAACGACGAAGATGACAGTGTCCTTCCAATACGGGCTGTGCGAAAGCGCCTGCACGATCCGTCCAAGTGCGAGGTCATTGTCGGCCATGCACGCGCGCGGTGTGCACTTGCCTGGACGCCCAGCGGCCAGGTGGTCCATCGGTAGCCACATGACTTCGAGCTGTGGCATGTTGCCGTCGTGCACATAGCGCTGTAGTTCGGCGATCCACACATCCGCGCGTTTCTGATCCTGCGTTACCAGATCCATTGGGACATAGTCAGGGCTCACGTCGGCACCTAAATCGCGTTGGGTCACAGGCCAGCCCGGATTCCCTTTAACCATTTCG
>WNFI01100183.1_pt1 | contig 12075 bp, 8 predicted proteins | sample 5400471 | NCBI WGS metagenome assembly WNFI01 (sample SAMN13153348, study PRJNA577476) | soil metagenome | isolation source: 100 cm saprolite on Douglas fir-dominated hillslope | place: USA:California | collected 2013-09-17 | reverse complement strand
CGCAGACAATATTGTCGTCTTGCAATCAGGTCACATCGTGGAGCAAGGCACCCACGCAGAACTCCTCCAGCGCGATGGAGTATATGCGTCGCTTTACGCTATGGGGTTCCGGCACACGGTCAGCGAAGTTAGCTGAGGCCTGGTCATAATTCATCAGGCCGCTTTGAGAAAGGCCTTGAGTCCGATGCGGAAGTCTTGGCAATTTGCTGGCAACGCTGATTCTCGCGGGAACAGTGGTACGGCAGGAGTAAACCGCATAGCAGCAGGCGGAACTAATAGTGCAATACCAGCATCTTCCACAACTCAACCACGCTGTGATACCCGATCACCAGCAGTGCCAGGCACGCCAGGGGAATGTGGATGCACCGCCAGGTGCGAATGATGAGGTGGGCACGCTTCTGCCGTCGCAGCGAACGAGTGAGCTGAGCGCGAGCGGTAAGCACTTCGTAGACGCGCTGGAAATCGCTCACCTCGCTGGGAGCCAGCACCGGTAAAAGGCGGTGCAAGTCGATGTTTCTGTCCAGCGCTTGTTCGCAAAATTGCTTGAATGGCACCGACTTGCCCGCGCTGAGCCGTTCCACCGTGAGCGACAGCTCGAACAGGCGATCCTCCACCGAACGGCTGATGCCGGCGCCGTTTGTGTCAGCATCGGCCGCGATCACACGTGCCTGCCAGGTATCGAGCAGGCGGCCAATCACGCCCGTTAGCACCAGGAGCAGCAGAGCGAAGAGAGCTGACGTGCCGAAATAGTATTCGGTGAAGCGCATTTTTGTCCACTCGATGTCATGCGTGATGTTTTGGAAATTCTCGTGCATAAATGCAATCAAGACGCTAATCACGCCAAACCAGACGTGCAGCCACAACCAACTCTGCACTTTCCCCGGCAAACTGCGTACAAAGCGGCGGCGCAGCGTATAAGCCGCCACCGCCAGTACAAGGACAAAAGAGACGATGCCGAATTGTCGGAACGGGGCATTATACGGGCCGGGATAGAGTTGTGTCGCAATCGCGTTGCGATAGAGTAGATACACCCAACCAAGTGTGATCACCGCGAGTGCCAGAAACAGCCCATTCATTTTTGAGCCGGGCGTTTTCCAGATGCGCCTGACCGAACGTTCCTGTCGAGGTGATTTCTTGACCAGCGCCATGTATGCCTCTCCTTTTCCAGGGTGACCGAACCCGAGCTTGTAGTTATTTATCGTGTGCGCCGTTGCAGAATCTCTTCCGTTGAGCCAAAGAATTTCGTCGGTTGAATGCGCACTGCCGCGCCCGTTGGACATGCCTGCACACAAGCCTGATCGCTGTATCCAGCGCACAGGTCGCACTTGATAGCCACCTTCTTGCGCAGTTCTTCGTAGCCATTGCGCGGCCGGGAAATATCTAGCGGGCCAGGGGCGGCGTAGTTTCCTCCGGCAGCCTCTATGCTGACGACGGGCAGGGTACGCCGCGCGCGTTCTTTGCCCGCTCCTTTGGTGAAGAACTCGCTGAACCGCTGCCAGGAATTGTGAGCGACAGGTTCATCTTCGATGTGTACAATCGAGATGGCGCCGTAAGGGCAACGTCCCGCGCAGATGCCGCAGCCGATGCAGCTTTCGGTGATGTAGACCTCGCCGTTGGGGTGCCGCGCAATACCTGCCCGGCTGCACAGCATACAGACCGGGTCCTGGCACTGGCGGCAGGCGGTGGCAATGCTGATATTGCCCACCACCATGCCCTTGCGGTTCATGCGCGAGTGCCCGTGCCTCCGCGCACAGGCCTCCTCGCATTCGTTACAATGAATGCACTTGTCCAGGTCGATCACCAGCACCTCCGTGCCCTCCACCACGCCATCGCTCACCAGCGCGTGCAGCCCGGCCTGTACATCGAGATCGGCCAGCTGGCTATCGGCAGCATAGTGCTGGAGCGGTCCGGTTGAAAGCATGTAGCCCTGCGTGGAGGCGGTCGTCTCGAGATATTCGCGTAAGCGCACGGAGAAGCGCTGCTGCACCTCCGGGTAGCGCTGGAACAGGGCCAGCAGGACGTGACGCGGCACCTCGGCCACGCGGCAGCGGTTGATGGTCGTCACTGTGACGGCCTGCCCATCGCCCAGCAGGTCCAGGCCGCCCGCGAAGTAGTCGCCGCCCTGCCGGTAGGCAATGATGCGTTCGTCGCCTTGGTACTGTCCTGTTCCTGCTTTGGTATGGCGTGCGACTTTGACAAACCCCTCCAGCAGAATATGCAGGGTTTCGCGTGAAGGTCGGCCTCGATTGTCCTCGGTAAAAAGACGCTCATTGCGTTCATACTGCTTGACGGGTGTTTGGCGGATGAGTGACTGGATATCGGTATCCGCAATCCCCTGGAAAAGCGGCATGCGCTTGAGGATGGATTTCAGCGAACGGGCGTTATTGAAGCGTTCAAAATGGTTGCGCACGCTGGGAACAAGTTCCATCAAGCGTTGCATCACTTGTTCTGGCACCTGTAGTAACAGCGTGGGTGTCTGTGCGCGTGCAGATGCGTTGTACGGTTGCCCTGTGAGCATGCCGTCTTCTCCGGCATACTCACCACGTCTGAGAATCGCCACTGGTAGCTCTGCATTGTCTATAGCGGTCGCGGTCAGTTCCAGGCGTCCCTCCACGATCAGGTACAGGTCGCGCCCATACTCCCCTTCGCGTATCACTGTTTCTCCTGGTGTGAGGATATGTTGACGTGATGCCGCCAGCATATGCAGCAGATAGGTATCGGGTACGTGCTCACGCGCTTCATATCGGGCTGGCTGTTCCACGAAATGCCGAGCCGCTCTTTCAGCGACAACATCAAGAGGTCACGATGATTGTCGACCGGGCAGACAGGGACACAGGAGCCGCACATGATGCACTCGTCGGTAAAACGCGTGACGTGAGGCGCAACTCTCTCTGAAGTTGTTGCAGAGTTGAGGTCAGCGATCGTGACCTGGGATGAAATGGGCACCGGGCACGCATCCATACAGCGATTACACCCGATACACATATCAATTTCAAAGTTGATACGTTCCTCACCCAGCCGCTGTACTTCTCGACGATGCTCAAGCCCCACCACAACAGGCTCTTTCTCCGCTAGTAGGCCATTTATTGCCACCATAGGGCCTCGATTCATGCCACTCGTAATAACCGTTTCATCCTTAAAAATTCCCGGTGGCAGAGCCTGTTGAATTGTGCTTACTATACCAGTGGCAGGTTGTTTAAGAGCGCTCCCCTGTGGATAAGAGAAGTAGGCCAGCATATTGCCTAACACAATGCGATCTCCATGTGAGAGATGATAGGCATTATTGATCTTGACCTTGTTGACAAACACGCCGTAGCGACTGTTGAGGTCACGCACGTAGAAACCATCGGGCGCGCTGAATATCTCGGCATGTTGACGCGATGAGGAAGCATCATCTAACACGATATCGTTCTGTTTGGCTCGCCCAAGCGTGTAGCGCCTGCCATATGTCAGGAGAACGACTTCAGGCGCGGTATTTTGTCCCACGAGTACCAGGGTGGGTGTATCGTTGAGTGTGTGCAGAACGCTTTCAGGAATGATACGCGATATACTGCTGTGTAGCTCTGTACCCTGGACGTGCAGGAAACTGGTAGTTGGTGGCGCATTGACTCCTACATAACCGGTAGCCTGGGAGCGCAACTCGAAACGGAATTGCACATCGCCGAAACGTACACGGTCATGGTGATGCAATCTGTAGACGGTATCGTGTGTCACTTGAGAACCATTGATGAAGGTGCCGTTGGAACTGCCTTTATCACGTAGCAGGTATTCACCGTTGCTACAGGTGATTTCTGCATGAAGCCGCGAGACAGAGCTATGTTCAAGTTGGAGCGAAACCCCGGATTGCCGGCCGATGGTAATCACGTTTGCCTGACCATTGTTGTTAAGCCGCGTTTCTGGCGTAGAAACGTGTACTTTGGGATGTGGAACAGGCACTAAGAATGCATCGATACCTTTAGGTAAGAGATTACGGGTATACTCTTCGCCAGTCAGCGCGGGGGTATTTATCACCCCCTGTTTCCTGGATGAATAGTCTTTGCTAACACCCTCTTTTCTGATATTCAGGAGAGGGTCGGGGATATGCTGCTGATCGAGCCACGCATCAAGATTGAAGTCTACTGTGAACAACTGGCTGGCAACGGGAGCCAGGTTGACTCGATGATCGATGGCGCGTTTGAAGGCCAGGGCCCGTTCGCGCTCACCTAGCAAGAGAGCGCCAACGATTGTGCCGTTTTGTAAGATCACTTTGCGATAGCTGCGCGGTTGCGGGTCAGCGATAATCTCTTGAAAGCCCGCAGAGGATGTGCGCGTGGTTAACCCGATGGAAACAAAGTCCAGGCCGTATAGAAAGGTTGCATTGTAGTAATTCAGGTAGGCAGTGCGCAACTCGCTGGTTGAACTGGGGTAAAATGGGTGATCGGGAGTAAGCAAGCCAAGCATATTATAGGCTGCGACCTGGGCCTGTTGAATGGCGGGAAACCATTGGCCCAGGACTCGTGTGCGCCCGGTAAACTCGTCGGTGGTTTCGATCACATCACCGGCGGCATAGATATCCAGGATGTTGGTACGCATGCCGTTATCAACCTTGACTCCGCGTCCACAGGCGATGCCGCTGGCGCGAATGAAGTCAATACGTGGCTCAATGCCAATGGCAATCAAGACCATTTCGCAGGGGATGCATTCGCCATGCGTGGTGATAACGCCGCAAACCTGCCCATGTTTGCCGGCGATCTCCGTGATTTCTTCCCCGGTGCGCACATCAATACCGTCACGGCGTTCTTCTTGCAACACCAGATCAGAGGCGACAGGATCAAGCACCTCTGACCACAGCGTGTTGCCACGTATCAGATGTGTGACCTGGTAGTCGCGATGCCGCAAGGTTTCAGCGCTCTCCAGGGCCAGTGTCCCACTCCCACAGACCACCACGTGATTGATATCACTGAGCCGGCGTAAGATTTCCTGGTAATCGGCAACGGTGCGCAAGGTAGAGATGCCCGCGAGGTTGAGACCAGGGCAGGAGAGAGAGCGGGGACGCGCGCCATTGGCGAGCAGCAATTTGGAGTAGTTGATGTGCTTGCCGTTATGCAGTTGCACGAAGCGCTGCAGGGTGTCGATGCCCACAACGCGGCCAGGAACGAAACGGATGCGCTGCTCCTGGTAAAATGTGACGGGGCGCGCCCAGAGTTTTTCTTCTGGCAAGTGGCCACCAAGAAAATCTTTGAGGGCGGGACGATAATAGGCCGGAAAGGGATCATCCGCGACGATTGTGATCGAGCAGGAAGCATCTTCAGCGCGGAGAATCTCGGCAGCGGTCACCCCCGTAATACCATTCCCGATAATCACATACGATTGCTGTGTACCCATTGCACACTCCTCATAAGACTTGCAGACCAGGTATAGTCCTTGTTTGTCAGAAATGCATCTCGTCACTACTCATTCAGGTTACGCCATCGCCATGTTGTGATGCTTCAGGACTGCCCTGTACGCTTTTGCTATACGGATATCTGAGGTAAGAGGGTTGAGTTCAAATACTACGCGCTTCCCTACATGTCCTCTTTCCTCAAATTTTGCCTGTCTTAAGATGGCGATTCCTCCTGGGGTAGCACCGATAGCGTAGAACCTGGTGATCGTTATGTCCTGCTCTGCCAGATCATGCAGGAAATGCAGGTAGCCGCGCATGAGACGTACTCCGTACTGGCGTCTTTTCCGTTTGTCTACATCTGGTGTTGTTGCCATACACATAATGATGCATTCCACCGAGCTTCTGGGGGTATACGGGAGTACGTCTTCGGCACTGATTTCCCATGCTCTTATCTCTCCTTTCATCCATCGCTTGATGATTCCCTGTTTTACAGGAAGCACATGCATGAATGCTACCAATCGACCTTGATCTCTGACGATGAAATTGGTTTCAGGATTTTTGCGTAACCATGCTTCATATGCCGGAATGCCATACCCTACACTACCATTGAGCATGAGTGCAGCTAATTCGTACTCTTCATGGATATCGTCTAGCGTAGCTTTCATAAATGTTGTTCCTGGTTCCTCTTCATCGGTCATGCACATCAGTCTCTCTTTTGCCAATCGCTCGATCTGATGTTTTGAGTAAAACCCTTGTTTTTTCCCGGTTGGCGTAAGCCTCTTAATCTTACCTGTTCGGATGAGATAATAGAAGGCACCCACATGTATGCCCAATTGCTGCTGTGCTTCTCTTGAAGTATAGTAGTGCTCCATGCTTTTCTCCCCCTGTACATCTCTCCTGGTCTCAACAGTCGTCAAGCTCCCTGCAATGGCTTTCAGAGAGGTAGTGCCTTTCAGAAGCAATTTGTTACACACTTTTCTCTTGCAAGAGCTTTGCATAGCACGAAGAACATGAGATAAGTCGATGACGGTCAAGATGTAACGCAGATAATCCCCCACAAATCCTACTGCGAGCATGACGCATTGACAAGGTTCAATAACTGCCGATACACTTCCCTCAACATTACCAAAAAGTGAGCAATTCATCGTGTGTCACCGGGAGGTAGGCTACGGATAATCGAGAGTCGATCTCTACGACTACTTTTGCACAAGTGATTAGACAGGCACGCCGTCATGACGAGGAGGCGCTGGTAGTACTCTATCAACGTGCCCTCCCCGTTATTTATCGCTATGTGCTGGCACGGTTGGGTCATTCCGACCTGGTAGAAGATGTCGTTTCCGAGGTTTTCCTGGTGATGGTGGAATCCATTGGCGAGCTTCGCACCGAGCAGGAGGCAGGTTTTTATGCCTGGCTCCTTCAGATTGCCCAGGGCAAAATCTCCAGAGCCCTACGGCACGTGATGCATAGCGAGAGAAAATATATCCCAATGCCAGGCATCCTCGCGGCAGAGGATTATCTCACTATGGAGCCGATAGCAACCGATCTGGTGAGCAATCCAGTTGCGTTGCACGAATGGCGCGAGACGCTCGAAGAATTGGGGCTGGCACTGGGGAATCTGAGTGCTGAACAGCAAGTGATCGTGATTGGTCGCTTTCTGGCAGGGCAGAAGATCGAGGACCTTGCCCAGGCACTGGGGAAACAGCCGGGAGCGGTGCGTGTTTTACAATTTCGTGCGTTGAGGTCGTTAGCGAAGCATCTGGGGCTGGGGCGTGGATCACGGCACAAGGGCAAAGGAGAGAGGGCATGAATCCTGAAGAGTACCTGGATCGCTTGATCGAGAGACGCGAACACGGGCAGGAGCAGCTTCCTGTGACAAATGACGAGATCGCAGCCAGGCTGGCTGCTGCGGAGATGCTTGCTCAGCTTCAAGAGATTGAGGTCCCACCTGCGTTTGCTAGCCGCCTGGAGCTAGCTGTTCGCGCGCGCAGCCGCGACCTTGCCCGGCAGAACGGCGGGATCATTCCGATGGCGAGCCCTCGGAGTCCTGCGGGCTCACAGCGTTTCCCGAGGCGCCGGGCGTGGGTTGCCATACTCAGGATCGCTGCAGTGTTGATGCTGGTCTGCGTTGGTATCTTGACGGCCTCCACCCGAAGTCTGCCTGGAGATGCACTCTATATCATGAAACAAGCTGAGCATCAGTTTACGCTCACCTTTGCCGGCGCCCCACAAGACCGTGCCAGTCTTCAGATCGATCAGTTACGCGGCGCACTGGTCGATCTGAGCACAGTAGTTAATGATGGGCGTGATGATGATGCAATCAGGCTGGCGCTGGACACCGTTGCGGCCAAAACAAACGACAGTCGGGAAGCAGTAGCCGCTCTGTCAGCAGGCCCCGAGCGCGCGACCGCCCAGCGGAGTCTCGACGGCGTCCTTGCCGGGGAAGAGCAGACATTGCGCCACCTGCTGGACCATGTGGATTGGCCGATGCGGCTGGCCTTCACCCAGCAGTTGGGAGCCCTGGGCGATCCAGTACCAACAGTGACACACGTCATGCTACGCCCGCAGAGCAATGGAACGCTCCTGATTACCCTGACAGGCACACACTTTGCGCCACAAGCCGAGCTGATCATCGACGGGCGACCAGCGGGAATGATAAGCCAGACTACCTCGGAGCAGCTGGTCGCAGTCATCAGCAACTCAGCGTGGTCTCCTGGCTCATACGCTGTTGGCATACGCAACCCCGACGGGACAGCTGCCCAGAAGGTTCTCAATGAAGACGATAATCATTACCACAGCAGGTATGCCACACCTGAGCCCACCCGCGGCTCCTATGGCGAATGAGGCAAGCACGTGATCGGATACGTAAGTTTTGCACGTCTCTTTGAGGAGAAACCGAGCGACCTGCCCGGCGAAAAACGAGAACAAAGATGCATGGCCGCACATTCCTCTTTTTAGTCTAACAAACATCATAATTTTGGTTAAGAGACCAGGTACCTCGCCTCCCACCAGTCCTATTTCATACAGACAGCATTGACGCTATGCAAACCCTCTAGGTACACTGCCACTTGTCAACGAAAAGGGGGAGGATTTAGTTCTGCTCGTCGCATCAAAACTTGATGAAACGTGAGCAGAGAAGGATGAACTCTGAAAGGAGATCAGGAATTGCAAACGTTCAGTACAGACCAACTTGTAGGTAGGACTCTGGGGGAGTATCAGATCGAGCGACTGCTTGGTCATGGCCAGTTGGGTGCGGCGTATTTGGCGCAGCAACTCTCGCAGGGTCGCAAGGTCATGATTACCATGTTCAACTTCCCGGAGGAAATGTTAGCTCAGGAAGGCTACCAGTGCGCCACCCGTTTTGCCCAGGAAAGAGCAACGCTCGTCAGGCTCACCCACCCCAATATCCTCCCAGTGTATGATTTCGGTGAGCAATCTGGCTATCTTTACCTGGTGACGGCCTTTGTCAAAGGGGCCTCGCTTGGTCAGGTCCTTCAACAACAGGGACGCTTTACCCCTCACCAAACGCTGGATGTACTCAAGCAGTTAGCAGCGGGCCTGGACTACGCGCATAGCCAGGGTGCTGTGCATGGCATATTGAGCCTTTCCAATGTGCTTCTAAGTAATGATCTCACTGTGCAAATCGCCGGTTTTGGACTGAGAACGATGCTCGAGGTCTCTGGGAAGATACAGGGCAGGCAACTCCAGGCCTACCTTTTCAGTACCAGTGGTACCTTCCTGGGAAGTCCCGCATATATCTCCCCAGAACGTGTACTGGGCAAGCCTTTTGACGCCGGCTCTGATATCTATGCGCTTGGCGTCATGCTCTTTGAGCTACTGAGTGGAACAGCGCCGTTTAGCGGGACGAATCCCCTTGACATTGCGCTGGAGCGTATACAGCAGCCCGTTCCTTCGGTTCACGCAGTATGTCCGGACGTACCTGAGGCGCTCGACCTGGTGATCAGTAAAATGCTGGAGCGCGACCCGGCGAAGCGGTATCAACGTGCTGGCGATAGCGCAGCCCCCTTTGAGCGCGTCTTAACAATGCTGGAAGCGACGCAGCGGGCGACCGATTCCAGAACCCAGCAGTTGGCGCAGGGGCCGCAGTTGACGCTGCCACCTACTGTCAACTGGTTCGAGGAGGAGGGCATTCCCCCTGAGAAGCGGCAGTCGCTGGCGCCGATTGTTACGGGGCATCTACCTGCCACAGTACAACCCGATAGCCCAACAGAAATGTTTCCAGCGAAAGAGGAGTTACCTCCTCCAGCAGGCAGTTCTCCCGATTCACTGGCAGGTGTTGACCCCTTTGCCAGGTGGTCAGCGACATCGCCCAGGCCCGGGACGCCGCCACCGGCTCCTGGAACGTTTACGCAGCGGGCCCCAGCGCAGCCGGCGCGTTCCAATCCACGCTCCCGTCGTCGCCCTGCACAGCAAGATCGAAGAAAGTTCGTCACGCTGATGGCCGTGGGCACTGCAGGCGTGCTCACGGTGAGTGGGATCAGCTTTGCACACTTTATTCACAGCTTGAAGCAGTCACCATCGCAGATTGCCAATGTCCCGGCGGCTGGGTCAACTGCACCCGCTACGACGCAAGGGAATACGCCTACGGTAGGGACGAAAAAGGGGGCGCAAAAGACACCGACCACCTCCAAGTCGCCAACGGCAAAACCTTCGCCTTCAGCAACGAGTGGGGCGCAACCATCACCGACGTCGCAGCCAACTCAGCAGCCGAACCCGCAGCCCACACAGCCGCCTGCGCCAACTGCAGCGCCGCCGTCACATACGGGTACGGTGATTGGTTCTACCAACCAGGCAACGAACAGCGCGAAAACCTTTACGAACCCGGCCAATGGTAATGGTAGCCTGCTCATCCATCTCGGCAATGGCAATTTTGTGGCGTGTGAAACGGCCTGTACGCATGCAGGAGTGCCTGTCAATTATGATGCTGGCAGTGGTAAACTCGTTTGCCCGGCGCACGGTGCGACTTTTGACCCGCAGAATGGGTTTGCTCCCACTTCACCGGCCCCTAGCCCGCTCCCAAGGGTCACCATCCGTGTGAACGGTGATGGGACAATTACCACCGGGTAGCCTATACCACCATCCTGGATACGCTCTCCCTGAGTGCATAGGCTTTCAGCAGAAAGCGAGGAAGGCAGTATGAACGCATGGACGATCTACCCATCCATCAATAACCGCAACCGCTATGCTCTCGGCTCACCCGATGGTCGCGAGCTGAAGCGAGGCGAAGCCGTAGAAATCCTGCTAGGCAATTTTCGGATTCCCGGCTTCATTGAGTACAGTCCCAATGGTGACTACTTTATGGCAATGACAGGCCAAAGCATCTGTGGTCTCTACGCCGGAATGAAGGTCTCTCTAGCCCGCGCTCAAGTAGCAGTACTTTGCGGGGCAGGAGCGCCTGGCTACTAACTATAGCAATTTGCACGAATCTTAGAGCTACCTGTTGTGATACCACCCTGCTATTTTGCTGATGGGAAAGAGCTAACCTAAGAATAAACCGTTACACTACGCGATGAAACATGAACAAAGACAAAGCTGAGAAGCTTCTCTCACAAGTACAAGCCGAGAATCCATCTGTGCGAGCAAGCCTCTTTTCAGGTGGCAGAAACAATTACTGGCTCCGGGTTACGAATCGCGTGCTGAACAGAATTGTTACTATCCGCTCTCCCCAGGAGTGGCTTGACGTGAGGGACGCATGGAACGCGGTATTCCAACCGCGATAATCACAGAAGAGGATGTTAGGAACGCAAAACAACAGATTAACAGGCGTTCAACCACTAGATCCTCGCGTCCGCCCTCCGTGACTATCAGGTTTCCTCCGAAGCCGTCGCGCCCACCACGAACGCATCCACCTCGCTGATTTTGCCGCGCCAGAAAGGAAGCTTGATCCTGTGTCCGGCGCTCATGATCGTCACGTCGCGCATATGGATATAGCGCCAGACGACCGGCAGCCCCTCCGGGCCGATCTCCGGCTGATCTCGCGGTGGCACGAGCGCCAGGTAGTAGTCGCGCAGCGCATCCGCCGTTCCCGGCTCGTGCTCGCGATGCAGTTCTTCATTCAGATCGACGTAAAACTGGGCATAGCGCAGCGTGCTGACCATCACGCCGAATACTAGCAGACCGTGCATCTGGAGCATCATCTCGATTTCCCAGTCCTGCTGTTCTACCACGCGTGTCCACAGTTGCAGCGCGACGTCCTGCTCGCCGTATTCCTTGAGCCACAGGGTACGCCGCTCGATGCGCGTGAGTGGGCGAAAAGCCATTTCACATGGCGGTATGCCTGTTCCCTGGCTCACCTGCTGCGGCGCGCTGGTCTCTGCTGCCGTCGCCTGTTCTTCTTCCTCTCCGGTTGCAGAGCTCTCCTGCTGTGCCAGAGGAGCGACACTGTGCTTCTTTCCCTGTCCTGCGATAGCAACCATCGGTCTCATACCTCTCCTCTCATCTGCGCCTATCGGCGCCTTCATTTAGTTTTCGCTGTACCGGTATGGACGCGCTCCCGAGCAATCTCCAACTCTCACTGCCCACTTCTGCAGTTCGAGAGCGCGCCCGACACGGGGAAACAGTCACGGCGTAGTAATCGTCCCGTTTGCATTGACAGTAATATGGACGGGCGGCAGAGGCCTGGTCGCTGGTGCCTGGGGATGGGTGCCGTCCGCATTAAAAATCGCGCCATGAGCCGGACAGTTGAACTGCCCTGT
>WNFI01242249.1_pt1 | contig 12077 bp, 11 predicted proteins | sample 5400471 | NCBI WGS metagenome assembly WNFI01 (sample SAMN13153348, study PRJNA577476) | soil metagenome | isolation source: 100 cm saprolite on Douglas fir-dominated hillslope | place: USA:California | collected 2013-09-17 | reverse complement strand
CCCGTGGAGCAGCCCGGCCAGCCGCTGAGCCGCGTCCTGCTGCTGGTTCGACAGTGCGTGCGAGTAGACGTCCAGCGTCATCGACGCCTTCGCGTGGCCGAGCCGCTGCGCGACGACGTGCACCGGCGTGCCCGCCTCTAACAACAACGTCGCGCAAGTGTGCCGCAGGCCGTGGAACTTGATCTTCCGGATCTCGGCGTTCTTCAGCAGCCTGACGAACCGCGCCTCGCTCAGCGTGTTGAGCGGTTGGCCGAGCGTCGCGTCGGGCGTTTGGAGGTCGTCAGGCTCCTTCGCGAAGAGGAGGCCGAAGTCCGTGTAGGTCGTCCGGTTTTTCATCTTCAGCGCCGACTGTGACAGCTTGTGGGCGCGAAGCATGGCGAGCTCAACCCCAGCGTGACTGCTCGGCAGTCGGGCAACTGGTGCCTCGTCGTAGTTAACAGCTAGTTACAGCTCTGCTTATAAATACTTTATAATGAGCAACTTACTCGACCATGCTAACACGTTGCTAACAGAAGGCGGGCCAACCATCTCGGACGGAAGCTCGGATGGCCCGGCCCAAGCGCCGAGTCAGCCCCAGCCTGCTAGGGACGGCCCGACTCAGCCCGAGGCTGGTAGCCAGGCCGAGCCCGAGGTTAGTAGCCAGACCGAGCCCAAGGTCGTTCCTGCCGAGTCCTCCGGGCTGCCCCCGGCGGTCCACGCCCACCTGACCGGCATCCCGGACACGTTGCCACTCACTTGGTGCCCGAACTGCAAGGCCGACGTCCTGCCGAAGGGCAAGGGCTATTGCCCGCGCTGCGCCCGCATGTTGAAGGGCAGCTTCCTCGCGCGACGACATCCGGTCAACGTCCTCCGCAAGCAGCAGCTACTGAACAAACTCACCGCCGAGTATCAGCCACGCACCACGATGCAGCAGGCGACGTGCGCGCACCTCGCTGGCATCTTGGAGCAATTAGAAGTGCTGAAGCCCGGCAGTCCCGAGCATCAGCGCCTCGTGCAACTCAGTCAATCGCTCGGGGCGGCGCTCGAAGGGTCGCGCTCGTCGCAGCACGTCCCCGACGCGGACTACGATGCGATGACCGATGACGAACTCATTGACCGCCTCGAACAGACGTTGCAGGCAGCTCGCGCAAGCCGCGACCTTAAACGCGAACACCAGCCGCGACTCGATGCTGACGTTGTCGGTGCTGCCGTTGCTGAAGACGGAGTGACGCTGCTCGAACCCGGCGATGAGGGACACGCCGCACAGGAGGCCACACGCGCGGCCACCGTTCGGCAACCGACCGTCGAGATCTGCAAGCACTGTGGCAAGTCGCTCGACGGTTGCATTGAAATGAAGGCGTCGCGCCTCGAGGTGTGGCGGGCGCTGCACCTGCTGCACCCGGAAGAAGTCGAACGGCGCGACCAAGAAGCCACGCAGACGATGTTCAAAACGATGCGCGGCGGATCAGGGATCACTCGATGGTGAACCGCAACGCCATCGTCGCCACGCTACACGCCTTCGAGCGCATCCGTGCAGAGCGCGTCGAAGTCTGGCGCAACGTCATTAACGGAAACGGCAAGGAGACTGGCCGCATCTATCGCGGCACTTTCATCGCACTACCCGGCTCGCACGTCGGCGAGTCGCGTTTTCAACGCAAGGGGAGCACACATGGCACTGACAGACATCACGGTCACCGGGTCGTTGGCAGCGAACAACGCCGCGCAAGCACTCGATGTGACGCAACAAATTGTGACTGGGCCAAGTAATTTGCCGGACCACATTGCAGCGGCATTTCAAACCCGGATTTCCGATTTGGTCGTGGTACCCTGCCCCGCAGCATAGGCGTCGCGCCTTGATTTTCTTGGGCTCTGACGCGAGGCACTCGTGCCCGAGATCGACCGCCAGCGGGCGATGGGGCAACGGGTGGCGTTCCGGGCCGACGCCGCCTTTGCGCGGCCGGAGATCTACGAGGCGCTGGAGGCACGCGGCGTGGGCTACGCCATCGGCATCCCGGCCAACAGGAATCTGGAGCTGGAGATCGAAGACATCCTGTTTCGGTCGCCGGGTCGGCCCAGCCGCAAGCCGCTCATCAGCTACAAGAGTTTCCACTACCAGGCGGATAGCTGGACCACGGCCCGACGAGTCGTGGCAAAAGTCGAGCACCACGTCGGCGAGCTGTTCCCGCGCGTGGGCTTCATCGTGACCAATCTCCCGCTCCCCAATCGTGCCGTCGTGCGCTTCGATAACAAGCGCGGCACGGCCGAGCAATGGATTAGAGAGGGCAAGCAGGCGGCGCATTGGACGCGATTGTCGTGCCACCGGTTCCGGGCGAATGAGGTCCGGCTGCAGCTGAGCGTGCTGGCGTACGACCTCGGGAACCTCTGGCGGCGGCTGGTGCTACCGGCACCGATCGACACCTGGTCGCTGACCAGTCTCCAGCAGCGCCTCGTCAAGACGGGTGGGCGGCTGGTGAAACACTCCCGCTACTACTGGCTGCTACTGGCGGAGAGCCATCTGACCCGACGGCTGTTCGGGTCGATGCTTCGGCGGATCTGGGCGTTCCGGTGCCAACCGGCTGACGGGCGAGCGTTGCCGGAGACTGTGGGCGAAGAGAGGACGGAAGGCGGGCGAAGTGTCCGTAAGAATGCTCGGGGCGTTGTGCCGCGCGTCACAATTCGCGCCGCCGGGCGGGTTTTTCGATGCGAGACCCATGCGGGGAGGAATCGTGACCGAGCGCGCTCTGGTTGGTGTAGGATGCGACCGATCAACGGTCGTCAAATCGGAAATGTCGGCCTGATAGTCCATACGGTTTCGTTTCATCCCTCGGAACCGAGATGCGGAAACAATCGTTAAAAGGAATGCACATGGCTAACTCGAACCCAAAGACAGTTCGGTTCCTGCAACGGGTCGTAGTCACGCTCATGGTCGCGGCATGCTATGCTCAAAGTTCTGCCGGCCAGACGCCGCTTACCCTCAACGATCTCACATGGAAGGGTGAGAAAGGGATCGCGGACGTCGGCACCTCTGGCGTTGTCTGCGGTACGTCGCAGGGCGTGAACCCTGGCGGGACCAGCGGGGCACCTGCCGCGCTGGCGGTGCGTTACCGAGACTACCCGCTTCACGCCCGGGCAAATCGTGTCTTTTATTTCCCTCTGTACTGTGTGACGAACATCGGCGCTGGCAACACGCAATTCAGGACCTGGGGCGATCTTGTCGAATATCGTGAGCGCACCGACTCGGAATGTATGGCCGCCGGATTTCCAACTGGGTTCTACACTGGCACCGATCCAACCGCAAGTTGTCCACTACTGGAGACGCGGCGCTGGGCCGTCTGGACGAATTATGACAACGCGAACCTGAATAGTTGGAAGGACACTGGCTCTGGTGATTCCCTGACAGCGCTGTACTGGGATGCGGGCCGCAACGTGATGTGGTGGCTGAAGGCCGGCATCTACTCCGGCACTAACACCTTCGCGTTCGGCGCGACGCAGCTCACCGACACGTGCAACGGAGGATCGCCCAACTATTGCACAGTGGGAACGAAGTGGGGGCCATTCTGGTACGGCGACGCAAGCATCGGGCCAGGGAATCTCCGATGGAAGGCTATCAACAACTCGATCTTCGAGATTCCCACGAGCGCGCAAATGGATTTGCAAGGGTGCACCATCGCCTTTGGCGGCACCGTGGGAGCGGTCGGCGGTTCGGGTCATCTCGGACCTGGGCTGCGGTGCTTTGCGGCGTTGCCGACGCTGAATGCTTCGAATGCCGATCCGAGCTGTGCCGTCGCCTCACCGCCGGCTGCGTGCGTGTTCCAAAGCCTGGCGGATCTTGGCGTGAAAATGGCCGACTATTCTGGAGAGTTCTGCGATCCAGGAGCGCCGACTCCGGCGCGCTCCAATGCGCACCGCAACACGAATTACATTTTTGTGTCCCATCCCGCGCACACCGAGGTCGATACCGGGATGTGGCCACCGGCTGGTGGCGTCGGCTTCTGGGGCATGGGTCGCGACAATTTCATGGGGATGACGTGGATCGAGACCACATCGCGACAAGGCATCGTCGGGATGGGCCGGCAAGTCGGCCCAGGCGGAATGTGGTACGCCTCGGCCAATCCGTTGAGCCGGGCGAGTGATGATTGCGTGGGCACGCTCACGCGTATCAACGCGACGACCGGTCAGCTCACGTGCCCCGACAACGCGCGATTGACCGGCGGCGGCTACGGCGGGCCGAATCCGATCGTTGGAACCAAGGTGAGCCTTCACTGCGCGACGCCGTCGGCGTGGAATACGACCGACGGGCCCGGCGGCTGCGGCCTAAGTGACTGCTTTACGATCACGAGCGTGACGGCACCGAACACTGTTCAGTTTACGTTGCCGGTCGACCCGGTCACGAACGGATCGCCAGACATCTTGACTGGCCCGGGCCATCAAGACGTCTATGGGGCCAATTGCGGCGGCAACTATTCCGGCTTCGCCCGCAAAATGTGGGGCACGCCCGACTACCTAGCTCCAGCTCGCGACGTGGCCAACTTGGATAACAGCTACGGCAATGAGACGATGCGCGGCGCGATCTACATGTTCGACCCGGTGCAGATTCGGCAGGTCGGCCTCCTGACGCGAAACAAATGTTCGGACGATCGCGGTGGCGTCTTCGTGAATCCTGGGGGCATCAATCCCACGAATATCGGTGATTGGAGTACGCAGTGGCCGAACATCCATATCACGGTGAATGATGCGACCTATAACGGCAGGCGGGAGACCTCCGATTATCAGGACTACTTCACCGCGAATGGGATGTTCTACGACAAGTACACAGGCGAACTACTCTGGCTGTACGGGGAATCGAACTCGACAGCCGCGACTCCAACGTTAGCGCCGCCTGTGCTGCACTACTTCAATGTGCCTCAGTAGCACATATTGCTGAGGGTCGAAATCGAATCGACCCTCAGCAAGCATCTTCACTGCTCTTAGCCGCTAATGTTGATTTGCACCAAATAGGTCCCAACCCCGAGTGAACTCTAGTACGACGTTGTTAGATCGTTCGATTTATTCCAGAATCTGACGAGAAGCGCGACAAAAGACTTGTACTTGTGCCGCGGGTTCAGTACGCTGCCGCTCGGTGTGGTCGCGGCTCCCGCGCAGTGCGCCGGCGTGGCTCGATCGCTTGAGCGAGTGGCTCGAGCCGTTCGAGGTGTGCTTCACGCACGTGGCGTAGCGCGGCGCGTTTCGCCGCTACCTACTCGGGCTGCTGAGCGACAGTCGCCGCAAGTCGATGAGCGCCATGCTGGAGCGCGTGCGCAATCCGGGCACGTATCAGGGCTTTCAGCATTTCATCACCGATGCGCCGTGGTCGGCCGATACCGTGTGGCGACACCTGCGCGCCACGGTTCCCGATCGTGTGGGTGTCCTCATTCTCGACGGCACCAGCTTTCCCAGGCAGGGGCCGCACTCGGTCGGGGTGGCGCGGCAGTACTGCGGCGCACCGGGCAAGATCGCCAACTGCCAGACCGCGGTGACGGTCGCCTTGTGGACGGGGGCACGCGCGTGGATCCTCGGCGCGACGTTGATTTCTCGGGAGTTCAGACGAGCGTTGCGACGGCGAAATGAGGGCGCGGGCGAAGAAGCTGCAGGAGCTGGAAGAGATCCGCGCGATGCACGCGACCGTGGCGAACATCGCGGCGGCGGAGGTCAAAGAGGTACTTGGCTCATGACGAGGCCTTCAGGCGTCGCGGGTCTTTGGCGATGGCGGACAGCGGAATGCCGCGCCGCCACACGCTCGGAAACTTCAAATGCGGCTTCAGGATCAGGATCTCTGAACCCAGTCTTCGCTCCCGGGCACTGTAGTCGAGCTTCAGCGGCACGGTTCGAAATGTTCGATACAGGCGCTGAATCTCCGGGACGTTGTCGTATGACATGACCCATGGAACCGCGAGGCCATCTCTAACGAACCGAGCGACGTCAGCGTGGTCGCTCGGCTTGTAGTAGTTCATGTAGAGGTCCTGCCCCTTCGCGTAATAGGGAGGGTCCAAGTAAGCGAACGCACGTTCGCGCTTCGGCATCGTCGCGACGCGAGTCGTCAGGAGTTCCATTGCATCGAGATTCGTCACCTCGATGCGGTCACGATATTCGGCGAGCCGTCGAATGCGCTCCGCCAGGCCGTCGCGATTGAATCGCGCATCGATCCCCCAGTGGCCCTTTTGCTTCAGTCCTCCAATCGGGCCGCCGCTGGCGATGATGCCCGAGCGGTTGCATCGATTGAGATAGAACGTCGCGAAGCCAACGCTCAAGATGGATCGTTTGCCGCCTGCACGATAGATCTCGCGTTGCCGATGCCATTCTTTGACCGACAACGGAACTGTCTCGATTAACTTGAGGAACGCCGACGTCTGCGTCAACGCCGCCTTCCAGAACGCATATACGCGGCTGTCGGCATCGTTGATGATGATTCGGTCAACGTGCTCGTCGAGCAGCAGACTGAGTGCGGCTCCGGCCCCACCGGCATACGGCTCAACGTATGTTCCGCCTCTCGCGTCGTTGATGTCGATGAGATGCGCAAGGACACGCGCGACTGACTGCTTGCCGCCCGGATAACGAAGTGGAGAGTAGATATGGGAGGGTGGATGGGCTGGTGGCATCAGCGTTTCGCTGTTGATGGCTTCGTCGTGGGCTCGACCAATACGATCACCAGCACATCCTCCAGTGCTTTCCAGATTCGTCGGATTTCAGCTTCGCTCGGCCACACGAAGTTGTTGTGGACGAAGCCGTCAAGTGTATCGACCGAAATGAGCGAATTCTTTCCGTCGTCGATTAACTTCGTCAGAGCTTTTCGGGCAAGCGGCCTAACTTCCGAGAATTCAGGATCTGCCAGCAGTGCTCGCAGCATCTGCGTCAACGTCGGCGCCCAGTCGGCAGGCTTGCCCTTCGCCTTTGCTTGTTCGCGCAGGCTACGGAGCAGCCCCTTCTTGTCCGCCCAGTGCGCGACGCCCAACTCCAACAGCACGCGCAGCAACACCGCGTGCCCGTTCGGGTATTTCTTCGGATGCAGCGCCTTCAGTTCCTTGAATACCTCGCGCACGCGTTCATCGCGCAACGTGCAGCGTATGCCTGAAGGGATGACTTTGATCGCCGACGCCCGAGGGCCTGACGGCGATGGAGATGCGGCGCCGGATTCGGCAAGTTCTGTGCTCGGCCGCTCCTCGCCTTTGAGATCGGCCATCGAATATGCACGTCTGGTAGCGGCGGGCGTGACGCCGGACCAGTTCTTCTTGATGTATTCCTCGGCATTCTTGACCGTGTTCACTGTGCGCGTGTTGATCTTTTCCTCAGCGATGTCGGTCAGGACGCGGGTGTAGGCCTTTTGAAAGTCCTTCGGCGCGGCTTTCGCGGAGACGCTTCCGTCGGCTTCAAACTGAAGGCCGAGGAACTTCTGGAAAGCGGTCATCTCGAGCAGGCGCTGGAGTACCGATGCTGGAAACTCGCGTGGATCGTTAACGGTGCTGCGAACGGCGTCGGGCAGCTTCAGAGAGCGCGCGAGTTCATACATTGAGTCGATCCGCAAGAAGTCGCGCACTTCTCCCGCAGTGACGCCATGTTGCTTGGCGAGATCGTCGATGCTGACACCAGAGCGCATGAGCCCGCGATAGAACCGCGACTGCATGAGAGGACTCCACCGCTGGACCTGATCGCGCGTGTGCTTCTGAAGAATTAGCACGGCCGCTGCTTCACGGCTCCGCGCTATCAACACGCGAACACGCGTCACAGCCGGAGCCGTTCGCTTGGCAACGACCTGCTTGAACTTCTGCAAATGCGAGGACGGCGCGAGCTGCGCATTGTCGAGCAGCTTGAGCGCCGCGAGGCGGCGATTTCCTTCAAGAATGATCGTCTTGTCGCCCTCATCGAGGCCGATGAGGGATTCGACGGGAACGAACCCAGTCATGGCGATGTCTCTCGCCAGGTCATAGACGTTCTCGTGGTGGACGAGTTCTTCGATCAGCTGTCGCTGACTCAGCTTCTCGCCACCCGACGGAATCCTCGGATTCTCCTCGTCGAGTCGCAGCGCCGCGATTGCCAGTTTCCGCTCGGGCCACGCTGAGTAGTCAGGCATCGTGGGCATTCTAGCCAATTAGCTCAGCCATGACCGCTGGAAAGTTGAGCAATGTTGAAACGCCACGACAAAGGGCCGGTCGCCTCGGAAGGACCGTAGTACTGGACGCGGCGCTTTTTAGGGAGGTTCCGAACGTCGGCTGTCTTGAGTATTATTGGAAGTATGGCTGAGCAGGAAACGACGACGCCGGCTGAAGTCGCCAAGAGAATTCGCGCCGTCCCCAAATCGCTCGCTGAAAAGATGGCGGCGAAAGGCAGCGAGTGCCCGATCCCGTTCACGCATGACCGGCTCGCTGAAGTGCCCCACTGGTGGCACGAGCTGGCACGCAACTATCACGAGCCGGTCCCGTTTCGTTACGTTCTCGGCGCGTTCATTCAGGCCGCCAGAAATGTGAGATTCATGCTTCAGAACGAGAAAGCAAAATTCAGCGATTTCGGGTTCTACGCGGAATGGGTGGCAAAGGTCAAAACGGATCCAGTAATGCAGTGGCTGAACGATGAGAGAGTTGGCGTTGTGCACCAGCGCGCGCTCGAACCGAAGTCGTGGCTAGAGATGCGGTGCATCGACAATCCTCGAATGGTGGCCGTCGATGAGGAGGACGAGGACGATGTGAGCCATCCTTTTCGCTTTCACGCGAACCCGTTCATGTGCACGCACTACTATATGGAGAATAAGCAACGAGAAGATCACGGACACCAATTTGAGCGGCACTGGGAGAGCGAGGGCCTTCCAGGTCGTGAGCTCCTGAGTGGGTGTGCCGACGTCTATGATCGCCTCGACGATCTCGTCACGCAGGCGCATGAAGTACTAGGCCATAAGGTGGTCAAGTACGCCGGGGGTGATGCCTCTCGGCAGTTACCCTGCATGGAGAACACGCTTTCGTATCGGGCCGTTCGAACGGTGATTCGCGACGGCCGTGAGATCTGGCAGGACGAGCCGGCAGATCTCCACCATCCCTGAGATCACAGCTCGTTGACGGGGCGATTAGCTCGTGGGGCGACCCGCAGGCTTGACGCTGGGCGAGCGCGCGCGAGCTGACCCATGCTGGCCTTGCCCGAGAGAAGACCCGCCAGAACCGCGCCTAGCGCGTCGAGCGGCGACTATAGCCACGGTATAGCCAGCTCGATCAAAGTGGGCACTCTTCAGCCCTACTCGGCACCACGTAACGTGCGAATTCGTTGAGCAAATCTGCAAATTCGTTCGACAATCGAGACGCCCGGTACGACTGCAAAACCTCCATCCCCGGTTCAAATCCGGGCGGCGCCTCCAATCCAATCAGCGACTTACGGGCACGCCTCGGTCGCGCGAGGGCCGAGGTGAACACGAAGGTGAACACGCGGTTGGTAGTGGGCTCCTTTGGACTTTCTGAGGCTGGCGGGACTGAGGCTGGCCGCTGGGGTCCGCGTCTGCCAAGATGAAGGCATGCCAAAGCCGGTTAAGACTACTTCTCCTACAATTTCATCAAGATTCGCCGCGCACTGCGCGTGACGCCTGCAATGGCGGCAGGGGTTACGACGCGGCTGTGGGAAGTGCCCGATTTCGAAGGGCAAGAAAACGGATAGCTGAAAGGTTTGGGTTCGATGGGCGTTTGGCTGGTCGAGTGGTTCGTTGCAACAGGCCTTGCGCTGATTGCAGTCCCTTTCGGCGCGGCATTGCTCTATGGATTGGAGGTAGCCACCGTTCTGCTCCTTGGCCCGTTCGTGATGGTTTTCATTTTTAGTTTCGGTTTCTTCTCGCTAGCGTCTAGGCTACGTCATGCTGCTGCATTCATGTGGGCGACTCGTGTGCCACCAGCCATGGCGCTAGTCGTCTGCTCGTATTTGCGTGCTCCGATGCTAGTGATTCCGGCCACAGTTGTGGGCCTCGTTAGCTGCTATTGTTGGGCGGAGAGCGACAGAGTGATTCGGGAACTGAATACGCCAGAGCCAAAGTAGCCCAATACCCGCAGGTGAACAGACGCGTGGGTCCCGCGTGGGGTAGAATCCTGCCGATGGGACTGGCCATTGTTCTCGCGGCGGTCAAGGGCATCCTCGCGTGGTTTGTCATGATGTTCATCGGGATCAACCTAATCGATATGGTGGTCGGAGGGTTGGCCCATCCGATTCACGGCCATACGTCGGAAATGGCGTTTGTGTCGCGCGAGATCGCCAAGAGTCGGGTGGTTAACTATGTCTCAAGCCTGTTCTTCAGCGTGCTGGCGGGGGTGTATTTGGTCGTGACTTGGCGCTACCTGAGTCCCGGAGCGACCCTGGCCGCCGCGATGCTGATGCTGGCGCGCATCCCCGACTCGTTGCAGCAGATGAAGACAGGAGAGCGGATAACAGCGACGAACGTCATCGATGTCGTCATGCTCGTGTTGACGTGTCTGGCGCTTCCGGTGCTCTGCCTCAGTTTCTACTGAGTACGGTAGAATCACTCCATGATGACCATGAACGAGTTCATGAACGCTCCCTATCCGGCGAGGCAGGATCGATCAGCGACAGCGTGGCGAGCAATGGTTGACTCGCATCGGACAGTCGCCGTGATCCAATACGCTGGTGAGAGCACATTCGTCGCTCGCGCTTCGTACTCTGACGCTGGCGCTTCTCGTGGCATCACGACATATCACCACCGATCCCGACGAGCTGCGACCAGAGAGGCGATCAGACTCTCACAGCTATTACATCGCCCATTGTCATTGTGAGGCTGCAGCGTTGAGCCGTTCTACGGCCACCCGGAGGTCATCCGGCGACACGATGTCGTAGCGCCGGAACACGCTGTCGGTCTTGTGCCCGGTGAGCTTTTTCGCGGCTCACGATGGCATACACCCGCAGACGGAATGTATCTTGTGTCCCGCAGCTCGGCCCAGATATCGGATACGAGTTTGCTTGCCGGCCGGCTCTGGGCACCTGCGTAACCCGACCCTGGGGCGCTGCCGGCTCGACCCTCACGAGAGCAGGGTCTCCACGGATTCCCAGTTGTTCAGGTACTTAGAGAGATCCCGAATCGGGTCGGTGTATCGATCGTTGGCCACGTCGTCTTGCTGCAGCTTGCCAAGGTCTCTCGTTTCCCAGCATCGGTTGCTCGACGTGACCCAGACGTAGCTCTGAATTTTCTCTTGAAGCTTTCCGAGCTGGATGTACCGCTTCAACAACTCTTGCGGTTCAATGATGATGAAGTCGTGGTCCCTCTTGGTGAAGCTGTAGAGCACCAGAATCCATAGCTCCGCCGCCGAGCTGTTCAACTTCTTCTGATCAAACGTCCACCATCCTCCAGCGTTGACGTTTGAAACAATCGCGGCGGACGGGTACTCACCGGCGTGAACGGAGAAGATCGGCTTCACGGTCGGCAGGCCCGCGACGTGCGAAGGAGAGAGCTAACGCGCATCGACGTTAATACTTATAGTCTCTGGTGCCCTGAGTCAAGCACACCCACGATTCGCGGGTGGACGACTTGCGGACGGCGTTCGGGAAGCGCGTGCGCGAGCTGCGAAAAGCGCGCGGCTTCTCGCAGGAGGAGCTGGCGCACCGGGCGGGCCTTCACTACACCTACGTCGGCGGGATCGAGCGCGGCGAACGGAATCCCGCGCTCGTCAACATCGGGAGAATCGCAAGGGCGCTGAAGGTTCCTCTCGCCGAATTGTTCTCGGTGTTCCGCGATCTACCGAGGAGCAAGACAGGCTGAACGAGCGCGGGAACCCTCGTTGTCTAAGCGCCCCGTGGGCCCCTCGCCGGGCGCGGCTGGCCGCGTGGCCCGGCTCGCGAGGGCTCGGTAGGGCCCGACTTCAGGACGGGGGGGCGGGGCTCAGTCCACCCCAGGGTTCCGGCCGCTGCCAAGCGTCTGGTTAGCAAAACGTTAGCAAAAACAGGTGCAGACGACGAAAAGGCCAGCGTTGACTGGCCTTTTCTGTGTCACATGTTAATTGCGCGTTAACGTCGCGCATCAGCTCCCACGGTGCATGCGCTCCATCCGCGCCGTCGCGAATCGCGCGAGTACCGAACAGGTCAGCACCATC
>WNFI01069577.1_pt1 | contig 12079 bp, 10 predicted proteins | sample 5400471 | NCBI WGS metagenome assembly WNFI01 (sample SAMN13153348, study PRJNA577476) | soil metagenome | isolation source: 100 cm saprolite on Douglas fir-dominated hillslope | place: USA:California | collected 2013-09-17 | reverse complement strand
CCAGCCTGCCGCCCATCCACGGTGAAGAGCAGTAAATGGCTGGCATTTTTGTCGAGCGCGTAAGCAGTGCGCGGTTCGAGAGTATCTGTAATTTCGGAGCCAGATGAAGCCAAATTAGGGCTGCTTTTGCCATTTTCAATGATCATGAGTAAACCGGAGATGGCGTTGTAGATGCTGTCTGCTGGTTTCTCGAAGCTGGCCTTGTTGTTGGCAGAAATATAGAGCGTTGGACGTTCTGGTCTACTGGTGGAATACACGATGCCACGCGAACTGGCAAAGCCTTCAACATTTACGCCTTGACCCGGATGTGGATAGTAGTCCCACGGCGTTCTCGAATACCAGTGCTGGCAGCAGTCGCCGTTAATTGCCAATTGCACATTGAAGTCGCGCAAAAATTGCGAGGTTGTGCGTGATGGTAACTGGTATCCATCGGTTGGCTCCCCCGGTGTGACCAGGAAACGTAGGCCGGGCGCATTCAAATCAATACTTACGACATCAATGACCATTGGATGCGGTTGGCTGCGCACGTCGCGGATATAGGTAACGCCCTGAAACGGCAATATTTGTTCATTGACGGGTAAGGGCCGATGAGCATTCCAAAGAAAGTAGCCGCTGAACATCAATAGCTGTCCGCCAAGAATGAGTGTGATCGCGGAAAATGTCGCCAGACTGGCCCGACCAATAGACGTGCTGCGCCGAAAAGACTGCCGCCAGAAATACAGACTCCCGGCTAAAACCAGTAGTGCTGCGACAAATAAGACGAACTCCAGCCCGGTCATGGCCTGTACGTTATGTCAACCTTCTCGCGAAGCAACAAAAAGCAATTGCTCAGCGTCGCGCTGGTTTTCAGCCGATCTTAGATCAGGTGTCAGCGTCCGCAGGAGTTTGAAGCCTGTCCTGGTAAGCAGCGAAGTCACGGCTTGCACAGGATAACCTCGCAGCGTGTGGGTTTCTTCCGCGCGCTGCCAGCCTGTCTTGTCCGCATAGCGCAGAATAGAATACTGCCGGGTCAGCGCCAGGATTTCAAAATTGAAAGTTTCACGAACGATGATCATCATGTCGTTGCCATTATCGAAGACAACGCGATCCTTGTTCCCGTAATTGGCAAGTCCCTGAATAGTGAGAATATCAAAAACAAACAGCTTACCCGGCGTCACCGCAGATTGTGCCAGCCGGAAAACAGCTTCAAGATCGCGCAGCGCCGGAACATAGTTGAGCGAACCACCCAGGCAAGTCACCATCTCATATTGACCGTTTGCCTTGAAATTGCGAATATCGCCCACGACAAAATCGGCATTTAATCCAGCGCTCTCGGCGCGCGTTGTGCCGAACCGAAGCATCTGAGTCGAGCTATCCACTCCCACCGTGCGGAAACCGTGTTCGGCAAACCAGCAGACAACCTCCCCCGTTCCGCAAGCCAGGTCCAGCAAACTCCGTCCGGTCCACTCCAATTCAAAGGCCATGTCAAGCAAGCGCGGCGCTAATTCCGCGCTGTATGCAGCGAATCCTGCAACCTGATAAACGTCGGAGAGTGCGGTGTACGGTTCAAGACGGTTGATGCTTGCCATGATAAATCCTTTGGTTAAACAAATGTAAACGTTGCAAAGGCGTAGACTATTCGTAGCGATTCGCTGTAAATAACCACTGACTGATAGCGGGTGATCGGCAACTCACGTGGCAAATCGAATTGCTGGTTGCCGTGGCTTCCCAGGAGCGGACCCACTTCAAAGTGAGAAACGTCGGTATCGAAATCCTCTTTCTTGATAGCGGTTTTTAAGTCGGTGGGAGGCGTTGCTGCTGCCACAAGGTACACCACCATCTGTGGAGCATTAGTAACATCAAAATCATCGAAGCGCAACAGCAGGCTGCCATCGGCGGAACGGTAGAGCGTAACTTTCCCTCGCGCCTGTCGCACCGCATCGAGCGGTGGGTCAAACTTGCCTTTGGCGATGACCTGCGCGTCCGGCAATACTGGAGTCGGTTGTTGAGCGGTTGGAGCCGGGACCACCGTTAGCATTGCTGTATAGACGGTTGGCGCGATATTGGGGCCGAGTTTGTTGATGTCGGAGAGCACCTGTCGCTGGGCGTCAGTCGCAGCCGAAAAACCTCCCCGGTTGCCGCCTCCAGGCAAAATTCTCCGCCAGACGGGGAAGGTAAAAAGCAGTATGACGATGATCGCTCCCAGGCCGAGCAATGACCATCGCGGGCGATATTTCATCCATAACCTCACACGATTGACTACGGTATATGCTAGTAACCACTGATTGTACAAAGTTTCTAATCTCTCACCAGCTTAACAAACGTGAAATTGTTGATCCTGCGTTGAGGTTGTAAAATTCGCTCAGATCACCACTCAGTTAGGAGTTGCGACGGGAATGCCATTCACGGTGGTTAGTATCGAGGATGAAGACGAGATTACTGAATTGCTGTCAGTAGTCCTCGACCATCCTGAACTAAAAGTTGTCGCGAGTAATACTGCCTTCGACGGCCTGGAACTCGTAAAAAAGCTCCGGCCCGCGCTGGTTATCATGGATATCCTGTTGCCCGATATGGACGGGTGGAGCATCTACGATTCGATCCGAGCCGACCCGGTGCTTCGGCACACGCCTATCCTGATTCTCTCCGGGCTGCGCCAGGAATTTCAGTCTCGGCGCGTGTTCCACACTGGCCCGCTCGACATCTATTTGACGAAGCCTTTCGACACGCTAGAGTTACGTGAACGGATCGAAACGATGATTGGTCATCAAATCTGGTAATACGGTACGTGTAATGGATACAAGTTCATCAACTCTTCAGCCTGCTTCTGCCGAAGTGAGCTATGTGTTTCCAATTGATGTTGACCATCAGGGAATACGGTTGGCAGTGCCAGCATTGATAGTTGCTGGTTTTATCGCCGGTTATGCGTTGATCTCATTGCTGCTCATCGTGTTACACAGCGATGTATCCGTTGGCTGCGTTCCGTTTATTGGAGGAATCATCTGCGCGCTGGCCGTTTCCGCCGTTGGAGACCGTGTTCTCAAGCGTGTCTGGCCCAGTGGACGAACTCTAACGCTGGATCAGGCGGGGCTGGAACTGCGCGACAACCGCAAACGCAAACAGGCGGCGTTCCGCATTGAATGGTCGCGCCGGGTTAATGTTCTGTCGTGGCGTTTTTCGGTCAAGCGTGGCTCTGCCCGCATCCCCAAAGGTTGGATCATGCTAGGGTTGCAGCTTTTGCAGGACGATGTATTGGTCACACTATACACATTTGCGCCCGAAAAAGTTGCCAGGACGATACCAGGCTCCGAGGCATTTGTTCAGATTGCTCCGCAAGCGCAGCTAGAATCAAATGATTTGCCTTTGCGCGACAAACTCGACCAGCGACGTTTACACAAGGCTGAAAATGAGCGCTGGGAAGACGGCGCTGAACTTCGTCATCAGGATTTCGAAAAATTGATGGAAGCGTTAACCCAACGTGTCTCTGACTGGCAATCACGCGCTTAACAGCGACGGAGGCTGCTTTGATTAACCGTCCACCCCTTACTATTGGCATCGAAGAAGAATATATGGTTATTGATCCTGATACCAGGGCGCTCACGCCATCTGTGCGAGCCATTCTGGATCAGGGCAGCGAAATACTGGGGCAGCAGCTAAAAGCCGAATTTATGCAATCTCAGGTCGAGGTTGGCAGCGGCATTTGCAACGATATTCATGAGGCGCGTGCCGATCTCACGCGGCTGCGGCGTACTGTCAGCCAGATCGCCATGGACAATGGGAAAGTGATCGCGGCTGCGGCAACACATCCTTTTTCCCGTTGGCGCGAGCAGAGCATCACCGAAGGCGAGCGCTATGAAGACTTGCACACAGCAATGCAGGAAGTCGCGCGGCGCTTGCTCATCTTCGGGATGCACATTCATCTGGGCTTCGGTGAGAGCGAGAGCGCACACGCCCTGACTATCGACATTATGAACCAGATGCGCTATTTCCTGCCGCACATCCTGGCGCTGACGACCAGTTCACCATTCTGGCATGGGCGCGAAACCGGACTCAAAAGCTATCGTTCGGTAATCTTTGAAAGTCTGCCGCGAACAGGAATCCCGCCGCTCTTTGACAACTATGAAGAATACAATCGCTATGTATCCCTGCTTGGCAGGGTTGGCTCACTGGGACGCGACGGTCCAGACGCGACGAAAATCTGGTGGGATGCCCGACCAAATCCGCGTATCGGTACGCTCGAAATCCGTATCCCCGACATCTGCACGACGCTTGACGAGGCAATTTGTATCGTCGCCATTGTCCAGGCGCTAGCAGCCAAGCTGCTCAAGCTGCGCGCGAATAACCAGTCCTGGCGGTTATATCGCAGCGAATTAATTCACGAGAATAAATGGCGGGCCGCCCGCTATGGCATCGAAGGCTCTCTGATTGACTTTGGCACCGAAGAGGCCAAGCCCGTACCTGTATTGTGGAATGAACTGCTTGAATTCATTGACGACACCGTTCCAGAATTGGGGTCTCGCAAAGATGTCGAATACGTTCACACGATCCTGAAAAACGGGACCAGCGCGGACCGCCAACTGGCAGTTTATCATAGTGCCCTTGCCGAAGGATGTAACGAACAGGATGCGCTGGTGAGAGTCACCGATCAACTTATTGCAGAAACCGTCGAAGGACTTTAACTTGTCGGCGGTGCTGAAACGTGGACAGGTTCGCTAGGTGGACTAACAGGTGGCGCTTTGCCTTCTTTGATTGTTTGAGGCAGCAAAATGCCACCATCAACAAACTGTGGTGCGGCTTCTACTTGCCGTGGTTCAATGATAAGGTGGAGTAGCAGAATATTTAGTGTCCCGGCGATAGGTACGGAAATCAGTGCGCCTACTACGCCGCCCACTGCAAAACCGATAAACAGGAACACAATAACCAGGATCGGGTTGAGGTTTACACTGCGTGACATCACACGCGGCGTCAGATAATGGTTTTCGATCTGCTGTACGGCAACAAAGCTGCCAAAGGCGATGACCCCATTCAGCGGCGAACTCAACAGCGCCAGCAGTGTTGCGGTAAATGCACCGATATAGCCGCCGACTATTGGAAGTGCTGTCGTGATTCCAACGATAAAGCCAAGCGTAACCGCATTTGGCACGTGGAACAGGGTCAGGATAGCAAAATTCGCTACACCTACAAAGGTTGCCACGAGTGCAATGCCGCGAACATAAGCTCCCATTGAATTTTCAATTTCGTGGATCATCGTCGCGATTTCAGCACGGCGACCAATTGGAAAAAGCTGAAGTAAAAAGTTGACGCCCTGATCCCGCGAGGTAAGCCAGTACACACCCATAACAACGACGAGTATGAAGTCGCCAGCCAACGCGCCAAATTCGGTGGCTAAAGTTGGTATCGACTGTTTTACCTGGTCTATCGCCGTTGAAATCGTGTTGGTGATGGAATTTGGATCAATGGTGGCAATATCCACATTGAATGTCTGCTTGATGAGGTCGTGGATTTGATTTTGCGCATCAATGATCCTGACAGCTAAGCCCTGGTCGTTGTTGATATATCCTCCAATCTGCGAAATGACTGGCGGAAAAACCAGAGCACTTAACACAAATAAGGCAAGCCCTAGCATGAAATATACAATAAGGATTGCTAAACCATACGGAACGTGCAATTTCCTGAGCCACAGCACGGCGGGCCGCACTGCTGACGCGATAATGATCGCCACCAGCAGGACGATCAAAATACGTACACTCATAGCAAGCGCATAAGCAGCAGCGAGCGTTGCTAGGACAACTAATGTATTGCGAAAAGTTTGTTGAGCGGTCATCGGCTCTATCCTGATTGGTACTGAGCAATAATGGCTGTGTTTGCTGGACACAGCCCTAAAAGCAATTGCCGCGTCGCCATTGGCTAGTTTTTCGGCGGCGTCGTACAGTCGATAGCGTTTGATCACCCATTTTGGACTTACGCCGACATACTGGCTGAACAGGCGTTGCAGCGTTCGCTTATTCACGCCCATGTGCCTGACCACATCGTCCACTTTGGTGATCTCGCGATGACTGACAATACCCTCGACAATCTGGTTAATCAGCGCGATATTTTCATCTTCATCTGGCAGTCGCGCCCGCAGAAAGGCTTCTGCAAGCTCAACCATTTCTTTTTCATCTTCCAGAGCGAGAATGTTTTTTTCCAGCAGTACAGTATCCGCACCGAAGACCTCCGCCGCGCTAATTATGTCATTCGTATAACGGGAAACAGGCGATTTTACAAAAGGATAAAAGGCTCCCGGTCTGAATTTAATACCAAAAACGCGCCCCTTGCCTTCAAGTCGGCGCGTGAATTTGGAGGTGATAACCCCAAAGATTTTCGTGTTGTCTTTATCAAAAACAAGATGAACCGAAGGGTATGGCAGATTCTCCGACAGGTAAGGTTCCTGTCCACGCAAGTCCCAACTGGGAATCCAATACTGCTCTATGAAAAAAGCCAGGTCTGGCGATGGTAAATACAGCGACAGGTGAAACTTCTTTTTTCCCACTTCTGGGTTCAGAATGCCTTTGGGTTTTTCGGTTTTCACTCGCACCATTCGCCACATGCCCCCACAGCAACACGCGACAATATATTAGCACAAAAGTTCGCATCTGTCGCGTTTTTACAATAAATCTGGCAGTGGATCACCTATAATCTCTATCGTGGTTTTTAACAAGAGGAGGAAACACGTGAACCGTTTCATGCAAGAGAGATGGTCATGGATCGAGGGTACCCACGCGATGCGTTCGGCGATCCTGGATACCCTTAACGATACTGATCTGGCCTTTAATCTGGGCGGGCAGAACATGACTTTGGGCGCATTGTTCCGTGAAACCGGGGAAATTGAATACTCGTATCTTCAGTCGTTGAAGATTTTTAAGCAAGATTTCTCATATCGTAACCCTGAATCGGGGTTGGACGGAAGCGTTGCCCGGCTCAAAGCGTGGTATCAGATGCTGGACGATGATATGAAAGCCACTATTTCTGCTTTCTCAGATGATGACTTGAAGAAAAATATTGAGCGCTCAAGCGGATTTACGGTACCAGTTGAGATGCAACTTGATATTTATCTTCAGGCAGGGCTAATTTTCCTCGGCAAAGCCACAATTTACCTGAAGGCCATGAATAAACCGCTGTTGCCCTCGGTTCAAGAGTATATTGGGTGACGCTGATAACAATGGGAAGGATCGCGTGATCCTTCCATGAATTTTAAACCCGTACGGCTGCGTGTTCGGTGCTGTCTGCTAATGGCTGTTTCTCGGTCACTTCCGCAGCCACCGTTTGATTGACAAGACTCAAACAGCCCCACAAGAGCAGCAGATGTGTGATCAAAATAATGGGCAGCACATTCGGCAAAAGCAGCCACGGAATGCCCGCAAATTGCGAGATAAGCGAAGGAATTTCGAACATAGCAAACGGGATATAGAAGAGCGTGATCCAGCGAATCCGCTTGTTTCGGAACGTCCACAGGAAGGCGAAGATCACGCCGCCGAGGATAGCCTCTTCGATCTGCGGCAGGCTAACCATGAGTGCGGTGTACCCGGCAAAAACCAGCGCCAGCCCAACTTCGGGGTAACGATCACGACTGATTCCAGCTTTCCAGGCTTTGGTAACGTGCCACCCGACAAGCGCCAGAATCCCTGCTTGAATGGCAAAGGTCGCGGCTGGAATCCAGGGCGTGAAGCCAAAATAACGCAGCAATGTCTGCTGGACCGAATGCTCGCCAGTGTTGAACATGGCCTCCTGCCCATACCAGAGCATCTGGCTGTTGGCCTGTCGCAGATTATCTATCCACGCTTGAAGGGTTTGGATCCCATAGGTCGGTCCGACGGCGACAAGATAAGCCACATTGATGGCTACGAAAACCGCCACGGCAATGGCAGCCGTTTTGATAAGCAATCGCCATTCTCGGAAGACCACGAGCAGCATCAGCGGGAACAATGCCCATTGCGGCTTGGCAGCGATCAATACCGCAAGGAGCGCACCCGCCCACACGGCTTTCTTATCAACCAGCGCTAATGCAAGCAAAGCGCTGAACAGCACCAGGATCGGGCCAATGTTGCCAAAAGCCAGCACCCCGAACCAGTCCGAGGCGATCACGGCGATAGGTAGATATTTGAGCATATTACTCGGCGCACGGATTTTTAGCCTGCAATACACCCGGTACCATACCAGCAAGCCTGCCAGATAACTCATGAGGAGAATCAAGTTCCACAGCGGCCAGACGATAGATACTGGCAGCGCGGCAAGCCACGAAAACAGCATGATGATTGCGGAATGATAACGTGGTGACTTGAGGTGATAGCCCGGATCGGTGAGTTTGTAGGGTAGGCTGCTGACGTGCAGATCAGCGCGATCCGTGAACGCCTGCCCCGCGTCTAGATAGGTGTTGAGGTCAAAGCCCATAATCGAGCGAAAATCCGCCGTAATTCCCATGCTGTCAAGTGTTGCGGTGTCAGTCGTCTCGATATACAGAAAACCGAGCGCATGGATTGCCAGCCAGATAATTGCCACGATCCACAGCGCCTTGTAGAGCCGGGGCAGTTCACGCCACGCTTGCGGTATCCACATAACTTTTACCTTCATCCCCCATCGCATCCAGCGGGTCAACACATATAAACTGCCAATGGTCATTAGCAGCAGCACGCCAATGTCGATATAAAACGCACTGTCAAATATGCCATCCAGCGCGTGACGCAGGGCATCAGCCGCATAGGTCGGCGGGAAGAAGTAGCTGAGCCATTGCAGCGGAAGCGGCAGGGACGCCATAGGAATAAACACGGGGCCAGCCATCAACAGCATAAATAGCACGACGCTGACGATGATATTGACGAGTTCCATATTGTCGAGCAGCGAACCAATCATGATGCCCACTGCCGAAAGTGCCAGCCCGGTCAGCGGCAGCAGCAGGAATATCCACACGTTGAATTGGATTTGAATGTTATTGAGCCACGCCCCTAGGAGAATAGGGATTAGCATCCCCGGCAGCGTCACGACCAACCGCGACAGCATCAGGGCAGTGACGAACGCGACTTTATTGATGGGCAAAGAAGCGTAGTACGTTAACATGCCCTCTTTTTTCATCATGCCCATGCGCTGCGCCATCGAGGCCAGACTGTCGGACCCAACCGCGAAAATAGCCGAGCCACTGAGAATGTAGATCAGGCTGGTGCGATCAGTGAGGCCGCTGCCCACGCGGGTAAAGCCAAACATCAGCCCAAGCGGGGCCAGGAGTGACAAAATGACGTACCAGTACCACGACGCCCAAACTTCGGAGACCTGTTCCAACCATAGATATTTCAGATCGCGGAAGAACTGGTAGGCTCGGCGCTGTGATTTCTCCAATGTAAGGGGTTGATGTCCAACAAGCTGCGCCATCAAGCGTCCTTTCGTGAACTGTCCGCTGCATCAAGCGCGAGATATACATCTTCGAGAGATGGCGGGGCCAGCCGAAAATCGTCCAGGCAGTCCAGGCCAATCGTGTTAACCATCATGTCTGTGGCGGCGGCGACGTGCTGTGCCTGGATATACAGGCGGTAATTATCGGGGCGCGGCTGTTCAAGTGTTCCCAATTCAGCCAGAGAAGTAAGATCATTCGGGGCAAAGACAGCCCCATCCTTGAGCCGGAATTCGAGACGAATCACATCCCAGACCAGCCGCCGCTTATGCGGATCAAGTTCATTGGTCGGTTCATCCAACACCAATATCTGCGGTTGACCCATCAGCGACATGGCAAAGTTTGTGAGCCGCAGCATACCGCCGCTCAAATTATGGGCATAGCGTTTCGCATAATCACTAAGTTCCAACTCCTCGACGAGCCTGCGGGCCTGCTGTTTTGCGTCCCGGTCAGATTGTCCACGCAGACAGCCCGTGTATCGCAGGGCACGTTCCACCTCGACGTAGCGCATGGGCATCCCGCTTTGCGGCAGGTAGCCCGTAATACGTTTGATTTCTTGTGGATTCGTGGCGACATCGATCCCTTCCAGGGTGATCGTGCCGGAGGTCGGTTCCAGCAGCCCTAACAATTGGCTGACCAGAGTGGTCTTGCCCGCGCCATTTGGTCCGAGCAAACTGAAAATTTCGCCGCGCCGGACCTCGAAGCTGACATCATCGTTGGCAACGACTGGTGGTTTGCTGGCGTAAATGTGGGTCAGTCGCTCAACGCGGATCGAGATCGGATCATGCTGGGTCAGCATGTTGAGCCTCGACCTTACGCGAGAAGCCAACAGTTGTTTCAGGCTGGCTGCTCAATTCCATGACGCGCTCATATTCGGCCTGGACGAGATCAGATGAATAGCGCCCGCTGTAATCCGTTTTGAGCGAATGGAATCGCTTGTTGAATGCCAAATCTTCCAGAATGGCTTGCAGCGTATCGCGCGTCGTAAAGAGCGATGGGTAGGGCGTATAGAACATACGCAGATACTCGCCGCCCGTCAGCGCGATGGGCATGGGTGAACGCCATTTGAGGTCGCCGCTTTTGTTGGTCCCCAGGTAAAAATGGGCCGGAGGAATATCGGTTCCGTAAACGGCCCGCGAGAAGCGCTTGTAAAACAGGTTATACACTCCGTCGAGATTGGTCTGGGCCGCCAGTTCCTGTTCAAGATCGGCACGCGTGTTAGCGTCCATTTCCTGAAAGAGCTTCCAGAAAGTGAACAGTGGAATCGAGGCGATTTCCCAGATCAGTTTCTTATGCCCCTCTTGATAGGGCCAACTTTGCCGGAACTCCATAAGCTGCCGCGCGACTTTGTGGGGAGCGGATTCGCTTGGTAACAACAGGTATGTGTCAATCCCAACAAAATAAGGATCGATGTTATTTTCGCGGTAGAACTTCTGGAAGTAATCGCTGCTCATTCGGGCCACTTCATACGCGATCAAGCTGGCATATTCTTCCCCGCGTTCGTGCAGTCCACGGTACGACGACGCCGTGATAATCATATTCTGACCGCCCAGGTCAAAAAACGTTTTCACATACTCGCTGTAGCGGGTTTGCAGATATTCGCCGTGCGCCGCGAAGTCGTTAATACGGCCCGGGTCGGCGGCGGATCGGTTCTGGTCAAGAATATAGGTGGTACGTGTACCGCCGATAGCGAAGATTCCCGTTAACCCTTCAGGGTAACGTTCACGGATGCGCGCAGCGAAGGTCTTGTTGGACATGGGGAACTCTCTGGATCAGGTCTGACGAGATTAGTTGAGATGTTATTTATGATAAAACAATACTTCAAATTGGCTTGGTGTCAATGTGTTTTGTAGGTGTTATCGCTTCAATTCCGCATCCTGGAATAGTTTTGTTACGAAATTTCGATGAGGATCACGGTTCTGTTGCGAGTACAATGAGCATTAAGGACTCTTATCCCGTAAGTAACATTCAATCGAAGAGTCCCTATCATCCCACAGAGGTCACAATGCCAAATACAGCGGGGAAGTTATCCATCAGCGTGGTGATTTGTGCTTTCAACGAGCAAGACTGGATCATCAAGACGCTGGCATCCCTGATTGAGCAGAAGCGTCAGGCAGATGAGATTATCGTCGTCAACAACGCCAGTACTGACAATACCGAAGTCGTTGTCCAACGCTTTATCACTGAACATCCCGGCTATCCAATTTCCATTGTTTACGAGGCTAAAAAAGGCTTGCACAACGCGCGTGAGGCGGGCTGGCGTGCTTCACATGGTGATATAGTCGTTAACACCGATGCAGACATCATCTTCCCTCATGATTGGCTGCAAATCGTCGAAAAGGCATTTGCGGATACCGAGATTTCTGCGATCACGGGCATTGTGCGCTACAACGATGCGCTGCCCATCATTAACTGGGTTACCTGGGCGTGCGATCAACTCTACCAGCCCGAAGGGATCGGGCGTTTGACGACGAAGGAATATGTCCTTAACGGCGGTAACAGCGCCTACCGTCGAACTGTGCTGGAAGCGCTGAATGGATACGCGGATAAACCTGAAGGGGTGCTCGAAGATCGTTACATGTCTTCGCAGATACAGGAACATGGTTACAAAATTCGGTTCGTTCGCAATCTGAAGGTCTGGCATACCTTCCGGCGTTTCAACAAAGACGGCTGGCGCGGCTA